>ERZ1674206.78-NODE-78-length-15569-cov-7.477955_pt1 | contig 15569 bp, 9 predicted proteins | sample MGYA00581307_ERZ1674206 | MGnify/ENA primary metagenome ERZ1674206 (study PRJEB41354, sample SAMEA4873348) | human saliva metagenome | biome: human-associated habitat [ENVO:00009003]; feature: mouth environment [ENVO:08000002]; material: saliva material... | reverse complement strand
TAAGAGATGTTATTTCAAAGCAACAATTTTTTTTTTATTTTTGCAGTCGCTTAGCGTATTAATTATTATAAAAAATAACTCGTTTCGCACACATAGGCAATTCTATGCAATCTAACGAACCAAGATTGCAAAGTCTATATAACAAAAGAAAGGGTATTAGTATAAAAACGCAAGACAAACAAACAAATTAACAACAAAATTAATTATGAGCAAACTTATTCAAGAATTCAAGGATTTTGCAGTAAAGGGTAATGCCGTTGATATGGCTGTCGGTGTAATCATCGGTGGTGCTTTCGGCAAGATTGTTTCATCTATCGTTGACGATATCATCATGCCTCCTATTGGATGGCTTATCGGTGGTGTTAACTTTTCAGACTTAAAGTACACACTTCCACAAGTAGAAATCCCTGGTGTAACCGCTGCAGCTCCAGCAACCATCAACTATGGTAACTTCTTGCAGACATTGCTTGACTTTATTATCATTGCTTTCTGCGTATTCATGATGGTAAAGGGTATCAACAAGCTCTCTAAGAAGAAGGAAGAGGAACCAGCTGCTCCTGCACCTGATCCAGAGCCAACTAACGAGGAAAAACTGCTCTCTGAGATTCGCGATTTGCTGAAGAACAAGTAAGCAACTATCTGAAATACAGATATAATCAGTCCGAAGATTCACTATGAGTCTTCGGACTTTTTTATTACTACCAACGCATATTTCCCTTTGGTGAAATAATCACATGATTTTGATTTTCCGCCTACTTCCCTCCTGAAAGAAGCCTTCTAAAACAACTAAAATGAAGTTTCAAGCGTATCTGCCTAATCGTTTATTCAACGAACAAAGTATTGCCTTCAAATTTTCTTCACGACAAAAAAGACTTCTTTTCATGAACATAATTATTTTTCTTCATGAAAAGAAATGTATTTTTTCAAGTTCTTCCGTTAAATGTGTGGATGCTTCTTCGTATTGCTTTAAAGGAAGAACCAAAGTTACTCATTAAACAAAAACATGGCTAAGACAATCAACTATCTATCCTTATATTATCCACTTCATTGAAAACCTTTTCATTTTAAGACTTCGATAATCTATAGACAATAGATTGAAAAATCATTACATAATTTCAAGCAAGATATCTATAAATAACGGCAAAAACACGTACAACACATAGGTTTGTAACCATAAGGAAATCAATTGGTTATAAAGTAGCAAAGTAAAAGGTGCTTAATTGGACTTCAAAAGGGCGTTAGTTAGAGTTCAAAAGGGCATCTTTTGCAAGTCAATTAAGCGTCTTTTAGAAGCCAAAAGACCATGTATTGGTTTTGAACCGCGTAAAAATAGTTTACAAACTCAACTAATGAGGGAATAAGTTGTTTGTAGAAGATAGATAGACATCATACTTAATTACGTTTGTCATATAGTTTATCCCCCTTTATAAAACCATCTAAATGGGGGTAATTATTCCGTTTATGTGGATTAATCTCATTCTATTAACAATCTACGCATTTAACGGAAGAACCATATTATTTATACGCAGACCACCTTGAAATTGTCTACCACAATCCTTGCAGGAATACATCTGAACAGAACGTCGATACCCATTCTTTTTAACATTTAAGCTATTACAGAAGATACAGTTTTTTATTCATAGATTTTCAAATGCTGCAAAGGTAGTAAATAAAAGAATTCCAAGAGTTTTTCAGCCTACCAAATGTCCATTACGCCCTACTGATATTCAGTTAGTTATATACAAAATATGAGGTTTCAAACCTGGCGATAAGTTAGATTTGAAACCTTTTTTGTTTGCATTCTAACCTATTTTTTTCCTCTTTTCTATACTTTTGCAGCTAAGTTCAAACAATAACTCGCAATAGATAAACAATTAAGCATAAATAACAATAAACTTAATAATGAAAAGGAACCTTTTGAAAATCTGCTTGCTATTTGTAAGTATGTTTACTGTATTTTCTTGCAGTGCAAGTCCTTCGGTGGTGGATACGCTTGATACAAGCGAATCGATTCCTACCGCCAAGCAATGGAACAAGGATGTAGTAGGTTGGAATCTCGGCAATGAATTCGAGTGCTCAGCTCCTGGACAGGATGGAGAGTCGATGCAGATTGGCAACCCTGACGGTTCCATCCATGCAGAGACAGCTTGGGGCAATCCCGTTGTCACCAAAAAGATGATACAAGCCGTGAAGAAGGCAGGTTTCAATGCCATCCGGATTCCAATCCGTTGGCAGTGCCACATTACCAATGCTCAGGCGATGAGCATCGACAAGGCTTGGATTGCTCGTATCAAGGAGGTAGTGGGTTGGTGTCTGGATAATGACCTCAAGGTTATCATCAATGCGCATCATGAAAAATGGCTCGAAGGTCGTCCTACCTATCAATATAAGGATGAAAACTGTCAAAAGCTTGCGCTCCTCTGGATGAATATCGCCTCTGAGTTTGCCAATTATGACAGCCGCTTGGCTTTCGCCGGTACTAATGAGGTTCATGTCAGGGACAACTGGAGCAAGCCTACTGTCGAGAACCTCGAAGTGCAGAATGCTTACAATCAGATATTCGTGGATATGGTTCGTGCCACAGGCGGCAACAATGCCAAGCGCCACCTCATTTTACAGACTTACGTTTGCAACCCTTGGTTTGGCATCGAGAATGGAGGATTCATCATTCCGAAGGATGCTGAAGGCAATGGCAACAACTATATGAGTGTGGAATTCCACTACTATCAGCCATGGAGCTATGCCGGCGATTGCGCCTACGATTACTGGGGTGATGCCTACAAGGATGTTGGCAAGATACCTGCTGAAAACGAGAAGACGATGACGGATTTCTTCGATAAGGTAATGAATACCTGGAGTAATAAAGGACTGGGTATCGTAATAGGAGAATGGGGAGTAACCGACCACTATAAGTCAAACTCAGTAAAAGTGCATGAAAACATGACCTACTACTGTAAGTTCTTGACTACAGAGGCTCGCAAACGAGGCTTCTCTACTTTCGTTTGGGACAACAACCACTTCGGTAACGGCTCTGAGAAGTATGGCATCTTCGACCGTTTCAAGAGTATGAAGGTGAATGCTCCTTGGATTCTCGAAGGAATCTTTGGGAAAGAATAATGTTAAACTAAAAACAAAATATCTATTATGAGAAAGAAAACCATGTTTCTCGGCATGCTTGGTGCAGGTTTGATGTGGATGCCAACTTCTGCCATCCTCGCTGCCCAGATGAACAATGCTGCTATGAGCGTTCAGCAGAACCAAGACATCAAGGGTACAGTGGTGGATGCCACTGGCGAAACCTTGATTGGTGCAAGCGTGAAGGTGGCTGGTACAACAAACGGTGTCGTTACCGATCTGGATGGTAACTTTACGCTGAATTGCAAGCCTGGAGCTACACTCGAAGTGAGCTACGTCGGTTACAAGACGATGACCGTGAAAGCTGCTAATGGCATGAAAATACAGATGCAAGAGGATGGTAAGGTCTTGAATGAGGTAGTTGTCACCGCCCTTGGTATCAAGCGAGATCGCAAGGCTCTCGGCTATGGCTTGGAGGAAGTGAAGGGTGAGGAACTCAGCAAGGCGAAGGAAACCAACGTCATCAACTCTCTTTCAGGTAAGGTAGCTGGTCTCGTTGTGCAGAACACCGCTGGCGGTGCTTCTGGTTCTACCCGTGTGCTCCTTCGTGGTAATACAGAAATGGCAGGTAATAACCAACCTCTTTACGTGGTGGATGGTGTGCCTTTGGATAATACAAACTTTGGCAGTGCTGGTGAAAGTGGCGGTTATGATCTGGGTGATGGAATCTCTGCCATCAATCCTGATGATATTGAGACGATGACCGTATTGAAAGGTCCTGCTGCCTCTGCCCTTTATGGTAGCCGTGCTTCCCATGGTGTTATCTTGATTACGACCAAGAAGGCGGAGAAGGATAAGATTTCCGCGGAGTACAATGGTTCTTACACTGTCGATACCCAGTTGGCTAAGTGGGACGACATCCAGGAGATATATGGCGCTGGTTACAATGGCGAGCTGCCTGCATCCAGCACCTCTGGTACCAATACCAGTTGGGGACCTAAGGCCGATGATTTCATGTTCAAGTATTTCGATGGTGAGGAGCGTCCATTCTTGATGCACCCTAATAACGCCTCCGATTTCTTCCGCACAGGTTTCACCACCCAAAACTCTGCCATCCTCTCTGTTAATTCCGGTAAGACGGGTATGCGTTTCTCTGTTACCGATATGCGCAACAAGGATATCCTGCCTAACACCAATATGAGTCGTGATAACTTCAACCTCCGTGTTAATACCTCCGCAGGTCCTGTTGACTTCGACTTCACCGCCAACTATACTCGTGAGAAGGTAAAGAACCGTCCTGCCCTTGGTGACTCCCAGAGCAACGTGGGTAAGAACCTCATGACTCTGGCGGGTACCTACGACCAGGCTTGGTTGAAGCACTATGAGGATGCCGACGGTAACTATTCCAACTGGAATGGTAACGACCAGTATAACAAGAACCCATACTGGGATCTCTATAAGAACAGCAATACATCCGACAAGGACGTGTTCCGTTTTACGGGTAAGGCCATCTGGAACATCGACAAACACCTCAAGTTGCAGGGTACCATCGGTACCGACATCAACAGCATAAACTTCGAGGACTTCATCGCCAAGACAACTCCAGGTACTCCTGCCGGAAAGCTTACCGACCAAATCTTCAACAACCGCACACTCAACGCCGAGATACTCGCCCTCTACAACAACTCATGGGGCAACTTCGATGTCAATGCTACCGCTGGTGGTAACATCTTCAAGGTGAACAACAAGACCACTACCAACGTCGGTCTCAACCAGCAGATGAATGGAATACAGAACATCATGAACTATCAGGAGCAGAATACTCGTGAGAGCATGTATAAGAAGCAGATTTCTTCCCTCTATGCCAGTGCGAGCCTCGGCTACAAACATACTTACTATCTGGAGGGAACCCTCCGTGGCGATAGGTCATCTACGCTCCCTACCAATAACAATACATACGTATATCCTTCTGTATCTGGTAGTTTGGTATTCTCCGAGTTTATCAAGAACAAGAAGTTTATCAATTACGGTAAGATTCGCGCATCTTGGGCAAAGGTAGGTAGCGATACCGATCCATACCTGTTGGCACTCAACTATACCACGGGCAAGTACAGCTACTCGGGTTATACCATCGGTATGATAGCCAACTCAACACAGCCAAATAAGGATTTGAAGCCTACTATGACAGAATCTTACGAGGTAGGTTTGGAGATGAAGTTTTTCAACGGACGCTTGGGTTTGGATGCCACCTATTACAACCAGAACTCCAAGGACCAGATTTTGAGCTTGGCTTCAACCACCACCTCTGGCTATGCTTACCGCCTCATCAATGCCGGTGAGATTCAGAACCAAGGTATTGAGATTGCCCTCAATGCCCGTGCCTTGCAGATCAAGGACTTCGCTTGGGACTTGGGTGTCAACTTCTCGAAGAATACCAACAAGGTGAAGTCGCTCACCAATGGCATGGACTACTTCGAGTTGGCGAAGGCATACTGGTGCGGTGTTTCTGTTGGTGCCAAGGTAGGAGAGAATTATGGAGCCATCTGTGGACACGACTTCCTCTACAACGACAAGGGTCAGGTGGTTGTCGATGCAGCTACTGGTCTTCCAAAGGTTGACCAGAAAATCAAGACCATCGGCAACTCTACTTGGGACTGGACAGGTGGTTTCTACTCAACCTTCAGCTACAAGAACTTCCGCCTCTCTGCTGCATTCGATGTTAAGGTAGGTGCCGACATCTACTCTATGTCCATGCGTTCCGCATACCAGACAGGTAAGGCAAAGGGAACATTGGCAGGCCGTGAGGAGTGGTACACTTCTGAGGAGGCTCGTAAGGCTTCGGGTATGGACCTTGCCGCATGGCGTGAAACAGGTAACTGCAAGGGATTTGTCGTAGAGGGTGTCATCGACAATGGCGATGGTACTTATCGTAAGAACGACATCGCCGTGAACCCTGAGGATTACTGGAAGCATGTGGCAAATGGCGTGCAGAGTGCCTTCGTTTACGACAACTCTTACGTGAAGTGTCGTGAGATTACTTTCGGCTATACCTTCCCAGAGAGCATCCTGGGCAAGTATGTCAAGGGCTTGACCGTATCCTTCGTGGCTCGTAACCCATTCATTATTTGGAAGAATATTCCTAACATCGACCCAGACTCCAGTTACAATACCTCTGGTCTCGGTCTGGAATATGGCTCTCTACCATCTCGCAAGAGCTATGGTTTAAACGTGAACGTGAAGTTCTAATCTCAAAAAATAAATAAATTTCTTTAGAAGAGTTCTAATATATAATAATGTAAGAAAATGAACAATATAATCAAGAAATATATAGGTAAGAGCAGCCTGCTGATGGCTTTTGCCCTGATGACAACTGGCACTGCGATGACTTCTTGCTCAGATGAAACCTTGAGTAACATCAATACCGACAAGACCAAGGTGAGCGAGCTCGACCCTAACGCACAGTTGACTACTGCTTTGTTGCAGACTTATGGTGACTTCAGTTTGATGGATACCTACCGTAACTATATCTCAGGTTTTCCACAGTATTTCGCTGGTGGTTGGAACGTAACCAACTATGCAGGTTCCAACTTCCGTGAGGACGACATCGCTCGTCGTGTCTGGGACCGCTACTATGAGGTCAGCATCAAGAACCTTGTGGATGCCATTCACAATTCAGCAGACAAGGCAAACTTGAATGCGGCACTTCGTATCCATCGTGTCTATCTCACGGCAGTCTTGGCAGATACCTACGGTGACGTGCCTTGTTTGGAGGCAGGTCTGGGTTACATCTCAGGCATCTCTACCCCTAAGTATGATACCGTAGAGGAACTCTACAGCTGGTTCTTTGAGGAGCTTGACGCTTGCGAGAAGCAACTTGGCACCGGTACCGACCGCATTTCTGGTGATGTCACCAGCATGGGTGGTGATGTAGCCAAGTGGAAGAAGTATGTCAATGCGCTCCGTATGCGCTATGCCATGCGCATTTCAGATGTTAATCCACAGAAGGCAAAGGAAGAGTTTGAGAAGGCTGTTGCTGCCGGTGCTATCGCCAGTGCAGCAGATGATGCTTACATCAGATATGCCGATACTCCTTATACTTATTATGATGGAGCCAACGACTACGATTTCCGCACCAATGCCTTAGGAGAGATTCTCTATGGTCAGGATGCCACATCGCCTACCATGGTATGCTCTACCTTGTTCTATCAGTTGCAGAATACCAACGACCCTCGTCTCTATCGCATCTGCCGTCACTACTACAATATCAAACGTAGTCAGGTGAAGCCAGACAAAGAGCAGAACATCGACTTGACCGATGATTTCTTGGCTTACTTCCGGAGCAAGAATCTCGGTGAAGAGCCTTGCAACCCTGGTGCTACCTGGTACACAGACTGGATGAATCCAGCTACGGTTGATGACCTTCCCACTTTGAAGAAGTATGCGGAGATAGACAAGAACACTTATGCCAACTCTGATTATATAGCCCGAGCAGGTCGTCCTTGCCTGAACATCGACTTCGAGATGCCTTCTTGTCCTGGCGACTTGATGAGCTATGCCGAGGTGGAGTTCCTCAAGGCTGAGGCTGCAACCAAGGGTTGGAATGTTGGGGGTGGTGATGCAGAGAGCCACTACGAGGCTGGTGTTCGTGCCAGCATGGAGTTGCTCAACAACTACTATCTTACATCCAACAAGATTTCCAAGGAAGAGATAGATGCGTTCATTGCCAATAATCCGTTGGGTGACAATCCTAAGGAGACCATCAACACCCAAGCTTGGATTCTCCACATGATGAACCCTTCTGAGGGTTGGGCAAACATGCGCCGCTCTGACTATCCTGCCATATTGAATCGTGATCTCTTGACCAAGAATGGTTTTACTTACACAGATTCTAACTGGTCAATGCCTGTCCGTTTGCAGTATCCTGAGTTGGAAGGTCAGTACAACAGTGCCAACTACAAGGCTGCCATCGACCGCATGGGTGGTACAGACGACTGGCACAAGCGCCTCTGGTGGGACAAGGCTGATGTAAACCTTCAGCCAGACTTCAATCCTCCATTCGGAAAGGGATACAGCAAGTAGTGTTAAGCGTTTAATGTTAAGTATTAAATGTTAAGTTTTATAGGACAATAGATAGAATAATTAATTATGAATAAGACAATGAAACAATATAAGGGAAAAGTCTTGAAGGCTATGATGATGCTCTTCGCCATGAGTTTCGCACTGGCTGGTACATCTACCTTGTCTTCTTGCTCTTCTGACGATGATCCATACTTCACTGTCAGCGAAAATGACGATCCACGTATCTTGAACACCGACTTGGCTGATTCCAAGATAGATCGCAAGACAAATTATAAGTTGGAAATCAAGGTGACTCCTGTTCACTACACCACAGTGACATGGTTGCTCGATGGCACTCAGATTGCCGAAGGTACTACCATCGACCAAACTTTGCCTTTAGGTAATCATGAACTGAAGATTGTGGCAACCACCACCAAGGGCAAGACCACATCCCGCACCTTGAACGTTACCGTGACTCCTGCTGCCGATGACCCAGCCTTGGGTACCAATGCCATCGAGCTTAGGGTAGCTCCAGGAGAAACTACAACCATCCACGAGTGTAAGAACCTGGGTCTCGTTCAGAAAGTTCTCATCGCTAATAAGGAGGTTGCCTTCGAAGTTCTCGATGAGGGTACAACATTGAAAGTTACTGCTCCTTCCGACCTCACCAATGGCGATTACAACATTACATTGGTAGATGGCAATGGTGTACAGTTTGCTGGCGGTACCATCAAAGTAACTACCGAGACTCGCCAATCTGTGGAGAACACCATCTGGGAAGGTGAGTTTGCCGTGACATGGGGTACACCATTCAATGCCTTGAAGGATACCTTCCTCTCAAAGGTGAAGGCTGGCACCATCCTCCGTGTCTATGTGAATGGAAATGGTCAGGGTACTGCTACCACTGCTTGGTGGAACAACATCCTTACTGGTAAGGGCGACCCAGAGCGTGGCGACATCATGGTGGATGGACCTGCTAAATGGGAGTTTAAACTGACCGACTTATCTATCCAACTTTTGACAGAGCAGGAAGGTTTCCTCCTCGTGGGTGACGGTTACACCGTAAAGAAAGTAACTATCGAATAAAATATTAGAAAGATTTCCGTTTTATCATAAAACGTCAAGCCTTTGAACTTATGAAGAAATTATTATTATCTATTTCAATGTTGGCATTTGCTTATACAACCAGTGCCAATGTTCCAGTTATCAAAAGCAACCCTAAGATAGAGGCTCAAGTAGAACAAACCCTGAAGAAACTCACCTTGGAGGAAAAGATAGGTCAGATGATGGAATTGGTGACCGACCTCTTTGGTGCCAACGACAAGAACGGTGTGTTCTATATCGACGAGCACAAGACCGATTCTATCTTTTCTCGCTATAAGATTGGCTCTATCCTCAACGCTCCTAACACTTGCGCGCCAACCGCCAAGCAGTGGGAGAAGTACATCGAGCAAATCCAGAAGATTTCGATGAAGCGCATCGGCATCCCTTGCGTCTTCGGTCTCGATCAGAACCACGGTTCTACTTATACACAAGACGGTACCCTCTTCCCGCAGAACATCAATGTAGCTGCCACCTTCAATCGTGAGATTGCTCGCCATTCGGCTGAGGCTACTGCTTATGAGACTCGTGCGGTGAGTGTGCCTTGGACTTTCAGTCCTACCGTTGATCTCGGTCGTGATGCCCGTTGGCCTCGCATCTGGGAGAACTTTGGAGAAGATTGCTATCTCACTTCAGAGATGGGCAAGGCCATGGTCTATGGTTTCCAGGGCGAGGACCCAAATAACATCGACCAGTATCACATCGCCACTTCATTGAAGCACTTCATGGGCTATGGCGTGCCTTGGACTGGTAAAGACCGTACACCAGCCTATATCTCTCCTGCCAACTTGCGAGAGAAGCACTTTGCTCCTTTCCTGGCGGGTCTGCAAGCTGGAGCCTTGACCGTGATGGTGAATTCCGCTTCTGTCAACGGTATGCCGATGCACGCCAACAAGGAAATCCTGACAGGATGGCTGAAGGAAGAGACGGGATGGGATGGTGTGCTTATCACCGACTGGGCTGACATCAACAATCTCTATACTCGTGAAATGGTGGCAAAGGACAAGAAGGATGCGCTCCGCATCGCCATCAATGCTGGTATCGACATGATTATGGAACCTTATTCTTGCGATGCTTGTGGCTACCTTATTGAATTGGTGAAGGAAGGCAAGATTCCGATGAGTCGCATCGATGATGCCTGTCGCCGTGTGCTTCGTATGAAGTACCGTCTCGATCTCTTCAAGAACCCAACCCAGAAACTGAAGAATTATCCTAAGTTTGGTGGCGAGGAGTTTGCCAGGCTTGCCTTGGAGGGAGCTACCGAGAGTATGGTACTCTTGAAGAACGAGCGTAATATCCTTCCTTTGCAGCATGGCAAGAAGATTCTCCTCACGGGGCCTAATGCCAATCAGATGCGTTGTCTGGACGGTGGATGGAGCTATACCTGGCAGGGCCATCGTACCGATGAGTTTGCCGGCAAGTATAATACCATCTATGAGGCATTCTGCAATGAGTATGGCAAGGAGAATGTTATCTTGAACCAGGGTGTTACCTATAATGAAAAGGGCAAGTATTGGGAGGAGAACGAACCTCAGATTCTGGGGGCAGTGGCTGCAGCAAAGGATGCAGACGTCATTGTGGCTTGCATTGGCGAGAACTCCTATACCGAGACTCCGGGCAACCTGACAGACCTCTGGCTTTCTGAAAACCAGCGCAATCTGGTCAAGGCTTTGGCTCAGACAGGCAAGCCTGTCATCTTGGTTCTGAATGAAGGACGTCCACGTCTCATCGCCGACATCGAACCATTGGCACAGGGTATCATCGATATCCTTATCCCTGGCAACATGGGTGGCGATGCCTTGGTAAACTTGGTGTCGGGCAAGTCAAACTTCAGTGGCAAGATGCCTTACACCTATCCTAAGGAAATCAATTCGCTCGCTAACTACGACTTCAAGAAGAGTGAAGAGGTGGGTACGATGGAAGGGGCTTACGACTACAATGCGAAGATTACCCAGCAGTGGGGCTTCGGATATGGTTTGAGCTACACCTCTTATCAATATAGCAACCTGAAGGTTTCCAAGTCTGACTTCCGCCACGGAGACATTATCAAGGTGAGCGTGGATGTGAAGAACACGGGCAAGGTGGCAGGCAAGGAGAGCATTCTCCTGTTCAGCAGCGATCTCGTTGCCAGCATGGTACCAGATGGTCGTCGTCTCCGTGCCTTCGACAAGGTGGAACTTCAGCCAGGTGAGACCAAGACTGTGATCTTCGAATTAAAGGCAGACGACTTGGCTTTTGTAGGTTGGGATGGCAAATGGAGATTGGAAGAAGGCGACTTCAAGTTGATGATTGCCGACCAAACTGCCTCTGTTCATTGTGCAGATACTTATCTGTGGCAGACAGCCAATAGATAAGCATATATAAAGATTGGGATCCATTCCTGCAAGAATATTCTATGTATTCTTGTTAGGAATGGATTTTGGGAAAATCTTTGGTGAATATGGGGTAGAGAAATATATTGCTCATATTGAACTTATCTTGACTTTTGTTTCTTTTTCACTTTCTTCATCAGAATAACAATAAAGGCTCTTCCGTTAAATGTGTGGATCGCAGAGTCAACCAGCAAGTGCAAAATTACAAAAGGTGTTTAAAGAACTCGCACTTTGGAGTAGAAAAGTTTAATTTTTCTCTTGGTCTTTCGTTCAATTTCTTTTGTATGGACATAATTCTCTTGTCCGTATAGTTATCAAACGAATCCTTTTTAGGTATATACTGCCTGATTAATTTGTTTATATTCTCAACAGCTCCCTTTTGCCATGAACAATATGGATCAGCGAAGTACACGGGCACGCCTAAGTATTTTGTGATGTCCTTATGTGCTGCAAATTCAGGTCCGTTATCTGTTGTAATAGTCTTCAGGCTGTCCTTGTATGGCAGCAGTAGTTTCCTAACCACCTTTGCCAGAGGCTTTGACAGTTTTCCAAATGGCAGTTTCTGCATAAACAACATATTGGTGGATTTCTCCACTATTGTGAGTATGGCGTGCTGGGCAGGGTCGACGATCAAGTCCATCTCAAAATCTCCAAATCTCTTCCCGTCAACTTCTTTACTTCTTTCATGGATACTCACTCTGTCCTTTATTGGAAGATGTCTGCCTTTGGGACGATGCCTGTATTTCATCTTATGCCTTGTGTGCTCTGCAAGCTTCCCTGTTGTGTCATTGTGGATGATGTTATAGATGGACTGGTGGGACACCTCTATGCTCTCATTCATGCGCAGATACCCTGATATTTGTCTTGGAGACCACTGGTCGTTGGTAATATATTCTTTAATTCTCCAAACTAATTCGTCGGAGAGTTTGGCGTTAGTTACTGTGTTCTTTCTGCGCTGCATAGCCATATCATGCGCCTTCGTCCAGATATACTTTCCAGAAGGCGTGCTGTTGCGTTTGATTTCACGTGAGAGTGTTGACTGACTAATACCGACGATGTCGGCAATTTCTTTTCTCGCTGTTTTCTTTTGGAGTAAGGCAAAAATTTGCGACCTTTGCTCCGAGATTAATTGATGATACATTTGCAATACAAAGTTAGTTAATCTTTGGGAGACTTCGGTCTCCTTTTTTTATTTGTATTGCTGGTTGTTTCTTTTTCCTCTCCGAGAGAGGGACACTCTTTTATTGCACTTCGTTTTGGAACTTGCAACACAAATAGTTATGGTAATTCATAATTATGATTACTACTATAATCCAGAGTTATTCGAACGGAGTTCTTATCAGTACGTAATAATTATGACAACGCAGACACAAACAGACACAAACAGACACAAACAGACCCTCCCCCTTGCCCCTCCCCCATAGGGAGGGGAGTGATTAGCGAGATACCCCTATGGTTGGAAAAGCTGTTTAGTCGTTTCTAAGCGAACTGTTCCCTGCACTCCCCCTCTCCCTTCGGAGAGGGGGTTGGGGGGTGAGGCTTTTTTTTAGTCCAAAGAAAAAGGGAAGACGTAAAATCATCTTTTACATCTTCCCTTTTGGGTTATATTCTTTCTCAGTCCCCCTTCTTTCAACTCCCCACTACGAGGAAGGGGGTTGGGAAAGAGACTTAATTGTTTACTGACCAATGTAGATTGGACGGATGCTGTACATATTACTCTTAGGGAGTCGAGTATTAGTTAAACCACCAAATACTTGGGTAAGACTACCATTGTTAAAGACTTGAGGCATAAATGCCTTTGCATTTGTTGATGAAAAACTTGTCGACGTCCAATAACCAGCCCCAGTTCCTACCTTCATCAGATTATTATAATCATCATATACACCAGCCATTGGGAAGAAGAGTGCACTCTCAAAATCTGATTTCTCAAACTTTCGTAACCTATTTTTATCAATAGATTTAGGAGCTGCCTGATTAGAGGAACTAATAACCACATTATTCTTATCTACGACTTTATTTTTAAGATTTTGAGGGACATTTTGGTCAAACAATACACCATAAATTGTATTACCCTCATCATTTACATAGTAGCCTATATACTCAGCCGTATTTGACATCAACTTATCAAATTCCTGAGCTTTAGGAAGTCTCCACTTACCATTAGAAGCATATGTAGCTAAATCACCGTATTCTTTATCAGATTTAACACCCCCACTTATATCATTTGTTGTATCCCAATAATGAGTTTTAGCAGCATATCTATAGTCATAGGCTTTTTCAATATCACCCCATCTAAAATGGTCAAACTGAACGTTATTAGGGTCAAATGGATTAGGCTTCATAGGTGCACGATCCCCAACAAGAGGGGTTTTAATATCATCTGTTGTATAATAATCCCAAGGGTTCTTAGCAAGGTGATAACCATCTACCCAACCATTTACTTTAGTACCCGTAGAATACTGGAGGTTATATTTACCCCACTTCACACCACCGATTTCAATGTATGGAGGAGTAACTGGTTCTGGAGTGAACTCCTTAACCTGCACTGTGAAAGGATAAACCTTAGCAGCAACAAGATTAAAGTTTGGAGTGTTTACTGCGAAACGATAAGACTTATTATCCGTGGTATATACTTCAAATGTAGGGCTGAAGTGGTTCTGTGGCAATATAGCTACATACACCTTCTCAAGTGCTACTGGTGAATTAACTTCAATAGCACCTGTTTCATAATCTTCTAACTTATCATTCGGAATATTGTAAACAGCCTCTGTATAAACATTAGAAAGGACAAGCTTCTTGATATTCGTAAGTTTAACACCATTAGCCGTGAAGTCTAACTCCAAGACTGAATACAACTTTTTCATATCAACGCTACCTGATGCAGAAGTACCATTTACAGTAACCTTTCCTTTTCCATAACTATAATCAAAGTACTTTAGGTTCTCCACAGAACCATCTTGAGCCTTATTACCATTGATATAACTTTTAGTCATAACTACTGGCATTTTACCCTGATCGAATCCAGTAACGAATGTACCAGGATAGAAAATGCCTAACTCGTCATTATCCTTACATGCGATATCACCTTCAAGTGTTGTTCTTGTACCACCGTTACTTGCAGTTAAAATACCATAACGAGACTCAGAAGAATGACCTGTAAAGGTGCGGTTAAAAGCCATAAACCTATCACCAGTAACCCACTTATTATCAGCATCAATCTTAACTTCTGAACGAGTTTTTGCATCGCCTGTAGCAATACTCAGCGAACGTACCGCTGTCTCATTAGGACCAACAGGAGCTTTCTCCTCATTATTCAAATCGCTTGAACATGATGTCAAGCCTGCGACAATGACACCAAGGATAAGACCGTAAATCTTCTTGAAATTCATTTGGTTTCTTTTTTTTAATGGTTTTACTTACTCTTCATCATATTGAAATGGATTCTCTTTAGCATTTCCACCCGCAGAAGGCGCAGAAGGCGTAGAAGGCGTAGAAGAACCGATTATGGTATGATCCACCCTTTCAAGGTTTTGGTTTGTAACACGAAGACCTTTACTTCCTGCCAACATAGCTTGCTCAACAGCCATGATTACACATGTACTGCAGGGCTTAACATAACTTTTTTTCATTTAAATTGAGTAATTTAATTTATTGTTTTTTTATATGATTTCTTGTGGAGTAACGCTTAGTGGCATAACACGTGAATACATTATCGTAAACCGTTTTTCGGAATCTATCTTTTAGCTATAATAAGCTTTATTACAAGATTTGATGCAAAATTACGATAATTTTACCAAACAATGGATTCTAATAATGTTAAAAGTACGAAAAGGTATAATGTTTTAACAAACGTTTGAGGATATATGAGAGGGACCTCCCCCGACCCCTCCAAAGGAGGGGAGTGCCAAATGGGGTAATGATAAAAAACAAAATCAGCCAAAAGACAATCAGTTTACTCTGCTA
>ERZ1674206.72-NODE-72-length-16019-cov-6.652405_pt1 | contig 16019 bp, 9 predicted proteins | sample MGYA00581307_ERZ1674206 | MGnify/ENA primary metagenome ERZ1674206 (study PRJEB41354, sample SAMEA4873348) | human saliva metagenome | biome: human-associated habitat [ENVO:00009003]; feature: mouth environment [ENVO:08000002]; material: saliva material... | reverse complement strand
GTGCTAATAATGTTATCTATAAGGAGAAAGAAGAGCAGTAATTCGTTTCTTAGATAGATAGAAGAAAGGCAGGTAATCCGTTGATGTTTGGATTACCTGCCTTTCTTTTGGTACTTTCTTCGCCCCTTACAGTGTTATGTAAAGATACGAAGAAAGTGTTAATTGTCGATGAAATCGCAATCTTTTATCTGATAAAGAGCAGTTCGCGATACTTAGGAAGTGTCCAAAGCTCATCGCTGACCACTAACTCTAATTTATCAATCTGATATCGGATGGCTTCCATCTTTGGTGCGATAGTATCATGATAAGCGATTGCTTTTTCGCGTTGACTTTCTATTTTGTTGGCTTGTTTACGTGCATTGACAAGTTCTTCAACACCCGTCTCGATGATGTTTGTGCGTTCAGCAATCTCACGTATAATCTTTATATTACGCTCACTGAGCTGTTTTCCCTCTACATCTCCGAAGATATTGACCATATTCTGCACATTCTTCGCCAGTTGACTCTGGTAATGTGTTGCCACAGGGATAATATGATTCATTGCTAAATCGCCCATTACACGTGCTTCGATTTGTATCTTCTTGGTGTATGTCTCCCATTTTACCTCGTTACGTGCCTCCAACTCATTACGCTTCATCACGTTCATCGACTCGAACATCTTGATAGAATCTTCGTCAAGGTAGCGGTCGAAGCACTTAGGACAACTTGATTCGCAATCGAGTCCACGTTTCTTGGCTTCTTCCTTCCAACTATCAGAATATCCGTTTCCATCGAAGTGAATAGGCTTACAGGTCTTGATATCTTCACGAATGATATCAATGATTGCTGATGTTAGGTCTTCTCCTTTCGCAACCAGAGTATCAACGCGCTCACTGAAACGTTCTAAAGCTTCTGCTACAGCAGTGTTCAGTACAATCATTGCAGATGCACAGTTAGCCTCAGAACCTACTGCACGGAACTCAAAGCGGTTACCTGTAAAGGCAAATGGAGATGTACGGTTACGGTCGGTGTTATCGATAAGTAACTCTGGAATCTCTGGAATGTCCATCTGTAAACCAGTCTTTCCAGTAAGGCTAAAGATGTTTTCCTTGTCAGCCTTTTCTATATGCTCAAGGAGATCACTAATCTGTTTTCCGAGGAATGAGGAGATAATAGCAGGTGGTGCTTCGTTAGCTCCAAGACGATGATCGTTGGTTGCACTCATTACTGATGCTTTCAGAAGACCGTTGTGCTTATAGACAGCCATCAAGGTTTCTACGATGAAGACTACAAAACGAAGGTTATCGTTAAGTGTCTTACCTGCTGCATGGAGGAGAATACCAGTGTCAGTGTTTAGGCTCCAGTTGTTATGCTTACCAGAACCATTGACTCCATCGAAAGGCTTCTCATGTAGAAGAACGCGGAAACTATGCTTGTGTGCAACCTTCTTCATGAGTGACATCAATAGCATGTTATGGTCTACAGCAAGGTTACATTCCTCAAAGATAGGAGCCAACTCAAACTGACCGGGGGCAACCTCATTGTGACGTGTCTTGCAAGGAATACCCAATTCGAGTGCTTGTATCTCAAGATCCTTCATGAAAGCTTGTACACGCTCAGGGATTGTACCGAAGTAATGGTCGTCCATTTGCTGGTTCTTTGCAGAGTCATGCCCCATCAGAGTACGTCCTGTAAGCATAAGGTCAGGGCGAGCAAAGTACAAGTCTTCATCTACAAGGAAGTATTCTTGTTCCCATCCAAGGTTAGTGTGAACCTGCTTTACGTCTTGATAAAAGTATTGGCAAACCTTAGTTGCTGCAACATTAACAGCATGGAGTGATTTTAATAATGGTGCTTTGTAGTCGAGTGCTTCTCCAGTATAAGATATAAATATTGTAGGAATACAAAGTGTGTCTTCGATGATGAATACAGGACTGGTTGGGTCCCAGGCTGAATAGCCACGTGCTTCAAAGGTATTGCGGATTCCTCCATTAGGGAAAGAACTGGCGTCAGGTTCCTGCTGAACGAGAAGCTTTCCTGAGAACTCTTCAATCATTCCTCCTTTGCCATCATGCTCGACAAAGGCATCGTGTTTCTCAGCTGTACCTTCTGTTAGCGGTTGGAACCAGTGGGTGTAGTGAGTTGCTCCATGTTCCTCTGCCCATTTCTTCATGCCTTGCGCTACTGCATCTGCGATGGAACGATCTAATCGTGAACCATTGTCAATGACGTCTATCAGCTTTTGGTACACATCAACAGGGAGATACTTGTACATTCTTGCACGATTAAAGACGTACTTACCATAGAACTGTTCTGGACGTTCTGTCGGTGTCTTGACTTCTAAGGGGCGTTTTTTGAATGCTTCTTCAACAGCTCCAAATCTTAAATTTGCCATATCTTTTGTCTTATAATGAAAGTTCTATCTGCAAAATTAGTTATTTTCAGATTATCTGGCAAAGTATTTAAGGATATTATTCTCTATTATTACAGCCTAATAATTTTTAATCGAAATTGTACTTTAAAGCTGATAGTTATGCTCTTTTCATTCCTATTGTCTTTGATAAAGGATGCCTCTTAATCCAATAATGCCATTTTGTTTTGGGCTATATAGCTCTTTATTAGCAACAAATGCCTTTCATCTTAGTCGTATATTATAAGGTGTTTAACCCTCCGCACGAATGGTGTTAATGCTTCGCACGATTGGTGCTCATGCTCCGCACAATTGGTGTTTACCAAGAACACGACATGGAACAAGCAATAATACAATGGATAAAGATGGTAGGGAAGAGGTGTGTTTGCCTCATTGTGAATTATAAGGTAGGCTTCTAAAGAATTGTTTATACGTGAAGTTCTTATGAAACCACGCGATTTGTCGGCTCAAACTATAGAAAAGAAAAAAGTGTATATCTGCTCACGCAGACATACACTCAGCCACTTAACTAAATAACTCAAAAAATTATTTGACTCAAAAAATCATTAGGCAATCTTCTCACGAGGACCATCCTAATTAGTTTAATTTGACTATTAACTTACTAATAACTATTTAAACGTAATTTGATTGCTACTCAAGAAATATCTTTAATTGATATTACAAAGATAGTTATTTTGTGGGAAAAAAGATGTCTGTGCAAATAAATTATATTTGTTATAAGACTTATTTTTTATTATAACTACCTTTTATACCCTTTTTAAACGTCATTTTTCGCCCATTTCATCGATTAAACTTCATCTTCAAGCGATTCTGTGTTTTGAGGTCTTTTAGTGTCGCTAAGCCTCTTCCTATAAATGGTTGGAGCAACTCCGAACCTCTTTTTGAAGGCTTTACTCATAGCCGCAAGGTCGCTATAACCACATTCGTATGCGATTTCTGAGATGTTTTTGTCATCGTTTTTGAGTAACTCACGGCAATGAATCATACGACATTCGCTTTGCCAAGATAGGAATGTCTTACCCGCAAACTCATAGATATAGTAGGAGAGGGCTACGGTCTGTATTCCTATAGATGCTGCCGTCTTCTCCATTGTAAGCTCTGTATCAGCCAATGGGAATGGGTCCTGATGAAGCCACTTGTCTATTTTCTCTTTAATAGAGTTGCCTTTGTTATAGTTGTTTGACTCCAAAATCATAATGTGTTTATGTAGATTCACGTAAAAACGTGTGATTGCTATGACAGTAAATATGATACAAATCTTCAATAAGGCATGGTAAATTGTAGACGGAACAAGCTGTCCTATCGTTATCATTATGAGGAGTATTCCCGTCCCTAAATAGATTTTGTTGCGTCGTGCTATACCTCTAAGGTCTCCGTTTTCATCGATAATTTGATGCTTATATTTAATCTGTTGTGTTACAATCTCTATAATCATCAATAGCTTGCAGAAGAGGATACCTGCTGAAAAGATAATACGCATTAATGCTTGTATTGGCATCGTTTGCTGGAGATCAGCCTGTAGTTGACTGTAATTCTGGTAATGATGAATGTCTCCGTTCGCTGCATATATCATCTGTGGGACAAGTAGTGATAGCGGTAGGAGGTTATAGAATAACAGAGCATACGTATTCTTGTAAATCTTTCCATTGCTGAATGTCGTGCATGTGATAAGGAAAGACTCCCAGAGAAGGTATAATGATAATATCGATGGAACACATAATATTTCGGTTTCATCGTTCTCACTCCGTATAAAATGACAGCAAAGATATAGAAGAAGAAGCCCATAGTCCAATATAATTATTCTACGCTTAAAAGTGAGTGGACCACTTGGTGACTTCCAATACATCAATGCAATGATGGCAAAGCATATAGCCGAAGCAATTATAGCTGCCAATGAAGTTGCATAACTTAGTATCATGATATATTTGTGTTGTTGTCTAATACAAAGATAATAAAATAATCTCAGAAAACCTCACTCTTTCCTTTTTAGTACGGTCTATGCTGGGATTTTATGTTGTATGACAACGTCTCAGAGGTTGTTTTATTTTATTAGGTCTTCTTTTTTGACGTTTTTTGATAGTTTGATTACCTTGACAAGCATGGTAATCCCTCTTTTTATAAGATTGTAAAGGTTTTGTTTAGTCTTTAAGTTACCATTGTTTTCATAATTAATCGTATGTCATTATAGGTTATATCTGAAGGGCATAACTCCTTAATAGGGTTCATTCCGCTCTCTGTTCCAACAGCTTTAATTGTCTGTTTGATGATATTTATTTTCTTTTCATCAATCACTTCTTCAAGCTTTATGTCTCCATTTAGGATGTAAGATACGAGATGTCCTTGGATTGTACCTTGTGTCAATCCTCGCTCTTTGGCAATCTCTTCAACGCTTTTTCCAGTTTTGAAGAGGTTATATGTCTGTTCAGAAGTGCTGATTTTTTTCTCTTTAGGTTTGTCTTTATCTTCTTTTCTATTTCTTCTTTTTCTCTCGTTTCCATCGGAAATACTGTTGAGAATAGCCTCTTGCTTTGCTGTGAGGTAGGTAGTAATCGAGAAACCATCTTCCATTATGCTTTCTAACAGATCATGCTTTGCCAGATAAGTCTGTTTAAGTTCAGTGTAAGCGTTGTCAAAACGTTTAGCACCTATTTTATTATTTGTCTGTACTTCCTTGGTCAACTCTATCATTCTACTGAAGATTTCGGTCAACTCACTATGGAAGTAGAGCGCTCCTTTCTTTATTCTCTCCTTGAAATCCTCTTCGTGAAGTTGCTCGGTTGTCATCTTTTTGATAAGATTCTCCCATTTCATCGATACTTGGATGATGCGTGACTCTATGTCAGTAAGCGCCATCTTATGCAGTGCATTTATCTTTGTAAACTTGAAGAAGAACTCTGTTAATACCCTAAAGAGAGCCGTTTCGTAGGTTTTAATCTCGTTGAAATTGAATAACTCGATAAGTAATTGGCGATGGTATTCTTCTTTCAAGGCAGGTAAAGCGGAGATACTCTTTTCAGCTTCTTCTGTTTGATGTGAGATATACTCACTTACACGGTTATCATTTATAATCGCAGTATTACCAATCGGAGATGCCAAAACCAAACCTTCTAAGGTCTTACAACGACTTAATGCAACATAAACCTGTCCCGAAGCAAAGGATGCTTGCGCATCTATAATAGCATGTTCAAAGGTAAGTCCTTGGCTTTTATGTATGGTAATTGCCCACGCCAGACGCAGTGGATACTGCCTAAAAGTACCCTGCACCTCTGCTTCTATTTGTTTTGTTTTCTCATTTAAGGTGTATTTAGTGTTCTCCCATGTCTCAACTTCAACCTCAAATTCCTCATCCTCTCCGGGGCAAAGAACGTATATCTTCTCGTTATCAACATGGGTGATGTGTCCAATACGCCCATTATAGTAACGTCCATTGTTATCATTACGTATGAACATCACCTGCGCACCCGTCTTCAGCGTAAGGTTGAAGTCCGTTGGATAGTTGTACTCTGGGAAGTTACCATCCGTTTCTGCGCTAAAGGTATAGGCTTTTGCGGGAAGTTTACGAAGTTGGTCTTCGTTATAGCTTTCCGCCATTCTGTTATGTGTTGTCAATCGAATATAATCACTACCCTCCTTTGGTTGGAACGTTGGATCATATCTTTCGTTGAGGCGTTGGAGGTCATTTGCAGAAACTTTTCCCTCTCTTATATTATTAAGTAAGGTGATGAAGGTCGCATCTTGCTGTCGATAGACGTGGTTTAGCTCAATAGTTACATAGCTAATGCTGCGTAAAGCCTTTGAACCAAAGAAATAAGGAGTGTCATAATACTGTCGTAATAGTTCCTCTTCTTCAGGAGTTACAACGGGAGTAAGCTGTTGTAAGTCGCCTATCATCAGGAGTTGTACACCACCAAAGGGCTTATCTGGCTCACGAAAACGACGTAAAACGGAGTCAATTGCATCAAGAACATCAGCTCGTACCATACTAATCTCGTCAATGATAAGCAAGTCGAGAGTACGCATAATCTTGCGTTTCTCTTTGCTATAATCAAATCGATTCTTGATGTTAGTATTGGGTACGAAGGGCGAGAGGGGCAACTGGAAGAAAGAATGAATCGTCATACCGCCCGCATTGATAGCAGCCACGCCAGTAGGAGCAACAATAATGTTTCGTTTATTGCTGCGCTCTTTGAGTGTGTGAAGGAAGGTTGTTTTACCAGTTCCGGCCTTTCCTGTGAGGAAAATACTTATTCCAGTGTGTTCAACAAAGTCCCACGCATTGCGTAATTCTTGGTTTTTCTCCATTCTTGTTGTGCATTTTTGCTTGCGGCTGGCAAAGTTAGTTTAAATAATTGAGAAAAGCAAGTGATATTTCTTTGATTTACATCAATCGACTTGATACAGGCTAATTAAAAGGTAGATTCCTAAGTTTATTGTTTGTTTCTTTTGTTGGATGTTTTGTTTTTGCCTAACTTTGCACTCGTAATTAAAGGATAACATATTAATGAACAGGGGAAAAAGGTTCCCCATTAAAGGTAAAAAGATTATGATTTCAGTAGTATTATCAGCTGTAGTAGTTGCAGCATTAGTAGCAAAGGCAGTTAACTTGAATAATCACATCACTGCCTAATTAAGAAAGTAATTTAGAAATTTGAGAGTAGTAACAAAGTCCCGTCTGCGTTTATAACGTAGTCGGGATTTTTGTTTTTCTTTGTTTTTAAGTATCGTCTTTCGCTTGTTTATACTCCCTTTCTTTCCTTTTCGAAAACCGGTTTTTGTATTCAGAGGATGTGAAATAACTTTACAAAAAGAACGTAAAGGAAGTCTGATATTCAAGAAAAAATGCCCATCACTTCAGCTTTTGTAACCATCTTATAATCAGCGTTATATGGAATCGCATTTTAAAAGGTGCTTAATAAGGGTTCAAAAGGGCGTTAGTTAGACCTCAAAAGGGCACCTTTTGCAAGCCAATTAAGCCTTAGTTAGCGCCCAATTAAGCCTCTTTCGTTTTTGGGTCTTTGAATTTTTATTACAAAGATAATAAAGAATACGAGTTCTTACTTTATCCTTTGAGCCTGTCATCAAATTAGGATAATTGTTCTATTTCTGATTCACTCCATATCCAAAGAGGGCAAAATCAGCTTTTAGAGGGTCATTAGGGAAGATTTCTAACAGTTTATTGGTTAGTTTTCGAGCAACCGACATAGAAGCAGTCTTGCTTGTGATGAGACCTAATTGCAGAGACTGTTGTATGACATGGGTGTCAAGAGGGATGATCAGCGAACGTTGGTCGATAAGATCTGACCATAGTCCAAGGTCTACTGTAGAGTCGGTTCGAACCATCCAGCGTAGGAACATACATACACGTTTACAGCTTGAATTCGTGTTTTTGGGTACGATTCCGACTGCTTCATGTTTTAAAAAATGGTCACAAATAGCTTCAATAGCGGTAATTGCATCAGTCTTTTTACTTCCTTTTTGGAGGTTTGCATAGCTGCGAATATAATTTTCCATGTCGCCATACTCCTCATACATCTTTCGTAGTGCGTGGAAGAGGTCGCACATCATAGCATTGGTATACAAGCGATAGAAGCATTGATTGTCATTAGGAATGTCGAGTGCGTATCTTCCTGTTTTAATCCATTCGTAGGGTTCGCTACGTGAGCAATCGAGCAGATATTGTATGCGAGGGAGGAAAACTTGTCGTGAACCATAACTTAGGCAAGCAGCAATAAAAGCGATGGTTTCCTGATTTCTTTTACCAATCACCTGGTGCATAAACCATGATGGGTCACCATTTAGAAAGGACGAAGTTTCATATTTGTTAGCAAGGGTAAGGAGTCTTTTTCGTAATGACTTCGTTTCTATATCCTTAGAAAAAGACCTCACCATCCCTTCCTCTCCAAGTGAAGAGCGAAGTGAATGGTGAGGTTGCTTTGTATTCCTTAGACTTTTGCTATCTTTGCTTATCGTCTTCGTTTTCTTACTGCTTGCGTCTTGAACTTTAGACATAGTTGTTTCGTTTCTTTTTTATCACATCTCTTTTAGTAGGGAGCGTTTTTTGATTCTTTTATTATCGGCGTTCTCTTATTATTATGAGCGTGTTATCGACTTTCTGTAACTATGCCTTACATTGCAAGACTTAGTCTTCAGCAAGGATTTGAGCAGCGTGATCCTTAGTCTTAATTTGCTTTGGACCGAGGATGCGCTCAATGATACCATCCTCGTTGATGATGAAAGTAGTGCGGAATGTACCCATATAGGTGCGACCATACATCTTCTTTTCACCATAAACACCGAATGTCTCAACGAGTTTTAAGTCGGTATCGGCAATGAGTGGGAAAGGAAGTTCGTTCTTCTCGATAAACTTCTTGTGTGACTTCTCGTCCTGTATGCTTGCTCCAATAATGACATATCCCTTATCTCGTAACTCCTTGTAGTTATCACGAAGGTTGCATGCCTGTGCTGTACAGCCTGATGTTGAATCCTTAGGGTAGAAATAAAGAACTATCTTTTGTCCTTTATAATCGCTCAACTTAATTTCTTTTCCGTCCTGGTCAGTTCCCAGAATCTCTGGTGCTTTATCTCCTACGTTCATATTCTTTTTGTTTTTAATTGATGATTTATCTGAACGCAAAGATACTGAAAAGAAATGAAATGATTACAGTTATAGGGGATAAAGATTCTATAAAACTGTTTTTCAGATGATAGTGAGGTGGGGTATAAGAGGGAACTTGCACAATAGAGGAATCATCTTATACCACTATATATAAAAAAGGTGTGGGATCTCATCTCACGATGAAATCCCACTGGTAACTAAAAATATCCCATTGAAAATAGGATTTTGGTAGTTATTTTTATTTATGCTAATCTGAAAAGATTCAGTATGTATGTTTCCTTTTTTATTACATTTTAGCAGGTGAATTTAGGCAAGACTTATTATGTTTGTCTGTACATCTATTTGTTTCTTGCAGAACGATGTCTTTGTTTCTTATTCCGTCTTTAATGAAAGAATGTTGTTTTGTAAGCTTACCTACTGCTGCTTGAAATCTTGAATCTTAATCTGTTTATTATGTTCCTGTGATACTCTTTATGCTCAGTAATGCATATAAATTGCGCTGTTATGCAAAAACTTTTTACTATTTTATCTACAATTAAAATTATTGTTGGGTGCAAATATACAATATTTTATTGAATTAATAGATAAATAATACTATTTCTTATCAATAATATGAGAATTAAGGAAAGTATCATGTTTCTCGTTGTACTTGTTAAATTATGACAAAATACTTTGTTGTTACACCTATAATAGAGGCTAATGTGTTTGATTTTTAGGGCTTAAAGATTATTCTATTCGTAAAATATTTAGTTCTAATTTACGGTGAAATCAGCGTTTTTTATGCTTAATCTGATAAAAGAATGACTATGAAATCTCATTCTTGTTTTTCTCTTTTTTCATCCTTCTCTGTGCTCAAAAAGGTTGCTTGTGGTTATTTATTCATTGTATTTTGGGTTTAGTTTTGCCGATAGGAAGACTATTGATTTTTGTTTAACAAAAACTACTTTGATGCGAGAAGGTAGAACTTTAAAAAAGAAACGTTCAAAAGAAAGAAGGGAGTGGATCCTTTTTGTTGGACACACTCCCTTTATATTAGGTATAAAACTCCGTGGTCATTGCTTAATAGATAGTGACACTACAGAGCTTATAAGGCATATCAAATGATATGTACATTATCAAAATATTCTCTTACCAAATATGAGCACGACTCTGTTGTGGCACGAAGAGTTTGTCACCTTCTTTGATGTCGAAAGCCTTGTACCAATTATCAATCATAGGAAGGGCTGCATTCACACGGCTGATACTTGGTGAGTGAACATCAGAATTGACAATATAAGCAACAAACTGAGGAGCAACGTTGCTTGCCCAAACACGTCCCCAAGCGAGGAAGAAACGCTGTGCAGGTGTGAATCCGTCCATATCGCTCAATGGTTTTGTTTTCATACTGTTTTCAAGTGCACGGAAGGCAATGTTCAAACCTCCGTTATCACCGATGTTTTCACCGAGTGTCTTCTCACCGTTAACATACAAGCCAGGGATTACTTCCTGCTTGTTGAACCAGTCTACAAGAACCTTTGTACGAGCGTCATAGTTCTTCTTATCCTCTTCTGTCCACCAGTTCTTCATGTTACCATCCTTATCAAATTGACAGCCTTGGTCGTCAAATCCGTGGCTCATCTCATGACCAATGACAGCACCGATAGCACCATAATTAGCTGCATCATCCACTGTTGGATCGAAGAATGGAGGCTGGAGAATGGCTGCAGGGAAGTTAATACTGTTGGTTGTTGGGTCATAGTAAGCATTAACCGTCTGTGGTGTCATGTGCCATTCCTTCTTATCAACAGGCTTACCCCAGCGTTTAGCAATACGATACTTCATAGCTGCTTCCTGTACAGCCTTCACGTTTTCAATCAATGACTTATTGTCATCAATCACGAAAACGCTATCCATATTCTGCCATTTATCAGGATAACCGATCTTAATATCAAATGCCTGCAACTTCTCTATGGCTTTTTTCTTTGTTGCATCAGTCATCCATGTGTTCTCTTCGATACGCTGTGCAAAAGCATCTTGGAGGTTCTTTACCAATGTAATCATACGTTGCTTGCTGCTCTCAGGGAAGTATTTCTGTACGTAGAGCTTACCTACAGCCTCACCCATGATACCCTGTACGAAAGACAAAGCACGCTTCCAACGTGGCTGTTGCTGCTGAACACCGTATGCCACCTTAGTATATTCAAAGTTACGGTCAGAGAAGTTATCAGACAACATACCTGCAGAACTTGAGATAACAGCAAGTTCCATGTAGGCTTTCAATGCGTCTAACGGAGCCGTAGCAAGTATCTTCTCAACTTCATGTACAGGCTCTGGCTGTCCAACATCTACCTTTCCTCCGTTATTTGGATAGCCGGAAGCCTTCAAAAGATAGTTCCAATCGATACCAGGATAGTTTTTCAAGAGTTGCTCCCAAGTCATTGGGTGATAGTTAGCTTGTGGGTCGCGTGACTTTACTTGGTCATAGCTAACCTTTGCAATCTGGTTCTCAATAGAGAAAGCAGCCTCCATCTTCTTCTTAGCAGTTGCAGCATCGTTACCAGTCATCTTGAGCAAATCGTTGTTCAGACTCTTGTATGCTGCTATAACAGCCTTCTGTTGATCGTTAGGCTTTGTATAATATTCAGGATCAAGACCAATACCACCTTGTGAGATACCAATGATATAACGGTCAGAGTTCATAGCATCTACTGTCATACCAAAGCCAACAGGGAAGGTGCCATAGCCTTTCACATCGAGGTCATACATCAGTTTGATGAGGTCCTTACGATTCTTTGCAGCACGAATCTTTGCCAATACAGGCTTAATAGGTGCATATCCCTCACGATTACGGCGTACACTATCCATGTAAAGGTTGTAGATCGAAGCAATCTTCTGTGCTACAGTGCCTTTCGTTTGTGGCTTCTTCGCATAATCCTCAACCATTTCACGGATGCGTTTCTTGTTCAATTCTTCCAAATCAACAAAGGCACCGTTCATTGGATGCTCCTTGTCAAGCGGATGGGTCTTCAACCAGTTACCTGCAGCATACTCATAGAAGTTCTCACCGGGCTTCACGTTAAAGTCCATGTTGTTGCGGTCTATACCCGACTTCAGTCCCTGTGCCATAGCTGATGTAGCTATGAATGAGGCTGCAAAAAGTAAGATTTTTGCTTTCATGTGCTTATTGTTTTATGTGTTAAATATATACTTTTCTGTCATTTAATGTTACTTCTTCTCACCTTAAAGGTGTCATTAAGACGTTACTTGTCTTAGATATTATCTTATTACAAAGGTAAATAAAAAAGACCAATGTTATTCTATTAGTCGTTTTTTTTACTGAAGAACTACATTAGCGATGTGTTTTTTTAATTCTTTTAACATGCTCTGTCGGTAATTTTCGATGTCTTTAAACTTATAAAAGGACAGCTTTATGTGTTGTGACTATCTGTTACTGTAATAGTATTCTCTTGTATGTGAAACTTTTTTTAACCGCATATTGGTTAGTTTGTTTTGGTAGTATAGCTTGCTTCTATCAATAAGTTGAATATATTTCGGTAAGTTTTTGTAATGTGTTTAGTGCTCCGCACCACTGGTGCGGAGGCCGAACACCATTGGTGCGAACCATCAGCACAGCATGTGCGGAGTACTCGCACATAGGTTGAAGATGGGAAGAATGGTGTTTAAAGGTTATTATAATAAAGATAATAAGAGGTTAATAGTTAACTAATATGTGGAAAAACTTCACAAGATAGTCTTGTATATAAGCATTTCTTAATGGTATGTATAATCGAGATTGCACTATGGACAGTGCAATATTCTGCATAAATTGCACTATCCGCAGTGCAATAAGAATTACTTATGAACAACATTGTGTTGCTCAATATTTAAATAGTAAAGTCTTTTTCTTACAGATATTGCTGCTCTTTTGATAAGGGATAAAGCTGATATCGTATAATGGCAATCGCCCTCATCAGTCCAGGATAAAAATGACGTTTAGACAGATGAGGGCGATTGTTGTTATGTTAATGTCTGATGTTGAGGCTTACTCCTGTTCTTGTTCCTTCTCATTGAAGAGAGCATCTTTAAGCTTCTGATAGAGGAATGAGAGGATAAGGAGAAGGGCTCCAAGGCTGATGAAGACAATAATCTTACCAAGAGCAGGCATTGCCCATACGTCATTGAGAATGAGTTTGCCAATGACAATACCGAATTCTGCCAAGCTAACAATACGAATCTCCTTACTGTGGTAACGCATACCGATACACATCAAGATGAAGGCTGCAATACCTAACGACAAAGAGAAGGCGGTACTGAAGTTTACTTCATTGAAAGTAATCAGCAATAAACGCGTCAAAGTAAGCCACATCAGTGTTGATATGATAGAGTATTCTGTATGTAAGTTTCGCTGATTAGAGGTTACAAGGAGTTGACCACGCATACAATATGCCATATAAGCGATTGTTACAAGCGCCATTAACCATCTCAGTAAGAGTCCTTCAGGATCAGTGTAATTCCATACAGTCATAGCAAATAAGATTCCTGCAAGGTAGAGGCTTATCTCGTATGCTAACTTGTTTTCACTTATTTCGAAGCGTTTGCGCAGGATAAGTGCTCCTCCTAAGAGCATTATATTTGCTGTAAGTAGAGACGCATACTCTGATATTGGTTGCTCAAGATGGAAGTGGAAGTTGTCTCTGAAAGCAAGGAACAGGATGCTGAAGCCCAACGCATAGGCTATAGCATTGCATGGGGTGTATGCGATTAGACGCTTCGTATCACTGAATAGTTCCTTATTAAATTGCATAATGACAGCTACAACATAGTAGGCTATACTTACAAATGTAGTCACAAAGAAGGCACCATTGAAGAATAAACTATCTCCTGTATCATGGATGAAGGTGTCAGTTGTTCTGTAGTATGCCAATGCTCCCAACGTTAGGAGTAACAATACTGCTGAAGCCAATTCGTAGATTCTGTTTTTCTCCTTTGTGAAGAGCCACAAAAGAAGTACTGACTCAGCTGCCCATACCATAAGAACATTGGCTGCGCTGAACAGAATTGGAATACCCATAGAGGCGAATGTGACCGCAAGTCCTAACATAAGGTTGCGCAGTGTGTCTTGTCCTTCGACGCGGAATCGCAAATAAAGGTGTATTGCCAGGTTGACAGCAGCAATGAAGAAAGCTAAGTAAGCAGTCGTATCAGATGATGCCTCGAAGTGTTGTAAGAGGAAATCGCCATAAATAAGATACATGAAGCTATTAGCTGTGATGATGCCCAATAGTCCAAGTCTGGTATTTTCACCATACTGTGTACGCAGAATAAAGACAACAGGCAATAGGAAGATGACGTAGAATAGTGTAGCAAAAGCAAATAGGGTAGGATAAGTTGTGACAGCCTCACTATCAGAGAATGATCCTAATGCAGTTGTTCCCCATAATATTATATAGGTGAAACCGAAGGAAACCATAGGTAGTATTGCCCATTTCTTGTACATTGCAAGGCAGAACATACCAATGTTCAATATGGTAATATAAATCTGTAGGCTAATGATACTACTTGAGTCCGTACTAATAATGAAAGGTGCAATAAAGCCGCCAACGAGTGCTGTGACTGCCAATTCCTTCCTATCGTATAGGACGGAGACTGCCGACATGAAGATAGTTGTGACGCATAAAATTACGAATGCTATTGTATGAGAGAACAGGGCATAGTAATGGAAGGCGATGGCTGTAATCAAATAGTAGATACCAAAGGCACCACCTGCTAACAATGAACTGAAAGTATAGTAGCGTTTGTGTAATCGCTCAGCCAGTACTAACATACCTGCGCCGACCGCGTAGCCCATCAATGTGCGTGCAGTCTCATTAATCCAGTTCTGGTCGATAGCATATTTAACGAAGAAACCGATACCAATGATAAAGATAAGAATACCAATCTTTCCAAAGAGATTCTCACCGATATATTTCTCAAAGTTGGTCTCAGAAGTGGCATATTCTTCAATTTCCTCCTCTTCCTCCATAGCCATTGCAGGTTCTTCCTGCTCTTCTTCTACAGGTTCTTCAATGGTTTCAGGGGTTTCTTCCTCAACTTCTGGAGTCTTATCCTTTGTCTCTTGAATAGGAATTTCTACAGTAGAAGGTCTGATATCCTCATTGTGTACAATAGGAACTTCTATAGTTTCTGGTGTTTCCTGTAGCTCTGGCTGTTCGTCTTCAGCCGTATTTTCTGTTTCTTCAGCCTTATCGGTTGTTGGTGTTTCGTCCGTTATAGGTTGTTGCCACCAGTTAGGATTAGGACTAACGGACTCATTCTGAACTTCCTTCGGAGTTTCTACGACCTGCTCCTTAGGTTGTTCAAGAGACTCTTTTGGCTTTGTTTCTGTTTCTGTTTCAGTTTGTTTCTGTTTCTCACGCTGCATCTTTTCAATGATAAGTTTCAGTGTGGAAATCTCAAAACTGACGTTGTTTAGCGTATTACTTATTTGGTTAAGCTTGGAGATAAGATAGAAGAAGCCCAATAATGCTATTGAAAATAAGATGATACTAAAAAAGGATAGAAGGTCATATTCCATGTTCTAAGTATTTAGTTTTGGATGTAAAGATAATCATAATGTATGATAATGACGAATATTAACCAAGAATAATACTTATTTCCTTTGTTTTTAACCCAAATCGGAAGGCATACTATAGTAAGAATTATGTTCTTCGGTTGAATGTGTGGATGCTTTTTTGTATAGCGTTAACGGAACAAAGACATAGTTAGGACTGTCCACTATCTATTCTTTTCTCATCCTCCGAGCAGAGACCCTTTTTCTTTTTAATACTTGAAAAGTAATAGATAACGCTTTGAAAAATCATTACATAAATTCGAGTAAACGATTTATAAATAAGTACAAAAATACATGTAAAAAGCGATATTGTAACCATCAGTAATTCAGTTAGTTATAAAGTAGTATCAGAAAAGGTGCTTAATTGGACTTCAAAAGGGCGTTAGTAAGGGTCTTAAAGGGCG
>ERZ1674206.67-NODE-67-length-16606-cov-9.091294_pt1 | contig 16606 bp, 10 predicted proteins | sample MGYA00581307_ERZ1674206 | MGnify/ENA primary metagenome ERZ1674206 (study PRJEB41354, sample SAMEA4873348) | human saliva metagenome | biome: human-associated habitat [ENVO:00009003]; feature: mouth environment [ENVO:08000002]; material: saliva material... | reverse complement strand
CAGACTGTAAATCTGCTGCTTCTAGCTTCGGTGGTTCGAATCCATCACTACCCACTTCAGAAAATGTAATTTGCGGAAATAGCTCAGTTGATAGAGCACTAGCCTTCCAAGCTGGGGGTCGCGGGTTTGAGCCCCGTTTTCCGCTCTATGGTTTTGCTGTAATAGCTCAGTGGTAGAGCACTTCCTTGGTAAGGAAGAGGTCCTGAGTTCAACTCTCAGTTACAGCTCTGCTATTATTGTTGTTAATTTAGTGTAACTAAAAGCACAGATTATTCATTTAATATTAAATAAGAAAAAGCTATGGCTAAAGAAGAATTCGTGCGCACCAAACCGCATGTAAACATTGGTACTATCGGTCACGTTGACCACGGTAAGACCACTCTTACTGCAGCAATCTCAAAGGTTCTTCACGAGAAGGGCTTCGGTACAGAAGATGTTAAGTCTTTCGATCAGATTGATAATGCTCCTGAGGAGAAAGAGCGTGGTATTACCATTAACTCTGCACATATTGAGTACGAAACAGCTAACCGTCACTACGCACACGTAGACTGTCCTGGTCACGCCGACTATGTAAAGAACATGGTAACTGGTGCTGCTCAGATGGATGGTGCTATCTTGGTTGTAGCTGCTACTGATGGTCCTATGCCTCAGACTCGTGAGCACGTATTGCTCGCTCGTCAGGTAAACGTACCACGCTTGGTTGTATTCTTGAACAAGTGTGATATGGTTGACGATGCAGAGATGCTTGACCTCGTTGAGATGGAGGTTCGTGAGATCCTCGAGCAGTACGGTTATGAGGAGGATACTCCTATCATTCGTGGTTCTGCACTCGGTGCTTTGAACGGTGTTGAGAAGTGGGTAGACTCTGTAATGGAGCTCATGGATACTGTTGACACTTGGATTGAAGAGCCAGAGCGTGAGATTGACAAGCCATTCTTGATGCCTGTTGAGGACGTATTCTCTATCACAGGTCGTGGTACTGTAGCTACTGGTCGTATCGAGACTGGTATCTGTAAGGTAGGTGATGAGGTTCAGTTGCTCGGTCTCGGTGAGGACAAGAAGTCTGTTATCACTGGTGTTGAGATGTTCCGTAAGAACCTTCCAACAGGTCAGGCTGGTGACAACGTAGGTCTCCTCCTCCGTGGTATCGATAAGGCTGAGGTTAAGCGTGGTATGGTTGTTGTGCACCCAGGTGCTATTACTCCTCACGATCACTTCAAGGCATCTATCTATGTATTGAAGAAGGAAGAGGGTGGTCGTCATACTCCATTCGGTAACAAGTATCGTCCACAGTTCTACCTCCGTACAATGGACTGTACAGGTGAAATCCACCTCCCAGAGGGCGTTGAGATGGTTATGCCAGGTGACAACGTAGAGATTGAAGTTGTATTGATCTATAAGGTTGCTTTGAACGAGGGTCTTCGTTTCGCTATCCGTGAGGGTGGTCGTACAGTAGGTTCTGGTCAGATCACAGAGATCCTTCCAGACGTAAACTAATCAGTAATCTTATATTACAAGATATAGTTCCCGATTTTCTTGGGAATCGGGAACTAACTTACGGGTTTAGCTCAGTTGGTAGAGCACTGGTCTCCAAAACCAGGTGTCGAGGGTTCGAGCCCTTCAACCCGTGCAAAAAGAAAATATTTTATGTTTAATAAGATAGTTAATTATTGCAAGGCTTGCTACGACGAACTTGCGCATAAAACTACATGGCCATCACGCGCTCAACTCACACATAGTGCAATGGTAGTTATTTCTGCTTCCGTTATCATTGCATTGGTTGTGTTTGCAATGGACTCTGTGTTCCAACGCGTTATGGAATTTGTATATCCAAGATAATTCATTAGGAAATGGCAGATACAGAAAAGAAATGGTATGTTCTTCGTGCTGTCAGCGGAAAAGAGGCAAAGGTAAAAGAATATATCGATGCTCAATTACGTCTGAACGAAAAACTTGCTGAGCGTGTTTTTGAGGTTTTATTACCTATGGAAAAACACGCAACTGTGCGTAAAGATGGGAAGCGTGTTGTCAAGGAGAAATTAAGTCTCCCTGGTTATGTGCTTGTTCAGGCCAATATGACACCTGACGTAGCTTCTACGTTGCGTTTTATGCCTAATGTTTTAGGATTCCTCGGAGGTATGTCTGAACCATCACCTGTACGCCAAGCAGATATTAATCGTCTGTTGGGTAATGTGGAAGATACTGAACTTGAAGAGGTTCAGAATGTACCATATATGGTTGGTGAAACTGTTCAGGTTACTGATGGTCCTTTCAGTGGTTTCCATGGTATCATCGAAGAGGTGAATGCCGAGAAGCATAAGCTGAAAGTGATGGTGATGATTTTTGGTCGTCAGAATCCATTGGAGCTAAGTTTTATGCAAGTCGCAAAAGAAGAATAGTGTTGTTACGGATACTATTCTACTATAGTTTAATTTTTTAATATTAACAAAAGAAATGGCTAAAGAAGTAGCTGGATTAATCAAATTACAGATTAAAGGTGGCGCTGCAAATCCTTCCCCTCCAGTAGGCCCAGCATTGGGTTCTAAGGGTATTAATATCATGGGATTTTGTAAGGAGTTCAACGCCCGTACCCAGGACAAGGCTGGTAAAGTTCTTCCAGTCGTTATTACCTACTACAACGATAAGTCTTTCAGCTTTATCATCAAGACTCCTCCTGCAGCTGTACAGCTCATGGAAGCTGCTAAGGTGAAAGGTGGATCTGGAGAGCCAAACCGTAGAAAGGTTGGATCCGTAACTTGGGAGCAGGTAAAAGCTATCGCAGAAGACAAAATGCCAGATCTCAACTGTTTTACAGTAGAGAGTGCAATGAAGCTTATTGCTGGTACTGCTCGTAGTATGGGTATCACTGTAAAAGGGGACTTCCCTGGTAAATAATTTTAAACTTCAAAAGTAAAAATGAGTAAACTGACAAAAAATCAGAAATCAGTAGCTGAGAAGGTTGAAGCAGGGAAGGCATATTCATTGGCAGAAGCAGCACAGTTGGTAAAAGAAATTACCACTACTAAGTTTGATGCTTCTGTAGATGTTGATGTACGTCTCGGTGTTGACCCACGTAAAGCTAACCAGATGGTTCGTGGCGTTGTGTCACTCCCACATGGTACTGGTAAGGTTACACGTGTGCTTTGTCTCTGTACACCTGATCAGGAGGCTGCCGCTAAGGAAGCTGGTGCTGATTATGTTGGTCTTGACGAATACGTTGAAAAGATCAAGGGCGGATGGACTGATATTGATGTTATTATCACTATGCCATCATGCATGGGTAAGTTAGGTCCTTTGGGTCGTGTACTCGGTCCTCGTGGCTTGATGCCAAACCCAAAGAGCGGTACTGTGACTATGGATGTTGCTAAGGCAGTAAAGGACGTTAAGCAGGGTAAGATTGACTTTAAGGTTGATAAGGCTGGTATTATCCATACTTCAATCGGTAAGGTTAGTATGACTGCTGAGCAGATTTATGGTAACGCGAAGGAGTTTATCTCTACTGTTATCAAGCTGAAGCCTGCTGCTGCTAAAGGTACATATATCAAGAGTATCTTTATTTCTAGCACAATGAGTAAGGGTGTCAAGATTGATCCTAAATCAGCTGAATAACTCTAAAAGTTTTGTACAATGAAGAAAGAAGTAAAAGATACAATTATCGCTGAACTCGGTGAGAAGTTAAAGAACTATCCTCATTTCTATTTGGTTGATGTAACTGGATTGAATGCTGAGGCTACAAGTTCTCTTCGCCGTAAGTGTTTCAAGAGCGAAATCAATATGGTTGTTGTGAAGAATAACCTTCTTCACAAAGCTTTTGAAGCTTCAGATGTAGATTTTGAACCACTGTATGGTTCTTTGAAGGGTAATACAGCAGTTTTGTTTTCTCAGACTGCTAATGTGCCAGCAAAGTTGTTGAAGGAGTATAAGAAGGAAGGTATTCCTGCTCTTAAGGCAGCTTACGCAGAGGAATCTCTGTTTATTGGTGCTGATAAACTTGAAGAACTTGCAGCTCTCAAGAGCAAGAACGAACTTATTGCAGACGTTGTGGCATTGCTACAGTCTCCAGCAAAGAACGTTGTTTCTGCTCTCCAGTCAGGTGCTGGCACCATCCATGGTGTGCTTAAGACTTTAGGCGAGCGTCCTGAGTAAAAAATCTAATAAAGTCAATAAGGTATATTATTTTTAGAACAAAAAATTAAAAATTTAGAATAAAATGGCAGACGTAAAAGCTATTGCAGAAGAGTTAGTAAATCTTACTGTTAAGGAAGTAAATGAGTTGGCAACTGTCCTCAAGGACGAGTATGGTATTGAGCCTGCAGCTGCAGCTGTTGCTGTAGCTGGTCCTGCTGCAGCTGCTGCAGGTAGCGCAGCTGAGGAGAAGTCAGATTTTGACGTAGTTCTTGTTGACGCTGGTGCTAACAAGCTCAAGGTTGTTAAGGCTGTTAAGGAGGCTTGTGGTCTCGGTTTGAAGGAAGCTAAGGACCTCGTAGATGGTGCACCTTCTACTTTGAAGGAGGGTATGGCTAAGGCTGAGGCTGAGAACCTGAAGGCTGCTATTGAGGCTGAGGGTGCTAAGGTTGAGTTGAAGTAATTCTACTTTTTCCTTACATTAAAAAAAAATACGGTTAGGATTTACCAGGTAGGTGAGTCCTAACCTTTTTGTGTCTTTTGACATATATAGGGATTTCCCCTTTTTAGTCCGCCACTGGACTTTAAACATTTGAATATTTAATTTCAGTTATGGCATTAGAAAATAAACCCAGAGTAAATTTCGCCAGCGTTAAGAATCCGTATCCATATCCGGATTTCCTCGATGTGCAGTTGAAGTCTTTCCGTGACTTCTTACAGCTGGATACTCCGCCTGAGGAACGCAAGAATGACGGTTTGTATAAGGTGTTCGCAGAGAACTTCCCTATCACCGATACGCGTAATAATTTCGTCCTTGAGTTCCTGGATTATTATGTTGACCCACCAAGATATTCTATTGATGAATGTTTGGAGCGTGGCTTGACATACAGTGTACCTTTGAAGGCTAAGATGAAGCTGTATTGTACTGACCCAGATCATGAGGATTTCGGTACATTTATTCAAGATGTATTTTTGGGTACAATTCCATACATGACCAGCAATGGTACTTTTGTTATCAATGGTGCTGAGCGTGTTGTTGTTTCTCAGTTACATCGTTCTCCGGGTGTATTCTTTGGTCAGGGTGTCCATGCTAATGGTACTGTTCTTTATAGTGCACGTATCATTCCATTTAAGGGCTCATGGATAGAGTTTGCTACTGACATAAACAATGTCATGTATGCTTATATTGACCGTAAGAAGAAGTTGCCTGTAACCACTATGCTTCGTGCTATTGGTTATGAGTCTGATCGTGACATTCTTCAGATTTTTGATCTTTGCGAAGAGGTAAAGGTGAATAAGAAGAATATGAAGGCAGCTATCGGTCGCAAGATTGCTGGTAATGTCATGAAGTCTTGGACTGAAGACTTTGTTGATGAGGATACAGGCGAAGTTGTATCTATAGAACGTAATGAGGTTGTTGTAGAGCGTGAGACTATCATCACAGAAGACAATGTTGATCAGATTCTTGATAGCTCAGTTTCTTCAATCTTGCTACATAAGGATGAGGATGCTGCAAGTAAGTATTCTATCATCTTCAACACACTTGCCAAAGACCCAAGCCACTCAGAGATTGAGGCAGTAAATTATATTTATCGTCAGCTGCGTAATGCAGATGCTGCTGATGATGCAAGTGCACGTGAGGTATTCCAAAACCTTTTCTTCTCAGACAAGCGTTATGACTTGGGTGAGGTTGGTCGTTACCGAATCAATAAGAAATTGAATTTGGAAACGGATATGGATGTACGTGTACTGACAAAGGACGATATCATTGAGATTATTAAGTATCTTATCAGCCTTATCAATTCAAATGCTACGGTTGATGATATTGACCACTTGTCAAATCGTCGTGTTCGTACTGTTGGAGAGCAGTTAGCTAACCAGTTCTCTGTCGGCCTTGCACGTATGAATCGTACTATCCGTGAGCGTATGAACGTTCGTGATAGTGAAGTGTTCCAGCCAACGGATTTGATTAATGCAAAGACTATATCAAGCGTCATTAACTCATTCTTTGGAACTAACCCATTGAGCCAGTTTATGGACCAAACCAACCCATTGGCAGAGGTAACTCATAAGCGTCGCCTTTCTGCTCTTGGTCCTGGTGGTCTGTCTCGTGAGCGTGCAGGTTTCGAGGTACGTGACGTTCACTATACCCATTATGGTCGTCTTTGTCCTATTGAGTCTCCTGAAGGTCCTAACATCGGATTGATTTCATCACTCTGTATGTATGCTAAGATTAATGATCTTGGCTTTATCGTTACACCGTATCGTCGTGTGAAGGATGCTAAGGTGGACATGGATAATAAGGATGTAGTCTTCTTGACAGCAGAGGAGGAAGAAGAGCAGATTATCGGACAGGGTAATGCACCATTAAATGCAGATGGTACATTTATCCGTGATGTTGTTAAGTGTCGTCAGGATGCTGATTATCCAGTAGTTACTCCAGACTCCGTTGCTCTTATCGACGTATCTCCACAGCAGATTGCATCTGTGTCAGCAGGTTTGATTCCATTCTTGGAGCATGATGATGGTCACCGTGCATTGATGGGATGTAACATGATGCGCCAGGCTGTCCCTTTGCTTCACAATGATGCACCTATTGTTGGTACAGGTCTTGAGAAGCAGGTATGTGAGGACTCACGTACTATGGTTACTGCAGAGGGTGATGGTGTTATCGAGTATGTTGATGCTACAACAATCCGTATTCTCTATGATCGTACAGATGATGAGGAGTTTGTAAGTTTCGAGCCTGCTCTTAAAGAGTATCGCATTCCTAAGTTCCGTCGTACTAACCAGAACATGGTTGTGGACCTTCGACCAATTTGTGATAAGGGTCAGCGCGTGAAGAAGGGTGATATCCTTACAGAGGGTTATGCAACAGAGAACGGTGAGTTAGCATTGGGTCGTAACCTTGTTGTGGCTTACATGCCTTGGAAGGGTTACAATTATGAGGATGCCATTGTTATTTCTGAGCGCATGGTTCGTGAGGATGTATTGACTTCTGTTCATGTTGATGAGTATTCCCTCGAAGTTCGCGAAACTAAGCGTGGTGTTGAGGAGTTTACTGCTGATATTCCTAACGTAAGTGAGGAAGCTACTAAGGATCTTGACGATAATGGTATTATCCGTATTGGTGCTCGTGTTGAGCCAGGTGATATCATGATTGGTAAGATTTCACCTAAGGGTGAAAGCGATCCTTCTCCAGAAGAGAAACTTCTCCGTGCTATCTTCGGTGACAAGGCTGGTGATGTTAAGGATTCTTCTTTGAAGGCTAATCCATCATTGAGCGGTGTTGTTATTGATAAGAAACTCTTTAGCCGTGCTATTAAGACACGTGAGAGCAAGCGTCAAGATAAGAATATTCTTGCTAAGATTGATGAGGAGCAAGAGGCAAAGATTAATGATTTGAAGGACCTCTTGGTTGATAAGTTGCTCGAACTGACTGAGCATAAGGTTTCAGAGGGTGTAAAGGACTACTCTGATGCTGAAATTATCACTAAGGGAAGCAAGTTTACAGTTGCTGCATTGAAGAACCTCGATTATGAGGGAATCCAATCAAATGGATGGACTGATGACGAGCATACCAACCTTCTTATTCAGAAGTTGATTATGAACTTCATCCGCAAGTACAAGCAGATGGATGCTGAGATGAAGCGTAAGAAGTTTGCTATCACTATTGGTGATGAACTTCCATCAGGCGTATTGCAGATGGCTAAGGTTTACATTGCTAAGAAGCGTAAGATTCAGGTGGGTGATAAACTTGCAGGTCGTCATGGTAACAAGGGTATCGTATCAAAGGTTGTACGTACAGAAGATATGCCATTCCTCGAGGATGGTAGTCCTGTAGACTTGGTATTGAACCCAATGGGTGTGCCTTCACGTATGAACCTTGGTCAGATTTTCGAGGCTATCCTTGGTGCTGCAGGTCGTAAGTTGGGTGTTAAGTTTGCTACTCCTATCTTCGATGGTGCTAAGCTCTCTGATTTGAAGGAGTGGACAGATAAGGCAGGTCTGCCAAATCTCTGTTCAACCTATATCTATGATGGTGAAACTGGTGAGAAGTTCGACCAGCCTGCTACAGTGGGTATCACTTACTTCTTGAAGTTGGGTCACATGGTTGAGGATAAGATGCACGCTCGTAGTATCGGTCCATACTCACTGATTACACAGCAGCCACTTGGTGGTAAGGCACAGTTTGGTGGTCAGCGTTTCGGAGAGATGGAGGTCTGGGCTATTGAGGCCTTCGGTGCATCTCATGTTCTCCAGGAAATCTTGACAATCAAGTCTGATGATGTAGTTGGTCGTTCAAAGGCTTACGAGGCTATCGTTAAGGGTGAACCAATGCCAACTCCAGGTATTCCAGAGTCACTGAACGTGTTGTTACACGAGCTTCGTGGTCTCGGTCTCAGTGTCAAACTTGATTAATACGTACACCCCATAATAGAAGTAAAACATGGCTTTTAAGAAAGATAATAAAGTAAAGAGTAATTTCAGCAAGATTACTATCGGACTGGCTTCACCTGAGGAGATTCTTGAGAACTCTTTTGGTGAGGTAACCAAGCCAGAGACTATCAACTATCGTACCTATAAACCAGAACGCGATGGCTTGTTCTGCGAGCGTATCTTCGGTCCAACAAAGGATTACGAGTGTGCCTGCGGTAAGTATAAGCGTATCCGTTATAAGGGTATTGTCTGCGATCGTTGTGGTGTTGAGGTAACTGAGAAGAAGGTACGTCGTGAGCGTGCCGGACATATTGAATTGGTTGTCCCTGTTGCTCATATCTGGTATTTCCGTAGTCTTCCTAACAAGATTGGTTACCTTCTTGGTATGCCAACAAAGAAGCTTGATGCTGTTATTTACTATGAGAAATATGTTGTCATCCAGCCGGGTGTCGTAGAGGGTATGAAGAATGCCGATACTGAAGAGGATTTGAATGGTTCTCATAAGTTCGACCTTCTTTCAGAGGATGAGTATCTCGATATCCTTGATAATAAACTCCCAGAGGGTAATGAGCGTTTGGATGATTCTGATCCAAGCAAGTTCATTGCTAAGATGGGTGCAGAGGCTATTTATGACCTCCTCACAGGCATTGATCTTGATCGTTTGGCAGGTGAATTGCGTGACCGTGCAACAACTGACTCAAGTCAGCAGCGTAAGACAGAAGCTTTGAAGCGTCTGCAGGTTGTAGAGGGCTTCCGTCAGTCAATCGGTGTGAATAATCCAGAATGGATGATCATGAAGATTATCCCTGTTACTCCACCAGAGCTTCGTCCATTGGTTCCATTGGATGGAGGACGTTTTGCAACATCTGACCTTAATGACCTCTATCGTCGCGTTATCATCCGTAACAATCGTTTGAAGCGTTTGATGGAGATTAAGGCTCCTGAGGTTATTCTGCGTAATGAGAAGCGTATGCTTCAGGAAGCTGTTGACTCACTTTTTGATAACAGCCGTAAGTCTTCTGCTGTAAAGAGTGAGAGCAATCGTCCATTGAAGTCACTCTCAGACTCTCTGAAGGGTAAGCAGGGACGTTTCCGTCAGAACCTCCTCGGTAAGCGTGTTGACTATTCTGCGCGTTCAGTAATTGTCGTTGGTCCAGAGTTGAAGATGGGTGAGTGCGGTCTGCCTAAGTTGATGGCAGCAGAGCTTTACAAGCCATTCATTATTCGTAAGCTCATTGAGCGCGGTATTGTGAAGACTGTAAAGAGTGCTAAGAAGATTGTAGACCGTCGTGAGCCTGTAATTTGGGATATCCTTGAGAATGTAATGAAGGGTCACCCAGTTATGTTGAACCGTGCCCCGACACTTCACCGTCTTGGTATTCAGGCGTTCCAGCCTAAACTTATTGAAGGTAAAGCTATTCAGTTGCATCCATTGGCATGTACAGCGTTCAATGCTGACTTCGATGGTGACCAGATGGCTGTTCACCTCCCATTGAGTAATGAGGCTGTGTTGGAGACACAGGTATTGATGCTTCAGAGCCATAACATCCTTAACCCAGCTAATGGTGCACCTATCACCGTTCCTTCACAGGATATGGTGCTTGGTCTTTACTATATTACAAAGATTCGTCCAGGTGCTAAGGGAGAAGGTCTTACATTCTACGGCTCAGAAGAAGCTATTATCGCTTACAATGAGAAGAAGTGTGACCTTCACTCACAGGTAAAGGTAATCGTTGATGACCTCGTTGATGGTAAACTCCAGAAGCGTATGGTTGAGACATCAGTTGGTCGTGTAATTGTTAATCAGATTATCCCAACTGAGATTGGATACTTCAACGGTATTATCTCTAAGAAATCACTTCGTGGTCTTATCGCTGACGTTATTAAGGCTGTTGGTATGGCTCGTGCTTGTGAGTTCCTTGATGGTATCAAGAACCTTGGTTACCGTATGGCATATGTTGCAGGTCTTTCCTTTAACCTCGATGATATCATCGTTCCTGATGAGAAAACTGATATCGTTGGTAAGGGTCAGAGTGAGGTTGACCAGGTGAAGGCTAACTATGAAATGGGTTTCATTACTGATAAGGAGCGTTACAATCAGGTGATTGATGCGTGGACACACGTAAACAATAACCTTAAGCAGGCTGTTATGAAGCACATGACAGAGGCTGATCAGGGATTTAATGCTGTATATATGATGCTTGACTCTGGTGCCCGTGGTTCTGCTGACCAGATTGCTCAGCTTGCTGGTATGCGTGGTCTTATGGCTAAGCCACAGAAGGCAGGTGCTGAAGGTGCTCAGATTATTGAGAACCCAATTATCTCTAACTTTAAGGAGGGTATGTCTGTGTTGGAGTACTTTATTGCTTCTCACGGTGCTCGTAAGGGTCTTGCTGATACGGCTATGAAGACTGCCGATGCAGGATACTTGACACGTCGTCTTGTTGACGTTTCTCATGATGTTATCATCAATGAGGAGGATTGTGGTTCACTCCGTGGTCTTGAGTGTCGTGCCTTGAAGAATGGTGATGAGACAATTGCAAGCCTCTATGAGCGTATCTTGGGACGTGTGTCAGTTCATGATGTTATCAATCCTACAACTGGTGATATTATCGTTGCTGCAGGTGAAGAGATTACAGAGGCAAAGGCACAGGCTATTGAAGATTCACCAATTGAGATGGTTGAAATTCGCTCTGTACTCACTTGTGAGAGCAAGAAGGGTGTATGTAAGAAGTGTTACGGACGTAACCTTGCTTCTGCACGTATGGTACAGATGGGTGAGGCTGTTGGTGTCATTGCTGCACAAGCTATTGGTGAGCCTGGTACACAGCTTACTCTTCGTACGTTTCACGCTGGTGGTGTGGCTGGTAATGCTGCGGCTAATGCAACTATTACAGCTAAGAGTGATGCAAAGATTGAGTTTGATGAACTTCGTACCGTACCATTCGTTGATGAGAATGACAAGGAGTGTGAGATGGTTGTTAGCCGTTTGGCTGAAATTCGCTTCGTTGACCCTAACACAGGTATTGTACTCCTTACAGATAACGTTCCTTATGGTAGTTCTCTTTACTTCAAGTCAGGCGACACTGTTAAGAAGGGCGATTTGATTTGTAAGTGGGACCCATTCAACGCCGTTATTGTTAGTGAGTATGCTGGTATTCTCCGTCTGCATGATGTTATAGAGGGCGTTACTTATAAGGCAGAAACCGATGATGCTACAGGTCTTACAGAGCGTATCATTATCGATTCTCGTGATAAGACAAAACTCCCTACTGTTGATATTGTTAAGGTTGGTGCTAAGAAGGGTACTGATGGTCTTTATGCTGCATCTGATATCCTTGGTACATATAACCTCCCAGTAGGTGGTCACTTGGAGCAGGTACTTCTTGATGGTGCTGAGATTAAGACGGGTATGACACTCGTTAAGATTCCACGTTCTGTCGGTGGTGCTGGTGATATTACTGGTGGTCTTCCACGTGTTACTGAACTCTTTGAGGCTCGTAACCCATCTAACCCTGCTGTCGTATCTGAAATTGATGGTGAGATTACTATGGGTAAGGTGAAGCGTGGTAACCGTGAGATTATCGTGACTTCTAAGACTGGTGAGCAGCGTAAGTATCTTGTTAGCCTGTCTAAGCAGATTCTTGTGCAAGAGCACGATGCTGTTCGTGCTGGTACTCCATTGTCTGATGGTATCATCACACCTGCTGATATCTTGTCTATCATGGGTCCAACAGCTGTTCAAGAGTATATTGTTAATGAGGTTCAGGACGTATATCGTTTGCAGGGTGTGAAGATTAATGATAAGCACTTTGAGATTATCGTTCGTCAGATGATGCGTAAGGTACGTATCGACGATCCAGGAGATACTACATTCCTCGAGCAAGAACTTGTTGACAAACTTGACTTTGCTGAGGAGAATGATCGTATCTGGGGTAAGAAGGTCGTTACTGATCCGGGTGATTCTGAGAACTGCTATAAGGGTCAGATTCTCTCTGTACGTAAGTTACGTGATGAGAACTCAAGCCTTAAGCGTCGTGATCTCAAACTCGTTCAGGTGCGTGATGCCGTTCAGGCAACTGCTACCCAGATTCTTCAGGGTATCACTCGTGCTGCCCTCGGTACAAAGAGCTTCATGAGTGCTGCTTCCTTCCAGGAGACAACTAAGGTTCTCAACGAGGCTGCTCTCCGTGGTAAGAGCGATAACCTTGAGGGTATGAAGGAGAATGTTATCTGTGGTCACCTTATTCCTGCCGGTACTGGTCTTCGCCAGTGGCAGAAGCTTGTTGTTGGTTCGCAAGAAGAGCACGAGCGTATGGAGGCTAACAAGAAGAATGTTCTTGACTTCGCTAAGCAAGAGGCAGAGGCTACACAGGAGTAAGCCTAACCTCTCATACATAAGATTAAAAGGGATTTGCAATAACTTTGCAAGTCCCTTTTTTAGTGTGCTCGGCATGAGCATTATCTAATAGATGAAAGTCCTGATAGAGTCTTTATTTTTAACTCCTATTTATGGAGATGGTATTTTTGTTCAAAGGTGCAAGTTCTATCGCTCTTATATGGCACACTTATTACATTTATGTTTCTACCTATAGATGTGTTTTTTCTATAGATATGAGATTTCTTGAGAAGATATTTAATGTGATGTAACGTTTAGATTTTATTTTTTTTGGTTACATTTGTTGCCAAATGTGAATTACGCAAAGGTAACAAGTGTTACCTGATGAAGAGTTTTCTCTTTCTTTGATTACGTTTACAAACTTATGGCATATCTATTGTTGTTCATTGCAGTAAGAGGAGGGCATGGTATGCCCTAATTTAATTTAAGGTCTTAAAATATAAATAAACATTAATCAGAATTTAAAAAAATGACACCAAAGAAATTATGGTTGACTTTGGCAGCGGTCATTATAGGGTCGTTTGCCGTTTTATGCTTCTATGGCGTTGAGATTTTCAGAGAGATGCCACCTTTTCCTAACAAGGTGGTAACAGAGAGTGGTGAAACGTTGTTTGAAGGACAAGATATAAAAGATGGACAGAACGTTTGGCAGTCTATTGGAGGTCAGACAGTAGGTAGTGTTTGGGGACATGGCGCATACGTAGCTCCTGATTGGACAGCCGACTATTTGCATCGTGAGTCAGAATTGATGTTAGCCGAATTAGCTAAGAAAGATGGTAAGGTATATAACCAGTTGGACGAGGCTGACAAGGCTAAGTATAAGGTGTTGTTGCAAAAAGAGCTCCGTAAGAATACATATGACGCACAGACAGGCATTATCACCTTTAGTAAGATGCGTGCTAAAGTGGCAAAGCAATTGCATAATTATTATGCCAAACTATTCTTAAATGACCCATCTATGGCTAAATTGCGCAATGCGTATGCTATGCGCGATAAATCTGTAGAAGCAGTAGACGGACTTTCTGCTGAGAAGCGTTTTGATAAGATGGACGCTTTTTTCGCATGGTCAAGCTGGGTATGTGTGACCAACAGACCTAATAGCGACGTTAGTTATACCAATAACTGGCCACACGACCCTGTTATAGGCAATGTTGCCCCTACTTCGTTACATCTCTGGTCAGGCTTTAGTGTGTTATTGTTACTCTTCTGTGTAGGAATTTTAGTTTACTATTATGCACAGCATAAAGAAGAACATGTATCAAAGGTGCCAGAATCAGATCCGATGAGAGATCTTAAGCCTACAGCATCGATGCGTGCCGTGCTGAAATACATTTGGGTAGTAGGTGCATTGATGCTGGTTCAGATGCTTTCTGGTGTGATTACAGCTCATTACGGTGTAGAGGGAGATGCTTTCTTTGGGTTACCCATACAAAACATTTTCCCTTATGCCGTATCGCGTAGTTGGCATGTCCAGTTGGCTATTCTTTGGATTGCAACCTCGTGGTTGGCTACAGGTTTATATATAGCTCCAGCAGTTTCGGGAGTTGAACCAAAATATCAAGCCTTAGGCGTAAACATTCTCTTTGGAGCATTGGTTTTCGTAGTTGCAGGTTCATTAGCTGGTCAATGGTTCGGAGTAATGCAAAAGCTTGGTTTGGTAGAGAACTTCTGGTTTGGTCATCAAGGATATGAGTATGTTGAGCTGGGACGTCTATGGCAGATACTATTGCTTACAGGTTTAGTTCTTTGGCTATTCTTAATGATTCGCGCACTTATTCCTGCACTCAAACGAAAGGACGAAAATCGCCATTTACTTACTCTCTTTGTTATTGCTTCATTAGCTATTGCATTCTTCTATGCAGCAGGTTTGATGTATGGACGTCAAACTCATATGGCTGTTGCTGAGTACTGGCGTTGGTGGGTAGTTCACCTTTGGGTTGAAGGCTTCTTTGAGGTATTTGCTACGGTGGTTGCATCGTTCTTGTTCTGTCGTTTGGGATTACTTAAGATTAAGAGTGCCACAGTTTCAGTGTTGTTCTCAACTATTGTTTTCCTTGCAGGTGGTATTTTAGGAACATTCCATCACTTGTATTTCAGTGCAACCCCAACAGCTGTATTAGCACTTGGAGCTACATTCAGTGCTATGGAACTTGTTCCGCTCGTACTGATAGGAATAGAAGCATATCATAATTATCAACTGAGCCGTTCTGCCGATTGGATAAAATCCTATAAGTGGCCGATATATTGCTTCATTGCAATGTGTTTTTGGAACTTCTTGGGTGCTGGTATCTTTGGTTTCTCAATTAATCCGCCAATCGCCTTGTATTATTTGCAAGGACTGAATACTACTGCCGTTCACGGACATGCAGCTCTTTTCGGAGTCTATGGTATCTTAGGAATAGGCTTAATGCTATTTGTTTTGCGCGGTCTTTATCCAAATAATGAGTGGAACGATAAGCTTATAGGATCTGCTTTCTGGTGTATGAACGTTGGTTTACTGCTAATGACGGTGGTAAGTATTTTACCTATTGGTATCCTACAAGCCAACGAAAGCATTACCAATGCTTACTGGTCGGCAAGGTCGGCTGAATTTATGCAACAAGATCTCATGCAAACATTAAGATGGCTGCGTATACCTGGAGACACGTTTGTAGCTTTAGGTGAAGTTCTATTTGTCTTGTTTGTCATTGGATTACAGTTTGGCTGGTCGAAGAAAGGCAAACGTTAAAAGGCTGATTCATCTGTTTGCGTCGTAGACGTTGATATCGTGTGTTTCAAGGGCTGGTACTGTTTGCCTCAGCCCTTGAAACTTTATTTTGAAAGATGTATAGCCCATTAGCCTCTATCTCAACTGATTCTATTTTTATAAAATAATCTATCTTCCCCCCATATCTATTTCTTTAGTTATTCTATAGGTTAGAAATCAAAAACTTTTGTAGTTAGGTTTGGGCAAATGACTTTAATGTATTATCTTTGCATAAGAGAAATAAAGTATTATCTAAATCATATTAACAAAATGGACAATAACAATCAGAATCAAGAGGGACAGCAGTTGCAGATTGATCTCTCACCAGAAATCGCTAAAGGTGTTTATACAAACTTCCAGATAATCTCTCATTCAAGTTCAGAGTTTGTACTTGATTTTGCTACACTTCTTCCAGGTGTACCAAAGGCAACAGTGACAAGCCGTGTTATTATTGCACCTGAGCACGCATTGCGTCTTCTTGCAGCTTTGCAGGATAATGTAGTTCGTTATGAGAAAGAGTTTGGTAAGATTGACCGTCATGAGCCAGAGCAGGAGCCACGTACGATAGCTCCATTCGGTCCTGGTAAGGTTGATGCATAAGCAGACTTCTTAATGATCAATAATAAAGCCGTCCGAGTAATCGGGCGGCTTTATTGTTTTTGATAATCTCGGTTGATATAGAATGTGCAGTTATCGAATTAATTGCGTTTCAGCAATGGTAGGAAATCAGTTCTTCTACCATTTGGGCGTAATGGGTTTAACCTCGAAAAGCAAATTTATAAATATTGCTGTCCGGTAAACCTTTTTCACATATAAAAGTTAAGGGCTAAAATCCGTATTTGGATTTCAGCCCTTTTTGTTACTTTTGTTTCTGCGATAAAACTTCAATAACATGG
>ERZ1674206.65-NODE-65-length-16614-cov-7.368199_pt1 | contig 16614 bp, 7 predicted proteins | sample MGYA00581307_ERZ1674206 | MGnify/ENA primary metagenome ERZ1674206 (study PRJEB41354, sample SAMEA4873348) | human saliva metagenome | biome: human-associated habitat [ENVO:00009003]; feature: mouth environment [ENVO:08000002]; material: saliva material... | reverse complement strand
TTTAAGACCCTTACTAACGCCCTTTTGAAGTCCAATTAAGCACCTTTTACTTTACCTCTTTATAACCAACTGATTTTATGTTGGTTGCAAACCTACTTTTTCTACATGGTTTTACCGTTACTCATAGAAGTTTTACCTGAGATTGTGTAATGATTTTTCAAGACCTTATAAACATCTTTGAAGTATTAGAAAGAAAAGGTTTTATGTATCAGAGAGCCTTTGGTTCTTCCACTAAAACTATACAGAATGCATCCACACTTTTAACGGATGAATCACAAAAAACGCCTTTGCAGGAGTTCTGCAAAGGCGTTTTTTATCTTATAGCGTGTGACTATGAGCTTAGAACACTGGCACAATCCAGAAGTGCATAGCACGACTTTCAGCTGGCAACTGATACTTCTTCAGAGGTTCAGCACCCCAACTATCAATACCACCCACACCCATCATTGCGGCATCCAACGTGAGGTTAGTGTACTTAGACAATGGTACCTGATAACTGTGACGCTGATGCTTCTCACTTCCCTCATCAAGGTCAGAAATGTTATAGTGCAACGCACTTGCAGAGAAAGCAGTTTCATCAAACAATACTCGGAATCCACGACCGCTGTTGTCAGTCTGCTGCCACCAGCGAATGTCGCTCTTCGTACCTGTTTCCTGTGGACGAATGTAAGGGAAGAACTGCTTGTCAGCAGTCTGCTCATAGTATCCGATGCGCTGTGAAAGCTTACGATCGGCATAGTTCTCGATAGGTCCACGACCATAGAACACCGACTTATCCATATTATAAGGCAACTGCATCAACATTCCGAAGCGTGGAAGTTGAGGGGCCTTACTGCCCTCCTTCATTTCCATATCCATACTTACATGGAGCGCACCATCGCTTGCAACATGGTAAACAAGGCACAACTGCCCACCTACCTGTGGTAAATCATATTCTGCTGTGAGGCGATTCATCTTTTTATCAACCTCTAATGACTTCAGTGTCATGGTAGGATTCTTCCATACAGACAGGCGATTTTGGAAGTTAGTACCCATATCATTGTCTGTCATAGCACGCCAGAAGTTAGGCTTCAAAGTACCACCATCACCAAGGAAGTTACGACCATCAACCTGATAACTGCTAAGGAAACCTGTCTTGCGATCAAATACAAGATCGAAGTTGTTGCCTGCAAAGCGTACAACACCTTCTTTTACATTGTCAGTTACCTTCACCTTATTCTTTGCAACAGGCTCCATCTTTGGCATCGGCTGCCAAGGCTGCACCTCCATCTGCATTTCTGCTACAGTCTGACCAGCTGCCATCAGTGGTTCAGCAGTCTTCAACTTAAAGTCGATATTCAAGAGAACTTCACCATCAAACTCCTTACCAACTATTGGTAAAGTATATTCAACTGTCTGCTGTGGTGCAACATTCAGTTCTTCAATCGTACCCTTCTCAACAACCTTACCCTCATTAACAAGGCTCCATTCCATACGATAGTTGCTTAGATCGCGGAAGAAGTATTCGTTGTGAACAGCTATCTTGCCCTGCTTGAGGTCAACTGGTCGAGCCCAGATATTCTGATATTCATAGGCAACCTCATAAGCATGTGGATTCAACTGACGGTCAGGACCAATCATACCATTGCAGTTGAAGTTGTTGTCTGATGGGTCAGTCTTATTATAGTCACCACCATATGTGTATTCCGTCTTCACATCAACCGCATCAGCAGCACGCTCATAGTCTTCCAACCTACGAGAAGCATCAAACTTAGGATTGCGGTGTAAGCCTTGATCTACAAAGTCCCAATCAAATCCACCTTGGAACTTAGGATACTTACGAACAAGGTCCCAGTACTCCTTCAAGTTACCACCAGAGTTACCCATCGTATGGTTATACTCGCACTGGATAAGTGGACGAGTGTATTGAGTGTTCTTTGAGTAATCCTCACAAGCTTTTGGAGAATAGTACATTGGGCAGAAAATATCCGTAGCATAGCCATTCAACTCAGCACGCTCATACTGTACAGGACGGCTCTGGTCCTGCGACTTAATCCAATCGTATGCATCATCGAAGTTCTTGCTGTAGCAAGTCTCGTTACCAAGACTCCAGAAAATGACACTTGGATGATTGAACTTCGTTCCGACATTATGCTGATTACGCTCCATAATCTGCTTAGCAAAGAGCGGACTACCCGACACTGCATCCTTACTATACCCAAAACCGTGGCTTTCTTGATTAGCCTCAGCAACCACATAGAGTCCATACTCGTCGCATAGGTCATACCAAATAGGATCGTCAGGATAGTGACAAGTACGCACTGCATTGACATTCAAGCGTTTCATCAGTTTGATATCCTGAATCATACGCTCACGTGTCACAACGTAACCACCATCTGGATCCATCTCATGACGATTAGCTCCCTTGAAGAGAACAGGCTGACCATTGACCAGTACCTGCGCATTCTTGATTTCAACCTTACGGAAACCAACTTTGAGAGGGATTGTCTCAATAGCTTTACCGGTCTTAACATCTTCTACATTCACATAGAGATTATAAAGATAAGGAGTCTCTGCTGTCCACTTCTTAGGGTTTCTCAGCTCCATAAAAGCCTTAGCTTGCCCTGCTTTATCTGCCGTAACGACTGTCTTTGCAGCAAGATTATTATCAGTATCCTCCAAGATTAGGAATGCCTTTGTATTGCCCGCTAACTGGAGATTGACGCTGAGTGTACCGTCCTTGTAATCATTTACGAGGTCAGGCGTTACACGAATATCTTTCAAATGCTGCTTTGCATCACGCGCATAGAGATAACTATCGCGAGCAACACCACTGAGACGCCAGAAGTCTTGGTCCTCACAATAGCTGCCATCTGACCAACGGAATACCTGGAAAGCAATCTGATTATCCCCCTTCTTGAGGTACTTCGTCACGTCAAACTCTGGTCCGATCTTAGAGTCTTCACTATAGCCAACGAACTTACCGTTCACCCACAGATATACACAAGATGTCACAGAACCGAAATGAGCAATAACTTGTTTGCCGTCCCAGTTGTCTGGTATGCGGATAGTACGACGGTAAGAGCCTACGTGGTTTTCCTTAATAGGAACCTCTGGAGGGTTGTTTTTGAAGTTACCACGCCATGCAAAACCAATGTTAACATAAACAGGGTCGCCATAGCCATTCACCTCCCAAATACCAGGAACAGGAAAGGTCTTCCACTGAGAATCATCGAAATCGGTACGGAAGAAATCTGTTGGACGTTGATCAGCATTCTCAACCCAATTGAATTTCCAGTCCCCATCAAGTGAAAGGTAATTAGCCGACTTCTTCATATCAAACTTTGTTCCACGTAGATTTTCATATGGTGCAAACGCAAAGAAGTCTGTATGCGTTGCAAAACGATTGACAGCATTCACCTGAAGGTCATGCCATTCGGTAAAAGTAGGCTCAATAGTGGGTTTCTGTGCATGAACTCCAGACACAGACATACCCATCAGTAAAGCCGTTAGAAAAAGCTTATCCATATTGATAATAATTTAGGTTTCTTTCTTTAAAATCCTTAACTCACACAAGAGTATATAAAAGGATAACACAACAAAATTAGCAAAAAAACCTGTAATCATCGACTTATGTCACGAAAAATATGTATATTTGCTTAGATAAACAGTATAAATAACATTTATTGTATTCCTTATATGGCCAGACAACACTTCCTAACCCATTCACTTGTTTGCTGCCTTTTACTAATTGGCTCTACAAATATTGCAAATGCGCAAAGAAGACATAAAGCCATTACTAAAAAGCAAAAGCAGCCGTTATTCCTCAAGAGTGATACCCTACCTATCGTCGGTTCAATGGCAAAGATAGGTAAGAAACAGATGAATAAAGGTTTGGTAAACTCAGCCATTAATGCCCTTTCCGGACAAGCCGTTGGTGTAAATGTCGTTACGAATGGGCAGGATCGTATGGCAATGTTGACCAGTGTGCGTGTTCGTGGCACGACATCGCTTACTGGTGGTAATGACCCTCTGGTCCTTATAGATGGTGTTTCTTCTGATTTATCTACCCTATCCACCATTTATCCTGCTGATATCGAAAGCTTTACTATCCTCAAGAATGCTTCAGAAACGTCTAAGTATGGTTCACGAGGAGCATCGGGTGTTATCGAAGTAAAGACAAAGCGTGGCAATGGTAGTAAGTTCCAGATCTACTATGACGGAACTGCTGGATTCGACGTTGTATACAAACGACTTCGAATGCTCAATGCTACGGAGTATGTTAGTGCTGCAAAAGCATTGGGATTAGACTATGTTGATAAGGGCTATGATACTAACTTTCAAAAAGAAATAGTACGAACAGGTTTCGTAAACTCACACCACGTGGCTTTTAGTGGAGGCAGTGAGAAGTCTAACTATCGTGCCTCATTAGGCTATGTACGTGGACAAACGGTTATTAAAAACAAGGATTACAATAACTTCGTGGCTAAGTTAGACATCTCACAGCTTGCCTTTGACGAGAGACTAAAGATAGACTTTGGTGCCTTCGGTTCATCTCAACAAGATGAAAAGATATTTGATATTCAAGCACTTTCCTACTCTACTGCTGCAATGAATCCAACACTCCCATTCCACAAAACAGGAAACGGCTGGCAGAGGAATGGCAATGCATCACAGATAGGACCGACAGAACCATTGCTGTTTGAGCGTAACGATGAAAAGAATCTTACGTTCAATTCACATCTGCAGTTGTCCTTACAGCTAACACATAACCTTCATTTAGCAGCCTTAGGTTCCTACTCTTACACCTCAACGGAGAACGGACGATTTGCTCCGACATGGGTATGGGCGCAAGGATTAGCATATAGAGGAGAACGAAAGACCGAAGATATGTTAGGTAACATCTCTCTTGATTGGAAATATCGTTGGGGGATTAACAATTTATCTGCCACCATTCTTGCTGAATATCAGAAGAAAAAGATAGCAGCTTTTTGGACACAAGTAAAGGGATTAACCAACAATTACTTTGGTTATGACAATCTTGGGGCTGCTTCTGACCGTCCTTATGGAGGAACGGGTAGTAGTTATGCTGACCCAAGTCTTACCTCTTTTATGGGTACACTTACCTACACACTGCTCGACCGATACACACTTAATCTGACAACACGTGCAGATGGTTCATCAATGGTTGGCAAAGACCATACATGGGGCATCTTCCCTTCTATCTCAGCAACTTGGGATATGAAGAAAGAAAGTTTCCTACGCAACAATAAGAGCATTAGTCTTCTGAACCTTCGAACCGGTTATGGTCGGTCTGGAAACCTTGGTGGAATCAGTTCTTATTTGACCTTAAGGCAATATATCCCAGTAGGTTTAATCTCGTACAATGGTACACCAACAGTCACTATGGGTACCTTACGCAATAGTAACCCTGACCTACGTTGGGAGACGCGCAGCACCTTTAATATTGGTACAGACCTTGGGTTGTTCAACAATCGTCTGCTCCTTACAGCAGAGTATTACTATTCCAAGACTACCGATATGCTTTACGAATATGACGTACCTGTGCCAACTTTCGCCTTCGACAAGCTATTGGCAAATATCGGTTCTATGTCTAACAGTGGTTTTGAGTTGGGTATTGGCGTCGTTCCTATATCAAAGAAAGACATGGAACTCAATGTCAATGTCAATATGGCATGGCAAAAGAACAAACTCCTTTCTCTCAATGGTAAACATAATGGAAGACAGATGACAGCGTCAGAAATAACCCCTATCGGTGGTATGAATGGCGCAGGTTTCCATGGTGGATATAATGATATTATCTATCAGATTGTAGGTCAACCTTTAGGCGTTTTCTATCTTCCTCACTGCAAAGGAATCGTTGACAACGGACATGGACACAACAAATACGACATTGCTGATTTGAACAATGACAATGTAATCGACCTCAGCGACCATGGTGACCGATATATCGCAGGACAAGCAACACCTAAGATGACATTGGGTTCTAACATAAGTTTCAGATACAAAGCATTCGACATTTCCTTACAGATGAATGGTGCTTTCGGACATAAGATATTTAACGGAACAACTCTTTCTTTCCTGAATATGTCAAACTTCCCAGACTATAATGTCCTTGCAGAAGCTCCAGCACGGAATATTGTTGACCAGAATGTGACGGATTATTGGTTGGAAAAAGGTGATTATCTAAACTTTGATTATCTTACGATAGGTTGGAATACGCCTATTAAAAACAAATATATCAGTTCACTACGTGTGTCTTTTAGCATCAATAACCTTGCAACAATAACAAGTTATAGTGGCTTAACACCGATTATCAATAGTTATGTAGTAGATAACACTTTAGGTATTGATGACAAACGTACCTATCCTCCTTATCGCACTTATTCTATCGGTGTGAGTATTAAGTTCTAAGCAATTTAACACAACATAAACAACTGTCAAGTATGAAATACTTACTTCGCCCACTCTTTTTTTTAACTCTCCTCACATTAACAGGTTGTCTGGACGAGAATAGCAAAGACAGCCTCGATGAACAACATACCTACACGACGGATAGAGATGTATATGTCAATGCTGTCGCTACCTTGTATAACTACATAGGAAGTGATAAAGACAGTGAGGGATTACAAGGTACTTATCGTGGTGTATATGATTATAATACGTTCACTACCGATGAAGCAATCATACCTGTCCGTGGTGGAGACTGGTATGATGGAGGCTTTTGGGCTGATTTATATACTCATAACTGGGCAGAAGACAGTAAACCGCTCTACGATACATGGAAATATCTCTATAAAGTAATTGTATTCAGTAATGATGCACTTACAACCATCGACAAACATAAACAACTGCTTACAGATGAGCAGTACAAGGCTTATAGGGCTGAGGTTAGGGCTATCCGTGCCTTATACTACTATTACCTTATGGATATGTTTGGAAATATACCATTAGTAACTACGGCTGGCGAAAGTACTGAAAACGCAGATCAAGCAAGTCGCCCTGAGGTATATCGGTTTATTGTAAAAGAACTACAAGAAGTCACCCCACTGCTTCCTACAGGTCATAGTAACCTTCTTGGCAAGAACTATGGACGTGTAACACGTTCTGTAGCCAACTTCCTTCTTGCTAAGTTAATGCTGAATGGTGAGGTTTATTCTGATGCTGATTGGACAGATAATCAACAACCTAATGGTAAGCAAACCTACTTTACCATCAATGGTCAGCAGATGAATATATGGCAAGCCTGCAAATATTACTGCGATGAGTTGACTGCTGATGGCTTTACCTTAGCAGCCGATTATCTCAGCAACTTCTCTGTTAACAACGAGAATTCACCAGAGAATATCTTTACTATCCCACTCGACAAACACCTTTACAAGAGCCAATTCCAGTATCTCTTCCGCTCTCGTCACTACTCACATGGCGGTGCCTTCGGTACAGGCTCTGAGAATGGAGCCTGTGCAACTATTTCAACAGTGAAGACTTTCGGCTATGGTACCAGTAATGTTGACAAGCGATATGCTTATAACCTCTACTCTGACACTGTTCGAGTAGATGGAAATATCATATATTTAGAAAGTGGCAAACCACTTGTTTATATGCCACTTGCTGTAGAGTTAAATCTCACCAACAGCCCATATATCAAGACGGCAGGAGCAAGAATGGCTAAATATGAGGTGGACCGCAACGCCTTTAACGATGGTAAAAGCCCAGACAACGACATTGTTCTCTTCCGTTATGCCGATGTATTGCTAATGAAGGCTGAAGCTGCAGTACGCAACGGAGAGAATGGTAATACTGAACTGAACCTCGTTCGTAGCCGTAGTGGTATGGGAAATAGAACTGCTACATTAGATAACATTCTTGCTGAACGCCTGATGGAACTAATGTGGGAGGGCTGGCGTCGTAATGACCTCATCCGTTTCAATCGTTTCCATCAGTCCTACGACCTTCGCACTGCACCCGAAACAGAAGCCGACCGTCATACTATCGTCTTCCCTATCCCATCACGTGCATTAGACCTCAACGAGAAACTGAAACAGAATAAAGGTTATAAACGCTAAATAAAACCTCCGTCAACCCCATGTTTCTGTGTGAGGTTCAACACTGCAAGATTAAGAAATATATTGACAAAATATTCAAGAAAGAGGTAGAGAAATGCCTTAAAAGCGAGTTATTTTCCCACCTTCGTAAGTCACTTGTTATCAAATAGTTGTAAAAAGGGCTTTTAAAAGGTGCTTAGTAAGGTTCCAAAAGGGCGTTAACAAGACCTCAAAAGGGCATCTTTTGCAAGCCAATTGGGCGTTAATTGCAAGCCATTTGGTGGTCTTTACAAAATCAATATACGAAAAATTCGGACAAAAAGACGTCTTCAAAACTTGGGAATGACAAGATTTACCTTTTGCATTTAGCATTATAAGAAATATTATACAGAGCAGTTTTAAGTTTCTTACTGAGAACTTAGAGTTGCTATATGGGCCTTATTATATAATTACTTTATCTCGTCCCTCTATATATTGGATGAGCCTTATATCTTTTCTTTATCTTTAGATGTAACAAACAGATATATTATACGAAAGAGTTTTCTATACTCTTTGGGGCATACTTGCTTGTGTTTGCGCATTAATATACTGTAAGTGACAAGAGAACTAATCATTAAGAAACACGACTCCTTCCTCCCTTTCCTCCCTTTTCAAGAAGCGAATAGCTGACAAATTGTCCAACATAAGCGACAATTTGACACAAAACGCCTATAGGCACAAGGTTTGAGATATAGGCAATAGAAACAAAAAATAAGAACAAGTTCTGAAGCCTGTTATAAAGGTGTAGGAGCTATAGGAAGGAGATTTGAATATGACATTTGAGAAATTTACAATTAAAGCACAAGAAGCTGTTCAGAGTGCGATAAACATTGCACAGCGAAATGGACAGCAGACCATTGAGCCAGTACACATATTAGCTGGTGTAATGGATAAAGGAAAGGACGTAATAAATTACGTCTTCCAGAAAATTGGCGTCAACACACAAGCTGTAGAGACTGCCATTCAGAATGAGATGAGCCACTTACCAAAAGTATCTGGTGGTGAACCCTACCTCTCTTCTGAAACCAATCAGGTGATGCAGCGTACAGTAGAGACCTCCCAGAAGATGGGTGATGAATTCGTTAGTATCGAACCGATGCTGCTCGCCCTACTTGCGGTAAACTCAACTGCAAGCCGTATTTTGAAAGATGCGGGTTGTACAGAGAAGGAAATGACAGCTGCTATCAATGATCTTAGACAAGGTCAGAAGGTGCAGTCGCAAAGTGGTGATGAGAATTATCAGTCATTACAGAAATATGCACGCAACCTTATCGAGGATGCACGTGCAGGAAAACTCGACCCAGTGATTGGTCGTGATGAGGAGATTCGTAGAGTATTACAGATTCTTTCTCGTCGTACAAAGAACAACCCTATTCTCATTGGTGAGCCAGGTACTGGTAAGACAGCTATCGTTGAGGGTTTAGCAGAGAGAATCGTTCGTGGTGATGTGCCAGAAAACTTAAAGGACAAGCAACTCTATTCACTGGATATGGGTGCGATGTTGGCTGGTGCTAAGTATAAAGGTGAGTTCGAGGAGCGTCTCAAGAGTGTTGTTAAGGAAGTGATGCAGGCTGATGGTAACATCATTCTCTTCATTGACGAGATTCACACATTGGTTGGTGCAGGTGGTGGCGAAGGTGCCATGGATGCTGCAAATATCCTTAAACCAGCCTTAGCACGTGGCGAATTGAGAGCTATCGGTGCAACAACACTCAATGAATATCAGAAGTATTTTGAGAAAGATAAGGCGCTTGAGCGTCGTTTCCAAACCGTATTAGTAGATGAACCAGACGAGTTGGATGCTATCTCTATCCTTCGTGGATTGAAGGAACGTTATGAGAATCATCACAAGGTACGTATCCAAGATGATGCTTGTATCGCAGCTGTTAAGCTCTCTGAGCGTTATATTTCAGACCGTTTCTTGCCAGATAAGGCTATCGACTTGATGGATGAGGCTGCTGCAAAACTGCGTATGGAGCGCGACTCTGTACCAGAGGAGTTGGATGAAATCAGTCGTAGATTGAAGCAGCTTGAAATTGAGCGTGAGGCTATTAAGCGCGAGAACGACACTGAGAAAATTGCACAACTCGACAAGGAAATCGCTGAACTCAAAGAGCAGGAACATGGATTCCGTGCAAAGTGGGAAGGCGAACGTGGACTGGTGAATAAGATTCAGCAGGACAAACAAGAGATTGAACAGCTCAAGTATGAGGCTGATCGTGCCGAGCGTGAGGGTAATTACGAGCGTGTTGCCGAGATTAGATACTCACGACTAAAGCAATTAGAAGACGATATCAAGAACATCCAACAGCAGTTGCAAGCCACACAAGATGGGCAAGCAATGGTGCGCGAGGAGGTTACAGCAGATGATATCGCTGAGGTTGTGAGCCGTTGGACAGGTATTCCTGTCACACGAATGTTACAGAGTGAGAAGGATAAACTGCTCCACTTAGAGGATGAACTACACAAGCGTGTCATCGGACAAGATGAGGCTATCACAGCCGTAGCAGATGCTGTTCGTCGTTCACGTGCAGGATTGCAAGATCCAAAGAAGCCTATTGCTTCTTTCATCTTCTTAGGTACAACGGGTACTGGTAAGACTGAGTTGGCAAAGGCATTGGCTGATTATCTCTTCAATGACGAGTCTATGATGACCCGAATTGATATGAGTGAGTATCAAGAGAAGTTCAGTGTAACTCGACTCATCGGTGCGCCTCCTGGATATGTAGGCTATGATGAGGGCGGTCAGTTGACTGAGGCTGTACGCCGCAAACCTTACTCTGTTGTACTCTTTGATGAGATTGAGAAGGCACATCCAGACGTATTCAACATTCTTTTGCAGGTGTTGGACGATGGTCATCTGACAGATAATAAGGGACGAACAGTGAACTTCAAGAATACGATTATCATCATGACGTCTAATCTTGGTTCACAATACATCCAGCAACAGTTTGAATATCTTAACGATACTAACCGTGAGGAGGTAATCGACAAGGCAAAAGTTGCGGTAATGGATATGTTGAAGAAGACTATTCGTCCTGAGTTCCTCAACCGTATCGATGAGACTATCATGTTCTTGCCATTGACAAAAGAGCAGATTGGTGATGTCGTTCGTTTGCAGCTCGAAAGAGTTAAGGATATGTTAGAGCCACAGGGTATTGAACTTCAGTGGACCGCCCCAGCCATCAATTATCTTTCAGATGTTGGCTACGACCCAGAGTTCGGTGCACGTCCTGTCAAGCGAGCTATCCAACGTTACGTATTGAACGACCTCAGTAAGTCATTGCTTGCAGGTACAGTCAACCGTGATAAGCCTGTCATCATCGACTGCTTCGGCGAAGGCTTAGTATTTAGAAACTAATATAAAAAGGGAGTGTGTCATTTGGCACACTCCTTTTTTTTGTTTCATCGGCCATTTCAAGTGATACTACTATAAATCTTTATGAGGTAAACCTCTGTTTTCCTTGAGGCTTCTTCGTAACCAACAAGTTTTCTTATCCTTAGTGATTCTACGTGTCATAACCGTCCGCACTATTGGTGTTCACCATCCGCACCATTGGTGCTAAGTATCCGCTCGATGATATGACATGATAAAAAGGGCTATTGTGGCTCATCCACTATGGAGAAAAAAAATAAGATGTGCCGTAACTGTGAAAACACCTCTAAACTCCTTACTGCCAAGAACGAGTCCGCCTCAGAATACGCTATTTCTCACATTCATTCCAATATCCCTGATTATCTACAATGAAAGAAATCCTCAAAATGAAAGTTCCTGTCACTTGTGTCACAAGAGAACAGCATATAACCTACTGATTTGTAGCGCATTTGCACAAAGTGTTAAAAGTGACAGCAAAATGAAATTAAAAATACTATAGTTATATCGTTACATTTTTAAAAGAGAAAACAACTTTTCATTTCTCAAAGAGAACAACATATAAACAAAATTATTAGACGCACCCAACTCTTACGTTAACAAGATTAATATCTCTTCTCACGTAAAAGTAATTCTATCATAAAACCATAGTGTATAGCACTAAGAGCCTTCTACTCATAGTAAAAAGAAGCTGTAAAAGTAGAGAACGAATATAAAAAGCGTTGCTTTACACTTAACGATAAAGGTGTTCAAGACTGCATATTACATACTTCTTACCGTGTATTAAAACATAAACTTATAAACAAACTATCTATAACAAATCTTGCAAGGAGTAAAGCCTTTTGACTTTGCCGCACTCACAGAAAGGCTTTTTATACTGCCAGAGCATCTATTAAGACCACGACAATTTGGGCTTGAATGATACTTTCTTGCCTTTGGTCCCGTACAAATGTAAACCGTTCCAGACTGAATATTCGTATTTTTCTTTGTAGAAGCAGTCGTTCCTCCTATCGTAGAGAACAACGCAAGTGCTATAAACGCTGATTTAATAAATTGCATATTGATATAAAGTAAGATTGTTGTAATGAACTTAGTAAATTAGAAGTGAGAACGAAAGGTAAAGGCTCTACCTCTTTTAGATATATATTTATAAACCATAAGAAATAGGCGGTATACCTACGTAAAAACATGGTATACCGCCTAAAAAATATATTTCTAAGAAATTACTTCATTTCTTCCACCGCTGCTTGTGCCGCAGCAAGTCTTGCGATAGGCACGCGGAATGGAGAACAGCTAACGTAGTTAAGACCTACACGATGGCAGAACTTAACAGAACTTGGCTCACCACCATGCTCACCACAGATACCACACTTGAGGTTCTTACGAGTCTTGCGTCCCTTCTCAACACCCATTTGGATTAACTGACCAACACCCTTCTGGTCGAGAACCTGGAATGGGTCAACATCAAGAATCTTCTTCTCTAAGTAGCTTGGCAAGAAGCTTGCAATGTCGTCACGGCTATAACCGAAGGTCATCTGAGTCAAGTCATTTGTACCGAAGCTAAAGTATTCAGCCTTCTGTGCAATAACATCAGCTGTCAAAGCAGCACGAGGAATCTCAATCATCGTACCCACCTTGAATTCAACCTCAACGCCTTCCTTCTTGAAAAGTTTATTTGCAGTCTTGCGAATAATATTCTCTTGAATATCCAGCTCATTAACAATACCTACCAATGGTACCATAATCTCTGGCTTAGGATTGAAGCCTTCCTTCTTCAACTGAACTGCAGCACCGAGGATAGCCTTAGTCTGCATTGCAGTAATCTCTGGGAATGTATTACCCAAACGGCAACCACGAAGACCCAACATTGGGTTGCTCTCAGAGAGTGCACTTACACGACTCTGAATAAACTGAACACTAACGCCCATCTCTTCAGCCATGACTTCCTGTCCCTTAAGGTCATGTGGGACGAACTCATGCAAAGGAGGATCGAGCAGACGGATGTTAACTGGAAGACCATCCATACACTTCAAGATACCATAGAAGTCCTGCTTCTGATAAGGCAAGAGCTTGTCAAGTGCTCTTTCACGCTCCTCAGTAGTGTTTGCGAGAATCATCTCACGCATAGCCTTAATCTTCTCGTTCTCAAAGAACATGTGCTCTGTACGGCAAAGACCGATACCAACAGCACCGAAGTTGCTTGCTACTTCTGCATCGTGTGGAGTATCTGCGTTGGTACGAACAACCAACTTGCTATACTTCTTACAAAGATCCATCAGCTCAGCGAAGTCACCTGTTACCTCAGCTGGACGAGTCTTAACCTCACCAAGATAAACTTCACCAGTTGAACCATTCAAAGAGATATAGTCACCCTCACGGATAATTGTTCCGTCAATCTCCAAAGTACGCGCCTTATAGTCGACCATGATTGCACCAGCACCACTGACACAGCACTTACCCATACCACGAGCAACAACGGCAGCGTGTGAAGTCATACCGCCACGAGCTGTCAAGATACCCTCAGCAGCAGACATACCTGCGAGGTCCTCTGGAGATGTCTCAATACGAACCATGATAACCTGGCGACCATCCTCATGCCACTTTGTAGCATCGTCAGCGAAGAATACAACCTGACCACTTGCAGCACCTGGAGAAGCTGGCAAACCACGTGTCAACACATGTGCCTGAGCCAATGCCTCCTTATCGAAGACTGGGTGGAGGAGTTCGTCGAGCTTGTTTGGCTCACAACGCATAAGCGCTGTCTTCTCATCAATCTCACCTTCATGGAGCAGGTCCATAGCAATCTTAACCATTGCAGTACCTGTACGCTTACCATTACGAGTCTGGAGGAACCAAAGCTTACCTTCCTGTACAGTAAACTCCATATCCTGCATATCATGGTAGTGCTTCTCTAACTTATCTTGGAGTGCATAGAGCTGCTTGTACAACTCAGGCATAGCCTCTTCCATTGAAGGATATTTAGTTGCACGAGTCTCTTCGTCAATATTTTGCTGTGCAGCCCAACGGAGTGAGCCTTCCTTTGTAATCTGCTGTGGAGTACGGATACCTGCAACGACATCCTCACCCTGTGCATTGATAAGATACTCACCATTGAAGAGGTTCTCACCGGTACCAGCATCACGAGAGAAGCAAACACCTGTTGCAGATGATTCTCCCATATTACCGAATACCATTGCCTGAACTGTTACTGCTGTACCCCACTCTTGTGGAATACCCTCCATCTTACGGTAAAGGATAGCACGCTCGTTCATCCATGAATCGAACACAGCACAAATAGCACCCCACAACTGCTCCATTGGATCATCTGGGAAGTCCTTACCTGTCTGTTCCTTGATAGCCTTCTTGAAGAGAGCAACAAGCTGCTTCAAGTCTTCAACAGTCATTTCGCTGTCGAGTTTAATGCCACGCTCAGCCTTAACCTTCTGGATAATTGCCTCAAATGGATCAATATCTTCCTTGTTTACAGGCTTCATGCCCAAAACAACATCACCGTACATCTGTACAAAACGACGGTAACTATCGTAAGCAAAACGCTCGTTACCCGTCTTCTCAATCAATCCAGCAACTACGGCGTCATTAAGACCAAGGTTAAGAATTGTATCCATCATACCTGGCATTGAGGCACGTGCACCAGAACGTACACTCATCAGGAGAGGATTAGCTGGATCACCGAAGGTTGAATTCATCAAGCTTTCCACATGCTTAACACTATTCTCTACTTCTGCCTTCAGCAAGCCTACTACAGTCTCTTTACCTTTCTCATAATACTCAGTACATACGTCAGTGGTAATTGTGAAACCTGGAGGAACAGGTACACCGATGAGATTCATCTCAGCTAAATTGGCACCCTTGCCACCAAGGAGATTTCTCATATCAGCCTTACCCTCAGCCTTACCATTACCAAAGGTATAAACTCTCTTTTCGCTCATAAGTTAAAAATGATAATGAATTTTAGTTATTTCTATAGTGCAAATATACCAATAAATAGGTAAAGTAACAAACTTTTCTATAAAAATTGCTATCTTCACCTTACATTTTTACTTTGTTAGCGAACACAGACTTGATAAAAATTATCAAGCAGACTACAAACGGGAAAAATTTAGTAACTTTGCAGCGAAATACAAAACAGATTATGAGTAGAAAAAGAAAGCCATTACCCATTCTGGAGAATGTCACAATAGAAGCTGTGGCAGCCGAAGGTAAATGTGTTGCACATGTTGATGATAAAGTTGTTTTTGTTCCTTTTGTTGTACCTGGGGACGTAGTTGACCTTCAGGTGCGCAAGAAGAAACGTAGCTATTGTGAAGCTACAGTCGTTCGATTCATCAGTAAAAGCGCTGTACGTCAGGAACCTATGTGTGAACACTTTGGCATCTGTGGTGGATGTAAGTGGCAAAACCTTCCTTACGAAGAACAGTTGAAAGCAAAGCAACAACAAGTATATGATCAACTGAGTCGTATTGGCAAGGTTGAGCTCCCTGAGTTTCGCCCAATCATGGGTTCAGTACACACCAAGGAATATCGTAACAAGCTCGAATTTGGTTGTGCTAATAAGCGTTGGTATACAGAAGAGGAGTTAAAAGCTCTACCAGAAGGCATTGGCTTGGCTGAAGGAGCCATCGGCTTCCATATTACAGGTGCCTTTGACAAGGTATATCCTATAGAGAAATGCTGGTTGATGGACGACCTCTGCAACGAGATTCGCAAGGATATCCGGGACTATGCACTCTCTACTGGAATGAAATTCTACGATATTCGTGCACAACATGGTTTATTGCGAGATATTATGGTGCGCAACTCTAATACAGGCGAATGGATGGTACTTGTACAGTTCCACTATGATGAGGAGGGAGACGATGAGCGTGCAAAGGCATTAATGCAGCATATTGCAGACCGTTTTCCACAAATTTCTTCGCTCTTCTACGTTGATAATCAGAAAGGTAACGATACATTCAACGACCTTGAACTGACACTTTTCAAAGGTAATGACCATATCTTTGAAACGATGGAAGACTTAAGATTCAAGGTGGGACCAAAGAGTTTCTACCAGACCAATACCGAACAGGCATATCACCTCTATTCTGTTGCACGCGAATTTGCCAATCTTACAGGTAACGAGCTTGTATATGACCTCTA
>ERZ1674206.60-NODE-60-length-17059-cov-6.452835_pt1 | contig 17059 bp, 10 predicted proteins | sample MGYA00581307_ERZ1674206 | MGnify/ENA primary metagenome ERZ1674206 (study PRJEB41354, sample SAMEA4873348) | human saliva metagenome | biome: human-associated habitat [ENVO:00009003]; feature: mouth environment [ENVO:08000002]; material: saliva material... | reverse complement strand
CTGGACGTGTTGCGTCGTGTCTTTGAACTCCACGGTTTCGTGGGAATTGAGACGCGCGCGGTCGAGACACTGGCCCAGCTCGAGGCCAAGGGCGAGACTTCCAAGGAGATCTACGTCCTCGATCGCCTTCAGGCTCTGAAGGCTGCAGCGTCCGGACCGCGCACGCTTAAGGACAAGGGCATGGGTCTGCACTTCGACCTGACTGTTCCCTTTGCTCGCTACGTCGTGGAGAACGCCAATGAGCTGGATTTTCCGTTCAAGCGCTACCAGATACAGAAGGTCTGGCGTGGCGAGCGTCCGCAGGAGGGGCGTTTCCGAGAGTTTACGCAGGCTGATATTGATGTTGTCGGCAATGGTGAGTTGCCATTCCATTTCGAGGTGGATCTGCCGCTCGTTATGGCGGAGGCGCTTAACAGTTTGCCGATTCCGCCGGTGCGCGTGCTCGTCAATAACCGCAAGGTTGTCCAGGGCGTGTGCGAATCGGTGGGTGTGAGTGATGTCGAGGCGGCGTTGCGCGGGCTGGATAAGATCGACAAGATCGGGTCCGCGGGTGTAGCTAGGGAGCTGTCTGAGTCGGGTATCAACGGCGATCAGGCCTCCGTCCTACTCCAGATGGCCCAGATTCGCACGTCTGATTCAGCTGAGGTGCGCGAACGCCTGGCTGCTCTGAGCGTGAGCGGAGAGCTGCTGGACCAGGGCCTGAACGAGCTTGCGGAGCTGCTCGACACCGCCAACAAGCGCATGCCGGGGGCGCTGGTCGCCGACCTCAAGATCGCGCGAGGCCTCGACTACTACACGGGAAGCGTCTACGAGTCCGAAATCGAGGGCCACGAGGACCTCGGCTCGATCTGCTCGGGCGGACGCTACGACTCTCTCGCGAAGGACGGAAAACGTACCTTTCCAGGCGTCGGCCTGTCCATCGGTGTCTCGCGCCTCGTCTCACGCATGATTTCTGCGCCTCTGGTGCGCGCTTCGCGTAAGGTTCCCACGGTCGTGGTCGTCGCTGTAACGAATGAGGAACAGCGCGAGCGGTCCGAGGAGATCGCAATGACGCTGCGCGGGCGCGGCATCTCGACCGACGTCGCCCCGAGCGCCGCCAAGTTCGGTAAGCAGATTAAGTTCGCAGATAAGCGTGGCATTCCTTTCGTTTGGTTCCCGGGTGATGACGGGAAGGCAGATACGGTGAAGGACATTCGAAGCGGCGAGCAGGTGGATGCCGATGCGGCGACGTGGGTTGTGCCCGCGGAGGATGTAGCTCCGTCGATTGAGAAGGTGATGGCCTGAGTGCCCACTACCGCCGTTGACGCAGCACGCGGTCTCGCGGGCGCGCTCGAGCATTCGCTCGAGGCGATGCCACAGGCTGCCCGCGGCGATGGCGAGCGTGCGCTGCGTCGTCTGCAGGATGTGGTTGTGCCACGCTTGGAGGATGCGCAAGCGCCCCTCCTCGTCGTGGTAGGGGGTTCAACGGGGGCAGGTAAGTCGACCCTCGTGAACTCGCTCCTAGACCGTGACGTCAGCAGGTCGGGCACACTTCGTCCAACGACGCGCCGCCCTGTCCTGGTGTGTTCGCTGCAGGCGCGTGCGTGGTTCATGTCGGATCGTGTGCTTCCGCGCTTGGCCAAGCACGAAGGCGGACAGGGAACGAGTCTCGATGCTGTGACCATCGTCGTGGACGACATGATGTGGCCGTCGATCGGCATCTTGGATGCCCCCGACATAGATTCGGTCGAGGAGGGTAACCGTCGGCTCGCCTCGGAGCTTCTCGACAGCGCGGATCTGTGGATTTTTGTTACGACCGCGGCTCGCTACGCGGACGCGGTCGCGTGGAGGCACCTGGAGGAGGCTGCCCGTCGGGGATTGCGCGTTGCAATCGTGCTCAACCGGGTGCCCGCGGGTGTCCAGGAGGAGATTCGCGCGGACCTGTCTTCGCTCGCTCAGCGTCGAGGCTTGGGGGAGGTTCCGATTATTGTGATTGCTGAGCAGGAGCTGACTCGCGGTCGGTTGCCTTTCGAAGCGATTGCTCCTGCGGGGGCGTTCTTACGCGGTATTGGCGATGATGCGCACGAGCGCGCGGCAATCGTTCGCAGTTCCCTTGCCGGAGCTGTTGCTTCTGCTCTGGAAGAAGCGTTCAGGGCATTGGATGAATCCCGCTTGGCGTTGAGTGCCGTCACGTCAGCTCGTGAGGGCATTGATCACCTGGTTGCATCGTGTGCGCGTGACGTTGCCTCCTCCTCGAGCGACGATGTGCTGCGCGGCGAGGTGAGCGCCCGCATCTCTGAGGTGTTGGGTTCGTGGGATATGACGCGCACTCTGGCCAGGGTCGTCGGTAGCGTGCGCGAGCGCATCATGGGTGCCGTGCGCGGCAGTGCCGCTCCCGAGGAACAAGTGCGTCGGGACCTTACCGGCGGGCTGGCTCAGCGTTTGAGCGATCAGTATCACCGCGCGTGGACTGAGGCCCTGCGTCTGGCCGAGCCGGTCGCCGCGATCGGCGAGTTCGAGGAGCTGTTGGACACTCAGGCGAGCCTTGAGCGTGCGCGCAGGACAGCGCAGGCCTGGACCAGCGAGGTCACGCAGATTGTGCGCGGCCAGGCGGAGTCCTCGCGCGTGACGGGTCGGCTCCTGGCCGGAGGAATCAACGTCGTGACGGTGTCGCTCATGGTCAGTGTTTTCGCGATGACGGGCGGTGTGACGGGCGTCGAGGTCGGCGTGGCGGGTGCTTCGGCCGCGCTGTCGCAGACGATTCTCGAATCGTATTTCGGTGAGCGCACGGTGCGTTCGCTCACCGTGCAGGCCCGTGAGGCCTTGGAATCGCTGGCGGCCAGTTCACTGGCGGAAGTCGTCGCTCCCATTGCCGCGGGGTTGGATCGCTCGCAGGAAAGGGAACGCATCGAGGCGCTCGCGTCGGCGCTCGACAAGGCACGGGAAGTGCTGACATGAGGCGCACAGCGACCTTTGTTGCGTCGGCAGCGACGCAACTCGACCAGATCGCGACGCTCGCCGCTTCCGACATTGAGCCGGCGACCCTGGCGCGGGTGCGCGAGCTCATCGACGTGACCTCTGAGCGCAGCGAGATGGATCCGACGTGGTGCGTGATCGGCATGCTCGGCGGTACGGGAGCGGGCAAGTCTTCTCTTGTTAATGCGCTCAGCGGGGGAGAGGTCGTACGTGCGGGCGTCCTGCGGCCGACCACAAATGAGGCGTGCGCTGTCTTGCCCAAGGGGCGCGAGCCGAAGGAGCTTCTCGAGTGGCTGGGCGTGCGATCTCGCGTCGACGCTCCCGGAGATCGTGCAGGCGATACCGTGATCATTGACCTGCCCGACATTGACTCGGTCATAGAATCGCACGGTGAGGTGGTCAGCCGTTTGGCATCGCGTGTTGATGCCCTTGTCGTCGTCGTTGATCCGCAGAAGTACGCGGATGCGTGCCTGCACGACGAGTGGTTGGCGCGTCTTGGTTCTTCTCACGCGTCCGTGACGGTTGCTCTTACCCACATCGATATGCTGGATGCTCCTTCGCGCGGCGCGATCGAGACGGACCTGCGTCGCGTCCTGGATGAACGCGGCCTGATGGACGCGAGCATCGTGGCCGTGTCAGCAACCACAGGGGAGGGGATTGACGCGCTGCGCGCTCACCTGGCGAGCGAGGCTCGGCGCGTGTCACGGCAGGCGTTGCGCGCTCGGGCTGCACTCGCCGAGGCCGCTGTTCTCGTGCGTGATGCTATCGGATTAGAGGGGCCGATTCGCGGCATTGAGACAGAGGGAATGGCCACTGAATTGGCGAGCGCTGCCGCCGAGCTTGCGGGGGCACCGATCATTGCTGAGGCCGTGGCTGGGGCGACGCGACGCGCGTGCATTCGTGCGGGTGGGTGGCTTCCCTTGCGTTGGATGGCACGTATGGGCGCTGATCCTTTGCGACGCTTGCACCTGGGCGAGGAGGCGCGCGAGGAAAGCGCGACTACTCCGACGCTGCCTACACGTTCGGCTTTCGATGAAGCGGCCTTTGCAAATGCGGTTCGCAGTGAGGTCGCTGCGCGCTCGACGGGCAGGCCCGAGTCCTGGCGTCGCCGTCTCGTTGATCGCGCACTGGGCGGAGCGACGAAGGTTCCTCACAGCGCTCACCGTGAGGTGTCCGCACACTTGCGTGTGAGTTCGAGCGCGTCGGCACTTGCGAAGTATTTCGGTGCCATGCAGCTGATCGCATGGATAGTGTGTCTCATCGGCGGGGTCTGGATCCTGGCGATTCACCTCGGTCGGGCGGTACTCATCGATGTTTCTGTGCCCGCCCTCGGTCCCGTCCCGATGCCTACTGCGCTGATCGGCTGCGGCCTCGCGGTGACGGTGCTGTGTGCGTTTGTCAGCCGTGTCGCATCCGCTTGGGTAGCCTCACGTCGTCGGCGTGCGGTCATGGCGGATGTCAGGGCGCTGTGCCGTGACGAAGTTGATCGCCTTGTTGTCGCCCCACTGCGGGCGGAGGATACCCGTCAAGTTACGATTGCCTCGTTCGTGGCCCGTCTGCCCCTCAACCCGCGGGTGTGAAGCGGAACGCATCGGTGTGCGCGAACAGTGACGTCGCCAACCACGTGTACCTTTTCCGAGCAAGCGCACGCTATGCTGGTGGCAGCGATGAGGCGCAGCCCCTTGTTATGGTGCCCCGCGGGACGCGGGATTTGTTGTTATGGGTGAGGCCGCGCTGAGGAGCCTCGATGGCCCGCCCCGATGGTTTTGCTACCCCACACGCAACACGCAAGGAACAACTATGCCCTCCGACGACTACATGGACCGCGACGAACGCGACGACATCATGGACATGGACGACGAGCTCGATCTCGTCGACGAGGCCGACGGCGAGGACCGCGACGCCGGGCAGGAAGCCGACGGCGAGGACCGCGACGCCGTGACCTTCGCGAGCCTCGGACTGCCCGAGGAGATTCTCCAGGCCGTCACCGATATGGGGTTCCGCGTCCCCACACCGATCCAGGCCGCCGCGATCCCGCCGCTCCTAGAGCTGCGCGACGTCGTGGGTATCGCCCAGACGGGAACCGGCAAGACGGCCGCCTTCGGCCTGCCGCTGCTGGCCATCGTCGACGCTGACGAGCGCGACGTCCAGGCCCTGGTCCTGGCTCCCACGCGCGAGCTCGCGATGCAGAGCGCCCAGGCTATTGAGGATTTCGCTGCGCGCACCGCCCGCCTCGACGTCGTCGCCGTGTACGGCGGTTCCCCCTACGGTCCCCAGATCGGCGCGCTCAGGCGCGGCGCGCAGGTCGTCGTGGGCACTCCGGGCCGCGTGATCGACCTGATCGAGAAGGGCGCACTCGACCTGTCGAACGTGCGCATGCTGGTTCTGGACGAGGCCGACGAGATGCTGCGCATGGGCTTCGCCGAGGATGTCGAGACGATCGCCTCGAGCGTGCCCGACGACCGCCTAACGGCTCTGTTTAGCGCCACGATGCCCGCCGCCATCGAAAAGGTGGCGCGCGAGCACCTGAAGGACCCCGTCAAGGTCGCCGTCTCGACGGAATCGTCGACGGTCGACACGATTCACCAGACCTACGCGGTCGTGCCCTACAAGCACAAGATTGGTGCACTGTCGCGCGTCCTGGCCACGCGCGCCCAGCACATCGCGGCGGGGCAGGAAGAAGCCGACGCGGCCATCGTCTTCGTGCGCACCCGCGCGGACGTCGAAGAGGTGTCCCTCGAGCTGTCGGGCCGCGGATTCCGCGCCGCCGGTATCTCCGGCGACGTCGCTCAGACCGAGCGTGAGCGTATGGTCGAGCGACTCAAGAACGGCTCTCTCGACGTGCTGGTCGCCACCGACGTCGCGGCGCGCGGCCTGGACGTTGAGCGCATCTCCCTGGTCGTCAACTTCGACGTGCCCCGCGAGCCGGAGGCCTATGTGCATCGCATCGGCCGCACCGGTCGCGCCGGGCGCGAGGGCCGAGCGCTCACCTTCTTCACCCCGCGCGAGCACGGCCGCCTGCGTCGCATTGAAAAGCTGACGGGGACCGAGATGGAAGAGGTTGAGATTCCCTCGCCCGCCGCCGTCTCTGAGTTCCGGGCTCGCCGCCTACTCGAGGGCCTGGCTGCCCGCATCGAGCGCGGCCGCCTCGACATGTACAAGGGACTGCTGGCCGACATGGGCGAGGACGTGAGCGTCGAGGACATCGCCGCCGCCCTCATGGCCACGGCGGTCGGTGACGAGGGTCCTGCGCCGCGCAGTGAGAAGGATCGCCGCGGAAATGGAAAGATTCGCCGCGAGGAGCGCCTGGACGAGTCCGGCGAGTTCGTCGGCGCGTCCTTCGAGGCGGGACGCGACAAGGACCGCCCGCTCAAAGGCGGCGCGAATGGCGCTCGTCGCCGCGGTGGCGGTCGTCCGGTGTCCGGCTCCGGCACGCGCTACCGCATTGAGGTCGGCAAGAAGGACCGCGTGAAGCCTGGTTCCATTGTTGGAGCAATCGCGGGCGAGGGAGGCATCGACGGCCGCGACATCGGTCACATCGAAATCTACCCGACCTTCTCGCTCGTGGACATCACGGCTGATCTGTCCGGCGAGCAGCTCTCGCGTATCTCCAAGGGCTACGTGTCCGGTCGCCAGCTGCGCATCCGAGTGGACGAGGGGCCGGGCGCGCGAGGAGAGCGTGACGGCTCCGAGCGTCGCGACTATGACCGTGATTTCCGAGGCCGTGGTGGCCAAGGAGGAGACCATGACAGTCGCTACGGCGACCGTGGGGGCCGTTTTGGGGGTTCCGACGAGAAACGGCCGCACCGCTTCGAGAAGGGGGACGGTTCGCGTCCGCGCCGCAGTGTTCGCACCGAGCGCTGGGAGAAGGACATCAAGCGTGCGCGTGGCGGCCGCGAGGCGGGATACGACGGCTGGGATCGTGACGGAAATCGTGAGAGTGGGCGCCGCCACTTCGGTAAGCGCCGCTACGAGGACTGAGCGCTAGCCCTCCGCACCGGTGGATCGTTCCGACGCGGGACGCAGCCGAGTGACGGCAAACACCGTGAGGATCGCGAGTGCAGCAGCAATCACCCAATAGGGAGTGTAGGCCGCCCCGCCCACCGTGGCGGTGGCGGCCCACGCGCTCATGGCCACCGACACGAGGGCAAGCTCGAGGGCGGGACCGGCGGAATCGGCGACCTGCAGCCACGAGGCGACGCGCCCGTGCTTGGCCTCGGGAGTGACCTCGAGGGCCATGACGGACAGGGGCGCGTGGACGAGGCCGACGCCCAGGCCCACCAGAAGCCACCCGATGAGGGCCACCCGCACGGGAATCGAGGGGGCGAGGAGGGACCCGACGGGGATCGCGCCGATCGCCATCAGCGCGCCACCGATGACGGGGAGCCGACGTCGCACCCGCTGGTCGTGGACGCGCGCCTGCCCGACCGCGCCGATGGACCACGTGATCGAACCGAGGGTGACCCACCAGGCGGAGGAGGCCTCGGACCAGCCGTGCACGCGCTGGAGGATCAGGGGGATCATGACGGCGAGGCCGACCTGGGACGCGAGTGCGCCGAGCCTCGCCAGGATCGCCGAGGGCATGCCTGGGCGCGACACGAAGGTGCCGCGCGGGAGGAGACGGGGGAGCGCCCACACCGTGATGACCGCGCCGAGGACGAAGACACCGAATTGCGCGACGGGCGAGGCGAGGGCTCCTGCGAGCTGGAGCAGCATGACCCCGACGCCGACGAGCCCGGCATCACGAGACAGGGCCGCGAGGACGGGGGAGCGCTGTCCCTGCGCGGTCGGCACGGAACGCAGGACGTAGGCGATGGGAAGGGCGGCGATCAGCACGAGGAGGGGAACGACGCCGAAGACGTAGCGCCAGCCCCACTCCTGGGTGACGTGACCGGCGATCGCGGGTCCGACCAGGGAGGGAAGCACCCACGCCAGGGAGAAAGATGCGAAGAACGTGGGGCGGTGCCGAGGGGAGGCAACCGAGCCCACGAGCACGTAGAGCGGGACGATGAGGAGGCCACCCCCCAGCCCCTGCAGCGCGCGCCCGACGACGAAGACGATGACGTGTGAGCCGACGGCGCACACCAGCAGGCCGACGGCGAAGAGCACCAGCCCCGCGAGCAGGACGACACGGGGGCCCTTCCAATCGGCCAGGGCGCCCGCGACCACGGTGGCGCTCAGCTGCGTGGCCAGTGCCGCACCCGATGCGATCGGGTACCAGGGCGCCGCGTTAAAAGACTCGACGACGACCGGCATGATCGTCGTGGCGGCGAGCTCCTCGAAGGCCACGAGGGTAATGAGAAGCACGGACCCGATGGCCAAGCCAATTTCGGACGGGGCCCACGAGGCGCGGGCGGGGGAGGAGGAATCGGCGGCGGGCATGTTGACTATCCTACTCACGGCACACGCGACTCTTCGGACGTCAGGCGTACAATGACACTGCCGCCGCCTGTCTCGCGGATGGTAACTACGAAAGGAATCACAGTGCTTCGCACTCACAACATTGGAACTCTCGGCACCGACCTGGTTGGTCAGACCGTGACGCTCACCGGTTGGGTGGACCGCCGCCGCGATCATGGTGGCGTCGCCTTCATCGACCTGCGTGACGCCTCCGGCATCGCCCAGGTGGTCGTGCGCGACGAGCGCGTCGCCCACGAGCTGCGCTCCGAGTTCGTCCTGAAGGTCACTGGCGAGGTCTGCGCACGCCCCGAGGGCAATGAGAACCCCCATCTGGCCACCGGCGCCATCGAGGTCATGGGCGACGACATCGAGATCCTCAACACCAGCGCGCCTCTACCCTTCCAGGTCTCCTCCAATGCTGAAGATTCCGGCAACGTGGGTGAGGAAACTCGCCTAAAGTACCGCTACCTCGACCTGCGCCGCGAACCCGAGCAGTACGCGATCCGTCTGCGCTCCAAGGTCTCGCGCGCCGCCCGTGAGGCGCTTTACGCTCGCGACTTCGTCGAGATCGAGACCCCGACCCTGACGCGTTCGACCCCCGAGGGTGCCCGCGACTTCATCGTCCCTGCCCGTCTGTCCCCGGGTTCCTGGTACGCCCTGCCTCAGTCGCCCCAGCTCTTCAAGCAGCTGCTCATGGTGGCAGGTATGGAGCGCTACTTTCAGATCGCGCGCTGCTATCGCGACGAGGATTTCCGCGCCGATCGCCAGCCCGAGTTCACCCAGCTTGACATCGAGATGAGCTTCGTGGACCAAGACGACGTCATCGAGGTCGCCGAGGACGTTTTGAAGAACGTCTGGGCGCTCATCGGTTATGATCTGTCCACGCCGATCCCGCGCATGACCTACAAGGATGCGATGGAGCGTTACGGCTCCGATAAGCCTGACCTGCGTTTCGGCCTGGAGCTGACCGAACTCACCGAGTACTTCAAGGACACGACGTTCCGTGTATTCCAGGCGCCGTATGTTGGCGCCGTCGTCATGCCCGGTGGCGGCTCGCAGCCGCGTCGCACCTTCGACAAGTGGCAGGAGTGGGCCAAGGCGCGCGGCGCCAAGGGCCTGGCCTACGTCACGATCGCCGAGGATGGCACGCTGGGCGGACCCGTGGCCAAGAACATCACCGAGGCCGAACGCGAGGGCCTGGCGGCCGCCACCGGCGCCAAGCCCGGTGACTGCATCTTCTTCGCAGCAGGCAAGCCCACCCCCTCGCGCGAGCTGCTCGGCGCTGCCCGCCTGGAGATCGGCAAGCGCTGCGACCTCATTGATCCCGACGCCTGGGCCTTCACCTGGGTCGTGGACGCCCCGCTCTTTAAGCCCACCGGCGATGCCGAGGCCGAGGGCGATGTCGCGCTGGGCCACAGCGCGTGGACGGCTGTCCACCACGCCTTCACCTCGCCCAAGCCCGAGTGGATCGACTCCTTCGACAAGGACCCGGGCAACGCCCTGGCCTACGCCTACGACATCGTCTGCAACGGCAACGAGATCGGCGGCGGCTCGATCCGTATCCACCGCCGCGACATCCAGAACCGCGTGTTCAACGTGATGGGGATTGGTGAGGAGGAAGCCCAGGCGCAGTTCGGCTTCCTGCTGGATGCCTTCGAGTTCGGCGCCCCGCCGCACGGCGGCGTCGCTTTTGGCTGGGACCGTATCGTCTCGCTGCTGACGAAGTCCGAGTCGATCCGCGACGTCATCGCTTTCCCGAAGTCCGGTGGCGGTTTCGATCCGCTGACCGAGGCCCCGGCCCCGATCACGCCCGCGCAGCGTAAGGAGGCGGGCGTGGATGCCAAGCCGAAGAAGCGCGGCGAGGAATCCACCGACGAAGCAAAGAAGTGATCTAGCTCTCGGAAGTCTTGTCCACGAAACCCCCATCCGGCCCCGGTCGGAGGGGGTTTCGTGCACAATAGAGTCATGTCGTACGTTGAGATGCATCCGGTAAATCCTCAAGCACGTCTGGTGAACACGGTCGTTGACCTGCTGGAGCGCGGCGGCACGATTGCGCTGCCCACGGACTCCGGTTATGCGATCGCGACTAAGATCGGCAATAAGTCGGGCATGGATACGATTCGCGCGGTGCGCAAGCTCGACGACAAGCACAACTTTTCATTGCTGTGTCACTCGTTCGCTCAGCTCGGTGAGCTGGTAATCGTGGATAATCACGAGTTCCGCACGATGAAGGCCCTGACGCCCGGACCTTACACGTTCATTCTCCGTGGCACCAAGGAGGTACCGCGCGTGATGCTCAACAAGAAGAAGCACACGGTCGGCGTGCGCATTCCGGATCACGTCATCACGCAGACGATCGTCGAGGCGCTCGGCGAGCCCCTCGCGTGTTCGACTCTCATCATGCCCGGTGAGACTGAGCCTCTGACGGATGGATTCGACGTGGATGAGCGCATCGGTCACCAGGTTGATCTCGTCGTCGTTGGGCCGGTCGGCGTGGCTGAGCCGACGACGGTTATCGACTTTGCGGGCGGCGACGCGGTTGTTGCTCGCGTGGGCGCGGGCGACATCTCGCTCTTTGACTGATCGCCCGATCATCGACGCACCTTCGTTTTCTGAGACGGGTTTTCTCCGGCTCGCTGCGGAGCGCTCCGAGTTGCTGCGCGCTGGCGTCTCAACCGGGCCGCTTGTCGGCGCGCGGATGGTGATCGATGGCCGTGAGGCCGTTCGGGTGACGTTCCGATGCGCCGGGGATGGTGCCTCGGGGGCCTATCTGGTCCTCAATACGGTGACGGATCGGGCGCGCGATCGCCTGGAGCTCTTTCGTATGGAGCGGGTGCGCGGAGTGGAGCCATGGGTGTTGTCGTGCGCTCTGCCCGCCGATGTCATCGTGAGTTACCAGTTCGTGCTGGTCGGGCCAGGTGGGCTTGATTCGCGCGTGGCGGATGATCGGCGTGCGTGGGCGCGCGTCCTCGCCTCGGCGGTGCGCGATCGCTCCCATCCGCGTGCGCTCGTCAATGGGCGGGGGCATGTTGCCTCCCTCTTCGCCGGTCCGGATGCGTGTCTTGTCTGGCCCGCGGTTGAAGGAGTTTCGTCGGACATGCGCGCAGCACGCGAGGTGGAGTGCGCGGTGCCGCTCGCGCCCGACGGGGCGTCGCCGCGGCAGCGCGTCGTGGTCGTGCATGACGGCGAGGGTGCGCCGGTGCGTACTCTCATGTTGTTCGATGGGCAGATCTGGAGAGCTAACGGGGTGGGGTGGTTGACCCGGCGCTATCGCGGCCTGCGCGTTATAACGATTGATGTTGGGGCTGCGAGGGAGCGCGAGGCAGTGCTGACTGATGTGGCTCTCGTTGAGGCGCTGATCCGCTCGATTTGTGACGAGGTAGGGGTGGGTCCAGTGACAATCGCCGGTCAGTCGTACGGTGGACTCGCCGTCCTCGAGGCTGCGTTGCGAACGGATATAGACGTCGATGTGGTCATTGCTCAGTCGCCGTCCCTCTGGTGGGGTGGGGAACATCGTGGTGTGGGTGATGGAACGCTGATGGGTGACCTGCGCGCTGGATGGGTGAGGCCACGCGCCGGGGTGACGCTGCGTCTGCAGGTGGGAACGCTGGAGCAGACGATGCGCCCGGTCGTCGATGAGTGCGCGGAACTTCTGCGGAACTTGGGGGCAGCTGTAGAGCTGGATCACTATCGCGGCGGCCACGATGTCGCCTGGTGGCGCGAGGGGCTCCTGCGCGCGCTCGACGGGTGGTGGCCGCTCACATCCTGAGCATTGATGAGATAGGTCATGTCATATTCGACCTGTAGGTTAGGCGCACCTTTGTTCCCGAATAGATCGACTGTATTGAGGCACCCGAGCACCTATGGACGCGAATCCGCGCCATCGTCGGCGTCGCCGTGACCGTTCTCGCCCTGGGTGTCCCCGATCGGCGCGGACGCGATGTGGCCCTGAGCTGATTAAGCGCGTTTTGATGTCTCCGATGTGATCATCGATGATCATAAGACGGATGCGCCGCTCGTGGTCCCGTGCCGTTAGTGTCGCAGAAGGGTTTCTCGAAATCTCAAATGCTGACCAGGAGGTCATCAGACAGCATGATTGCTCGATAATATAAGTCACAATTCCTGGTCAAATTTAATAAAATTGGCGAGAAATCAGTTTTTTTCGCACACTTCCAGGAATTTGCTTGTTGTTCGCAATTGTGTCTCGCGCCTACAATAATAAGATGAGTCGTGTGGCCGATAGTTACTCGGACACTGACATGATTACTCTGTGCTGGAATGCGCGGTTTATTCGAGAAAATCGTGACGAGAGGGAAGACGGCAGGCATGACGAAACGGTCAATCGCGCATAGCAAGAGGCTGTGCACGTCCGTTCTTGCACTGACCACTTCTGTTTCAATCAGCGCGGGCATTTGTATTACCGCCACCCCCGCATACAGCATTGACGGAGTCCCGGATACCGCGGCCTCGTGCCTCGAGATCACGGAGGGAGAAGCGACCGTGCGAGTCTCATCTATCCTGCATGCGGGTGACGCCCTGCACCTCGAAGGCAGTGGCTGGACTCCTACCTCCGATGATGGCCGTGCCTTTGTGATCATGACACTCGACGGCGGGAAGGAACTACGTCCTGCCGATACTGAACTCCCGACGTGGGTTCCGTCAGTCGTCGTGCGCAACAAGAGCGCATGGGCTGTCGCCGAGGTGGGTGCTGACGGCTCCTTCGTGACGGACATAGCGATTCCCGCGAGCTGGCGCGCGGGTTCCACTCATCAGATCGCGATTGGTGATAGCGCTAATGAAACCTCTGTTGAAGCGGTGGTGAGGGTCGCCGAGGAAGACATACCGGTTCTGACCTGCACGCTCGGGGGTGCCAACGCCAAGCCTGCCCTGCCTGATAACTTCGACGATAGCGACGATGACACCTCTACAACTCCCGGCACTGATGAGCTCGGGGGCGATGAAACACCTGCCCTTCCCTTAACCGCACCCGCCAGTGGTCTGGGGGAGTCCGCTGCGACCGCCCCCGGTGCGAGTACCCCTCAGGCTCCCAACGAAGGTGCGTCGGCGGACAACATGAGCGATTCCCAGGCATCGTCGTCTCTTCCTTCCCCCGCGCCGAGCGCACCCTCCGGTCCTGCCATCGGGTCTAGGCCGGGTTCTCCTGCGACAGCGGGCATCCCAACCCCCGACCCCACCTCGTCAACGGAACCGCAGAGTGTCTCTGCCTCGCAGATCGGCCCAAAGGCCCGCTCTGAGCAGCAGGCAAACGAGGAAGCTGCCCGTGAAGAGGAGGGGCGCCTCAACGGATGGATACTCGCGGGCGGTGGGCTTCTCACCCTCCTGGGTGCCGTTGCGACGGTCAGCATTGTGCGCAGGTCACACGGGGGAGTGCATTAATTGTGTCTTGCTTTGCCCCGGCGCCAACGACATTGTGATTGACCGCGTGGTGTGCGTTGGGATTTAGCAATCAGTCGTCACACCTGTTACTCTGGTTTTAAACAGTATCTTCTGAGCATTACTTCCTTGAAGGAGAACCGCTATGCAGCACGGACGGGCAACCTCAGCCCTTGGAGGGAGAGGGTTTGCTGGCCGCAGTCGGGCGATGAGTATACTCATGGCCCTATGCTTGTTTGCGGCGGTCGCGCTCGCGATCCCCGGTTTTACCGCGCGCGCTGATTCTAATGACGAGCATTACGCTATCCCCAACACCTCTTTCCGCATTAGCCTCGAAAACGCTGCGAAATTTGAGGCCGACTACGGCACGACAGGCTACTGGGCGGTCGTTCTGGATGACGGAGGTGTCACGCCTAAGGAGAAGCCGACGTTTGAACGTCATGGCGAGATCGTGACTGCCGATGCTCACGGTCTGTGGATGGCCGCCGCGCTCAATAACAGCACTATGGTCGTCCCGGTGCCGAACGGCACCAACAACGTTCAGGGCACGACGTGGCAGCCCGGCACTCAACACAGTGTCACTGTTGTGATCTACAAGGACGAACGCACGCCCGTGTCCAAGCGGAGCTACTCTGTCAAGGTGTTCGCCCCCAATAACGAGGGCCGGACTGATCCCCCCGATCCGGCAGATAAGCCGACGACAGATCCTGCTCCGCAGCCCGATCCGCAGCCTTCGACCGATCCTGCGCCGGAGCCGAGCACTGACCCTGCTCCGCAGCCCGATCCGCAGCCTTCGCCCGATCCTGCGCCGGAGCCGAGCAATGACCCTGCCCCGCAGCCCGATCCGCAGCCCTCGCCCGATCCGCAGGCATCGCCCGATCCGCAGCCCTCGCCCGATCCGCAGCCCTCGCCCGATCCGCAGGCATCGCCCGATCCCGTGTCGAGCACTGACCCTGCCCCGCAGCCCGATCCGCAGCCTTCGACCGAACCCGCACCTACGCCTGACGATCCCGCTCTTCCTGTCGTTCGGCCTACCCCGACGCCCTCCGAGAGTCCGTCAGCTAGCCCCTCGGCATCTACCGCCGCTCACTCGCCTCAGCCATCGGATACCCCTGTGTCCCCGGTGACGGACGAATCGCAGCTCACCGATGCCAACAAGGGTGGTGTGAGCGCCGCATTCACAGCTGGCCAGTTGACCATCAACGTTCCTGCTGACAAGGCCACTGTCGGCGAGTGGGTGAGCGCGAACATCATGCAGACAGGTGAGGCTCGGTGGCTGCAGGTGGCAGACGATAACCGGGTAACGATGGATGTCAACGGCCTGCCAATGGGCGATTACAAGGTCGTTGTGGCCAACCGTTCACACGAGCTCGTCGGCTGGGCAGAGTTTAAGGTTGCTTCGACGCTCAGTGCTGGTGCTCCCGGAAGCTCGGTTGACGCATCCGGGTCCGTCAAGCTCCACGCGGAGGTTCTGTCATCCTCGAATGCCGGTGACGAATCTGAGGGCCTCAATGGTTACCTGCTGGGTGCTGGCGCCTGCATGCTGATCCTCGGGGGCCTCGTCGTTCTTCAGGTTCTGTCCGGTCCGAAGATCGGGTCCTCCTCACATGGGGTCACCCTGACGTAGTCTAGGTGTTATGGATCTGTTTGATTCCGATTCTTTCGATGAGTTGGGCGTGCCCGCGTTTTGCGCGGGCGCGCCCCTCGCCGTTCGTATGCGTCCCACGCGTTTGGATGAGGTCGTCGGGCAATCTCATCTCCTTGGAGAAGGGGCGCCTCTACGTCGGCTCTTGTCAGGTGAATCGCGCGATGGGGTGGCCCCCTCGTCGGTCATCCTGTGGGGTCCACCTGGTACTGGCAAAACGACGCTCGCGTATCTCATCGCGCGAGCGTCCGGTCGTCGATTCGTTGAGCTGTCAGCCGTATCGTCGGGTGTGGGTGACGTTCGCCGCGTCGTCGATGATGCACGACGCGCGTTGACGAGCAATGCAGAGGAAACCATCCTGTTCATCGACGAGGTCCATCGCTTTTCGAAATCGCAACAGGACTCGCTGCTGCCGGCCGTCGAGAACAGTTGGGTTGTCTTGGTTGCGGCGACGACCGAGAATCCCTCCTTTTCGGTCATTGCCCCGCTCCTATCCCGTTCATTGTTGCTGACGCTTCGCCCGCTTGAACCCGACGCGCTTGAGGGGTTAATTCGACGCGCGATCGACGACGAGCGTGGGTTTGGCGGTCGTTTCTCGATCTCAGAGGAGGCAGTAGAGGGGCTTGTCCGTCTGGCGGGCTGTGATGCACGTAAGTCTTTGACGCTTCTGGAAGCTGCAGCGGGGGTAGCCAGTGATGATGGCTCCGGCGAGATCACGGTTGCCTCCGTCGAGGCAGCAGCCAATCAAACGCTCGTGCGGTGGGGGCGCGATCAGCATTACGATGTGGCAAGCGCTTTCATTAAGTCGATGCGCGGTTCGGATGTGGATGCGTCCTTGCACTATCTTGCTCGAATGATCGAGGCGGGGGAGGATCCGCGTTTCATTGCTCGGCGTGTCATGATCGCGGCCTCGGAGGAGGTCGGCATGGCATCTCCGGAGGTGTTGTCCACATGCGTTTCCGTTGCTCAGGGGGTTGCCCTGATCGGCATGCCTGAGGCGCGCTTGCTCCTTGCACAAGCCGTTGTTGCTGTGGCAACTGCTCCGAAGTCCAATGCCACCTATCTGGCGATCGACCGCGCGCTGGCAGATGTGAGAAAAGGCCGCGGGGGAAGTGTCCCCGAACATCTGCGCGACGCGCACTATGCGGGTGCGAAGGCGTTGGGTCACGGTGATGGATACCTGTACGCTCATGACTGTCCTCACCATGTGGCGGCGCAGCAGTACCTTCCCGATGACCTGGAGGGGGCCTGTTACTACGTGCCGACGGACAATGGGCATGAGGCAATACTCACGAAGCGGCTCGGTGTGATTCGCAATCTGTTGAAGAGACGCTAGGATAGAACAGTTGTCCGCGCCAGCGGACACCTGGGGTCTTAGCCGACGGACCATCACTGGTCCTGGAGTTGGCCCCGTGTCGGGCAACCACCCCGACATGACATGAGAAACAGGAAGAAGAACCATGGCAACGAATCGTTCCCGTAAGCAGGTGCGTGAGTCCCGCGCCCTCGGCCTGGCCCTGACGCCCAAGGCTGTCCGTTACTTCGAGAAGCGTCCCTATGGCCCCGGTGAGCACGGTCGTACCCGCCGCCGTCAGGATTCCGACTACGCTGTTCGTCTGAAGGAAAAGCAGCGTCTGCGCGCCCAGTACGGTATCCGTGAGTCGC
>ERZ1674206.59-NODE-59-length-17075-cov-6.557697_pt1 | contig 17075 bp, 13 predicted proteins | sample MGYA00581307_ERZ1674206 | MGnify/ENA primary metagenome ERZ1674206 (study PRJEB41354, sample SAMEA4873348) | human saliva metagenome | biome: human-associated habitat [ENVO:00009003]; feature: mouth environment [ENVO:08000002]; material: saliva material... | reverse complement strand
AGTATTACGTCAACGAGAAGAACAACGCGGTGGCCCCCAAGATCACGGGGGCGGGGGCGACCGCGCTCGATCGCCAGATTAATTCAGCGTTTGTCTCTGCGGTCGCTAAAGCGTTGTCGGAGAAGGCGTCCGAGGCCGGGGTGAGCATCGCGGATCAGGCGGACGCTGCGCGCACGGAGCTGATGACGTCGATGGGGGAGGCGTCGACGAAGCTGGGCAACGCGTCGACGTCCCTGTCCGGCATGGGCACAACGATCGACTCGGCGAAGGAATCCGTGTCGTCTGCCCGCACGACGCTGACACAGCTGGATACAGCGATCACCGATTTGTCGGCGTCACTGGACACTGCCGATCAACTGGTGACGGACTCGCGTACCTCCCTGGCGACCTTCTCCGGTTCGATGGGTTCCGTTCTTGACGGGCTTTCCACGAATACGACGAACGCACTGGCGGGGTTGTCGGCGGATGCGGGCAGTCTTGACGGCGCTGTGCAGGCGGCGACGGGTAAGCTCGACGGGCTCCTCGTGGAGGGCAACTCGATCAACACGTCGGTTGGCACTGTTTTGTCCGACGTGCAGGCAGCTGGCGTGGGGAATCTGCCTGTGGCTGGAACCGTGCTGACGGACCTGACGAACCAGAACTCCTCGCTGTCGACGGCCATCGCAGACTTGACGACCGTCAACACGGACCTGTCTGGGTCTTCGACGTCGGTCTCGACGGCGCTGACCTCCGCGTCGACAGCAGCCTCCTCCGTGTCCACTGCCGTGTCGAACGCTCGTGCGGGTGTCTCTGGCCAGCTCCCGACGCTTTCGACTGCCCTGGATAACTTCTCCAGCGCCTCCTCGTCGATGCGTTCTTCACTAGATACGCTCAGCAGCCAACGTGACCAGGTGTCTACCCTGCTCGACCAGCTGGATACGCTGCTCACTGAGGCGAAGAGCGCTACGGCGACCAGCGCCACGAACCTGGGTACTATCAAGACCGACCTGGACACGGCCACCACGGACCTGTCGTCGATCTCCTCCTCCAACACGCTGCGTGACCTGGCCACCTCTCTGGGCACTAACGCGGAGTCGATCGCGTCCTTCATGGCGTCGCCGACATCGATCGAGACCGAGGCCGTGTTCCCGGTCGCCGCCTACGGATCGGCCATGGCGCCGCTTTTCACGAATCTCGCGCTGTGGATTGGGGCGTTTTCCCTTGTCCTCCTCGTCAAACTTGACGTGGATGAGGACGGTGTGGGTCCCGTGTCCTCGTCGGCGAAATACATGGGGCGTTGGATGCTGTTAGCGTGTTTCGGTCTCATCCAGGCGCTCGTGGTGTCGATCGGCGACCTCATCATCGGGGTTCAGACGGTGTCTCGCCTAGCTTTCGTCGGTACGTCCATGCTCATCTCTGTGGTGTTTGTGTCGATCGTCTACATGCTGGCGACCTGCTTCCAGCACATCGGCAAGGGCCTGTGCGTCGTCATCGTGGTCATACAGATTCCTGGTGCTGCCGGCCTGTATCCGATCGAAATGATGCCGTCCTTCTTCCGTATGTTGCACCCGCTGCTGCCTTTCACGTACGGGATCAACGCGTTGCGTGAGACGGTCGCCGGCTTTTATCGTCATGATTTCGTGATGGCACTCGGGGCGTTGGGAATGCACGCCCTGGTTGCCTTCACTGTCGGTCTTGCGTTGCGCCCCTACTTGGTGAATCTGAATGCGATGATCACGCGGGATTTGTCGTCCTCCGGCTTATTCATTGCAGAGGAGACGCGTGTGCCTTCCAATCGCTATCGCCTGACCCAGATCGTGGCGGCGCTGGCCGACCATGAGGGTTTTCAGCGGTCCGTGTTCACGCGTGCGGCACGCTTTGAACGGCGTTACCCGCATATCCGGCGAGGCGCGATCGTTGTCGGCGTCCTGGTTCCTGCCGTCCTGTCGGTCCTGTCGGTCACCAGTGCGGCGGAGGTTCCTCTGATTCTGGGTGCCTGGATCGTGTGGGTGCTCGCGGTCATCACGTTCCTCATTGGCTTGCAGTACGTGCGCCAGGCCCTGGAACGTCAGCAGCTCCTGGGCACCATGGACGAGGGTGATGTGCGTTCCCTGCTTACGCGCCGCGTGAAGGGGGCACGCTCTCGGATAGCGGTTGGCGTGGCCGCCGTTGGGGCGTCTATTTCTTCCGCCTTGGCGGCTTCGCTCGCGCTGTATGACGCTGAGCACGGGGGTGATGGCGAGTCCACCGTGGACGAAGTCGATCCCGGCCTCGCGGGCGACGATCCTACAGAGCAGGACACGAACCCGGACGAGGCCGACACCGGCCTCGTGAATGAGGACAGTTTGGCGCAGGCTCACAAGACCGACCAGGCCGGCCCCGGCCTCGCGGGCGAAGATGACAGTGGCACCGATGATTGCGCGATCGGCACCGCCGGGGAGGAGACGACGTGAAGACCATGTGGACCATCTACCGCGCTGACCTGTCGCGCGCGCGCAGCTCGCTCATCACGATCGTCGTGATCTTCGGGCTTGTTGTTATTCCCTCCCTGTTCACGTGGTTTAACGTCGCCGCGTCCTGGAATCCTTTCAGCAATACGCGTTCCCTGCGCATCGCCATTGCGAACACAGACGAGGGGTATAAATCGGATCTCGTTCCTCTTCATATCAACATCGGCGACCAGGTGGTTGCCGCGCTGCGCACCAACGAGAATTTCGACTGGGTGATCGCCAGCGAAGAGGGGGCGATTGAGGGGACGCGCTCAGGTGAGTACTACGCGGCGATTGTCATCCCCGCTGAGTTCTCGCAGGACATGCTGACCTTTTTCGACGGCGACGCGACCAGCGCGCCGATGACCTACTACGTCAACGAGAAGAAGAACGGCATCAGCCCGAAGCTCGCGGGGCAGGGAGCGCAGTCCGTCAGCGCCCAGGTTAATCAGGTTTTTACTCAGACTCTGGCCGAGATCGCGCTGGACACGGCGACTTCCATGGGTGAGGCACTGTCCTCACCGAGCGCCGTCGGGGCCGTCACCAACCTCGATACCCGCGTACAGACCATCGCCACCCGTCTGCGTACGGCCGCCGACAGCGCTGACTCATACTCGTCGATGGTGAGTTCGTCGATCGCCCTCATCGATTCGACGAACACGCTCATATCGAATGTGAGTACCGCTACCTCCCCCGCTAAGTCCGCGGCGACGAGCGCAGATGCAGGAACCAGCGGGCTGACCGCCGCCGCGACGGCAGCTATCGCGTCCGTGTCGAGCGCCATCGAGTCGTCCAAAACCTCACTCGATTCACTGTCGAGCGCGGTTGACAACGTGTACACGACGGGCACGACGACAGCGACCGACGCGGCCACCTCTCTGAACTCGCAGGCGGACGTTTTGGACTCCCACGCGGCATCCTATGAGACCATCAAGGCGACGCTGTCGGCGCTTCCCGGATCGCCCGTGTCCCAGTCGACCCTTGATTCACTGCAGGGGGCGGCCGATCGTTTGCGAACATTGGCGACTAACCTGCGTGGCGCGGCAACCGACCTGTCTACGAAAACAACGGACGCGACAACTAACCACGATTCCGTCAACGCTCTCATCAGTGAGGCGCACCAGTCTATCGATGGCCTGTCCGAGGACTACAACACGAACCTGAAGCCGAAGCTCGACGAGCTGGCCTCGACGCTGTCTTCCGCGCAGGCCTCGCTGAGCGCGATGGGCACAACTTTGTCTTCTGCGGCCTCGACGACTTCCACCGGCTCCGATAGTGTGCGCGATAAGCTCACCGGTATTCGCGATACGTTGAGTGGCGCGGGCACAGACCTGCGCGACGCGGCCGGTAAACTGGATACGCTGCACGAATCCATTTCGGAGGCTCTCTCCAGCGGCGACCTGACGATGCTGCAGACAGCCATTGGGAACAACCCTGAAGCGCTTGCTGCCGCGATCGCGGCGCCCGTCGGGATCGAGACGACTCCCGTGTTTCCAGTCGAGAACTTCGGCTCTCAGATGGCGCCCATGTACTCGATCCTGGCCCTGTGGGTCGGCTCTGTCCTCATGGTCGTCTCGATCCGCTCCGACGTGACCGACGAGAACGTCGCTTGGGGCTTGGCCGAGGACGACCCCCTTCGTGCGGCTCTGGTCTCTTCACCCGTGCGCTTGTCATCGGGGTTCTTGGGGCGTTATCTGATCTTTGGGACGATCGCGCTCGCTCAGGCGACCTTGGTGGGGCTGGGTGACCTGTATTTCTTGAAGGTGCAGCACAATCATCCGTTGGAGTTCATGGGGACTCTGTGGCTGACGGCCATCGTGTTCTCATTTCTGCTGTATACGCTCATTGCGACGTTTGGGAACGCAGGCAAAGCGTTGGGCGTCCTCTTGCTTGTCCTGCAGATCTCCGGTGCTGGGGGAGCGTTCCCGCTGGAAATCCTGCCGTCGTCTTTCTCGATGATCTCTCCGTTCTTGCCTGCCACGCACGCGATCACTGCGTTGCGTGCGGCCATCGCCGGCTACTCGGGACACGAATACGGGGACGCCATGTGGTCTCTGGCGTCTTTCATTGTGTTCGCCGCGTTCCTGGGGTTGGCGCTGCGTCCGCTGCTGGTGCGCAGTAATCGGCGTATGGTGGCCAAACTGGAGTCGACGAAACTCCTGTGAGGCTTGCGCTGTCGGGTGCCTCTGGGGCTCTGGTGGGCTCCGTCGGGGACGCGGCGGTGGCTCGTTGTCGGGGTTCTGCGCGGCCGCCCGGGTGGCTCCTGTTTTCCCTTGACGTTTGGGGTGCGTGGGCGTATGCTGATGTGTCCGACGGTCTGGCGTGATGCTGGGCGTCGGAGAGTTGAAAACTCAAGAGGGGATGATCGGTTTCGACAGTGGTCGTCGATCGAAGTGAAGCGAGCCGAGGATGTGCGCTCAACTCGTTAACGATGCGTGCAAACCAATAGGTGCCGAACAGAATCGCACCGACTACGTTCTCGCTGCCTGATATCGCAGCCTGAACCTTTAGTCCGTCAGCCCGGGAGTTGCTTCCGGCTCGGTGTCTGGCGTCGTTTAGGAAGCCACTGGGGGCTGCCCATGTTGGTGGGGCTGCTCCGACACTCAATCAACTGAGCCTATCTGGCGGTGAGTCTACGCGGGCGCTGGGGGCTGAGAAATAAAGTCGTAGACTGCGCTCGGAGAAGAATTCGGGGTCGGCTATTGGACGGGGGTTCGATTCCCCCCATCTCCACAACATCCTATACATCGTTGCAATTGCAACGCTTAGCCCCCAAAATGGGGACAGAATGGGTACACGTAGCGTGGTGCACTGCCGCTGGGCGGCGGCACCCGCACCGACGATACATTCAAAGCCGTGAGCCGCACACAGCGCTCGCGGCATGCGAGTCCGCCTAAATAGCAAGCGAGGCCCCGCCTGCCGTTTTGGCAGGCGGGGCCTTCTTTACTTGCAGTCGCGATCTTCGAGGGCCTCGATCCTCTCGTAGATCGCTCGGTGTGTGTCGTGTGCATGTGAGTCGATCATCCTCTGCGCCGACTCGCGCGCCGTGCGCTCATCGTGGATCTCAGCCGCCATGCGACTGCCTCTCTCGTCGATGCGGTCGATGCGCGCTTTCAGGTCTGACAGGCTTTCGCCGTGCCCGTCGATGGTCGCTGCGACGCGGTCGACCGTCGAGGACAGTCCCTCGAAGCGATCGGGCAGCACCGCTAGGGCGCCGACCGTCTCGCTGACGGCCCTGACTACGTCGCGCACCTCGTCGAGGTCGTCCCTGAAATTTGTCGCATGGTCATTACTGACCTGCGCGTCCGCCGACTGCGCGGCGACCTTCGCTTCCTCTGCCGCCTTGGCGACGCGCTGCATATGCGACTCGACGCTCTCTTTGAGGCGCGCGCACCACACGGCGATGAGGCCGGCTGCGCCCGCCAGGAGGGCCGCGATCAGCGCGTTGGTTGCCTCGATGACCTTCGGGTCCGCGAAGATTCCGCTCACGAGGCCAGGTCACCGCCCGACTCTCCGGTCGTCACTGCCTCGCCCGCATTTGCGCGCACATCGTCGACGGACTCGCCGCCCGGCGTGAGGGCCCCGGCCCAATTAATGATGCTCACTCCGCTGATCCGGATCCCTGAGAGGACCTGATAGACAGTCCAGGCGACGCCGAGGAATACGGTCGCCTGCGAGACGATGAGCTGCCAGGTCGCCGGGTACGATCCGGATACCCAGACTCCGACCGTCACGACGACGGCGACGGCGACCGTCAGCCAGACGCGACGCTGGCGCGTCCAATACGGGCGGTCAAGCGCCGCCTGGATCAGCGGCCACACGACGCCGATGAGGACCGATGTAACGAACGGATCGGACTGCAAGCCGAGAAGGATGTCGCTCTGATTCACTGTCGTCTCCTCTCACGCTGTCTCTGCGCCCGCGAGTGCGATGCTGACTGCGGCGTTGGTTGCTGGGCCGTAGATTTCGTCCTGGAATGCGCCGACTGCGGCCTGGATGAGGCCGACTGTGGTGTCGTGTGCTGTTTCGGACGCGTTGCCCCAGATGCCGTCCGGGGTGGCGCCGACGACACGCTGGGTGTATTCGACGCCGTAGGGGAAGTCGTTGCCTCCCCAGTTGGATGCGGCGGCTACGGCGTTGATGCGCTGGCGCGTGTCGGGACCGGCGACGTTATCGGGGACCGCGCCGACGGCTTCTTGGAGCGCGGTGATGTCGGTGTAGCCGTTCTCCTGCGCGCTCGTGTCGATATTGCCGTCCCAGCGGCCGTTGTCGATCATCCAGGCGAGCACGCGGTGCATGTCGACCCAGCCGAGGATGTCCTCGTCGTACCTGTACTTGACGAGGACGCCGTTGCCGTTGTCTTGGGAGCCACCCATGCTGGTGTTGCCCTCGACGGCGCGGAAGAGCTCGGCGTCGGGGTCGGGCCAGGAGGCTCCGACGTGGTCTGCGATGCCGTCGCCGTGCCACTCGTAGATCGCCTGACGTCCATATCCCGATTCGTCGCACCACGCGCCGATCTGCTGCGCGAAATTCTTGATGTACGGCACGTAATACCACCACGCCGCATTCATCAGATTGACTCCGGCCTGGAGGAAGCCCCAGACCTGGAAAGCGCCGCACCAGGCGTAGCCTCGGAAGTCGGGCTTGCCGACGGCGTCCCAGTACTTGTCGCCGCCGACGTGGCCGACCTCGCCGAGCATGGCTCGCAGGGCGGTGTCGACGGCTGCGACGACGCGGGGGTCATTGGGGGAGGTGCTCATGCCTGGCCTCCCTCTTTCTGATTGAGGTTGCGTTCGGTTAGGAGTTCGAGAGACTCGGCCTCCTGAACCTTGGTTTCGGGCATCGTCTGAAGATCGGGTGCCATACTCTTTTCCTTTCGGGTGCAGTACGCCCCGGCCACCTGGCGTGGTGGTCGGGGCTGGTTTGTGGCAGGCCGGGGAGTGGCCTGTCAGGTCTTGATAATAAAATTCATCGCGATGTACGGTGGCATGATGTTGAACGGCTGTGACCCGCCTTCGACTTTGGCGACGGCCCTGTCGAGGTATCCCGCGCCGAACGACGAGATGCCGGGCCACCTGCTACCGCCCGAGAAATCGGTCTGGTAGATGCCGGCACCGCCGCCCCACTGGCCGGATTCGCCGCCGATCTGGTGCTGGTGCCTGGGCATCTCAGCCGTCGTCATCGTGTGCTTCTCCTCGCCGCCCTGCTCGCCAGCAGGATGCGCCGACGCCGCACCGAGCACGAACCGGCCGCGAAGGTCGGGCACGCGGAAGCGAAAGGTGTTGCCGAACACCCTCGCCAGGTCCGGATACGTGCGACGGTCGTATTCTTTACCGTCGCACATGAGCCAGCCGGTCGGCGCAGTCGAGCCGGCGAAGGCCGCGATGACACCGGCCGGCGTCACAACCGTGATCGCCTCGCCCGGGTCACCCTTCGGGCCTCGCGGGCCTGTCTCGCCCGGGTCGCCCTTCGGGCCTCGCGGGCCGGCCGGCCCGCGCTCGCCCTGGTCGCCCTTCGGGCCCTGGTCTCCCTTCGGGCCCTGCGGGCCTGTCCCACCGCCGCCACCCGGCACGATGACGATACGGCCATCATCATCCATTTTCGCAAGATCTAGGTACCGGTCCTGATAGCTTCTCGTCGAGGCGAGTGCCTGCATCGTGCCCTGGTGAATCTGGACGAGGACTCGGTCCCCCGGATATGCCTTCCGGGTGAGTAGGCAATCGGGCACAGCCATGATCCCATCATTGTCGTCTGATCCGCGGCGCCAGAGGTCTGCATCGAAGCGCACGTTAACGTGCCCTTGCTTCGAATTTCGCACACACGTTGCCCACTGGTACGTTGGCTGCGCGTCCAGCCGACGCCGCATGTCGGCGATGACACCAGTGAGATATTCGAGCTCAGACACCCTGTACCTCCTTGATAGTGGTTGTGACGAGCGCAGTCGGAGAGAGCGGGATCTTCATCTCCTGCACCGTGCCGCGCATGCACAGCCCCTGAGAGACGAACTCGACGACGTCGCCCGGCCGGATGTTGATCGGCAGGTGTTCAATTACAAGGGACGCGGCAGGCATCGACTTCTCCTCGAGGAGTCTCTGCGCCATCTTGTCGATTGCTTCCTGCGAGGTGGCTTTGACCCCAGTCTCCACGTGCGTGATCTCTCCCCGGTTAACAGTTGAGAGCGGATCGCTCGGGCTGTCATTTCTTGCTACCCCAACGACGGCCGGCGTCGGCCCCGCGCCGTACACATCCTGCCCACGCTGCGTGTCGTCTGACCCTGGTGTCCCCACGCAGATGACAACGTTCGGCACGGAGAACACATCGCGGTCGATCGTCCACTCAGCAGAATGGATCGCCGCGTCCCCCTCGCGAAAAACGAATGACACCGGCCGGCGCGACGGCCGGATGTATGGCGCTCCCATAATTACCCCATACGGGTCCGGAGAGAGTGCTCCCCACCCGACGAGTCGAGCACAGTCGTTGAGCATCGTCAGTACGTTCGTACCGACGTCATACGTGATCGCCTCGTTGATGATCTTCGGATCCTCGCCAAAAGCCCAGTTCCCGAACTGTGTAAAGCCCATCCGCAGATTCTTCGCCTTTGCTGCGTATCGCTTAATCAGGCCCCACTTGCCAGTTGTCAAGTGATCGTTCTCGACTTGCTCGATACGATCCGTGGACATGCGATCCAGGTACGCGAGCGTCGACAGGAGCTCAACGTCGCGGGTCACACGATGCTCGCTGACCGAGCGGGTCGGCGACGACATCACGAAAGTCGCCACCGGCCAGCCCGGCATCCCGACCGGTACATAATCGACGCGCGCGTGCATGTTGAACCAGTCGACGTTCTGCGAGGTCTCCGTGAGGCTCAGCTGCCCCGACGCGCGCAGACGCGACGTCGCAGACAGCGTCACCGACCCCGACTCGACACCATCGAGCAGGCCAATATCCTGGCCGTCCGGCGTCGTGAGCATTACCTGATAGTCTGCCTGCCTCGCAGGCGCCGTGTCAGCCACGGTTCACCTCCGTGAGCTTCGCCGAGACCGTCCAGACCCCGCCGACTTCTCGGCCAAATTGCACGTCCGACAGCGAGCCGTACAGTACTCGGCTGAGCGGATCGCGGTACATGAATGGCGCAGGCATGTATGCCAAGTCTTCAAGAGCCCGGCGCTCGCGTGCAGACGAGTCCAGCAGCGCCGCAGAGACCTGCACGACCCGCTGACGCTGCGTTCCCGACAACTCCACGCCAAGCTGACGGCCAGCGAAGTACTTGACCTCGCGATTCACGAGACCAAGCTGCGAGCCAGTCACAGGGTTCCACGCCAGGCGCACCGACCGCGAGAAACCCTGCCCGGCCGAAATCCACACCGCCTGCGAATCCGCGAGCGCGTCGATGACCGTGACCGATGATGAGGGCATCGCTGACGTTGCCGTGACCCTGTATTTCGTGGTGCCGTTGGTGAGACATTCACGGTCTTTGTACATGGTGGATGGTGGGAGTTTGTCGGCGACGAGGGTCCAGGTTGAGCCGCCGTCGATCGATCGCTCTAGGCGCGTCTCGACGGTTGGCGGCTGCGTGCTGCCGGTCGGGACTGTGGGTGAGGCGATCGAGATGAGCATGTCTCCCTCGTCCTCTTCCCAGGATGCTGTCACGATCGGCTCGGGCGGCGTCGGGTACTCGACCTTGTACCGGCGCTGCACGGTGGTTGAGAGGCCGTATCCGTCTGTGAGGGTCGCGCGGACGACGTACTCCGTGCGATTCTCTAGTCTGGCTTTGAAGCGCAGTGGTGCGCGTGAGAACTCCGGGGAGACCCCGAGTGCTGTTGTGCTGCCTTTGATCTGCTCGATTGCCTGTAGGTTCGCAGAGAGCAGCTCGCAGAGCACTGTCGAGATCGTCGTTGACGACCCCTTCACGTGCGAGACGACGAGTGCGCCGTCGAACGCCGAGCGGTCGAGCGTGAGTGCGTCGGGTGCGAGCGCAACGACTGGTGCGTACGTGACCGTTGTCCGCCTGGTCGGGGACCAGTCCGAGTACTCGCGGTACTGGCCTTTCGTGCGGATCTGATAGTCGATGACGCCAGTCGGCAGGTCAATAGTCTTGGTCTGAGTGGACCCCGTGACGGAGACGCTCTGCCAGGGTCCGGAGTCCCCGGCGCGGTGCCCGTTCGCGGTCTCGGTGTACACGGTTGCGTACCGGATGTCTGCTGCTTCCTGCCAGGTCTCATCGAGGGAATTATGAGCCCACGTGAAGGGCACTGCGCCGACCGGCGCGTATGTGCCCGGGCCGGACACAGCCGGGATCCCCGGCTTCTGCAGCACCTGGATCACATTCGACGCGGCGGAGCGCTCGGATTCGAGCCCATCCGTCTTGATGTACGCGTAATAAGTGTGCGGCACCTGCAGATCTGCGGTCTCGTGTACCCAGCCGTCCGCGTCGGCTCGCACCTCGCCGACCTTCTTATCGCCGTCGAGGATCTCGACGGTCGCATCCTGCGGGTACGCGAAGGTCGTTTTCCAGGTGATGCGGATCTGCCCATGCTCATTCTTTGCGGCCGTCAGCTCCGCGACAGGCGACGGCGGCGTCGACACGCCATTCGAGTCAGGCGACGGCGGGCCAGGGATAAAGTCCGAGACGTCGCGGACGCGCGTCGGGATGATCGGGGACGCGTACACGCGGTACCAGAACCGGTCGTTCGCGTACACTGCTTTGTCGTCAACCATCTTGAATACGGGGACCGTGGCGTTTTCAGCGTTCACCCATGACACGACGTGCCACTGGCGGGGGAGCCACGGCCCCGAGTAGTTGTCCGAATAGGCATCCCACCGCTCAATCACGTACGACCGTACCGGCGAGGAAGCGTCCGCAGGCTTCGCCGCAGGCCACTCGACGAGCACCGAGCTGCCATTTTCGAGCAGCGTCGCCTTGCAGTACGACGGAGCTGACGGCGGCTTCGCCGGCCGTGCAGGCAGCGTAAGCCACGCCTGCATTGACGGGTGCCCGCCGTTCCAGATCGGCCCGAGCGAATAGCCGACTCCAATCGAGCGGTCCTGATTCGGCAGGAGATTCTCGCGCCAGTGGGACGTGCCCATGTCCTTGTACACGGTGGCGCCAGTTGGCGACGAGAAAGACACCGTCTCCGACCCAACCCCGACGTTGCCCCACCAGTCGGTTTTCGCCGAGAAATTATGCCCGTAGCCGTCCGACCGGAGCCAGAACTGTGCGTACACCTCGACGTAGCCCTGATGAGGGTCGCCCGTGTACCACATTTCGACACCGACCGACATGTAACCGGACGACGCTGACCACTGAATCGCCATGAGCTTTACTCCTTAGAATCCGATGCGCTCACGCAGCGCAGAACGCGACGCAGGCGCGAGCCCGTCAGACACGACGCCCCCGGCCTCGACGCGCATCCGCCCGATCAGCTGATCATCCGAGTCACGCACGACCAGGTACTGCGGGCCGGTCGCCTGGATGCGCGCAAGGCCGGCTGCGCCGCCAAGCCTTGCCGTGACCGACAGAGCCCCGGCCTCGAGGCCGTTGAGTTGTTCCTGCCCGTCCGCGATTGCGTCCCTGATCGCGGCTTCAAACAGTGGCGCGCGCTGCGCCGCGCCCTCAGCCAGTGCCTCGACAATCGAGCGGCCCGAGTAGAGCGTCCAGCCGTGCCCAGAGAACGGGCCCTTCTTCGCGGGCGAGAACGGCAAATACTGGCGTACTTTGCCGAGCACGTCTGACACGGCGCCGGTCAATGATCCGACCATCGACTTCACGCCGTCGATGAGCCCCTGAATGATTTTCTTGCCTGATTGGGCCATCTGCCCCGGAACTGCCGCGAGGGCCTTCTGGATCTGCTGCGGGATATTCCAGAAGATGTTCTTGAGCTGCGGCAGCGCCTGTGTGATGCCGTCGATGAGTCCCGTCAGAATCTGCACGCCGGCTGTCAGAATCAGCGGAAGATTCTGGACGAGGACCGTGACGATCGTCGTGATGATCTGCGGCAGCATCGCGATCAGCTGCGGGATCGCCTGCACGATGCCGTTGATGACGCCGATCAGGAGCTGCACGCCGGCACTGATGATCAGCGGCAGATTCTCCACGAGTACCGTGACGATCGTGTTGATGATCTGCGGCAGCATCTCGATCAGGGCTGGGAGCGCCGTCTGCAGGCCACTGATCAGTGCTTGCAGGACCTGGACCCCCGCCTCGATCAGCTGCGGGAGCGCCTGCACGAGCGTCGTGACGATCGTCGTGACGATCTGCGGGAGCGCTGCAGCCAGCGTCGGGATCGCCTGCACCAGCCCGTTGATCAGGCCCGTTAGCAGGCTCGCGCCCGCCTGAATCAGCTGCGGGATACCCTGTGAGATTGCGTCGAGCAGGGAGGTGATGATGCCCGGCAGCGCTTCGAGAAGCACGGGGATCGCGGCTGTCAGGCCGGCTGTCAGACCGTTGATCAGGGCAACGCCCGCGCTGATGAGCTGCGGCAGCATGCCGACGAGGCCCTGCACGAGCGCGACGATCATTTGCGCGGCAGCGGGGATCAGCTGCGGGAGCCACGACCCGAAAGCGTCTACGAATGACTCGATGATCTGGCCTGCCATGTCCAGCAGGACCGGCAGCGCAGTCGTAAGACCCGTGATCAGGGTCTTGACTGCCTCGGCGCCCGACGCGATCAGCTGCGGCGCATTCGACACCAGCTGCGCCCCATACTCCGAGGCCTTGCTCACCACATCCGAGATCATCGTCTGAATCTGCGTCGTCAGCTCGCCACCAGATGCCTGCACCAGCGCACCGATGCCAGCGACCGCCGCCGTGATGAGCCCGCCGAAGGCCAGCACCTTACCGAAGCGCGCCGGATTCAGGAACATCCCAACCTGTCCAAGAAGGCCCTCGACCGCTGAGCCAATCGGACTAGCAGCTCCTGCGAGTGCCTGCCCCATCTTCGGGCCGACTCCACGCATCGCCTCTACAGCTGGACCGAGGGCCTTGCCTGCGCCTTCCTTGACGACACCGCCGACACCCGAGAGCTTCTCACCGAGCGAGCCGAAAGCAGGCCCGATGTGTTTGTCTCCGGCCTCGCGGATCACGCGGCCAACGCCGGCGATCTTCTCGCCGATCGCCGCAGATGCATTCGACGCTGCCTCGCCCGCACCCGCCTTTAACGCGCTGCCAAGGCTTGCCGCCTGCCTCCCAATCGATTCGACGGCAGGCTCGAATACTTTGCTCGCTCCCTCCTTCACCGCTCCGCCAAGGCCCGAGAACTTATCCACGAGAGCAGACGGCGATGGCAAGGCGTCGAACGCCCCGATGATCAGCGACGGATCAGCCAGCAGCATGCCTGCGCCCGCGAGTGCAGCGAATCCTCCGGTCGCTTCTCCGAGGGCTTTCGCGATGTCCTCGAGGGTGAGTTTGCCGTCCTTCATTGCGTCGGCGAATGGGCGGAGTTTTCCGGCGAGTATGTCGACGTACTTGCCTGCGCTGTCGAAGGAAGGGCCTACCTGCTCTCCGACTGCGTTGATGATGTCAGTCAGCGGTTCCTTGACCTTGTCGAGGGATGCGACGAGGCCTTTTTCGACGGCTGCTTCGAGATTGCCCCACGCGCCCTCGAACGTCGATGCGGATTTCGCGGCTTGTTCCGCGACGTCCGTGAAACCGAGGTCCATGAGCGCCTGGTTGAATTCCTCGGCCGTAATCTGGCCTTGGCTCATCGCGTCCCTGAAGTTGCCGGTGAACGCTGAGTTGTTTTTGAGGGCTTCCTGGATCTTGCCTGACGCTCCGGGGATAGCGGCTGCGATCTGGTTCCAGTCCTGTGTTGTGAGCTTTCCAGCTCCGTTGATCTGCACGAGGGCGAGCGCGACCTGCTTGAAAGTCTCCTTCGTGCCGCCCGCGATCGCGTTTACATTGCCGGCCGCTTCGGCCATCTTGTCGAAGTTCTTGACCCCGTTGGCGGCGAGCTGCGCCGTCACCGACTGAATGTCGGATAAGTCGTACACGGTCTGGTCGGCGTAGGTTTGCGCGGCGGCAGTCAGCTGCTTGATTCGCGCGGGGTCAACGCCCGCAAATTCAAGCGTTTTCTTGAACTTATCGGTCGCGTCAGACGCAGCGATCGCCGCGGGGACCTGAGCCGCGAGCGCGGCCGTGACGCCGCCGACCGCTGCGGCGACGCCACCGAGTCCGAGCTTGCCGATTGAGGAGAGGGCACCGCCGATGTGCTTGGACAGCGACTGGCCGATTTTGGAGCCCCAGGATTCGGTCGCGCCCGTGAGTGCGGACGTGACGTCGCCCGATCCGAATTCAGATGCGATCTGTTTCTTGAGTCCCCTGAATGACGGTACGACGTCGATCCAGGCTGTGCCCAGGGAAGTGCCTTCGGCCAATGCCCTCTCCTTATCTAGTTCTCAACCGGTGTCCTGGCTGCGTTGAGCTGTGCGTCGATCCAGTCCAGGTCTGGCATGTGGTCGATTTCGACGCGCGTGCCCGGGCGCGGGATCGGCGGCGGCGCGCCCCGGCCCTTCTGAGCGGCCTCGGTTTTCGCCCACTGAAGCCACCGCAGGGAATCCGCCTGAATCGCGGCTAGATGCGTATCGATCGATCGCCACTGCCACTCCTGGTCGATCGCTCTGAGCGTCCATGATTCCGTCTGCTTCATGACGACGGATGCGAGGCGCGCTGCCTGCCGGCCCGGCATCTGGCGCGGGCCGCGCCCGAAAAACCGGAGGAAGTCAGCCTCCAGCTCATCGGGCGCGTGCGTCAGGATCGCGGCGAGCGTTAGGCTTTTGGGGCCAGATCGCGCATGATCTGCACGAGCATCTCAGTCGCAGCGGTCGCCGTGACGCGGCCTCGCTCATCCCGGACCGCGTCGAGCAGCGCCTGAGCCGTATCTCCCGCGACCGCACGGAACACCGCCGGCAGGGCGAGGACGTCACCGCGCTGCACCTCCGCGAGAGACTCAAGCAGCTCGAAGTCATCGAAGACCGTCGGGTCGACAGTCACCTGCACGCCCCTGATCGTGATCGTGTGCAGCCCCTGCGGAGCGGCGGCAGTCATGCCTCGAATAGCCTCGTGCTGCTCCTGCTGTACGGGCGCCGACATGTTGATGTCGCCCGCCCCGCATGCCTGCTCGTATCGTCCGGGCGTTCCCTCGTTGTAAAAAGTCATCGCGCTAAACCTTTCTAAGCTTGTGAGTCTTTGTCGCGCCTATTGGGGGTGAGTGGGAGAGGGGCGGGGCGCGACCCTGCCTGCGCCCCGGGGATGGTGGTCAGGCAGGCTCCGCCCCTCTCCACGACTGTGAGGTCGATCAGGCCGCTACGGCCTTCGCGATGTACTCGCGGGCGCAGTCGCCCTCGACCTTCGCGGACGGGTACGCGGCGATCGTCACCTCGTAGCCCACGGCCTCGCCGTCCTTGTAGACGGTGGAGCCGCGTTCGGTGATCTGGCCCTCGGGGATCACGATTCGCTTGATGAGCCCACCCGTGAGCAGTACTTCGAACACGAATACGCGGCGAGGCAGGATCTTCGAGTTGTGACGCACGCTGATCGGCTTGTCAGCGCCGCCCTGCTGCGTGACGTTTTCCTGTCCGAAAACTTCGCGCAGGACGTCGGGATCGAGCGCCTGCAGGAGCTTCGTCTTGAACGTCTCCTTGTATCCGGTTTGCTGCGTGAGGACGACGTCGCCGCCAAACGCCTTCATGTCGCTGGACTCGGTCTCGATGGGATTCTCGAAGCCGTCCTCCGAGAGGTAGCCGAGCTTCACGAACGCCGTGTTGAGAGCGGTCGTCGCATCAGCGGGGAGCGGCGTGTTCAGCGGAGCGGCGAAGAACGCGCCGCCCTTCTGCGGCTTAGCCGCAGTAACAAGCGCAGAATTGTGTTCTGCCATATGACTCTCCTTTCAAGAGAAAAGAATCAGGCGAGCGCCAGCATGGCGCTCACCGTTAGTTGGAAACGAGGAACCCGGGAATCCGGGTCCGGGAATGCGTACACCGCGCTGACGGCGGAGTACGCGACGATTGGGTCGAGCTGCCAGGCGAGGACCGCGCCAGCGACATCGTCAGCAAGCGCAGACGCTTCAACCTCGGTCGGCGCCCAGGCTTGCACGGCGAACATCGGGGAGTCCCACAGATGCGTGCGTCGACCACCCGTTCGCTCGACCGTGATGAATTTCTTGGGTCGATCCTGCGGCACCCGGTTCGAGACCGGCACGCCCGGAAACTTCCTCTTTAGGTATGCGATGAGCGCGGCGGTTGACGAGGTCATACGCGCCCCGCATTCAGCGCCTTCAGCAGCGCGTTATGCCTAGCGTTATCGCGGCGAGCCTTGAACGTCGCAGCCTTGACGACGCCGTGCGGCCTCGTCTTACCCTGCTGCACAGACGCTTCAAAACCTTTGCCCGCCGCCGCCGCGATCCGCTCTGCAGCGGACTCAATTACCGGCGTCGTCAGCTCGCGTAGGGCGCCATTGTCGATCGTGACTCTCATCGCTCACCCCTCCACGAGTCGGGCCTGGACTGGGCGATTCCACATGCCAGGCGTCGAGTCCTTGGAGTACGGCTGCGGATCGCCGATCACTTCCCACCAGCGGGCACTCCACCCGATCAGACAGCCTTTCAGCCGCCC
>ERZ1674206.55-NODE-55-length-17463-cov-7.410041_pt1 | contig 17463 bp, 13 predicted proteins | sample MGYA00581307_ERZ1674206 | MGnify/ENA primary metagenome ERZ1674206 (study PRJEB41354, sample SAMEA4873348) | human saliva metagenome | biome: human-associated habitat [ENVO:00009003]; feature: mouth environment [ENVO:08000002]; material: saliva material... | reverse complement strand
GTGGGCGCAGGCGCGCCCACCCGCTTAGTCGTATTCGGAGGACTTATGACGACGCCCGACGCCGACCTGCGTAAGGTCCAAAAGCTCCTGACGCTGATCCTGGCCGAGTTGGACAGGGTGTGCCGCCACATCGGAGTGTCCTACGCGATCTACGGCGGCACCGCGATTGGCGCGATCCGCCACGGCGGCTTCATCCCCTGGGATGACGACATCGACGTGATGATGACGCGCGCCGACTACGAGCGTTTCCTGGCCGAGGCGCCCGCGCTGCTCGATGAGCGTTTCCGCCTGGACAACACGCGCACGCGCGAGGACTTCCCCTTCATGTTCACGAAGATGGTCCTGCCCGGCACGCTGCTGATCCCGGAGGCCGACAAGGACTCGAAGTACCGCATGCCCTTCTTCCTGGACATCCTGCCCCTGGACGAGATCCCGGCCGACGACAAGGCGTTCAAGGAGATGTCCCGCCAGTCCTGGTGGTGGGGTCGCCTCCTGTTCCTGCAGGGGACGCCTCGACCCCACCTGATCAACACCCCCGCGTGGAAGAAGGCACTGATTTTCTCCGCGACGACGGTGGCGCACCTGGGCCTGAAGGCCGCGCGTGCGACGCCTCGCAGCCTGCAGGAGCGCTGGGAGAAAGCGGTGCGCCGCTACGAGGGGACCGGCACGGGCGTCTACGCGGACTTCACGATGCGCGACCCGCAGAACTGGATCGTGCGCGAGGAGGAATTTTTCCCCACGCGCGACGTCCCCTTCGAAGACATCACGGTCATGATTCAGAACCAGTACGACGCGCTGCTGCGCCGCGGCTACGGCGACTACATGCAGCTGCCGCCCCCGGAGCAGCGCTACAACCACGAGGCCGCAGTCATCGACTTCGGCCCCTACGCCGACTCCCTGTAGGCCCCAGGCCCCATCGAGCGATCGGAGAGACATGAGCGAGGCAGATCCCGCAACCCTGGCAGCCATTCAGCGCGTCACCAAGCGGTGCCTGGCTGAGATCGACCGCGTGTGCACCCTCCTGGGCGTGCGCTACGTCGCCTACGGCGGCACGGCGATCGGCGCGGTGCGTCACCATGGCTTCATCCCGTGGGACGACGACGGGGACGTGTGCATGCCGCGCGCGGACTACGAGCGTTTCATTGCCGAGGCCCCCGCCCTCCTCGGAGAAGAGTTCTTCATTGCCTCGCCCGCCACGCACCCGAACTATCCAATCAGCTTCGGCGTGCTCGGCCTGAAGGGTTCCGAGTTCGTCTCGAAAGTCGCGAAGGACCGCTCTTTCCGTATGCCGATCGGCGTGGACCTGTTCGTCCTGGACCAGATCGCGGACGATCCGGCGCGCTTCCGCTCCCAGTCGCGCGGCACGTGGCTGTGGGCGCGCCTCATGTTCCTGCGCTCCATCCCCAACCCGCCGACCGGACTGCCCACGCCGGCACGCCAGCTGGCCTCGGCGGCCATGGCGTGCGCGCACTGGGGGATGCGGGCGCTGCGCGTGAACGAGGCCTCCCTGTACCGCCGCTGGCTGCGATCCGCCCTGAAGGGTCGCGAGAACCCGCAGGTGGCGCCCGACGGGACGACGCTCTACGGCGACTTCTCCACGCGCGACCCGCGCCGCTGGAGCGCCTCGGAGGGCGAGCTCTTCCCCGCCCGCTCCGTGCCCTTCGACGACATCACCGTGCGCATCCCCGCCGCCTACGACGTCGTGCTGACGCGCGGCTACGGGGACTACATGCGTATTCCCGATCCGCAGGATCGGGTCACCCACGAGCCATTCCACATCGTGTTTGGCCCCCATGACCCGGGCCCCTCCTCGCAGGACGGAGCCGACGCGTGAGCGAGAAGGACACCACGGCCTCGTCCCTACCCGAGGCCTCGGACCCCGGCGGGGCCGTCGAAACCACCGAAGAAGCCCTCGAATCGCGCGGCCAGCTCGGGCGCGACTACCTGTGGAACACGGCCGCCTCCCTCATGTCGAGCCTCGCCGTGGTCATCATGGGCGTGGCGATCATGCGCTCAGGGGCCACGGATTCTTTCGCGCGCGCCCAATACGGCCTCTTCACCCTGACCCTGGCGATCGGCCAGCAGTACCAGACGGTGGGCCTGTACGAGGTGCGTACCTTCCACGTCACCGACGTGCGTCGCCGCTTCCACTTCGGGACCTACCTGTCGACGCGCATCCTCACCTGCCTGGCCATGGTGTGCCTGATCCTCATCCACTCGTGGAACTCCTCGACGAAGGACCCCTACCCCGCGTTCACCGTCATCGCGGCGATGGCGCTGCTGCGCATCTTCGACGCCTTCGAGGACGTGTACTACTCGGAATTCCAACGCTCCGGGCGCCTCGACATCGCTGGCAAGGCCTGTTTCGCGCGCATCTTCACGACAACGTTCCTGTGGTCGGGCCTGTACTGGGTCACGCAGGATCTGCTCCTCGCCACGCTCGTCACCTTCGCGGTCACCTGCGTCGTGCTCGTCGTGGCCTACGGGATCCCCGCGCGCGGCCTGTTCCCCCTGCTCCCCTCATTCAATCTACGAGGCATCGGCGGAATCCTGTGGGAATGCCTGCCCCTGTTCATCGCCGCGTTCCTCAACCAGTACCTGGCCAACGCTCCGCGCTTCGCAATCCACGCGACCCTCGGCGACGAAGACCTCGGCGTCTTCGCGATCATCTACATGCCGGCGGTCGCCATCAACATGCTGTCCCTGTTCGTCTTCCGCCCGCTCCTCACCCGCATGGCACTGCGCTGGACCGAAGGCAAACACAACGAGTTTTTCGCGATCATCCGCCGCGGCCTGATGACGACCGCGCTCGCCTTCATCCTCGTCGCGCTCGTCACCTACGTCATCGGCGCTCCGCTCCTGACCCTCGTGTTTGGCACGGACGTGTCCGACTACGTGCCCGAACTGATGGTGCTCGTCCTCGGCGGTGCCCTCAACGCGGCCGGCGTCATCCTCTACTACGCGCTGGCAACCATGCGCCGCCTACGCGCGGTCCTCATCGCATTCGTCATCGCCGGTGGGGCAGCCTACCTGGCGGCCACGCCACTCGTCCGCTCCTTCGCCATGATGGGAGCCTCCTTAGCCTATGCTTCAACCATGGCCCTGCTCGCGGCGCTCTTCGTCGCGTTCATGCTCATTCCCGTCCGCAACGCGCCCACCGAAACGGAGTCCGTCAATGGCTGACCGCTCTCATCGCCCCACCAAGGTCGGGATCTTCATGGAGTTCTTCCTGCCCTACCTGGGCGGAATCGAACGCTACCAGGACCGCCTGAGCGAGCAGCTGAGGCTTCTCGGCTACGACATCTTCATCGTCACGTCCCTGCACGACGAGTCCCTGCCTCGTTTCGAGGACAAGGACGGGCTGCGCATCTACCGCCTGCCGACCAAAAACCTCTTCAAGCAACGCTACCCCTTCTTTAAGCGCGACGAGCGCTTCAAGGAGACAATGGCGGCCGTCGAAGCCGAGAACGCCGACTTCTACATCGTCAACACGCGCTTCCACCTGACCAGCCTGCTCGGCGCGCGCCTTGCGCATCGCCTGGGCCGTCCGGTCGCCCTGATCGAGCACGGCACCGCGCACATGAGCGTCGGTAACCCGATCCTCGACTTTTTCGGCGGCATCTACGAGCACGCCCTCACCCACTTCGTCAAAAAGCACGTCACCTCCTACTACGGCGTCTCACGCAACTGCAACAAGTGGCTGCGCCACTTCAAGATCAAGGCGTCGGGCGTGTGGTACAACGCGGTGACCCCCGAGGACACCGCGGTGGCCGACAACCGCTACGAGCGTCAGTGGCCGCGCGGGCGCGCTGACTCCGAGATCGTCATCTCCTACGCGGGGCGCCTCATCGCCGAGAAAGGCATCGTCGCGCTGCTGGATGCCTTCACGCGGCTACGTGCCGAGCTCCCGGACGTTCCCCTACGCCTGGCCGTGGCGGGTTCGGGTCCCATCGAGGATGATCTGCACGAGCGCTACGGGTCCGACCCCGCCGTGTCTTTCCTGGGAAAGCTGGACTTCCCCGCTGTCATGAGCCTGTACCGCCGATCCGACATCTTCGTCTACCCGTCGATGTACCCCGAAGGACTGCCCACCTCAATCCTCGAGGCGGCCCTGGGCGACTGCGCGATCATCGCGACGCCTCGCGGAGGCACAGAGGAAGTCATTACGTCTCCCAAGTTGGGTTGGATCGTCGACGGGGCTTCGTCCGCGCAGCTCACGGATGCCCTCGTGCCCGCCCTGCGCGAGGCCGTGACAGATCCGGCGCGCCGCGCGTCCTGCGCCGCTGCTGTGGGCGCGCGCGTGCGCGAGCACTTCACGTGGGCGTCCGTGGCCCGTGCAGTTGCCTCCGCCATTGACGAGGCCGTGGACCGCTGAGCGTTCACGAATTGGCTGCAGGGTCGCGGCCCCTGGTGCGTCCCTGTGTGCGTCTGGGCAACAGGTCGAGTGCGTCTGTACCGACTCACCCCCGTGTGACTGATACCATGTAACCGTATGTGTCACGAGGCTAAAGTCCTATTACGCGAGGTTGTCTATGTCCCGCTCTCCTCACACTGGCGTCAGCGAGTCCTACATCCCGGACATCACCCTGGATCGTTCGTCCCCCGTACCCCTGTACTTCCAGATTTCCGAGCCGATCGCCCAGTTGATTAATTCCGGCGCGCTGGCCGCGGATACGCGCCTCGAAGATGAGCTGTCGATGGCTGCCCGCCTCCACGTGTCGCGACCGACCGCGCGCCAGGCCCTCCAACGCCTGGTCGATCGTGGGCTGCTCACACGACGCCGAGGCATCGGAACGATCGTGTCTCCTCGCCAGGTCCACCGCCCAATGGAACTCACATCCCTCATGCGAGAATTGGTGGAAGCCGGCCACAAAGTCCGCACGACCATTCAGTGCTACGACGCTCACCCGGCGACGCAGACGGAAGCCGACACGCTCCAGGTCGACGAGGGCGCACCCATCGTGCACATTGAACGCACCCGATTTACCGACAATGAGCCGATCGCCGTCCTGATGAACCTCATTCCCGCCGACATTGCGCCGACCATGGCGGAACTCGAATCGGGTTCCCTCTACGATCTCATGCGTGAACGCGGCGTCGTCCTGACCTCAGCCCGCCAAGTCATCGGCGCGCGCAGCGCTACAGCGGCGGAGGCGAGACTCCTCGCCGAGCATCACGGCGCGGCCGTGCTGACAACTCAGCGCACGACGTATGACCCTTCAGGGCGCATCGTGGAGTACGGCGATCACATCTACCGCGCGTCGCGTTACTCCTTCGAGGCGAACCTTTTCGCGCAGTGATCGTCCCCGACTGCCTCCCGATGAGAGGCCCGCGTCCGCCACCAGGGCGAGGCTCGCAGTTCGCACGTCGTCGAGGCCGTGGCACTTATGCGGATGCCCCATCCGATGACCGCGGTAGCGCCGTCAAGCAAACGCACCTTGAAGACGTTCACTCCGATCATTAGTCTTGTGGGAACAACCGTCGACGATAGCGAATGGTCATGACCTACCCGTCTCCCTTTGTTCCACCCCGTTCAGGACGCGCAGCCACCGGCGAGCACGTCACGGAAAAACTGGGTACAGCGATGCACGCAGCAAATTCCACGAGGACCAATCAAGTCTGTCATATGAATGCAATAGTCCGACGCACTATTGCATCAATCGCGACAGCGATCCTCTCTATGGGCCTGATCAGCGCATGCGCCGGCAGAGAACAAGGACAGAAAATGGAACCGTGCACAGGCACGATCTACACTCTTCGAACGGCAATTCTCTACCCGCTCATCGATTCCTTCCCCTATCTCACCGTCTATTCAACCGACGCTCAAGTCGTTGATGGAACCCCCGAAGCAGAAGTTCGCGTGGAGTGGGATGAGGGAGTCAATCGCCCCGCAAATTTGAACGAGACGCTAAAGCTGGGCGAGAGCGCGACCCTCGAGAAGGTCGGGACCTTCACCCTCATCGGCATGGAGCCTCCCGCCCACGGCAAGCGCTGGCCGGATCCCGTGGTGTGCTTCGAACAGGACCCCAGCTCATGGATACTGCACGCCAGTACGCCGCCGACAACGACCTCTACTTCCGCCCCGACGACGAGGAGGCACGCCAGTCATGACAGCATCCTTCGCCTGCGACGCCGCCGAGATGACGCGGCTGAAGGGCAGGAACAACCACCGCTCCGCCTCAATCCCGCAACCACTCATGGCCATCGAACAGAGACACTCACCATCATTGACGAAACGCTTCATATCGGTTAACATTTGCTCACCGTTTCAGAGCCGAAAAGGAGAGCGACATGGGCTGGTTTTCAACCTACGTCTCGGACCCACCCGGAAACGCCGACCAGATCGCGGGTATCAAAAACGGACTTAACACCGCCGCTGAGAAGGCAGCCTCTGCCGAGACAGACTTATTTTCCATCAGGTCCTCGATCTCAACGTGGGCCGGTCAGGCCCGCGATGACTACGATGAGTCGAGCCAGCGAGGGACAAAACGCCTCTACAACTTTTACACAGGCTTGACGTCCGCCTCCAGCGACGTCGACAAGTACTACTGGGAACTCAAGTCCCTCACATCCTACGTGGACGGAACGCTGCGCCCTGCCCTGCAGGACCTCGACAAACAATTCGATGCAACCCCAATGGCGGACCGCTGGTCAAAGTTCTGGGAACTGCGCAAACAAGCTCTGAGCATTCAAAGTGATTACAACAACCGCTACCAAGCTCTGAAACACTCGGCGGAGGAACTGTCTCGGAGTCTCGCGGGTGCGCTCGACGCCAGAACATACACAGGTGATTCAACGAGTGCACGCAAAGCTCGCGATAGTCTCGCAAGAGAGCAACTCACAAAGGACGACATCGGTAACATCGAAGATGAGCGCAACATGCTCGCGAAAGGGGAATACGACCCTCGAAGTGTCCATCAGGGCAATATAGGGGATTGCTTCTACCTCGCCTCGCTCATGGCTGTCATGAATTCCGAGAAGGGACAGGAGAAACTCGCTCAGGGCATTCGCCCACACTACAATTCCGACCATAAGATCGACGGCTATTATGTGACGATCTATGAGAAACCCGGACTATTTTCAGGGCCTTCCCACGAAGTGTTTGTACAAGACACGTATGCCGTTGGCGTTTCCACGTCCGGCCACAAAGGTGTCATCTCCCTCTACGAGAGAGCCTACGCTCAAGTCTACCCCGAGAGCGTCAACGGTGGCTCTTCTTTGGACGCTCTTGCAAAGATCACAACCAAGGACGCACACAAAGTCGACGGAGAGGGCAGCTGGTTCTTCGGCTGGGGTGAGGGCTACGACAAGTCGGAAAGGCAAGAGATTATCCACTCTGCAAACAATGGCCGCCCCACCGTCGCAAACACAGGAGAGAGCAAAAACTTCCGGGGTAATACGGCCCCCGTATCCGTCAAGCTTCCGGACGGCACACAGCAGACGATCGACATTTACGCTAGGCATTCGTACATGGTTAAACACGCCGATCAATCGGGCGTAACACTGGTCAACCCACATGGAGAAAATACCATTTCAAACAGCTTTCTTTCAACTCCCAACGGAGAGTTCACGATCTCCTGGGAGGATTTCCAGAAGTACTATGGCCACGTCGCTATCGGTTCGGTGAAATGAAGCAACTGTTCCGACGTATTTCGCTCATTATGAGCACTCTGCTTTTCACCATCCCCCTGATGGGCGCATGCTCATCCAACCATGAAGGACAGAAGATGACACACTGCGACGGAAAGATCATCGCTCTCGAGCCAGCTATCCGGTATCAACTCATTGAGGGCTTCAGCCCCCTGAGAATCACGGGAACGAACGCCGACATCATCGATGGGATACCGCAAGCCGTGATCACGGTAAGTTGGTCAGCGGGCATCAACGTGCCAGAAGGCTTGTATCAGCAGCTCAAACTGGGTGAGAGCGCGACCCTTGAGAAGGTCGGGACCTTCACGCTCATCGAAGTGACCCCACCGGCCAACGGCACACGCTGGCCCACCCCCGTGGTGTGCTTCGAACAGGACCCCCAGCTCATGGATACTGCACGCCAGTACGCCGCCGACAACGACCTCTACTTCCGCCCCGATGACGAGGAGGCACGCCAGTCATGACAGCATCCTTCGCCTGCGACCCCGCAGAAATGGCTCGACTCAAGACCAGACACGACGCCCTGCGCGCAACGGTTGACGAAATCACCGTGCCTTCGGGGGGCGGCATCAACTGGGGATTCCTGGTCGTTACCTCCGGCTATCACAAGCTCGAATCGGATGGTAAGCGGCGCCGAGACACCATGCATAAGTGGTGCGGCCAGATGTCTGGAGCGATCCAGCAGACGTCACGCGACGCGCAAGCGGCAGATTCCCACTGGGCATCCGTCATCGACAAGGATCGACGCACGTCCCTGTAGCACGTTGCCTTCACGAACATCGCGAGCATGCGGGTACGACGACAGGCCCGCGCACTCCCGATCGTCGCATCAGACAACGACAGGACTGCCGCCACCACGTGGACACGGCGGCGACCCGTCAGCTCAGCGCCCCAGAGCCTCCTTCACGGCCTGGTCCAACGGCTGCGCGGCGCCGCCAAGCATCCCCTCGAGGGCCTCAAGCGTGTAGTGCGACGGACCCACCAGGAAGGCGACCATCGCGCCCACCTCGGCGGCATCCACGCCCACGCGCGCAGCCCAGGCCCGCCGGTACAGGCGCAGCTGCGTCGCGAAATAGGCCAGCTTTTCCGGCTTGGTCGTGCGCGTGACCGGCTGACCGCTCTTCCAATCCACGACCAGGAATCGCGGCCCCTCCCCGCTCACGCGCTCAAAAACGGCGTCGATACGGCCCTGCACGGACACTCCACCCACCTCCACGGAGAAGGCCTCTTCGATGGCGACGGCCCTATAGTCCGCCAGCTCCCCCGCGACGAACGCGCGGAAGTTCTCGCGTAGCCTCTCGAGCAGCTCGCGCTCCCTCGCGGTCAGCAGGACCTCGTCTGCCCCGTCGTCACCGCCAGCCAACGCGACGTCCTCGCCGGACGTGACCGCAGAAGGATCCACGGCCTCGGACACAGGATCGGCTCCCGCGACGTGCAGCTCGCGCTCCGCCCACGCGTGGAAAACCGTGCCCAGCGCGGAGAAAGAACTGGGCTTGACCGGCATCGGCCGACGCATATCGCGCGCGAACTCACCCGCATTCTGCAGCAGCGAAGAGACAGACGTGGCCGGCACACGCTCGGCCCACAGGTCCACAACCGGCGCCTCCCGCCCCAACCGATCCTCCTCGATCAGGGCGATCGTGTCCCTCACCGCCGGGTCATCGCCCAACTCCGCCAAGGCCTCGAACACGTCCCTGTCCTGCGCGAGTTCCCGCATCTGAGCGCGCACAGACGCCGCCGCAGCCGCGACCCGCTGACGCGACGGCCCCGGCGCCGGCGGAAACGTCTCCGAGGGGGCCGACACTGACAGCGCCTCACGCTCCTCCTCACCCGGAATCGGGGCAATCAGGCAGGCCCCCTCCCCCACGGTCGGCTCTACGCCCAGGTCACGCCAGGCGCCCGAACCCCACACGTCTCGATCCTCCACGGCACCAGCCGTGCCCTCCGCGGGCTGCGGAGCATGACCGAACAGCTGGGCGCTAGCCTCCATCAGGTAGCGAGACGGGTGAGCAACCTTCCTGTTGAAGTCAGACGTCCACGACCCCACCAACAGCTGCGCGCTGCGCGCACGAGTCATCGCCACGTACGCCAAGCGCCGCTCCTCACGCTCCGCATACACGCCAACGGAAGGCTTGTAAACCTTCGTCGCCCACTTGTCGTACCCCGCAGAAGCAGTCCGAGACCCCTCAACAACGGGCACGAACGGCGGCAGGTCCCTGTGATCCCCGCGCAGCGGATGCGGCAACGCCCCACTGTCCGTCAGCCACGCGTTAGCAGGGGGAACATCCTTCGTCCATTCCACGCTGGTCTTCTTACTGTGCGACGGAAACACGCCGTCACACAAGCCAAAGACGACGACGCCGTCCCACTCCAGGCCCTTCGAACCGTGCACCGTCAAGATCTGCACGGCCTTCGGATCCGGCTCCCCCAGCGGCGCATCAAGCCCGTCCTCACGCTCATCCGCCATCCTCAGGTACGCCAGGAACGAGCCGAGCGAAGCCCCCGGAGTCTCCTTCTCATAGGCGGCGGCCACGGCGATGAACTCATCCAGCGCCGCGCGCCCGCCCATCGACAAAGGGTCCGCGATCACGTCGTCCAGCGTCCCCATGATGAGGATCGCGCGCTCGACCTGCTCGGTGATCGACCGACCCACACCCTCACGAACCTGGCGCAGGCGCTCGCCCAGCAGGCGCACGCGACGCACCGCCTCCTCGCTGATCGCAGGACGCCCCTTAGCCGCCCACCCGGGGGCCGGCGGTTCATCCACAGCGTCCAGGAGCACCGCCTGGTGGGAACTGGCCCCCTCCCGACGAGCCAGGACACGCGCCCAGTCGCCGAGCGCCATCAGGTCGGCGGCACCCAGATCGATGCCCGCCAGGAGACGCGCCAGCCACGGGGACGCCGCCACGTCGTAGCCGAGCTCCAGAGCAGCGCGCACATCCTGCACGGCCGGCTGATCGAGCAGCCCGCCCAGCCCCACAATCTCCGTGGGGATCCCCGCCTCACGAAGCGCAGCGTCGATCAACGGGAAGTCCTTGCGGCGCCTGCTCAGGACGGCAACGCTTCTGCGCGAACCGTCCTTGCGCGACCGTGAGCGCACCCGCCGCACGAAGTCAACCGTCGCCGCCAGCGCGTCCTCGTAGGCGGCCGGGTAGGCGATCTCGACGACGCCGCGCCCCGCCCCCGGACGAGGAACCAGGACGGGAGACTGCGCATTCAGTTGCTCCTTGCCCTCCTGATAGGAGGCGACCTCGCGCAGGGGCTCAGCCACACGATTCGCCGCCTCCAGAATCGACACGTCGTTACGCCACGCGGTCGACAGCGTGAGGGTCTGGCCCTCTTCGGGCGCGCCCGTCTGGAAGCGCTCCAGGAACGTCTCCAGGGACGAGGCCGAGGCCCCCCTCCACCCGTAAATCGCCTGATTCGGGTCGCCCACCGCGGTCACCGCGTGGTCGCCAAACAGAGTGGACAGCAGCTCCATCTGGATGACGGAGGTGTCCTGGAACTCGTCGAGGAGCACCGCGCGGAATTCCTCGCGCAGCGCGGCGCGCACGGAGGGGACCTCGCGCACGATGCGAGTGGCGAGGACCAGCTGATCCGAGAAGTCCAGGAGGCCCATCTCCCGCTTGCGCTTCTGGTAGGCCTCGATCGGACCGAGGAATGCGATGCGGCGCTGGTTCGCCTGATGCAGATCCCGGGCAGCCTTATTCGAGTCCCCCACGATCTCCAGTTCCCGCCCGAACCCCTCCAGCGCCTGGCGCGCACCCTCGACCGTGTAGCCGTGCTCGGCGATCTCACCTGCGAGATGAAGGATCCTGCCCACGACGCCCGCCGGACTCAGGTCATCGTCCAGGTCGGTGGGCCACGCCTCGACGATCTGCGTCATCATGTCGAGGGCGCCCGCCTCGGAGAGCATGGAGAAATCCGGGTCAATCCCGATGCGCATCCCATGCTCGGACACGATGCGCTCCGCGAAAGAGTTGTACGTGAGCGTCACCGGGTCCTCGTCCAAACGCTCACGCATCTGCGGCAATTCGCGCGACAGCAGGCGGATACGCTCGCGCAAGCGGTCGCCGAGCTCGCCAGCCGCCTTGCGCGTGAAGGTCAGGCCCAGGATCGAAGCCGGCGTCAAGTCCGGGTGGTTTGCCAGCAGCCACAGCACCCTCATCGACATGGTTTCGGTCTTACCCGACCCCGCACCCGCGACGACCAGGAGCGGCCTGCGCGGAGCCTCGATTACACGCACCTGCTCCGCAGTCGGGGTCTTCGTCGCGTCGACGATCGCCTGAATCTGAGTCGCGCCGAGGGTCATCGCGCCGTCTCGTGCCACGTCACTCCACCACCTTACGGCCGCGCTCACGAGCCGGGCACAGCCGATCAAAAGAACAATACAAGCAAGCCTTCTCCGACGGGGTCGCCTCGAAGTAGGGGCCGCGCGCGATGGCAGCAACCTCACGCACCTTCTCACGCCACCCCTCCAGCGCCTCCCCTTCCAAGGGCCTCTGATCGAAAGACTTCGCCGCGTCCCCGCCAAGGAGCGCGATACGCGCGCCCGCGACCCGCTCCCCCGCGGCGAGGAGGGCCATCTGGTAGGCCGCCAACTGCGGATTATCGGGGACGGTCTTCGCGCTGTACCCGCTCTTGCCTGTCTTCAGGTCCGTGACACGCACGCCCTCGTCGACGTGTTCGAGACGGTCCATGCGCCCGCGGATCGTCACCCCCTCGACCTGGGCCTCGACCGTTCGCTCGACCTCTACCTGGCCGGGTACTCCCACCAGGTAGGACGCCAGGTTGTCAACGATGGTGTGCGCGCGACGATCCGCGTGCCGCCCCGCCCACGTGTCCAAGTTGTAGCCCAGCTCCTCGATACGCGCCTCAAGCGCTGCAGTCAATTCCTCCGGGGTGCCGTGCGGGTTGTCCTCGGCCAGCGCGTGAACGAGCGTTCCCAGGCTGGCCGCCGCATTCGAGGGCCCATCGGCGCCGATGGTCGTGAGGAACCAGCGCAGCGGGCAGGCGAGCGCCCGCTCGAACTGCGACGGTGAGAGCGTGACGTCACCACCGTAGGGTTCCACCGTCGTGGGCGTGCCGCCCGCTCCCAGCCATCGATCGGGCTGCGCAGAATCGATGCCCTCGCGAGCCATGAGAGCCAGGAGCGTGGCCGCAAGCTCGGCGTCCACCCGGTTATCCGAGGCGGCACGCGCGCGCAGATCCGCGATGTGCCCGGGCAGGGACAGGGGCGCGTCCACCTGGTCCAGAGGCACCACGTCGTCCTCGCGGGGCGTGCCCGCCAGGCGCGCCACCACGTCGAAAAACACGGAGGGCGCGGCGTCCTCCGAGCGCACAGCCCCCGCGTGCACGTAGCGCCGCGAGCGCGTGATGGCCGCGACGAAAAGACGGTACTCGTCGTCCAGGACGGCACGGCGCGCGGCCCGCGTCGAATCGATGAGTTCCTCGCGCCCATCCTCGCCCACGGCGAACCTGCCAGCCCCCACGTCCGCCAGCAGGTCGGCGCGCAGGATCCGGTCGCGCAGGCGCAGGTTCGGCCAGGCCCCGTCCTGGAGGCCGGCGAGAATCACAACCTGCCAACGACGGCCCATCGCCTGCGCGGGGGTGAGGACCTCGACGCCGCCGGGGCGCACGCCCACGCGCGAAATCGTGTCAATGGGAACCGACCCTGCCAACAGCTCCGAAGCGAAATCACGCGCGGACCCGGCGGGGTTGCGTTGCTCCCACACGTCAGCGACGCGCATGAGCGCGACAACCGCGTCCAGCTGGTCGTCGTACCAGCTGGAGGATTCGTCCGATCGAATGGCACGCGAGCGCCAATCCTCCGCGACGCCGGAGGCCTCCCACAGCTCCCACAAACGTTCCTGCGGGCGCGCGTTCCCCTGCCTGCCCAGCTCCCACATGCGCGCCGCCGTCTCAAGCGCGCGCGCCAGGGCGCGGTCGTGCCACCCGCGTCGGCCCGGGGCCTGCGCCCCCTCCTCGAGGGTGGGCCGCCACGTATCGGGCTCGTCCACGAGGTCTGCCACCGTCAGTGGGATCAGCGCGCTCTCCTCCCCCGCCTCCTCGGCGGCCTGGGCGCGCGCGGCGTTCAGGCGACGCAGCAGCCGGTGCACGGCCAGGGCATCCGCTCCCACGAGCGCCGAGGGCACGAGACGCTCGGCCAGTTCGCGGCGCTGGGCCGCGTCCGTGTCGCTGTCCCCCGTCGGAAGAGTCACGAGGTCGAGGAGGAGGCGCGTCGTGGGCTGTGAAGCGAAGTCGAAGGCTCTGCCGCCCCCGGCCAGGGGGACGCCGCCGCGAGCCAGGTAGCGCCTGGTTTCGGCGACCATCGACGAGCTACGCACGATGACGACCTGGTCCGAAAAATCGACGCCGTCGTGCAGGTGCCGGGAACGCAGGGCACGGGCGATCAGCGCGCCCATCTGCGAGGGCGTGGCCCCCAAATGGGTGACGAGCGCCCCCTCGGGCGCGTCATCGGCGACCTGCGCGCCACGACGGGCGGGCGAGCCGGACTGGGCGATACGCGCGCACGCCTGACACGCCAGCTCACGCACCGCGCGGGACGTGTCATAGACCTGACCGAGCTCCGCGATCTTAACGCCCAGCGACGAGGCCAGACGACGGTCCAGGTGAGGCTCACCGCCGCGATACCCTGCCACCGCCACGTCGGAATCCGAGAACGCGACGATCCTGGCCCCCGCCTCCCGGCAAGCTCCGAGGAGCGTCAGCGTCGACGGCGTGCAATCCTGCAGGTCATCCACGATGACGACGTCGGGAACCGGGCACGGCGCCTGCACGCCGCGCTCCGCCGCGAGCCCCTGCCACGTCCCGATCAGCTCCGCGGCCAGGGACTGGATGCGCGACAGGTCCACGCGCAGCGTTAGAGGGTACTCCGGGGAATGCTCGGGCCCCTCCTCCAGGGCCGCGACAATCGCGCCCGCACCCACCCATTCGGGATGCCCGAAACGCACCCCGGCCTCGGACAGGGAAGCCGCGTCCATCCCCGCCTCGCCTGCGCGGGCCACCAGGTTACGCAGCTCCGCGCGAAACGCCGGCATCGCGCGCATCTGCTCACCGATTTCCTCCGGCCAGGGAGCATCCACGCTCGCCAACAGCTCAGTCAACGCCTGATCCTGGGCAGCGCCCGTCACCAGCTCAACGCCCTCCAGCGGGACCTCCCGCTGGGTGCGCCACGTCGCCACCACCTGATACGCAAAAGACGCGGGCGTGCGCACCGGACGCACCACGTCCGGCCCGAGCGCCTGCGCGCGCGGCGTCAACACGTCCGCGCGCGTGCGGTCCGGGACCAGAATCAACGCCGAAGCGCCCGCACCCACCGCCTGCTCGAACACCGCCAAGGCACACGTCGAACGGCCAGACGACGGCGCCCCACGCGCAATCACATCGCCCGAGCGCACCGCCTCCACGACCGCACGCTGCTCAGCATTCAGCTCGGGCAGGCGCCACCAACCCACCGGGCGGCGCCGCAACCTGACCTTGATTTCGCTCATGACGCAATACTGACAGACCCCACCCGCATCTGTGGCACATATGATGGGCGTGACGACATTTACCAGCAAGGAGTCACCATGGAGATCTTCATCGGCATCCGCGACAACACGCGCCAGCTCGCCCTCGACGTCGACATGACCGAAAACGAGCTCATGACCAAGGTCAACGAGGCCCTTGCCGCCCCGAACGGCGTCCTCGACCTCACCGACTCGAAGGGCCAGCGCACCCTCGTCCCCGCCCACGCCCTCGGCTACGTGCAGATCGCCAGCAAGACCGAGCGCCGCGTCGGATTCGCGATCCACTGACCCGCGCCCACGAACGAGGCCGGGGAACCCGAGCGGTCACGATGCCGCCCGAGGAACCCCGGCCTCGTCACGTACCTGCAGGACTCACGCTTTCAAGTGAATGTCCCTCATACGCTCACCATGGCGCCTGATCACATACTCCGTGATCTCATCAACATTCTCCGGCGTCATCGCCAACTGCGGATACGTAAACAACGTGGCACGCACAAGACCCAGCGCCTCACCCGCAACGCGGCGACCCCACAGAGACAAGCGATCCGCCAACTGCGGATCCGCCTCAATCTGCGGCCCCAACTGCGCACGCACCCAATGCCCCTGCTCGAAAGGCCACACATCCTCGATGCCCTCAAACAAGCTATGGACGCGAGCAACACGAATCAGCATGTCACCCAGCATGCCACGCGTAATAAAAGTCTTCACTGACCGCTCCGCAAACGTCGTCGGACGAGTGCGCGCATCCAAATCATCATACGCACCCGAAAAAGCACTACCAGCCGCCAACAGATCAAAATCACGGTGCCCACTCCACACCTCCAGCTGCTGATACAACGCGAAACACTGCGCAGCCATGCGCGCGTGCTCCACGTGTGCCTCAAACGTGGGGGCCTGCTCCCCATCCTTCGCCAGGCGCGTCATAAACGCCAGCGACGAATACGCGAGAATACCAATGACATCAGTGTCGTCGGCCGGGACAGAAACATATTCATGAGCCATGAGTCCAGCATAGTGCCTGACAAGCTCCCCGGCTCCCACTGTCCACGTATTCCCCACGTTCCCATTACCTGTGACCAGCACCTCCACCGCTGCCAGCTCCCACACGATTACACTGAAAAGCGACCACCGGAAGCCCGGTCGCATCTTTTTCACACATCACACGTACGCGCGGACGAACATCCCCGCGCCAGACAATGCGCGATCGGCACCGACCCCAACCCCGGAAAAGCCCGGGAGACAAGGCAGATCGTGACCACCACGAGCACCGAGGCCATCGAGCCCACCCACGACAACGATACCGTCACCCAACCCAAGGCTTCCACGCCGGAACCCGCCCCGGCCTCGTCCGTCGAATACTCCGCAGGCGTCGTCCGCCTCGGCAACATCCACCCACAGGCCCCCGCCGAACAGGAAGCCACCCCCGACATCACCGGCAAAGGCGAAGACCTCGACAAGAAATCCTTCGCTGACTTCGGCGTCACCGACCCCATCGTCGACGCCCTCGAAGACAAGGGCATCACGCACCCCTTCCCGATCCAGGCCCTCACCCTCGGCCCCGCACTGGACCGCCACGACATCATCGGCCAGGCCAAGACCGGCACCGGTAAGACCCTCGGCTTCGGCATCCCCGTCCTCGAAGACGTCATCGCGCCCGACGAAGAAGGCTACGACGAGCTACTCAACCCGAACCAGCCGCAAGCGCTCATCATCCTGCCGACCCGCGAACTCACCAAACAGGTCGCGCAAGACCTGCGCGACACTGCCAAATACTTATCCACCCGCATCGTCGAAATCTACGGCGGCGTCGCCTTCGAACCCCAGATCGAGGCCCTCACCCGCGGCGCCGACATCGTCGTAGGCACGCCCGGCCGCCTCATCGACCTGCTGCGCAAAGGCCACCTCCACCTGTCCGGCGTCGAAACCGTCGTCCTCGACGAAGCTGACGAAATGCTTGACTTGGGCTTCCTGCCCGACGTCGAGACGCTGCTGGCCCGCGTCCCCGAGAACCGACACACCATGCTGTTCTCCGCAACCATGCCCGGCCCCGTCGTGGCCCTCGCCCGCCGCTTCATGGTCCACCCGACCCACATTCGCGCGCAGGACCCCGACGACCAGAACCAGACCGTCAACACGGTCAAGCAGGTCATCTACCGTGTTCACGCCATGAACAAAGTCGAGGTCATCTCCCGCATCCTCCAGGCCCGTGGTCGCGGCCGCACCGTGATCTTCTGCCGCACCAAGCGCACCGCCGCCCGCCTGGGCGAGGACCTGACCGCCC
>ERZ1674206.52-NODE-52-length-17612-cov-4.543430_pt1 | contig 17612 bp, 12 predicted proteins | sample MGYA00581307_ERZ1674206 | MGnify/ENA primary metagenome ERZ1674206 (study PRJEB41354, sample SAMEA4873348) | human saliva metagenome | biome: human-associated habitat [ENVO:00009003]; feature: mouth environment [ENVO:08000002]; material: saliva material... | reverse complement strand
CCTCTCCCCCCCCCCGCAGGCGACCGGTTCGTGCCCTGCTGCGCTCCCCTCCCTCCGCGGAGTGTGCGCGCCGCCCCACAGACCTTACATTCGGGCACCCCGCCTCGCACTGCCGAGCTCCGCACTCCCGCGCGCTGCGCCCTCTGCGCCGAAGTTCCCCACGGGCTCTTCCGGCCGCCACCCCGCCGCGCCGACCCGACCGCCCCGCTCGGCACGCTCCCCTCGGGACGCGCGCTCTGACGCTTCGCCCGCTTCTCTCCCCCCTACGACCCGACTCTCACCCCCTCATCGCATGTTCCACTCCTCCCTGGCGCGCAGCCTTTGGTTCATCGTGCTGGTCATTGCCCAAGCACTGGTGTTCAACCACATTCACCTGTGGGGCTACGCCACGCCGATGCCCTATGTCTTCGTGCTCCTCATCCTTCGCCACGGCACCCCGCGGTGGTTGTATGTGGTGGTGGGCTTCGTGACGGGACTTTGCATCGACGCGGTGAGCACCACGCCCGGCGTGGCGGCGGGTTCCCTCACGCTCACGGGGCTGTGCACGCCCGGTGTGCTGCAATTTTTCGCCCCCGACGACAAACTGGAGGAGGATTTTCTGCCGGGTGCGCGAACGATGACGTGGTCGGGGTTCTTGAAATTTGCCGCCACGCTCTCTTTTGTGACGGTGGCGGGCTTCCACCTGCTGGAAAGCTTCACCTTCTTCCGCGTGGTCGCGCTGCTGCTCAACATCGGCGGTAGCTTTGTGCTCACCCTGGCCTTTGTGGCCACGTTCGAACGGGTGCGCGTGGCTTTCTCCTCGGCCGAAACGGCCGCTCGCTGAGGGCTGACGCCCACGGTGGCGCGAACGGTCGCCCCGCTGTGCCAATCGTAGCCCACAGCTGCGCAATGCGTTTTGCGCCCCTGCGCACCGCTCTCCTCGCTGCCCCGCACGGCCTGTGCCTCTCGCCCCGCCGCGCGCGTGCCGCCCCACGGCGCCGACGCCTCGTGCGCCGCCCCCATGACCAACACAACGAACTAAAATAACCGGACGCTGAACTGATCGGTCCGCCTTTCCGCCCCGCCGCGCCCTGCGCGCCGCAACCGAGGATGGGATGTGGATGAAAAAAACCGACACGCGCGCGTTTGTGCCGCCGCTGCCCCTTGCACGGCCGACCGCATCGCGCACACAGGCCTTCCGCGCCACCGCGCTCCGGGAAGTTCGCCGCCGACCGCCCACGGTCGTCCGGCTCGGGATGTTCGTTCCCCACTTCTCTTAGCGACGTACGGTGAGTCGCGGTGCCTGTATCTGTAGTTCCGCATCGCGCTCACGTCGTCGCTTCCCCACAGCGGCGGCCGCTCCGCCTGCGCCCGCGCTTCCCATAGCGCGATGGCGCACTTGCTCGATCGTTGCGGCACCCCTCGGCCGACCGACCGCGATGTCCATCGAGCGGCGCCCCCCGCAGCGGCCGAACGCCCGCGACCCATTATAGCGTGGCGTGCTCCTCAGGTAGGGAGGTTCATTTTCCCTATCGTTGCGGCACCCTTCGGCCGACCGACCGCGATGCCCATCGAGCGACGGCACCCTTCGGCAGCCGGACGCCCGCGGCGGGGTTCGCCCCGCCAACGCGGCACGCACGCCCCCTCATTTTTTCCCCACATGCGACGTACAGGAGGCTAATCTCTTCATATAAGTTTCTGTTAAGTCCATCTCTGTTTCCTGTCGCCGCACCCATCGCCCTCCGCTCCGCGCGGTCGGCCATCGTCCTGCGGGCATCGGGGCGGTTTGCTCCTCATTCCTTTCCGCTCCACGGCGGCGAGGTTCCAACGGGCCTTTTTTTCATCTTCAGGTTCTGCCCGTCCTCGCCGCTCCGCCCGCCCCCCTTCAGGCATCCGCCCCCGTGGCGCTGCCCCGTCCGCCGCTCGGCGGCCGTTCCCCACGACCCTCCGCCGCGCAGTCCCCGGAATCCCGACTGTGCGGCGGTTTGTCCGCATCCATTCACCCCCTTCATTCCCCCATCGCCCGTGCCCCAAGATTATAGTTTTGAGAAGCGCAAGTTTGTGATCGGCGGCATTGCGCTGTCGATCGTTGTTGTCTTTGTGCTTCGGCTGTTGGCGCTCCAACTCATGAGCGACGACTACCGCAAGAGCGCCGACTCGAACGCCTTTCGCAAGGAGATCTTGTACCCCTCGCGCGGGCTGATCACGGACCGTCACGGGAAGTTGCTCGTGTACAACGAACCTTCGTACAACATCCTGGTGACGATGCAAGACCAACACGGCATCGACACAGCCGATTTCTGCCGCACGATGGGCATCACGCGGGAGGAGTACATGCAACGGATGGCGGAAATCAAAGATCCGAAGAAGAATCCGGGCTACTCTCGCAACACGCCTCAGCTGTTTATGAGCCAGATTCCGGCGGACGAGTTCTCGAAGTTTCGCGAAAAGCTGTTTCGCTTCAACGGTTTCTCGGCCGAGAAGCGGTCGGTGCGTCGCTACGCCTCGGGCATCGCGGCCCACCTGCTGGGCGACGTGGCGGAGGTGAACCAGGCCGACGTGGACTCCGACGCCTATTATAAGAGCGGCGACTACATCGGTAAGCTCGGTGTGGAGCGGAGCTACGAGAAAGTGCTGCGCGGCGAGAAGGGAATGCGGATTCTGCTGCGCGACGTGCACGGACGCACCAAGGGTCACTACATGGACGGGAAGTATGACACACAGGCCCAGCCGGGTCGCAACCTCACGCTGGGCATCGACTACGGCACGCAGGAGTTGGCCGAGCGCCTGCTGGAGGGAAAATACGGTGCCATCGTGGCCATCGAACCCTCGACGGGCGAAATTCTGGCCATGGCCTCGGCGCCGACCTACGACCCGCGCGACATGGTGGGGCGCGACCGCGGCAAGGCGATGACGGCCATGATGCGCGACGAGCGGCGCCCGCTGCTCAACCGCGCCATTGCGGGCACCTACCCGCCGGGCTCGACGTTCAAGATTTCGCAAGCCCTGCTGGGACTGCAAGAGGGGTCGATCACGCCGAGTGTGGCCTTCCCCTGCGCCCACGGCTTCAACTACAAGGGGCTGCACGTGGGCTGCCACGGCCACGCCTCGCCGATCAATCTGGTGCCGGCCATCGGCACGTCGTGCAACTCCTATTTCTGCTGGAACCTGCTGCGCCTGCTGAGCAATCGCGGGAAGTACGGTTCGGTGCAGGCGGCGATGACGCGGTGGAAAGACCAGGTGGTGCACATGGGCTTCGGCTACAAACTGGGCATCGACCTGCCGGGCGAGCGGCGCGGGATGATTCCGAACGCGGCCTACTATGACAAGGCCTACAAACGGTCGTGGAACGCGCTGACGGTGATCTCGATCGGGATCGGGCAGGGCGAGGTGACGGCCACTCCGCTGCAAATTGCCAACCTGGCGGCCACGGTGGCCAATCGCGGTCACTACTTCGTGCCGCATGTGGCGCGGAGTATTCAGGGCGAACGGCTCGACACGACCTACACGCGGCCGCACCGCACGCTGGTGGCACGGCGTTGGTACGACTATGCGGTGGCGGGCATGCGGCGCTCGGTGCTGGCCGGCACGTGCCGCGGGGCCGACTTCCCCGGCGGGGAGGTGTGCGGCAAAACGGGCACGGCGCAAAACCGCGGCCACGACCACTCGGCCTTCATGGGCTTTGCGCCGATGAACAAACCGCGGATCGCCGTGTGCGTGTACGTGGAGAACGGCGGCTTCGGCGCCGACTTCGCCGTGCCCATCGGTTCGCTCATCATGGAACAGTATCTCAACGGCAAACTCTCGGCGGGCTCTCGCGCTCGGGCCGAGGCGTTCCGCCTTCGTCACATCAATTACGGCAGCCATGCGCGATAATCAGCTCAATCCCGCCTTTCGCGCCGACGGTTGGGTGCTCCTCATCTTCCTGGCGCTCCTCACCTTCGGCTGGTTCAGCGTGTGCGGCGCGAGCCACACCTTCGACCTGCAAAGCCTTCTCTCCTTCGACACCCGCGCCGGCAAACAGTTGGTGTGGATCGGTTGCGCTTTGGGGCTGGGAGGTATGATCTTGATGTTCGACGACCGCTATTTCGACATGCTGGCCGACCTGTTCTACTGGTCGATGATGGTGCTGCTGCTCGTCACGCCGTTCATTGCCCACGACATCAAGGGTTCGCGCTCTTGGATCTCGCTGGGCCCCGTGTCGTTGCAGCCGGCCGAGTTTGCCAAGTGCGCCACGGCGCTCATGGTGTCTAAGGTGATCGGTCAATACGGGTTCACGCTCAACCGCCGGAGCAACTTTCTTCGCGCCGCGGGCGTGGTGCTGTTGCCCTTCGTGCTGATCGTGCTGCAGAAAGAAACGGGTTCGGCCTTGGTCTACTTCGCCTTCTTCCTCATGTTCTACCGCGAGGGCATGCCCGGCAGCATCTTGTTTTGCGGCGCCGCGGCGGTGGTCTATTTCGTGGTGGGCATCGGTCAGGGCGAAACGCCGCTGCCGGGCACGACGGCCAGCGTGGGCGAATCGGTGGTGCTGGCGCTGGTGTGGCTCTTCACGGCGGGCCTGCTGCGGGTTTATGTGCCGCGCGAACCGGAACACGCCCACCGCCTGCTCTTCTGGGGCACCGCGCTGCACGTGGTGGCCTACGGCGTCTCGGCCTTCGTTCACCCCTTCGACATCAGCTGGGCGCAACTGGGCGGTTGCATCGTGATGATCGGCTATCTGGGCATGCAGTGGATCGGGCGGCGCGCCAACACCTACCTGCTCATCAGCCTTTTTGCCATCTCGAGCGTGGGTTTCCTCTACACCTCGGACTATGTGCTCAACAACGCCATGAAGGACTATCAGCGCACGCGCATCCGTGTGCTGCTGGGCGTGGAGGAAGACCGCGACGCCTCGTACAACGTGACGCAATCGAAGATCGCGATCGGCTCGGGCGGCCTGTTGGGCAAGGGATTCATGAACGGCACGCAAACGAAACTCGACTATGTGCCGGAGCAAGACACGGACTTCATCTTCTGCACCGTGGGCGAAGAAGAGGGCTTTCTGGGCGCCGCGGGCGTGCTGGTGCTCTTCTTGCTGCTGATCTGGCGGCTCATCGCGCTGGCCGAACGGCAAACGTCGACCTTCGGGCGGGTGTTTGGCTACTCGGTGCTGTCGATCTTACTCTTCCACGTGTTCATCAACATCGGCATGGTGCTGGGCATCGCGCCGGTCATCGGCATCCCGCTGCCGTTCTTCTCCTACGGCGGTTCGTCGCTGTGGGGCTTCACCCTGCTGCTCTTCATCTTCCTGCGCATCGACGCGGGTCGCAAACGATAACCGCGGCGTCCTCGGCCCGCGCTGCCCTTGCGGCGGCCCGTTGCCGGCACCCCGTCTCCCCTCCCCTCAACACATCCACTCGACTATGTCCTCCGAATCCCGTCGCCAAACCCTGTTGCGCAGCCTGCTCTTCGTGTTGCTGCTCGCCGTGGCCGGCGGCCTCATCTTCTTCCTCAAGCGCTCGACCGATGTGCCCCTCACCCCCGAAGGGCTCGCCGGTCGGGACAGCACGCGCCACATGGCGGTGCCCGACACCCTCGACAACGCCCCCGCCTCGCCCGCCGAAGCGCCGGCCGAATCCACGCCCGCCGAAGACGTCAGCCCGGCGCCCGACCGCGACCCCGCCGAAGCGGGCTACGACGACGGCTACCTGAGCGGCAACACCGACGGGATGAACAACGACGAGCGCGCCACCTACGACGAGTCGTCGCAATATCCCACCCCCGACGAGCGCCAAAGCTACGCCGCGGCCTACCGCCGAGGCTATGCCGCGGGCTTTGCCGACGGCCGCAAGCAGGCAGTGGGCGCCGACCCGCGCAACGACAATGACAACGCGCACGACGGCGACGCCACGCCCGACGGTGACGCACGCACCGCCCCCGGTCGGCCCGACGCCACACCGCGCTCCACCCCGAAACCCACCGCCCCGCGCCCCGACGCGCCGCGTCTTGCACCCAAAAACGCCCCCCGCCCGTGAACTACCGCGCCCTCATCGCCCGCCACTACCCCACCGATTCGCCACTGCGGCGGCTCCTGCTGCTCCACAGTGGGCAGGTGTGCCGTCGCGCCCTCGACATCGCGCGCCGCCACCCCGAACTCGGCGCCGATCTCGCCCTGGTGGAAGCCGGCGCCATGCTGCACGACATCGGCATCTACCTCACTTCCGCCCCCGCCATCCACTGCCACGGCACGGCGCCCTACTTGATGCACGGTCCGCTCGGCGCGCAACTGCTGCGCGCGGAGGGCCACGAGGCACTGGCCCGCATCTGCGAGCGGCACACCGGCACGGGGCTCACGGCGGCCGACATCCGTCGGCTCGAACTCCCCCTCCCTGCGGTGGATCTCCTGCCCGAAACGCCGGAAGAGCGCATCATTTGCTACGCCGACCTGTTCCATTCGAAGAGCCACCCCCTGCGTTTCCTCACGCCCTCGGAGGTGGAGGCACGCGTGGCCCGCTTCGGCACGGTGGGGCTGCGCACCTTCCGCCGCTGGCGCGCAGAGATGGAGTGAACCGCCCCCGCCGCCTGCCGAAAAGCGCACGCCGTCCGTAGGTTCTTCCGCGAAAAGCCCTGCTCGCCTCAGTCGGCACGCCGAAAGGCGCACGCCGTCCGCTGGTTCTTCCGCGAAAAGCCCCCCGCCCCGCAGTCGGCACGCCGAAACACCGACGCCCCCCGTTGGTTCTTCCGCGAAAAGCCCCCCCGCTCCGCAGCCGGCCTGCCGAAAGGCGCCCGTCGTCCGTAGGCACCGCCGCGCACACATTATATATATAGTAACTTCGAAGCCCCGCCGCCCGTCGGCGCGCCTCCCAAGTCCCCACACACCTTGCATCTCCCCGCCCTTCGTCCCCTCGCCGCCCCGTTGGCGGCCCTGCTCCTCGGGCTACTCACCCTGGCCTGCCACACCGGCGCCCTGCTCACGGGCGGCGGCCACCCCGGCACGCCCCACTCGCTCCCCCCCTCGGCCCTCGTGGGCGACAGCACCACGGGTGTGCGCTCCACGGTCGCCCGCTTCGACAGCACCACCGCCGGCCGCCGCGCCGCCGCTGCCCTCGACAGCCTCAACGCCGCCGCACGCCGCCTCAGCGCCCACCTCGATTCGCTGCGCCGCGCCCACCCCACCGATAGTCTCGACGCACGCATCGCCGCCGACTCCCTGGCCTTGGCACAAAACGCCCACCTGCGCCAAGCCGATTCCGCGGCACTGGCCGACACCACGCGCCGCCACGCCGACACCCTGCGGGTGCGCAAAGCCGGCATCGACGCACCGGTGCAATACGCGGCCAAAGACAGCCTCGTCTACGACGCCCGCAGCGGACTGGCCTACCTCTACGGCGACGCCAGCGTGAAATACCAAAACATGGGCCTGCAAGCCGATTTCATCACCCTGAACATGGACTCCTCGCTGGTGCGCGCCACCGGCGTGCCCGACAGCACCGGCCAAGCCCAGGGACAACCCGTCTACACCCAAGGGAGCGAAAAGTACGAAAGTCGCGAAATGGCCTTCAACTTCAAGACCAAAAAGGGCTTCATCAACGACGTGAAAACCACCCAAGGCACGGGTCTGCTCTACAGCGTGGACGCCAAACGCACGGGCGACGGCAACTTCTACCTCCAAAACGCCCAATACACCACCTGCGACGCCCCGCACCCCCACTTCTATCTCCAACTCACGCGCGCCAAAGTGACGCCGGGCAAAGAAACCTTCTTCGGCCCGGCCTATCTCGTGGTGGCCGATGTGCCCCTGCCCGTGGCCATCCCCTACGGCTTCTTCCCGGTCAACAAGAAATACTCCTCGGGCCTGATCATGCCCACCTACGGCGACGAGACCGCCCGCGGCTTCTACCTGCGCGACGGCGGCTACTATTTCGCCCTCTCCGACCGCATGGACCTCAAACTCCTGGGCGAAATCTACACCCGCGGCTCGTGGGGCCTCTCGGCCGAGAGCAACTACGCGCGCCGCTACAGCTATCGCGGCAATGTCTTCCTCTCCTACCTCACCACCGTGAACGGCGACAAGAACATGCCCGACTACACCAAGCAAACCTCGCTCAAAGTGCAGTGGAGCCACAGCTCCGACCCGAAGGCCAACCCCAACACCTCCTTCTCGGCCCGCGTGAATTTCGCCACGCAAAACTACGAACGCTCCAATCTCGCCTCCCTCTACACGCCGCTGGCCTACACCCAGAGCACCCGCGCCTCGTCGGTGAGCTTCAGCCACAGCGTTCCCTCGCTCGGCCTGTCGCTTTCGGCCTCGGCCAACGTGTCGCAAGACATGCGCAACGCCTCCCTCTCCGTCTCCCTGCCCGACGTGTCGCTCTCCGTGGCCCGCTTCTATCCGCTGCGCCGCAGCAAAGCCGTGGGCAAAGAGCGCTGGTATGAGAAAATCGCCCTCTCCTACACCGGCCAGATGACCAATTCGCTCTCCTCCTCCGAGTCGCAATTCTTCCACACCCCGCTGCTCAAATGGCGCAACGGCATGCAGCACCGCATCCCCGTCGAAGCCACCTTCCAACTCTTCAAGTACATCAACATCTCCCCCTCGTTCAACCTCAGCGGCCGCACCTACTTCTCGCGCCAGCGCAAATCGTGGAACACCGCCGCGGGCACTGAGCGCATCGACACGGTCTACGGGTTCTACAACCTCTTCGATTGGAACGTAGCCCTCTCGGCCAACACCACCCTCTACGGATTCTACAAGCCCGTGCGCCTCCTCTTCGGCGATCGCGTGCAGGCCTTCCGCCATGTCTTCAAGCCCGCCGTGAGCTTCTCCTTCGCACCGGACTTCACCGACGAGGCGCGCGGCTTCACCACCCACTACGTCCGCACCAACCCCGACGGCACCGTCTCCACCGTGAGCTATTCGCCCTACGCCATCGGAGCCTTCGGCTACCCCAACGCCACCCGACAGGGAACGCTCAACTTCTCGGTTTCCAACAACCTGGAAATGAAAATCAAATCGGACGCCGACACCTCGGGCTTCCGCAAAATCTCGCTCATCGACGAACTTTCGGCCTCCCTCTCCTACAACCTCGCCGCCAAAGTCCGCCCCTGGTCCGACCTCAGCACCAACCTCCGCCTGCGACTCACCAAGAGCTACACCTTCTCGCTCGCCGCACAGTGGGCCACCTACGCCTATGAGTTCGACGACAAGGGCAACGTCGTCGTGGGCAACCGCACCGAGTGGAGCTACGGCCGCTTCGGTCGCTTCCAAGGCATGAGCCAAAACCTCTCCTACACCCTCAACGGCCAGAAACTCCTCACCCTCTTCGGCCTGCTCACGGGCCACGGCTGGGACAAACTCCTCCATCCCGACCGCGACACCGACGACGCCGCACTCCCCCGCCGTCAACGCGAGGGCGCCGACGAAGACGACGCCGACGAAGAGCAGGGCGACCCGCAAGACGACGCCAACATCGACCCCATGCTCCGACGCAAACCCCGAAAGGAGCAGAAAGCCAAAGCCCGCGTCGACGAAGACGGCTATCTCCTCTTTGCCCTGCCCTGGAACCTCACCTTCTCCTACGGCATCTCCATGGCCGAAGACCGCTCCAAGCCCATCCACCGCGCCAACATGCGCTACCCCTACAGCTTCACCCAAACCCTCAACTGTTCGGGCAACCTCACCCTCTCCAAAGGCTGGAACATCAACTTCACCTCGGGCTACGACTTCACGCGCCACGCCATCTCGATGACCACGGCCGCCCTCTCCCGCGACCTCCACTGCTTCCAAATGACGTGCAACGTGGTGCTCTACCCCTACTCCTCGTTCAATTTCTCCATCCGCGCCAAAGCCGCCGAACTCGCCGACGCCCTGCGCTACGAAAAGCGCTCGGCCTATTCGTCGAACATCGACTGGTATTGACCGCCGCCCCCCACCGTCCTGCGCCGGCTCCGCGCCGCCGCCCCTCACCCGCCAACTCCGCAAGACCCGCAGCCCGCCTGCCGCAGCACCCCCGCCCCGGCCGACCCGCAGCCCCCGTCTCGCCCTTCACACACTCCACCTACCCTTAAAACCCTTCACACCATGCGCACCCTGCTCCTCAGCGTCGTCGCCCTCCTCGGCCTCGCCGCCCCCACCCTCCTCACCTCGTGCGACAACGACACCCCCAATCAGGTCCACCAGCTCAACTTCATCCCCCTCCAGTCGGGCGGTCGACTCTGCTACGCCGACCAGTCCACCGACACCGTCGGACTGCAAAGCACCGACTCGTGGACCGTCGCCGTCGCCACGCCCCAAGGCACCCCCGCCTGGCTCACCGCCGCGCCCGAATCGGGTCGTGTCGAGGCCAACCACTTCGTCACCCAGCCCCTCGCCCTGCGCTTCAGCCCCAACACCACCGGCGCCGTGCGCACCGCCCGCCTCAACGTCACCGCCGCAGCCGGCACGACCCGCACCATCGGCCTGCCCGTGGTGCAACTCTCCTGGCTCGACATCCGCCGTCCCGCCCCCACCGTGCTGCGTCCCGCCGCCGAGACCGACACCCCCGCGTCGGCTACTCGAGCCCAGCGGCTCCATTTCCCTGACGCCACCCCCGTCTTCATCGAGCCCCTCCCCTACAAGGCCGGCACCGTGGTTTGCGGCTTCGTGCTCTACGACACGACCGATCCCGCCCACCACAGCCTCACTTCCGACGCCTCTTGGCTCACCCTCTCCGCCGCCGATGCCACCCCCGCCGCCGGCCACCACGAAGTGACCCTCACCTTCACCGAAAACCCCGACCACGCCCCCCGCACCGCCCGTCTCGCCCTCACCTCGGCCGGCGTCACCACCTACATCACCTACACCCAGGCGGCCAAACCCTGATGCCCGCCCGCACCGCGGCCCGACGCCGCACGGCATAGGCGCATCACGCCCCTCGGCGCGTGGGCGGTAGGGATCAATCCCCCGCCGCCCGCGCCCCCTCCGCCGGGCAGCGTGCCGACCTCACGGCCCTGAGCCCACACCCCGCCCTGCGGCCGTCGGCGCCGCCCACCTTTTCCCATCATCCCCCCATCTTTCCTCACCCATGCACCGCCTGCTCCTCCTCCCCGCCCTCATCGGTCTCCTGCTCCTGGGCAGTTGCAACAGCGACAGCGAAACCAACTTCCACCACCTCGCCCTCGGCCCCACCGACAACGGCGAAATCCGCTGGTATGCCGACCAAACCACCGACACCCTCCGCCTCGTCAGCACCGACTCCTGGCACCTCAACCTCACCTACCGCACCCCCGCCGACAGCACCCGCCTGCTCTTCGCCCCGCGCCGCTTCGACCTCCCCGCCGGCACCACCGCCGCGCAAAGCCTGCCCCTCGTCGTGCGCCTCGCCCCCAACACCCTCGGGCGCACCCTGGCCGGCACCCTCACCCTCACCGCCGCCACCCCCGTGCTGCGCCCCGTCGAGGTGCACTTCTTCCAGTTCCCGCACCACAACGTGGACTATCCCATCGCCCAGTACGACGACGCCACAGAAAGCACCGTCTTCGTCGAAAACTACCGCGCGGCCGACACCAAGGCCTACCTGCGCTTCACGCTCTACGACCGCGACACGCCCTCCCACCGCCTCACCTCCGACGCCTCCTGGCTCACCGTGCCCGACTCCCTCGCACAGCCCGGTCCGGGTCTGCACAAAGTGACCCTCGCCATGCAGCCCAACCTGAACCTGCCCGCCCGCACGGCCCATCTCACCCTCACCACCGGAAGCGTCACCACCCGCATCGCCATCACCCAGCGCGGCGCTACGACCGGCAGCGGCACCTCTGCCGTCCGATAAGGCCCGCCCGCACGGCAGCCAGCCGCCCACCCAAGGCAAATGCCCCGCACGGCACCGAACGCCCACGGCCTCATGCCGAAAATCGGCCCGCCCCAACCCGGCGTGCCCGCCCGCACGGCCAACGAGCCCCGCACGGCAGCCATCCGCCCGCGCCTTATCTCGCCCGTCTTCCCCACCACCCCGAAAACTCCCGCGCCCTCGGCGCAAAACCCCGAATCTTCACGCCACAGCCCCCGAGTTATGCTCCTGCTCCCCCTCCTTTTCTCCGCCGCCCTCGCCGCAGCGCCCAAGGCCCACGCCCAGTCCGGCACCCCCCGTTTCGCCCCTTCCGCCGCAATCCCCGCCCGCGTCGACTCCCTCGCCCTGTCCAAGGCCGATCCCGCCCTCCACAGTCTCCTCCTCGCCGACGCCCCGCACGCCCTCCGAGCCGGTGCCGACCCCGCGGCCGACACGCTCCGCACCGCCGTCTACGTCGAGACCACCCTCCCCGCCGACCGCCTCGCGGCCGACTACCCCGCGGCACAACCCCGCGTCCTCTCCGAAGGCCTCCTCGCCCTCACGGCCGACGCCGCCACGCTGCGCCGCCTCGCCGCCGACCCCCGTGTGCAGAGCCTCACGCCGCGCCGCACCTTCGCCCCGCTGCTCGACAAAGCCCGCCGCGCCGCCGACGTCGACCGCGTGCAAGCCGGCACCCAACTCGACACGCCCTTCGACGGCCGCGGCGTGATCATCGGCATCATCGACCGCAGTTTCGAATATCGCCACCCCGCCTTCCTCGACCGGGAGGGCCGCAGCCGCATCATCGCCCTGTGGGACCGCAGCGGCTACACGCCGACACGCGACGGTTCGCTGCCGGTCGACAGCACCACCATCGTCGACGGCACCGACCACATCGATCTACAAGGCGGCGGCCACGGCACGCACGTGGCGGCCATCGCCGCCGGCAGCGAAGTGGGCAACCACTTCCACGGCGTCGCCCCCGGCGCCTCGCTCCTCCTCATCCCCTCCACCTTCGAGGGCGCCGAGGTAATCGAAGACGTGCGCTTCATCAGCAGTTTCGCCCGCCGGCGCCACATGCCCTGGGTCACCAACCTGAGCTTCGGCTCGCAAATCGGTCCGCACGACGGCACCACGCCCTACGATCGCACCCTCTCCGCCCTCACCGGCCCCGGGGGCATCATCGTCGCCGCCATGGGCAATGAGGGCATCGACGACCTGCACGTGGGCGCCACCCTCCAACCCGGGCAGACGCGCTACGTGCGTTTCACCCGCACCAAAACCGGCGAAGACGGTGTCTATCCCGATGCCGAACTCGCCCTCTGGGGGCAAACGCCCGACCGCGCCGTGCGCTTCAAACTCCGCCCCTACGTCCTCACGCAGGGCAAACTCATGCCCATGGACGCCGCCTTCTGGCAACGCTGCGCCGACATCCGCTCGGGCGCCGACCGCCACAACCTCAAAGAGCACTGGAGTGTGCGCCTGCACGTGAACCGCGTGCGCGTCGACCTCAACGATCCCGCCGCCGAAGTGGTCTTTGCCATCAGCCTCCCCGCCTCGGTGCGGAGCGAACGCACCTTCCACTTCTGGTGTGAGCGCCACCAAGGTCGCTTCTCGCCCACCGCCGTGCCCGGCCACGCCGCCGAGCACCTCGCCCCCACCGCCGACTACCTCGTGGGCGAAGGCGCCGCCACCATTCCCTCGGCCATTGCCGTGGGCAGCTTCACCTCGCGCAAGGACTACCCCGATGCCCTCCACCCCACGCCCCGCGGCAACCGCCCCAACGTGGTGCTCAACGGCATCGACCAGGTGGGTTTGCGCAGCTACTTCTCGTCCAACGGCCCGGGCCTCGACACCCTCCGCGTGCGCCCCACGGTCTTGGCTCCCGGCAGCATGGTGTGCAGCGCGCTCAATGCCCTCGCACCGGGCTTCAACCCCGAGGCCAAAACCACCTTCATCGCCGATGTGCTGAAGCGCGGCGACCGCACCTACTATTATGGCGCGATGCAAGGCACATCGATGGCCTCGCCCTTCGTGGCGGGCTGCGTGGCGCTGTGGTTGCAGGCCAGCCCCACCCTCACGCCGGCTGACATCACCGACATCATCCGCCACAGTGCCCGCCGCCCCTCCGTGATGCAAAAAGCTGAGTGGACGCCGCTCTACGGCTACGGCCGCATCGATGCCTACAAGGGCCTGCAACTGGCGCTGAAACACGCGGCCACCACGGGCATCGCACGCCCCGGTCGGTCGGCAGCGCCCGTCTCGCTGAGCCTGAACTCCGATGCCTGGCGCATCCTCTTCAACGCGCCCGAGTCGCACGCCGTGGTCACGGTTTCGGCCCTCGACGGTCGCACGCTCTTCAGCCGCACGCTCTCGCGTCCCGCGCAGGGTAGCGAACTCGTCATCACGCCGGCCGATCTACCCTCCGCCGCCCCTGGCATCCTCCTGCTGCGCATCGTCACGCCGGGCGCCGTGGTCACCCGCAAACTCGTGAATCCCGCCCGCTGACGCCCACCGCATCGCCGCCGCCCGCGATAATCCGCTGACTGCCTGGCAAAAAGCACTGCACGGCCTTGGTTCTCAAGCGAATACTTCGGCAAAAAGCATCGCCGACGCCCGCGATGATCCGCTCACGGCTCGGCGAATAGCATTGCAAGGCCGTGGTTTTCAATTGAATACTTCGGCCGCCGGTGCCGCACGCCCGTGATCATCCGCTGACGGCTCGGCGAAAAGCATTGCAAGGCCGTGGTTTTCAAGCGAATGCTTCGACCGCCGGTGCCGTACACCCGCGATCATCCGCTGACGGCTCGGCAAAAAGCATTACACGGCCGTGGTTTTCAAGCGAATACTTCGGCAAAAAGCATTGCACCGTCCCACCCTTTCTCACCATTTCACCCCCATGTCCCGACTCCTCCTCCCGCTCCTCGCCCTCCTGCTCCTCGTCGGTTGCGACGCCGTGGAGCGCCCCGACCGCTGGCGCGAAGACCCCGCCCCCATCGTGCCGCGGCGCAACGTGCTGCTCGTCGACTTCACCGGCCAACGGTGCAGCAACTGCCCCGCCGCCGCCGACCTCCTGCACAGCCTCACCGTCGGCCCCGCCGGCGCCCGCATCATCGCCGTCTCCGTCCACGGCGGTGCGCTCGCCCTCTCCACCGATGCCTCGCCCCGCGGCCTCGCCGGCCCCGATGCCCGCCGCCTCACCGACGAAGCCCGCGTCAGTTCCTGGCCCCAAGGCACGGTCGACCGCCCCGTCGGGGGCACACTGCTGCGCCCCTCCGCCTGGAATGCCGCCCTCGCCGAGCGTCTCGCCCTCGCGGCCGACGCCGACGCAGCGGCCCAGCAGTCGCTCGTGGCCGATGCCCACGTCGCGCTCGCCACGCGCACCCTCTCCTACACCCTCCGCCCCCGCCACCTCACCGACGCCGCGGGGCAGGCCGATGCCGAAACGTATCTCCACCTTTGGTTGGTCGAAGACAGCATCACGGCCCCGCAAACGTTGGCCGACGGCACGGAACGCGCCGACTACCTCCACCGCCACGTGCTGCGCCTCGACCTCACCGGCCCCGCCGCCCACCGTCTGACCCCGCCCCGCCCGGGCAGCTCGGCTCCGGCCATGACGCGTCCTGCCGCCGCCCCGCAGACCGCTGCACTCACCCGTTCGACCGACGCCCGATCCGCGGCAGCGTATCACTCCGCCCCGTCGGCAGCAACTCCCCTCCCTGCCTCCGTCGGCAGCAGCGCGGCAGCGCAACCCACCTCGCCCGGAAGTCCCGGAGCCGTGGCCGGTGCCGATCCCTACCGCGTGCACGGCGAAATAAAGCTCCCCGTCGGTCTCGGTTTGTCCGCCCGTTTCGCCACCACCACGCGCTTCAATCTCCGCCGCCTCACGCTCGTCGCCTTCCTCACCCGCGGTGTCCACGGCCCTGTGGGCGCCGTCGCCGCCACCCGCGTCGAAGTCCGCTGAAGCGGCGACCATTTGCTCCTGAAATCTCGGCCGACAGCTCGAGAAATTACGCCCGTATTGTCAAATACTTTCGCAAAACTCCACCTATGTTCTTCCATTTCTTCCGCACACACGGCCATTCGGCCGTCCACACGCCGCGCATGAGCGCCGGTTTCGCCCTCCTTTTCGCCCTCTTGCTCAGCACCCTGCCCCTCAACGCGCGCTTGGTGTTGCGCCACGGCGACCAAGTCCTTTCGCCGGCCGACACGGTGCGCATCACCGTCGTGGAGCAGCGCACGGAATACCCCTCCGACGATCCCGCCAACCCCGATCCCTTCACGGTCGTGGACTTCAAATATCCCGATCTCGCCTCCTACACCGTCGGCACGGACGAGTCCCTCAACGCCCCCCTCGACTTCTCGGCGCTGGTGGAGAATGTTTCGGACTTTTCCCTCCAGTGGTGCGGACTCACCCACGAGTGCAACTTCCTCTCCGACCGCGGCGACCACGAAACGCGCAACGCGCGCCTCACCGCCGAGAAACCCCGCCTGCCCCTCGAACTGGAAGGCCATTTTGAAGCCAACCGCTACGGCCATGCCGTGGCGCGCCTGACGCTCACCCCCACCGCGCCCGCAGAAGCCTCCACCACCTACGTAGTGCGCTTCACCTACGCCGCCCCCTCGGCCCTGCCCCGCATTGCCACGCCCCTCCCGGCCGACGCCGTTCTCTACGATCTCACCGGTCGCCGCGTCGTGCGCCCCCTTCCCGGCCACATCTACCTCCGCGCCGGCCGCAAATTCGTCGCGGAGTGACCTATCATGTACCCGAAATCGCCAAATCGGGTACATGAGAACCTTATCATGTACCCAAAATCGCCAAATCGGGTACATGAGAAACCCATCATGTACCCGAAAACGCCAAAACGGGTACATGAGAAACCCATCATGTACCCGAAAACGCCAAAATGGGTACATGAGAACCTTATCATGTACCCGAAAATGCCAAATCGGGTACATGAGACCGCCCCTCTCCCCCGTTCCATCTCCCTTGTCCCCTTTCACCCAGCCGAACATGCTCAAGAAACACACCCTTTTTAAAATTCGCCATCTTCGAGAATCAGAAGACCGCGTCGAATTCAAGAAAGCCAATCAGGGACTTTTCTCCTACAACGGTTCGGGAAAAAGCAAAGCCACCGACCGCCGCAAATGCATTTTGGGCTATGTGGTGGCGTTTTGCAACGAAGGTGGAGGCGAATTGATCTTCGGTGTCGACGATGCCTACCCTCATCGCATCAATACCAAGACGAGCGCGGAAAATCCACAACCGATCAAAACACAGACAACGCACTGTGAACCAACACATTGGAAATACGTCCAAAACGCGTCCAAGATGACGCCAAAAACAGCAAAATCAGCGCAAATTCAGTGCGAATTTCGACCGTAGTAATCTCATTTTCAACAAACTACGAATACGTCCAAAACGCGTCCAATACACTTTCACCACACCAGTGCACCATTCGCACGCCCAACCTCCGGCTCGCCCTCGCCGATTGCCCCTCCTTCCCCGACTTGCCCTGTGTGAAAACAAACAGCTTTCGGCAAGTGCTTAAATAGCCCCCGCCCCCCAGCCCAATGACACTATGGAAAGACTCAAAATCTCCACCTCCGTCGGACTTTTCCGCGTGCCCACCGACGATATTGCCTACATCGAGGCCTCCGGCAACTACTGCGACGTGCATCTCTTCAACGGCGAATCCGTGACCATGACGTTTCAGTTGCACTACTTCGCCGAAGTCCTCGGCATGCTGCAACAGAATTTCTTTCTACGCGTGGGCAAAAGCCTGATCGTGAACAAAAATTTCGTCTACGCCATCAACGTCACCAATCAAGAACTGAAACTCATGGACT
>ERZ1674206.47-NODE-47-length-17875-cov-7.343827_pt1 | contig 17875 bp, 13 predicted proteins | sample MGYA00581307_ERZ1674206 | MGnify/ENA primary metagenome ERZ1674206 (study PRJEB41354, sample SAMEA4873348) | human saliva metagenome | biome: human-associated habitat [ENVO:00009003]; feature: mouth environment [ENVO:08000002]; material: saliva material... | reverse complement strand
GGTTCCGGCCCGTTTTCTGTCACCGCGCGAGGGGTGCGAGAGCTGCGGGCGCGGTGCTGGGCGTACTGATGGTTCTCGGATCGGTGATGCGTAGACAGATGGGTTGCGGTTTCGCGGATAGGTTGTGCGTATCCGGATAGGTTGTGCGTATCCGGATAGCTTAATAACCTATCCGGATGTTCGTTACCTATCCGGATGTTCGTTACCTGTCCGGATGTGCATGTATCAAGGTATTTCGACGCTCGTCGCGGTGTGAGGTCGTTGTGGGTGGCGCGTTGTGCACCGTGCTGGACCTGCTGGAGTGGTTCCCCCGCAATGTCGCACGCAATTTCCATGTAAACCTTTTGAATCCTGAAATTGTATCGTTGGAATTGCAACGTTTGTGGCGGATCTTGAAGATTCAAGGAAGGGAATTACGTGCGAGATTTATGGGGACACCATAGGGCGCTTGTGTCGGCGTGTCGTTGCAATTGCCCGGCTGGTGGCTGCTCGGCCTGCGAACTTGGCGCGGGCCCTGAGACGCGGTAGTCTGCGGCTGATGGCTGACAGTAAGCTGCTAGTGACACGGGGCTAGCGGCTGCGTGCGTTCCCCGACTCTTGGCAGGTGCTCCATGTTCTTCTCTCGCGATGCTCTGAACCCCGCAGGCAACGGCCTGAGCCCCGACGAGTGGTGGAAGGGCGCGGTCGTCTACCAGATCTACCCGCGCTCCTTCAAGGATTCCAACGGGGACGGCTTCGGGGACCTTGAGGGGATCCGCTCCAAGCTCGACTACCTGAAGTCCCTGGGCGTGGATGTCCTGTGGCTCTCGCCGATCTACGCCTCCCCGCAGGCCGACAACGGCTACGACATCGCCGACTACTACGACATCGATCCCATGTTCGGGACGCTCGCGGATTTCGATGCCCTGCTGGAGGGCGTCCACGAGAGGGGCATGCGCCTCGTCATGGACCTGGTCGTCAACCACTCCTCCGACGAGAACCCGTGGTTCGTGGAGTCGCGCTCCTCGCGGGAGAACCCGAAGCGCGACTGGTACATCTGGCGTGAACCTCGCCCCGGGTGCGTGGGAGGCGAGGCCGGGGCGCAGCCTAACAACTGGGGGTCCTTCTTCTCCGGCTCGGCCTGGGCGTGGGACGAGGCCACGGGCCAGTACTACCTGCACCTGTTCCACAAGAAGCAGCCCGACTTGAACTGGGAGAACCCGCACGTGCGCGCCGCCGTTTATCGCATGATGAACTGGTGGCTCGACCGTGGCGTTGACGGATTCCGTATGGACGTCATCAACCTGATCTCGAAGGATCCGGGCCTGCCCGACGGCGTCGTCTACCCGGGGCGCGCGTGGGGCGAGGGTTTCCCGCATTTCTCGCAAGGCCCGCACTTGCACGAATACCTCGCCGAGATGCGACGCGAGGTGTTCGATGGGCGCGTCGGCACTATGACGGTTGGGGAGTGCCCGGGCGTGCGCCGCGATAACGTCCTGTTGTTCACGGACCCGGCCCGCGCAGAGCTCGACATGGTGTTCCAGTTCGACCACGTCGACCTCGGCCTCGAAGCGGGGAAGTTCCACCCGCGCCCGCTGCGCCCCGGCGAGCTCGCCGACTGCCTGAGCGCCTGGCAGGAGGCCCAGGGTGAGGTCGGGTGGAACAGCCTCTACCTGGACAATCACGACCAGCCGCGCGCCGTCAGCCGTTTCGGCGACGAGGAGTACCGCTACGAGTCGGCGACCGCCCTGGCCACCGCGCTGCACATGCTGCGTGGCACCCCCTACGTGTACCAGGGCGAGGAACTCGGCATGACCAACGGGGCGTTCCACGGCCTCGGCGATTTCCGTGATGTTGAGGCGCTGCGCTACTACCGCGAGGCCGTGGCGACGGGGGAGAGCCCCGAGGCCGTCCTGGCGGGTATGCGCGCGACCGGCCGCGACAACGCGCGCACGCCCGTCCAATGGGACGCGAGCGAGCACGCCGGTTTCACGGAGGGGGACCCGTGGATTGGCGTCACCCCGAACTATCGGGAGATCAACGCCGCCTCCCAGGTCGGCGACCCCTCTTCCGTGTACGCCTACTATCGCGCGCTCGCGGACGTCCGCCACGGCCTGCCGGTGATCGCCTCCGGGATGTTCGAGAGAATTGCGACCCCTTCGCCTGCGGTCTTCGCCTACCGGCGCACCCTCGGCGAGGCCGTGGCAACGGTCCTCGTTAACCTGTCTTCACGGCCTGCGTCCCTCGGCGAGGCGGCGCGCGGGGTGGTCGGCGAGCTGCTTCTTTCCAACCGCGACCTGCCCGAGGCCAGGCGGGGAGTCCCGGCAGTCCTCGAGCCGTGGGAGGCGCGCGTTTACCTCGCGTGAGGGGCGCGTGGCCCCTGGGTGCTGGCGTATGTTCGTGTACACGTCATGAATCATTTATCCAGAGTGCACTCCAGCGTGGGCGTTGCACCGTCGTAAGCGAAGTCGATGCGGCATTCGTAGGAGGCCGCTTGGGGGAGGCGCTTGCCGGCGTTGGGGTCGGTGGGGCCTGTTCCTACTATGAGGGTGAAGCTCCATACCGTCGAGAACACCGGTGACATTGATGGGCCTGTCCCTACTATGCGGCCGAAGCGCTTATTCTCTAGTGGACCAATGAAGGGTGGATCGTTTACCAGGTCCAGTGGTTCAGTGGAGAACGCGAGGGCTCCGCAGGTGCGTTGTCGCGCGGGGTTTGGCGTGCCGGTGCGGCAAGATGCCGCGAAGGCTTCGCTTTCGGTTTGGATCCATTGGGTGAGCTTCTCGCTCGGCTCAATTGTGAAGGGGGTGGTCCTCCACATGTTGGTGCGGATTTCCCCTGCCCCATCGGCCAGGGGGTGCTCGTAGTTGAGCGTCCAGTACTCGGGGTTCTTGGGGGTGGCCTCCATGCGGTAGCTGCCGGGAAAGAGGAGGTAGGAACCCCGCGGGTTGCTGACCAGGATGTCGCCAATGCGAATGCTGCGCAGGCCGTCCGTGTCGATCACCGTGGTCATCGATCCATACGAAGAGACGTCGATCTTCCACATGCCGAGCTGACCGTTCCTCCGTTTGGTCTCTTCGAAATAGGAACTGAAGAAGTAGGAGTCGCTTGCGCGGTCGTTGAACCGAACCGTACCCTCGATCTCCGTCCGTATGCCCTCGTTCTCCGTCGAGTTGTTGGGAACTGCGCGCCCCTCAAAAGTGACTTTCGAGGGGGCGTGCGCGTGTGCGGCATCCGTGAGGAAGTCACGCGAGTCTTCGCCGTCGAAAAGGGTCACGAGTTCGGGGAAATATCTCACGGCGTCGTCGTATTTCCCGTCTTTGACGAGGTCCATGTAGCGGTTCCACGCATCCAAGGCTGTCAGGTTGGACAGGTACACGTAGTTCGACCAGTATCCCCCTCCTGCGATGGCGGCCACGAGGCCCACGCACGAGGCCGTGGCGATCCAGCGCTTGCGCCGCGACGGGCGCGATGGCAACGCCGTCGACGAGGCAGTCGTTGCTGTCTCAATGCGTGACATGGAACCTCCCAGGGTGTGCAACATCGAACGATAGCAAGGGGTCACTCGGCGCTGCAAACACTTGAACATTCCGGGGCCTCAGTTGTCGGGAGAATCCTCCAAGTGCGGTGCGGTGGTTGGGGCAGGCGTCGTGCTCTTCCTGGGGTGGGTGCTCCGGCGTGCTACCGATAACGCTACGGTCCGATAGTATATGGAGCGGTCAGGTTTTTCGCTCCTACGTGAGAGAGGCGTCATGACGGCGAAGAAGCTTTATCACCGCCTGTACGCGCGTGTGGTGCGCGAGCGGCTGCGCTGGTCTGTCCAGCCTCCCGTGTTTTTCGCGCGCCGCCGCTACTGGTTGACGAGCGTGGTGGCCGTCGTGGTCCTCATCGGTGCGGCCGTGTCTGTGCTCGCGTGGCGCTCCCACGAGGAGCAAGCCAACCGGGAGAGGGATAACGAGGCGCTCGCCGGTGCCACCAGCGTGGTGTACGCCTACTGTGACGCTGTCTTGGGTGGGCGCATCGACGAAGCGGCTGCGATGGATGGCCTCGCAGATTCTACGGACCCCAATTGGATGCTGAGTGATGCGGGGGAGGACTTCACGGTTGCGGCCGGCACCTTCGTGTCCTTGTCGGTGTCCGAGGGGGAGATGTCCGCGGACAGGCTCACTGCGACCTTTGATGTCACGAGCACCCCTCGCGTCGGGATGGCAGCGCGTGAGGAGAGTATTGAGATGGTGGCGCGCCGAGACAGCGTCGACGCTCCCTGGACGATCGCCACCAGCCTCGCGCAGACGGTGACGGTCGAGCTGCCCGCCGCCACGACCGACGTCCTCTTCAACGGGGCTACCATCGCTTCCTTTAACCCCGTGGCGGAGTGGCCGGTCAAAGGACGGGCCCTCACGTTGACCCTCTACCCGGGGAAGTATGAGATCGGTGCGCGCTCATTCAGCAGCGAGGCGCGCCTGAGATCGTTGCCCGGCAAGGGTATGTTCCTGTATCGGGACGACAAACACGGCGCGGTCCAGTCCCAATTCACTGCTCTGCCCTCGCGTGCCGGTGCCGTGACGGTTACTCCCTTCGCCTTCGACGCTAGCGTCTTGGAAAAGGAAACAGAATACGAGCTCGTGGAGCTCATCACGGAGTGTATCGACACGCAGGGAAGCTCATCGCACCTGTGCCCCGACGCGACCACAAACGCCCCACCGAGAGTCAAGCAGGCTGACCTTCGTCACGAACTCGACTACTACGGCATTCGTGTGACCATGGACTCTCCGACGACCTTCACGATTAAGAGTCTGCGTTTCCCGGACCCGGCGCCCGGCACAGCCGAGTCATACACGGGCAGTGGCACCATGTCCTACGACGAGAACGGTAACGAAGCGATCACCGGGATCACCCTCGCCCCGAGCCAGACCTGACAACCGCTCGGACTCTCAGTAGTAGTAGGGGTAGTCCTCCCAGCGGGGGGCGCGGTGCTCGAGGAAGGCGTCACGCCCCTCCTGGGCCTCTGCCGTCATGTAGGCCAAGCGCGTGGCCTCGCCCGCGAAGACCTGCTGGCCAGCCAGCCCGTCATCCGCCAGGTTGAAGGCGAACTTGAGCATACGGATGGCCTGCGGGGACTTCGTCGCGATGGTCGCCGCCCACTCCAGCGCGGTCTCCTCCAGCCGCGCATGCGGGACAGCGCGGTTGATGACGCCCCAGCGCTCGGCAGTCTGCGCGTCGTAGCGCTCGGCCAGGAAGAAGATCTCGCGCGCCCTCTTATCCCCGGCCTGGCGGGCCAGCAGCGCGGAGCCGTAGCCGGCGTCGAAGGACCCCACGTTCGCGTCCGTCTGCATGAAGGCCGCGTGCTCGATGGACGCCACCGACAGGTCCGCCACCACGTTCAGCGAATGCCCGCCGCCCGCCGCCCACCCGGGAACCGCCGCGATGACGACCTTCGGCATCGTGCGGATCAGGCGCTGGACCTCCAGGATGTGCAGGCGTCCGGCGCGCGCCGGGTCGATCTGCTCGCGGCGCTTCGCGGTGGCGGCCTCCGGGTCCGCGCCCTCGACCTCGTAACGGTAGCCGTCCCGGCCTCGGACCCTCTGGTCGCCCCCCGAGCAGAACGAGTATCCGCCGTCGCGCGCCGACGGCCCGTTGCCCGTCAGGATGACGGCCGCGACCTGGGAAGTCTGGCGCGCGTGGTCGAGCGCGCGGAACAGCTCGTCGACCGTGCCCGGGCGGAAGGCGTTGCGAATGTCGGGGCGATCGAAGGCGATGCGCACCACCGGCATGTCCTGGCCCTTGGGGCGTCCGTCCGCCTCGGGGCCGCGCGAAATCCCACGGTGGTAGGTGATGTCGGCGAAATCGAAGCCCTCGACCTCGCGCCAGCGGTTCGGGTCGAAGGTGTCGGAGACGAAGGGCAGAGCACTCATGTGTCGGATTCTAGTAGACGAGGCCGGGACGGGTCTGTCCCTGTCCCAACCATCTCCGGTGGTTGGGAGAGCGGGGGTGGGGTGTGTCGATGCGCTGCGTCGCGCCCGGCGTGCAGGGGCTGTGCGTGCCCAACGTGCGGGCAAGCTAACCGCACGGCATGGGGGCTGGCTGAAAAGACAGGCGGCAAGTGCTCACTAGTCACATTCGTTGTGATCTGTGAGATAACCTTATTTTCCAGGCGTTTGGCATTCCGTGCGAGTCTGTCATTTCTCAATGGTTAGTTCAAAACGAACCAACAGGTGTCAGTGTAAACGAGTTGAGGAAGAAGGAATGTTGCGCGACAATATTACCGACATGTAAGGAGAGTCTGATGAACGCATCGCAGCAGGTCACGCTCATGCGCATCCCCATGCGCACGCTGAGCCGCCAGGCGCGTTACGTCCTCGAAGGCGTCGACGACATCTTGGTGTACAAGGTAGCGATGACCACGCGCTTCCGTGGCGTGACTCGCCGCGAAGGACTCCTTCTCCATGGACATGCAGGGTGGGGCGAAGCCGCCCCCTTCTGGAACTACGACGACGTCGAATCCTCGCGCTGGCTGGCCGCCGCCCTCGAATCGGCGCGCCGCTTCCCGCCGGTTCCTCGCCGCAAGTACGTGCCCGTAAACGTGACGGTCCCCGTGGTGTCCCCCGAAGAAGCCTACGAACGAGTCAAGGTCTCCGGCGGGTGCGCCACCGCGAAAATCAAGGTCGCCGAACCCGGTGTGAGCGTGAGCCGCGACTGCGCGCGCATCGCCGCCGTCGCCGACGCCCTGCGTGACACCGTCGGAGGGCAAGCCATGATCCGCCTGGACGCCAACGGCGCCTGGGAAGTCGACGAGGCACGCGCCGCGATTCCCACGATGGCTGAGGCCGCGGGCGTGGTTCCCATCGAATACGTTGAACAGCCATGCCTCACGGTGAACGAACTGGCCGAAGTACGTCGCAGCGTCGACGTGCCCATCGCCGCCGACGAATCCATCCGTCGCGCCGAAGACCCCCTCGACGTGGCCCGCAAGGAGGCCGCGGACGTCGTCATCATCAAGGTCGCGCCCCTCGGAGGCGTGCGATCCGCCCTGCGGGTCGCACGTAAGAGCGGACTCGGTGTCGTCGTCTCCTCCGCGCTCGAAACCTCCGTGGGCCTCTCCGTGGGCGTCTCCGCGGCGGCCGCCGTGCCGGGGATCCCTCGTGCGGCCGGACTAGCCACGGCCTCGTTGCTCGTCGCCGACGTCACCACCCCCCTCGTGCCCGAACGCGGCCGACTACCCGTGGGACGCCTCGAACCCGACCAGGAACTCATCGACCGGACCCCCGGCGACTCCGACCTCGCGTCCCGGTGGGGGATGCGCCTCGAAGGTATGGCCGAGCACCTGGAGGCAAGCGCCCGGTAGGCTGGGCGCATGCCCTCCGTCGATACCGCACGCGCGATCCTGTCCACCCTGGACGCCCTGGGCGTCACCCACGTCCTGTACTGCCCCGGTTCGCGCAGCGCGCCCTTCGCCTACGCCCTCGAATCGGGTTCCTTCAGCGGGCACGCGCGCGCCGTCCTCGACGAACGTGGAGCCGGTTTTCTCGCGGTCGGCCTCGCGCGAGGCGGAGCGCTGCCCGCCATCGTCGTCACCTCCGGCACGGCCGTCGCCGAGCTCACCCCCGCAGTCCTCGAGGCCTCCCACGCGCGCCTGCCCCTCATCGTCCTGAGCGCCGACCGCCCCGGCGAACTCCGCGGCGTCGGCGCCTCACAGACGACCGACCAGGCCCGCCTCTTCGCCGCGCACGCGCGCGCCTGCGTCGACCTGGAGCCTCAGGAACCCTCGCCCTCCCTGGTCGGCCAGGTCTCACGTGCGTTCGCCGCCGCCACCGGTGCCCCCACCGGCGTGCCCGGCCCAGTCCAGATCAACGTCGCCTTCCGCGACCCCCTCACGCCCCAATCACCGGCCTCCCGCGCGTCGGCCACGCCCGCCTCCTCCTCGATGAACGGCCCCGGCGATGCCGGCCTCCCCGGGGACGAGGCCCCGGCCTCGTTCGTCCCGCGCCCGACCCGGGTGCTCCCCGCCCGCCCTGTGCCCGAGCGCTGGGAGGACGTGGTCGGTTCTGCGACCGCCGGTCTCATCGTCGCGGGTGAGGGCGCGTCGCAGCGGGCCGCCCACTGGTCGCGGGCCTCGGGTTTCCCCCTCCTGGCCGAGCCCGCCTCCGGAGCGTGGGCCCTCGGGGGCGTGACCCCCTTCGAGCAGGCCGTCGTCTGCTCCGACCTCGCGCGCCAGGTCGACACCGTCGTCCTCACGGGGCGCCCGACCCTGTCGCGGCCCATTCACGCGCTTCTCGCACGCCCCGACGTGCGTGTCATCGTCGTGGACCCCTGCGCCCCCTGGGTCGACACTTCCGGCAACGCGACCACGGTCGTGGCCGACCTTCAGGCCCCCGAGGACCCGGTGCCGGGACGGCTCGCCGGCTGGGCCTCGCGCGTGCAGGCCCTCTCCGCGAAGGCCGCCTCACGCATCGATGCCCTCCTCTCGGACGGGTCAGGGCGCACGATGATCGACCTGGCACGCGCCGTCGCTTCGGCCACGGCCGGCCCGCTCGTGCTCGGCGCTTCCAACCCCGTGCGCGCCTTCGACTTGGGCGTCGCCTCCCTGTCCGGGCGCCTCGTGTACTCCAACCGAGGCCAGGCCGGCATCGACGGGACCGTCGCCACCGCGGTCGGCGTGGCCCTCGCCCATGGCCTCGCAAGGCGCGACGAGGCCTCGGAAACCGCCACGTCCATCCCTTATACAGAAACGGCGAATGTGGTCACGGCCTCGTCGAATGAAGGCAGCGTCGACACAGTCGATGGTGAGTGGGAGGGCGCCGCCCCACGCGTCACCGCCGTCATGGGCGACCTGACGCTGTGCCACGACGCATCCTCCCTCGCGCTCGCCGCGGCCACGGGAGCCAGGCTCGACATCGTCCTCGCCGACGACTCCGGCGGCGGTATCTTCGCCACTCTCGAACACGGCCGCGCCACCACCCCCGAGGCCTACGACCGCTGGTTCGGCGTCGCCCAGAGCGTCAACTACGAGGCGCTCGCCGCCGCCTACGGCGTCGGTTTCGTGCGCGCCACCCACCCAAGGGAACTCGCCTCTATCCTTGCCGCCCCCGCGGCGGGACCCCGCCTCATCCACGCGCCCGTTGAACGGGCCACGCACCTGTACGCGGCCCTGCGCGGCGCAGCGCAGTAGGCGACGCCCTCGCGGCTTCCTCTGGCGAATAGCGCGCCTGCGAATCCCCGGATCCCCGTCCCCCCGCGCGTCATTCAGGACACTCACAGGAACCTCACAGCGCCCGCTGGAGGAAACACCTCATACTGGTAGGTAACGAACGAACTGACAGCAGAGGAAAACATGACTGAGCCCCGTATTCCCGGACCCGATCAACAGGCCGATCAGGCGGCGAATGCCGCAACCCCCACCGATGCGCAGCCGCACACGCAGGACACCATGGCACCGGGCGGAACCTACGGCGCGCCCGCGGGCCAGCCGGTGACGGAGTACCCGGCCCCGACCTCGGCCCCCGCCCCGGTCGTCATCGTCAAGAAGAAGGGACCCGGGTGGGTCGCCCTGCTCGGAGCGATGCTCCTGACGATCGTCCTGACGCTGGGCGCGATGCTCTACGTGCGCCCGGCCATGCTGCGCGTCTCCACGCCGACCAACCTCAACAATGGCACCGTCGCGACCGTACCGGCCTCCTCCGACGCCACCGACTGGACCGCTGTCGCCTCCGCCGTTTCCCCGGCCGTCGTCACGATTTCGACACAGAGCGCGTCCACGGGAAGCACCGGATCAGGCGTCATCTACGACGCACAGGGTGACATCGTCACCAACTACCACGTCATCTTCTCCGTGCTCACCGGCGGGCAAATCCAAGTCACCCTGGCGGACGGGCGACTCTACGCCGCGCGCGTCGTCGGCCACGACAAGACCACCGACCTGGCCGTTATTCGCCTGGAGAACCCGCCCGCGGACCTGACGGTCGCGCGCTTCGCGACGTCGGCGAACCTCGAGGTCGGCGCCCCCGTCATGGCGATCGGCGCGCCCCTGGGCCTGTCGAACACGGTCACGACCGGCATCGTCTCAGCACTCAACCGCCCCGTTGAGGTCTCCATGGACGAGGACTCCACCTCCCAGGACCAGACGCAGGCGTCCTCCGACCTGGTCGTCACCAACGCCATTCAGATCGACGCCTCCATCAACCCTGGCAACTCGGGCGGCCCGCTGTTCGACGCGACCGGCGCGGTGATCGGAATTAACTCCTCGATCAAGTCGCTAGCCACCTCCGCCGACGGGCAGGCGGGTTCGATCGGCCTGGGATTCGCGATCCCTTCCGACCTGGTCGTCTCTGTTGCTGATCAGCTGATCGCGACCGGTTCTGCCTCCCACGGGATGCTCGGCGTGACCGTCAAGGCCGCGACGACGACCGTCGGCTCCGACACCTATGTGGGTGCCGAGGTTCAGGACGTGTCCGCCGGTTCCGGCGCTTCCGCTGCGGGTATCCGCTCCGGTGACGTCATCCTTAAGGTTGAAGGCCAGGAAGTGACCAGCCCCAAGCAGCTCGTCGGCTACGTGCGCCGCTATCGCGCGGGCGACACCATCAACCTGACGATCGTGCGCGATGGCTCAACGCAGGACCTGTCGGTCACGATCCAGGGGTCCTGACTCTCATCGACGAGGCTCGCCGCCCCTGCGAGGGGCGGCGAGCCTTTTGCGCGTTGAGTGGAGTTACGTGCAGTGCGCCGACGCGCCGCGACCGCTGGAAGGGCAATGGGCTGTCCTCTCCTATCGCATGCTGTATAACGCGCTCTCGAGCGAAGACCCGTAGACATCGGGTTCGGGGAGGCGGACGCGATTGAATGCGCCCTGCACCCGTTCAACGGTCGTGCAGTCGTATCCCGTCACGTCAAGGGGGAGCGGAGAACCAGGTGAAACCTGCGTATCCGCAGCAAAGTCATAGCGGAGGAAATGAAGGGCACCAGGTTGTGGCGCGTAGCCGAAATCGAGGTTCTCAGGTCCCCCGAGTCGCGTGAGCAAACGCTCATAGATTGGTGTTGGGGTCACAAACCAGAGACCAGATCGGCACAGGCTTTCTCGTTGCAGAATCTGTCCCTTATAGATGAGCTGCGGAATAATGCGCTTTGACACGTTCTCCCAGTTCAACCCCACCGTGGATTTGGCGATGCTGCGCTCAGTCTTGAGGAGCGCGCTTCGAGAGTCCCTGTAGTTCCCAGTTGTATCGATAGTCTGAACTTCGACGGAGGTAAACTCCGCAAGTTTTCCATGTTCGTCGATGCGTGCGAGGACCCAGTCTGCGAAGTAGTTCCCGACCCCGTCCCTCTTTGGCAGCTTGAGTTCTTTCCCCCATTTGTGTCCAAAGATGGCGACAGCACCGCCTTCTGCGTGGGCGTGAGCAAGCGCTCGGCGACCTGGGTAGAGAGTCAGTTTCCTGCCAAAGGTCCTCTCAGCGATGATGTGAAGCACCTTGTACTCGTCGGCGTACAGCCGATGAGGGCAACAAATGACGGGGGTGGGTGATGAAGACTGTCTGATCGTGCAAGCGCCGGAACGCTCGCCATCTCGACCGAGAGGCTTGGTGCATAGCTCGCCAATGAAAGGACAGAACTGTTTCTCAGCCGCTTTGAGAGCTGCATCCGAGTGGTCGTCGAATCGGTAGCCGAAAAACTCGTGGATGTAACCTGCCATCACGCGCTCCCAAGATGGGTTGCGATTTGCGTGCCAATCGCTTGGGCAAGCATCGGGGGGACGGCGTTACCAACCTCTGCGTACTGCTCCGCTAAGGAACCCGTGAAGTGGTACGTGTCGGGGAACGACTGAATCCTTGCGGCCTCGCGAACCGTAAATACGCGATCCTCCGAGGGATGGAAGAACGCTCCCCAGTGCGGGTCGCACTTCGTCAGAATCGTTCCGGAAAGATCGCCCCAACGCGGTCGACCGTAGCGTTTCGTGTGGTCGGACTTTCGGGCGCGCCGCATTCCAGCAGGTAATAAGTTGTGTGGGATATTTGTCCAATTTCCGCCCGGCGGGATGTGTGACAGGCGTTCAAGGTTGATTCCCGACAGGTTGCTCGAGAAATGGTTGTACACGCCGGTACTTCCTCGGCGGACCTGGTTTTGGAAGACGGAGGTCGGAGCGGAATCGTATTGGGCGATAGCATCCTGTGAGTTCAGGGGTTTTGGCGAGCGCGGGAGATCGGAGATGGCGTCGCGAAGTGTTGTAGCTGCCTGAGAGGAGGCATCCGAAGGCTGCTCAAGAATGTCTTTTCCGTGGAAATTGTGCGAAAAGTTCGCTCTGACCTGGGCGCAGTGTGTCGGCTGCGGCCACACTGTGGCCTCATTATGCGGAGTGAGGGTTCCGATGATGATTGTGCGCCACCGTGTCTGAGGTACGCCGTGGTAAGCCGCGCTCAAGATCTTCACGGACGTGTGGTAGCCATATTGCTCGAGTGACGAGGTGATCGCGGTTAGTGTCCCTCCACGCTCGAACGAGACCAATCCAGGAACATTTTCGATAAGGATCGCGCGCGGCATAAATTCCTCGGTAAAACGAAGAAACTCCCGAAAGAGATGATTGCGCGGATCCTTGTTTGAGCGGATTGGAGCGTTGATGGAGAAACCTTGGCAGGGAGGTCCTCCAGCCAGTAAATCGAGATCGCCCCTATCGAGTCCAAACCGCGAACGTACCTCGTGCGCATCAACTCGGCGGATGTCGTCAACAACGACATCAGTCTCCCGGTGGTTAAACGCGTAGGCTGCGGCGTATGTGGGATGAAGCTCAGAGGCAAATAGAGGGCGAAAGCCTGCTTGCGTGAGTCCCGTCGACAGGCCGCCGGCACCTGCGAAGAGATCGATGCTAGTGAACATGTGTCCTGGCTCTTTCGTTGTCGGGAATCTGGTTGCCTCACCGACGGAATGAGGGTGTTTGTCGTCTGCTATTCAGGGTAATGCCCCGCGTCCTCATCTGCGTCCGGGTGACGGAAGATGCGGGTACCGAGCCGCGTGGAATGCACCTCACACCCCGAGGGCGTCCAGGAGCGGGCGCATCTTGGCCTCGGTCTCGGTCAACTCCAAGTCGGGGTCCGAATCCGGCATGATGCCTGCCCCGGCAAAAAGGCGCAGGCGAGTCCTGGAGGCCAGGCCGCATCGCAGGGCGATCGCGAACTCGCCGTTGCCCGCCGTGTCGCCCCAGCCCACCGGCCCGGAGTAGCGGCCGCGCTCGGTGTCCTCCAGCTCTTCGATGAGGTGCATCGCGGCGTCACGGGGAGTGCCGCAGGCGGCGGCGATCAGCATATCGGCGGCGAATCCCCCAGCGAATACGACCTACGCCAAGCGGCCTGGACAACAGTCGCATAAACAAACCGTCAACAACGTGCGCACAACTCCACGGGGCAAACCGTGAATTACTTGAGCGGAGTGCAGTCAAGCGTGGGCTCTGCTCCGTCGTAGGCAAAGTTGATGGTGCACGTGAAAGAGGTTGCTTGGGGGAGTTTCTTGCCGGATGCGGGGTCGGTGGGGCCTGTTGCTACTCCCAGGGGGAAGGTTGTGCCGCGCAGTGAGCTAATAATCAGGTCATTTGTCGCATCCAACGGTTCCGTACTGTATGCAAGAGCGCCACAGCGTCCTTCCTTGGTGGGATCCGGCGTGCCGGTGCGGCAAGATGCTGCGAATGCTTCGCTCTCCGTCTGAATCCAATCCTTCAGCTTGTCGCTTGGCTCAATCTTGAACAGTGTGGTCGACATGCCAGCGCGAATTTCTCCTGCCCCGTCGCCGAGAGGACGCGCGTACTCGATCGTCCAGTAGTCGGGATTCTGTGGAACGGCTTCGACGCGATAGCTACCAGGAAAAAGGGAGTAAGAACCCTGGGGGTTGTCGACCGACACGTCACCGATACGAATACTGCGAAGGCCAGCTGTATCGATCAAGGCACTCGTTGACCCGAACGAGGAACCACTGATCTCCCACATGCCGAGCCGACCGTTCCTCTTGTCTGTCCTATCGAGAGCGGTGCGGAAGGGACGCTGTGGGGAAGGCCCGTCATTGTATCGAATCCATCCATTAACCCAGGGATGCGGGTCGGTGCCAGTATGCCCATCCGACAAGGTTCCCTCGAAACTGACCGTGCTGGGTGCGTGAGCGTGTGCGGCGTCAGTGAGGAACGCTGTGGAGTATCGCCCGTCGAAATTGGTGACGAGATCCGGAGAGTATGCCAGAGCCTCGTCATATTTCCCATCTTTGATGAGATCCATGTAACGGTTCCACGCGTCCAAGGCCGTCAGGTCGGATAGGTACACGTAGTTGGACCAGTAGCGCGCCCCGGATGCGGCGGCCACGAGGCCAACGCACGAGGCGGCGGCAACCCAGCACTTGCGCCATGGTGTGTTGTTCATTGATAGCCCTTCATGTGTGGGGGACGCAGGGACGATGTGAGAGGTTTGACCTGTCGTGGTGGCTTAACAGGGGGCTTTCCAGCGGCGGCTCCTACACCGTCCAACCGAAAGGCCTCAACATGCTCCATACTACCTTCGATGGCGGCAGTAACACAGGGGCAGGCCTGTGTTGTTGACGCTTCGTTGAGCGGGCGTGAGTGCCTGCGGAAAGTGGGGCGCCTGTGACGGGAGCTCGTCGTCGTTTGACACCAGAGCGTCGTCATGCGGTGGGGCTGGTGTTGGATACAGGCGCTACAGATCGCATATGTGGCCGGGGATTGATGGCCCCGGAATGAGGGCCGCGTGAATCGGCGTTGCGTTGCTGGGTGTGTCTCTGACGTGGGGAGATGCGCGGATGGCCTTGTTGTCTGGGCGCTCGCGGATAGGTTTCGTCTTCGCGGATAGGTTATCCACTCGTGGATAGGTTACGAAGGTATCCGTATGTTCATAAGCTATCCGCGTGCTCGTTACCTATCCGTGTGCTCGTTACCTATCCGCGAAGGAGAGCAACGAGCTTGAGCGCGCGGCGGGCCGCCGTCACACCCCGAGGGCGTCCAGGAGCGGACGCATCTTCGCCTCGGTCTCGGTCAACTCCAAGTCGGGGTCCGAATCCGGCATGATGCCTGCCCCGGCAAAAAGGCGCAGGCGAGTCCTGGAGGCCAGGCCGCATCGCAGGGCGATCGCGAACTCGCCGTTGCCCGCCGTGTCGCCCCAGCCCACCGGCCCGGAGTAGCGGCCGCGCTCGGTGTCCTCCAGCTCTTCGATGAGGTGCATCGCGGCGTCGCGGGGCGTCCCGCACACAGCCGCCGTCGGATGCAACGCGGCGACCAGGTCCAGCAGGTGTGCCGACCCGAGCCGGGCGCGCACGTCTGTTGCCAGGTGCGTGACGTTGGGGAGAGACAGCAGGAACGGGCCATGCGAGCGCACATCGGAACACAGAGACGTCAGAATCGACGACACGGATTCCGACGCCAGTTCGTGTTCGCGCAGATCCTTCGGGCTGGAGGCGAGCATCGTGCCCTCGCCCGGCTTGCAGGTACCAGCCAGGACGCGCGACGACACGGTCCCGTGCGAAGCAGCTATCAGCATCTCCGGGGACGCCCCCACCAGCGAATCCACGCTAAAACGCCACGTCGACGGATACAGCTCGGTCAGGCGCTCCAACAGGAAACGCTCATCGAAGCCCCACGAGCACCGAATCGTCATGTCGCGCGCCATCACGGCCTTGTCGGCGGCGCCCTCGCGCAGGCGAGCCGCCATCGAGCGCACCGAATCACGCCACTGGGTCCGCGACATCGACCCCTGCCCAAACGTCAAGGACTCCGGCACACGGGGAGCGGGCCTCGCCTCGGCCAGGGCAGCATCAACCGCCGCCAGCGGATCCGGGGCCTGCCCGATGCCCGCCGTGATCGCCCAACGCGCCCCGGCCTCGTCGATGAGAGCCAGCGCCGGCACGAAAGCCACCGAGCGGGCGGGGGACCGGAACGCGAAGGACGCGAACAGGACGGGGGAAGGAGCGTCGCCGGTGGCGGCTTCTCCGGGGCGATGTGCCTCAGCGGTGAGGGACGAGGCCGGGGTGGCCTCGCCGGGGCGTGCTGCGCCAGCGGTCGGGGCGGAAGATGAGACGGGGGTGGCCTCCCACGCGCGGCGCACCTGTGCGATCGCGTCCGGGGCCGCGGATTCGAGCGTCAGCGCCCGCCCGAGGCCCACCATCCGGCGGCGCTCGCCCAGCCACGCCGCGCCACCCGACGCAGGCAGCAGGGACGTCAGTGAGCAAGTAGACCCCGGGTGCTCGGCGGGCAGGCCCAACGCCCGAAAAACAAGGCGCGAGCAACCAAAGTCTTCATGCATGGGTCCAATGGTAGGAGCAGGGGCGGCGGCGCGCTAAAAGACGTGGGAGGATTAACGCATGACACAAGCCCCACGCGCCGACCTCACCAAGGTCCCCGAAGAGATTGCAACGATGTTCGACTCCGTCGCCACGCGTTACGACATGATGGACACGCTGATGACGGGCGGTTTGAACCATGTCTGGATGACCGCGCTGCGCAAGGCAGTCGCCCCCCACCCCGGCGAACGCATCCTCGACCTGGCAGCCGGCACGGGGGCGTCCGCGGCTGCGCTAGCCAAAGGGGGCGCCGAAGTCGTCGCCTGCGACCTGTCGGAGGGCATGATTGAGGTGGGCCGCGAGCGCCACCCCGAACTCGAATTCGTCCACGGTAACGCCATGGACCTCGACTTCGAAGACGGCTCCTTCGACGCGGTCACCATCTCCTGGGGCCTGCGCAACATCCCCGATCCCGCGCTCGCGCTGCGCGAAATGGCTCGCGTCGTGCGCCCCCGCGGGCGCCTCGTCATCCTAGAGTTCTCGACGCCGCCCTCGCGCGCGTTCCGCAGCCTGTACAACGTCTACCAGAAGACGGTCATGCCGACGATTGCGCGCCTGGCCTCCACGAACGACGGGGCCTACGACTACCTCGTCGAGTCGATCCGCCAGTGGCCCGCGCAGGAGGAAATCGCGCGCATGGTGGCCGCCAACGGCTGGAGTGAGGTCGAATACCGCAACCTGACAGGCGGCATCGCCTGCATGCACCGCGCCGTCAAGCCGCTCCCGTAACGATCGCGACGACGAGGCCGGGACCCCCTGCGTGGTGCCCCGGCCTTTGTCGTGTTCAGGTAAGGCGGGTTCTGCGAGTGCGCTCGCGAGAACGAGCCCCGGCGGACATTTACGACAGAGAAACGTTGCGCAAATGATGTGTGCGCGAGAGGATTGCGACGGCCCCCTCGCCCGACAATGCGCCGAAAAATGCCCCTACCCGGCGAGGTGAGGGTGACCTAGCTAGGCTGACGAGCGGATCGGGGTGACGTGCACACCTCATCCGCCTTGCACACTTGCGCGGATGCACCCGCGCGCCCACACAACGGAGGAATGCCGTGGCATCCACCATGCCCAGCGACATGAGCGCTGACGTCGTCGTCGTCGGCGCAGGCCCGGGCGGGTCCTCCACCGCCTATCACCTGGCCGCAGCCGGCCTCGACGTCATCCTCCTGGAGAAAAGCCCCTTTCCGCGCGACAAAATCTGCGGCGACGGACTCACCCCCGCAGCCGTGCACGAACTCATCGCGATGGGCGTGGACACCACCGGCTGGATGCGAAACCGCGGCCTCACCGTCATCGGCGGCGGCCACATCGTCCACATGGACTGGCCCGACCAAAAATCCCTGCCCGGCTACGGCATGACACGAGTCCGCGTGGACCTCGACCACGCGCTCGCGCGCCGCGCCGTCGAAGCCGGAGCACGCCTCTACGAGGGCGTCACCGTCACCGGAGCAATCCAGGACGGCTCCGGCCGCGTCATCGGCGTCACCGCCAAAAGCGGGCGCGGCAAGGCTGCAACCACCACCACGGTGCGCGCCGCCATCACCGTCGACGCCGGGGGAGTGGCGGCCCGACTGGCCACCAGCCTCGGCCT
>ERZ1674206.32-NODE-32-length-20780-cov-4.747310_pt1 | contig 20780 bp, 14 predicted proteins | sample MGYA00581307_ERZ1674206 | MGnify/ENA primary metagenome ERZ1674206 (study PRJEB41354, sample SAMEA4873348) | human saliva metagenome | biome: human-associated habitat [ENVO:00009003]; feature: mouth environment [ENVO:08000002]; material: saliva material... | reverse complement strand
GGCGGTCGCGCAGCGCGTGGCCCGTGGCCGCGTGTCGCGCATCGACCGTCCGGGCGTGCCCGAGGCGGTGACGGCTATCGTTCGCCGCGCGATGAGTCTGGATCCTGAGCAGCGTTTCGGCTCTGCCGCGGCCCTCGGCTACGCGTTGCAGACGATCGAGCGCGAGATGCATCGCCCGGTCACGGAGATGAAGCTGAGCGTCGTCGCTTCTTCGAGTGCGCCCGCCTCCGCGCTGTCTGCCCCCTCCCTGGTGGCCCTCGACGCGGAGCGTACGCGCACCCGGCGCGGTAGTTTCGCGGATGGTGCCCAGCCCTCGTCGAACGAGGCCTGGGCGGGCAATTCGACGACGGGCAGGACCGGGTTGGTCGAGGGGGAGTCGAAGCGTCCCGCGTGGGTGCTGCCGGTTCTTGCGCTCGTCATGGTGCTGGCGACCGCTGGCCTGGTGGTCGCGATGCTGACCGGCGGCGGGCACAGCGTTCACCTGGGCGGTGGTGGCGGCGAGGCAACGCCGAGCGCCGAGGCGACGGGCGGGTCTGCGAGCGGTGCCGACCAGGGGACAGATACGAGCGTGGCTCCTCCGCAGGCGGTCACGGGGCTCACCGCGACGCCGAATGGGAAAGAGATCCGGTGGGGCTGGGATATCCCCCAGCAGGGGCAGTACCAGGCCACGGAGCTGGCTTTTAAGTATCTGCTGACGCGCCCCGGCGAGGCCGTGGTCGCTGAGACGATGCGTCGCAACAGCCTGACGACGAGCGCGGTCAGCGGTGAGAACTGTCTGACGGTGAGCGTCGTCGTGGAGGCCACGGGCCGCGAATCGGCACCCGTCACCCAGTGTGTCACGGTGCCGTGAGGCGCGGTGACGGCGGTTTGGCCGTCACGCTCGCGCGTATGACCGGATGGTAGACTGACGTGTTGCGCGCCGCCGGGGTGCGCAGCGAAAGGAATAGTGATGAAGCACGGGTTCGGTCGCGTCGCGCGGCGTGGCACAGGTGTCGGTGTGGCCGGGGCGCTCATGCTCACGGCTCTGGTGGTTCCCGCGGCTCCGGCCTCTGCTGATAGTGCGATCGGAGCGAATGAGGAGCCTTTCTACTCCTACTACCACCTGGACGCGATACGGAACTCGGGGATTACGGGTAAGGGCAAGACGATTGGCCTCATCGATGGGCCGGTGAACACGGGAATTCCCGAGTTGACGGGCGCCGACATCGAAATCTACCGTCCCTGCCAGGTTAATTCTCAGGATAAGTATTGGGACCACGGGACGGTCATTGCGCAAGAGATTGTCTCGCCCCAGTTCGGCATTGCCCCGGGCGCGACGCTGCGCGCATACGGGCTGTCCTTTGCGGGCGATTGGACTGGGCCCGACTGTGCGATTGGCGAGTTCTTGCGAGGCTATTCCGACCTCTCCGTTCTCATCGAGACTGCGCTGAACGACGGCGTGGACGTGATCACGACGTCAGCGAGTTACCCCAGTACTTACGAGGGTATGCGCTGGGCTCTGGCGCGCGCGATTGCGCAAGAAGTCCCGGTGGTCGCCTGCGTCGGTAACGATTCGACCCGCGATTCGAAGGACTGGCTGCCCGCGTGGGGTGGCGTTGTGGGCGTGGCCGCGATCGAGCACAACGGCGTCATCGCGGACTATTCGAACTGGGGGAGCCCCGTGTCGACGGCGGCCCTGGCGCGCCCGTACGTGCGCTCCGGCGTGTCGCAGGAGCGCGGTAATTGGTGGGGGACTTCTTTTGCGACACCCCTCGTCGCGGGTTCGTTGGCGCTGTCGATGGAGCGGTGGCCAGGTGCGAGCGGCAATCAGATCATGCAGGGCCTGGCGCGTACCGGTGTGGGCGGAAACGGCGGCCAGTGGAACCCGTACACCGGCTATGGCGCGCTTGACGTGTACGCGTTGCTCACGACTTCTCCGATGTCCTTTCCGGATGAGAATCCCTTCATGGACAAGGGCGAGAACACGGTGCCGAGCCGCCAGGACGTGCAGGACTACAAGGATGGCGTCGTGGATCCGCGCGTCATCCTGAACGATAACTCCTACCAGTACCGGGGCCTCGATGAACGCCTCGTCGTCAGCCGCGATAGCGCGTACCCGACGCACCTGGGGACGAGTCCGCGCTACCACAAGAAGACGACGCGTAAGAAGAAGTAACAGGTGATGCGGCGCGCCCCGCCCTCCCCATGAAAGAGAAGGGAGAACGGGGCGCGGGGTGCGCGGTGGTTCGCGCGAGTGTCATGGTCACTTCCGGTGGTAGCGGGGGCTGGTTCCCAGGTGGGTGGGGATGGACCCGTGGTTCAAGACGACTCCTTCGTCCGCTCCGCGGTAGACGTAGGTGTCGGGGAAGGAGTCTAACCATGAGGATCCTGCGACTCCGTCGATGTAGTCCTGGACTTCCTGCGCGGTGGGCTCAGAGCCCCCCGGCTTTTGGATGATGGGGTTCTCGTCGGGGTACTGCGAGGGATCTTGGTTGACGAGAGATCCCAGGGCAGCCGCGCCGTAGCCCGTGTACTGGTTCCAGTCGTGGTCGGGGTTCAGGCCGGTGTGGACCAGGAGTTGGAGGATCTGGTTGGCGGTGGCGTCGGGCCACTTCTGGCGCGCGAGGGCCAACATGCCAGCCACGAGCGGGGCGGATATGGAGGTGCCTTGAACGGTGACCGGCTCCCCTGTGTTCACGTCGTACGTGGTGTATGGTCCGCCGAAGGCGGCGGTGACCACGCCATCGCCCCAGGAGGAATAGGAGGCGAAGGTACCGTCACTGTTGATGGCGGACACGCCGACGACACCGGAATACCTGCCCAGCTGTGTGATGTTCTCGTCGGTGGCACCGTTTCCGGCCGAGTTGACAATGATGACGCCCTTGGTAATCGCGTTAGTAACCGCCCATTTGAGCTCGTTGGACGATTCGGAGACGCTTTGAGAGATCGAGATGAATTGGGCACCGTCTTCGACGGCCTGGTTAATGAGAGCTCCAATGGTGTTGAGCCGGTCCCCGTTGGAGTCGCACGAGCCGTTCGATGTTGTCTCAGCGGTGGAGGCCTGGTAGGTGTATAGGGTTGCGTCGGGTGCCACGCCCGAGATGGGGGAAACCAGGATGATCGCCATGTCAGTACCATGGCGGACGCCCTCGGGTGAGTCTTGGATGGTGCAGCGGCTCTTATCAGTGATGTTCGCCCCCTTGAGGGCCGGGTTACTCGTATCGACCGGACCGTCGATGACGGCAATCGTGACACCCTTACCGGTGTATCCCTTCTGGCGTGCGGTGTCGAAGTGGTAGTAGGAGAAGTACTCCTGTGAGGGCACCGCACCATCCGCGTGGGCCGGGGCCGGCGCCAGGGTGAGGGCACCAGCGGCTAGGGCCAGGACGGAGGCGACGGTGGTCAGGGCGCGCGCGGCGCGCCCCGCCCTCCCCACGAAAGAGAAGAGAGAACGGGGCGCGGGGTGCGCGGTGGTTCGCGCGAGTGTCATGGTCACTTCCGGTGGTAGCGGGGGCTGGTTCCCAGGTGGACGGCGATGGTTCTGTCTTGGTCGAAGAGAATTCCTTCATCTGCTCCGCGATAAACGTAGGACGCGGGGAAGGATTGCGCACCCGTGGAGTTCGCAACCCCGTCAGCGTAGTCACGAATATCTTGGGGAGAAAGAGACGTTCCTGTCCCTTGTTTCTCGATGATGGGATTCTCGTCGGGGTACTGCGAGGGATCTTGATTCACGAGAGATCCCAGGGCAGCCGCGCCGTAGCCTGTGTACTTGTTCCAGTCGTGGTTGGGGTTCAGGCCGGTGTGGACCAGGAGTTGGAGGATCTGGTTGGTGGTGGCGTCGGGCCACTTCTGGCGCGCCAAAGCCAACATGCCAGCCACGAGCGGAGTTGCATACGAGGTGCCACTAACCGTTGTGGGTGCATTGGTTGTGGGGTCCACTGAGTTGATTGGGCCACCAAACGCGGCAGTGACGACGCCGTCGCCCCAGGAGGAATAGGAGGCGAAGGTACCGTCACCGTTGATAGCGGACACGCCGACGACACCAGGCCAAAAGCTCAAATGTGTGTCGTTTTGATCCCGTGCCTCGTTACCGACAGATGCGGTGACGATGACGCCGTGCGTAATGGCATTGGCAATGGCCCACTTGATCTCGTCCGAGCGGTCAGGCAGACCACCTTGTGAGATCGAAATGATCTGTGCGCCGTCCTCGATGGCTTGGTTGATCAGTTTGCCGAAACTGTCGAGAGACTCACCAGAGGAAGCGCATGTGCCTCCCGAAATCGACTGGCTAGTTGCAGCTTGGTAACTATACAAGGTAGCGTCGGGTGCCACACCCGAGATGGGGGAGACCAGGATGCTTGCAACTTCGGTGGCATGGCGCTTTTCGTCAGCTGATGCCTCAATAGTGCAGCGACTCTTATCGGTGATGTTCGCGCCTTTCAGCGCAGGGTCACTGGTATCAATCGGACCATCAATCATGGCGATAGTCACCCCTTTGCCCGTGTACCCCTTTTGGCGTGCTGCGTCGAGGTGGTAGTAGGAGAAGTACTCCTGTGAGGGCACCGCGCCATCCGCGCGGGCCGGGGCCGGCACCAGGGTAAGGACGCCAACGGCTAGGGCCAGGGCGGAGGCGACGGTGGTCAGGGCGCGCGCGGCGCGCCCCGCCCTCCCCACGAACGAGAAGGGAGAACGGGGCGCGGCGTGAGAAGACAGGCTCACCATTGGCGCGGATCCCATCCGTCGTCCGCGCTCTTGGCCGGGGTAATGGTCGCGTCAGACCCGTAGGTCTGGGACATGGGGTTGACGTAGCCGACCGGCAGATCGTCCTCGTCGTCCTCGAACTTGAAGGCGACGTACTGACGCTTGCGACCCTTCTTGTCCTGCTTACCCGCGCCCGCACCGGCACCAGCGCCCGCACCCATGAAGCCCGAACCCGAGCCACCCTTGCCCGCGGTGCCGGCAGCGCCAGCCGCGCCACCGTTCGCACCGGTGGAACCGGCAACGCCCGTCGCGCCCGACGCGCCCGCCCCGGAACCGGCCAGGCCGTTCGCCCCCGCGGGGGGATTGTACGAGCCAAAACCCGACCCCGAGTAGGAGCCGACCTTCAAGGCGGAGGCACCCGCGCCACCCAGGCCACCGGTCATGCCACGCATGCCCGCGCCAAGACCGCCGGAACCCATACGGGCCGCGCCACGCATACCGAGGGCACCCGCACCGAGCACGCCAGCCCCGCCGAGCCGTCCCGTGGTGCTCGCGTCGGAGGCCGCGCCGCCGTTCAGGCGCCACAGGGGGTGATCCATATCCGCGGGCGGCGCCGGGGTATGCCCGCCGACGACGCCATTGCGGTAGGCCGTGCCGTTCACACGCGTATGCAGCAGATCCCTGCCCATGAGGTCCTGGGGATCGGTGATGGGGTTCGTACGCGATCCGGCCTCGCCGTAGGCGGGCTCCTGCGTGGGAACCGCGCCCGAGGAAATGATGCGGTTGCGGGCCGCGGCAGCGTCGGCCTCGCTCCACCACGGCTGGTCGAAGCCACCGGGGTAGTTGGGAGAAGAAGGGCTACGATCCGCTGCGCGACCAAAGTCATCGCCCTTACCGTATCCCCAGTCGCCACCACCAGCACCACCACCGCTGGTGCCACCACCACCCTGGGTGCCGCCACCACCGCCGCCCGGATTCTTCTCCTTCTCCTTCTCCTTCTCCTTCTCCTGCTGTTCGTACTGATCCAATTCGGTACCCGGATCGCCGGGCTTGTCCGTGATTTGGCCCTTCATGATGCCACTGATGGTCGAGGTGCGGTCGTTCACCATGTCGATGATGCGCTTCGCCGCGGCCTCGCGCTGCTCGTTCGCCTGCTCTTCGACGGCGGCGACGTAGGCGGCGCCGGTCGTGTAGAGCTTGCCCATGAAGCGGATGCCCGTACCGGGCTCGCTGGAGGGAACCGACACGAGCAGGTCGTCGCGCATGGCCGCCGTGTTCGCGTCGAGGAGGTCCGGCGAGAGCTTCTCCGCTTCGCTCAGTGCCGTGGCCATAAGTTGACGACCGGTCTCGTATCCCTTGTAACTGTATGCGTACTTTTCTCTGTACCACTCGATTCGACGAATCGAAGCGTCAACCCACTGGTTCATTGCGTCACCAGTCGCACCCGTAAAACCGTGGTTGTTCCGATACACGCGGAGATGATCAATCGCATCGCTAATACCCTTCAAAGCCTTGTCGTGATCCTTGTCCCATGCATCAAGATCCTTATTGGCCCGTGCCGCTTCCATAAAGACCTTAAGGCGTTCATAGTGAGGTGATGCAACCATAATGAAAATCCTTTCGCTTAGCTACACATTTGCTCAGACTTCGGGCTGCGCACCTTGGGTGGCGGGCGCAGTGTTTGACGTGGCTCCTGTATTGCTGCTGTCTAGCGCAGACGGCCCAATCAGTGGCTCGGATGAGCCGTCCGCACGAGAAGTCATATCTTCAATCGGTGAGAGAATCGAATGAAGCAAAGCGCTGAACTGCGTTTGGTGCTCGGCCCGTATTGCCTGTACCTGCTCATCAGCCTTCACAGACTTGAACTTGAGTTGGTTTTCGTATTCCGTACCCGTGAAGCGAGTCATCGCCTCATGCATCTTCGCCTCAAAATCCTTCAAAGACTGCGATTCGAGTTCAAGGAGCTGTGAGACTTTGTCGAACATTGCCGTAGACTCTCGTTGCACGGCAGACGGCCCCCGCTCACGCCCCCAGAAGACGTTCTGCTGTGCAGCCCCGAGTGCAGATGTTCTCTTTCGGGAACCGGTCATGGCGTCCCAGGTTTCGGTCACTTTCGGGGCGACTGCTTGCTGCTGGTCGTCGTCGTAACTGACGTCTGCATTTCCGGCCATTGTTGACTCCTAAATGGTTGATGAGAAAAGAAGAGAGTATGTCGATGCGCAGGGCCGCTTACTTACCGACCTTGAAGCGGCGGACCAGCGGCTCCTTAGGCTGATCGTCACCATCGACCTTCAGGGTCCACACGTACGTCAGGTCAGCGCCCGAGCCCTCCACGTCTACCGTCCACGACGAGTAGTACTCGCAGTCCTGCTCCACGCACAGGTCGTAGGTGTCCTGGCCCAGACGCCAGTAATCGGTGGCCGACATCATCAGGTAGATCTTGTCGTCCTTGTTCACCACGGTCTTACCCTTGGGATCCAACTTGAAGGTCTGGTCGATGATCGACGGGGGATCCACCGCGACCAGCTCCGTTCCCACCATCTTGCTCAGGGCCGTCGCCTTCGCGGCGATCTCCTGCTTCTCCGAGCCAGACGCAGACTGCATCTGGCTGACCAGCTGCTGCTTTTGCCCCTCGGGAATGTTGGGCAACTTCGAAATATCGCTGGAATTTCGCGCACCACCCAAGATGCTGCAACCGGACAGGGCGACGGAAGCGAGCAGCAGGGAAGCCGTGGCTGCGCGAGCGCGATGGGACACGAGAGAGGACATGTTTTTCTCCTACTTTCAGACTGGTCAATCATATGCGACGAAGGGGCCTCTGTGTCAACAAACGATCAAATTGCTGGCGGGGTCCACGTCAGCTGCGCGGCGACGACGCCCAGCTCTCGGTGAACGACCTGCGCGCGGCCGGCGATCGCGCGCTTCGGCTTCACGCCGTTGATGATCGCGCCCTCGCTGGGGTTGCCGGACAGGAGGATACCGGTGACGGCCAGGTCGTTCATCATCTGCAGGACCTTCTCGTAGGCCGCGCGCGACGCGCCGCCCATACGACGGGTGATGATCACATGCAGGCCGATGTCTCCCGCCTGCGGCAGCAGGTCAATGAGCTCCATCAGCGGGTTACCTGACGAGGTGGCCACCAGGTCGTAGTCGTCGACCAAGATCCACACTTCCGGACCCGACCACCACGTGCGCTCGCGAATCTGCTCGGCGGTCACGTCGGAACCGGGCAGGCGCGTGCGCAGGAACTTCGCCAGCTCACGCAGCTGCTTCATCGCCTCGGCATGGTTCGTCAGGTAGCGCAGCGAATACTCGTCCGGGATCGCACCCAGGAGCGAACGACGCATGTCGATCGCCAGGATCTTCGCCTCGTTGGGCGAGTACAGGCGTGTGACCTCGGAAATGATCGACCGCAGGAAGGAGGTCTTGCCTGTCTTGCCGTCGCCGAACAGGTACAGGTGCGACTCCGCGCGAGTGTTGAACAGGAGCGGCCCCAGGCGCGACTCCTCCACGCCCAGCACCATGTCGCCGCCGCCGCGCGGCAGGATCTGCTGATCCGGCAGCTGCGAGAGGATCTCCGCAAGCGTGATGCGCTGCGGCAACAGACGCAGCTTCGGGCCCTCGCCCGCCACCAGGCACTCGCGAATCTTGTTGACCGTGTACGCCACGCCCTGCGACACGGTTGACGGATCCTGCTCCGCGTCCGCGCGCGGCAGGCCGATCATCATCTCGTGCCCCGCCATGTCGATGCCGCGCCCCGGGCGCCCCTTCGGAATGCGAGCGGCACCCTCGCGGTTGACGATCGACTCCTTCGGGTTCGCCGTGTGCAGCTCCAGGCGCGACCCGAAAATATCCTGCGCCTCGGCGCGGATATCCATCCAACGGGCCGCCGATATGACCAGGTGAACGCCCAGCGACAGGCCTCGACTCATCATCGTCGTGACCTCGCGGTCCAGGCCATCGAACTCGGAGCGCAGTGCACCCCACCCGTCGATGACCAGGAACACGTCGCCGTAGCCGTCGTCGTAGGTGCCCGCCAGGCGCCCACGACGGTAGGTATCCATCGAGTCGATGCCGTGCGCGCGGAAGTAGCGCTCGCGGTCATCCATGATCGCCGCGATCTCGGCGAGCATACGCGTGCGTACCTCCTCGGTGTCGCGCGTCGCCACGCCGGCCACGTGTGGCGCGCCCGCGAAGCCCGCGAAGGTACCGCCACCGAAGTCCATCACGTAGAACTGGACTTCCTGAGGCGTGTAGGTCAGTGACAGGGCCTGGACGATCGTGCGCAGCGCCGTCGACTTACCGGTCTGCGGGCCGCCCACGAGCGCGAAGTTACCGCCCGCGCCCGACAGGTCCAGAACCAGGGTCTCGCGGCGCTGCTCAAGCGGCAGGTCGACCGTGCCCAGGGGCACGCGCAGGACCCCGGACTCGCGCCAGGCGCGAGAAATGAAGCCCAGCTCCGGATCCGGCGCCAAGTCCGGCATGAGAGTCGCGAACGTGTCGGGAATCTCCAGCGGAGGCAGCCACACCTGGTGCGCCGGGTAGCCCTTGCCCTTCATCTTGGCCACCGCGATGTCCATCTCGGACATGTCCGCCCACACCTCGTCACCGGCCAGGACGATCTCCTGGTTCTGATCGACCTCTTCCTCCTCGCTCAGGGCTTCGCGCGTGATGACGGGAGCGACCGTGAACGGCAGGATCTCGATCGGCGCGCTCGGGGCACCGGCCGTCGAGGCCTCGGCAATCGACGCGAGGGTGCGCGCCGGTGGGGGAGCGGCCACGTAGGACGCGCGGAAACGAACGAGGCCGTCGCCGCCCGCCTTCAGGAAGCCCGAACCGGGCAGCGGAGGCAGCTTCGCGGCGTCGGGGATACCCAGGACCTCGCGCGAGTCGCTCTCCGTGAACGTCTTGAGCGCAATGCGGTACGACAGGTGGGATTCCAGGCCGCGCGCCTTACCCAGGTCCATCTTCTGTGAAGCCAGCAACAGGTGCACCGACAAGGATCGGCCCAGACGACCGATCATGATGAAGACCTCGCCGAACTCCGGCTTGGCCATGAGCATTTCCGTGAACTCGTCCAGGACGATGAACAGGGCCGGCAGCGGCGGATACTCGTGCTTGCCGGCGAGGCGGTCCGCCTCGTAATCGGACACGTTCGCGTAATTGCCGGCCTGGCGCAGCATCTCCTGGCGGCGCACCATCTCGCCCTGCAGGGCGTCCTGCATACGGTCAACCAGCGAGAGCTCGGACTCTAGGTTCGAGATCATGGCCGACACGTGCGGCAGGTCCGCCATGCCGGCGAAGGTCGCACCACCCTTGAAGTCGACGAGCACCAGGTTCAGCTGCTCGGGGGAGTGGGTCAAAGCCAGCGCGAGAACGAGGGTGCGCAACACCTCAGACTTACCTGAACCGGTCGCGCCGATCAGCAGGCCGTGCGGACCCATACCCTGCTGGGCGGATTCCTTGATGTCCAGGACGACGGGCCGGCCCTCGGGCGTCACGGCAAAAGGAGCGGCCAGGCGCGCACGCCCCTCGCGTCGTACCCACTGCTTCTCCGGGTCGAAGTCTCGAATGTCGCCGATGCCGACCAGCTCCATGAGGTCCTTCTGGCGCGACTCGTCCGAGCGGCCCACCGGCGTGTCCGACTCCTCCAGCTTCTCCTGGGTGGCGAAGGGGGTCATGCGACGTGCCACGGCCTCGGCCTGCACGGCGCTGAGCCGATCCGCGAAGGCTGACTCGGGCACAGAATCCATGGTCACCACGTCGACGACGTCCGCGCCCTTGCGATTCGGGCTGGGGTGGATGACGAGGCGCAGGGCAGTGTGAGACTTCATCGGCGTCCACTCGCGGGCGCGGCTCATGATCGTCACGCCGCGCACGCCCGCCATCGACCCGAAGGGCGAGGAGGTGGGGAACTCGGCGCCGTCGCACACGAGGAGGAGATGGGGCCACTCAGGCATCTCTTCGCCCGGGCGGTACGCGCCGCGCATCGCGATATCGGGGCCGATCATCTCGACCAACTCACGCGGGTCCGTGGAAATCATGCGAGCCGGGCCAATGGCGTCGCGAACGTTGGCCGAGCGCGCCTGTGGCATCCACTTCACCCATTCCCAGTCGCCCAGACGATCAGCCGAACACAGGACCGCGATCTTGAGCTTGGAAGGCTCGATGAAACACGCCAAGTGCATCATGATGGCGCGCATTTCGTCGTAGGCGCTCTCGCCGTCGCCGACGACCTCGATGTGGCTAAAGTCACCCAGGTAGAGGAACTTGCCGACGTTGTCCGTGTGGTCGTGGACGCCGATGAAGCGGTCCATGGCGGACAGACACACGACATCCATCTCCGTCATCGGATCGATCGGGGGACGCTCGAAAATGAGGCCGAGGGGCTGGGTGCCCGAGCCGTAACGGAACGTCAGCAGGTTGTACGTGTTGCCCTCGCGCGACCACAGGCGCGAACCGTTGGCGGCCAGCGTCACGAGGGCATCGGGGGAGGGGTAGACCCAGTTGTAGTAGGCGCGCTGCTTCTTCGCGACCTTGCGCACGGACTCGCGCGTCTCCGCCAGGTAGGAGAGGTATTCGCGGCGCTGCGTCTTGACCCGCGTGCGGTACTGGGCGAACTGACGGTAGATGTTGAAGCCGACCATGCCCAGCATGGCGACCAGCATGCCGCCGCCCATCATCAAGGAGCGCGTGTTGCCGTCGTTCTGCAAAGCCATGAAGACCATGACGCCCGTCGAACCGAGCATCGGGACGACCATCATCAGGACGTTACCGATCGATGCGGGCTCGGCCTTCTCCGGCGGCATCTGGATTGCCAGGGTGCCGGAGGGCTGCTCCGGAACCGCGGCAGTCCGCCGTTTCTTGCGTGTAACCATCAGGTCTCCTCGCGCTGCGCGCGTACGTGTTCGATGCGACTGTCCCCAGTGTAGCTGAGTGCTCTTCCAAGTTTTAACCGACGGTTAGCCTCGGTGCATTACACTGGGCACTGTTGTTTCCCGAAGATCGGAGGTTTCATGAGCGCCACCATGGTGTCCGTGACCGTTATCGACTCCGATGGGGCCTCCGACTTCGCTGCTCCCACAGGGACCACGGTCGCAGGTTTGTGCGCCATGCTGGCCATCGACCTCACCTTGCCGTCCGTGCGTATCTCCTACGCCGACGGGCGTCCCCTCGACGGGGCTGCGGTCCTCGGCCGCGACCTGCCCGCCGGGTCGACGATCGCCCTGTCCAGCCGGGTCCTGTCCGCCCGCCAGCTCAACGAGGCCTCGGAGCGCTACGAGAATCAGTGGCTCTCCCCCACCCTCGCACTGGTCGGCCTGTGCTTCCTCCTCATTGGTGCGGTCTCCTCACTGTGCCTGCTGCCCATGATGGGCGACGCAGCGCTGAGTGGGCTCGCCCACAGGGAGGACGGACCCGCCTGGGCGCTCGCGGCCTCGTCGATCCCCACGTGGGCGCGCGGAGTATGCGCCCTGGTGTGCTGCGCGGTTGCGATCATTCCGCTGTTTGCCTCGCGCAGGCTGCGCTCGACGTCCCTCCTGCTCCTCCTGATGCCGGCGCTCGCGGGTTACAGCGCCATCGGCTTCGTGTCGATGGCGGGTATCCATGCCCTCTCGCTCGCGCCCGTTGTCGGAGTGTGGGTGGCCCTCGTCGTGTCCCTGGCGGTGCTCTCGCTGACGAACACGCCGACGGCGCTCAGTGCCATGATGGCGTGGCTCGGTGCGACCGTTCTCGTGACGATTGGTGCCTACCCGTTCTTCCACCTGATTAATATTGCGCCGCTCGCGTTGGCCCTGGGTGTGTTCCTGTTCCTCATGGCCCCGCGCTTCGCGTTGCGCGTGCCCGACAGTCAGCTGATCGATGCGGCGGCGGTGCAAACGATTGCCTCGCGTATCCGCCAGCCTGTGATGGTCCCTCCCACGCCGGTGACCGGCGGGCGCATGAAGACGGCGATCGGACACACCGATGCCCGCTACACGCTGCTGCTGACCGCCTCGACGTTGTTCACCCTCGCGGGTGGTATCCCCCTCGCTCGCACGGTGATGCCAACGGTGGCCATGGGCCGAGGCATCGGCGGTTTCGTGATCGTCATCGCGGCCGTGGTGACCCTGTTAACGGCACCGAGGGGTGCCCGCACGCCGATGGGGAGGGTCCTGCCGCGCATTGGTGCCGCCGGCATCGGGTGTGCCTTCCTCTTTGGCGCCTGGGTGAAGTCCTGGGCGGTCGGCGCGCAGATCTATCCCGTCCTGCCCGTGTGCGTCCTCGTCCTGACGGGCATCGCGCTGGTGGCCTGGATGACGCTGTATGAGCCCAAGGGACATGCCGCACTGATCGGCACGATCCTCGACTTCGTGCAGTCGTTCTGTATTTTTGCACTTCTCCCCGCGGCGATTTTCTCCTCGGGTCTCTTCGAGTTTGCTTGGAGGGCGATCCTGTAATGGGTGATACCACGAAGACTCCTTTCGCCCGCGCGACCGCTTCGCGGCTCGTCGGCGCGTACGTCATCGATCTGCTGGTCCTCGGGGCGCTGGTGGGGGTGACGTGGTTCGTCTATTTCACGCCGGTGACGGTCGGTCTGATCATCGCCGAGGCCGTGGTTGCCTCCGGCGTCATGCTGGGGGTGTCGGGGCGGACCCCGGGTATGGCCCTCATGCGCGTGTGCCTCATTCGAGACGAGGATGACGCCCAGACTCCTTCGCTGGGAGCGGCCATGGGCTACACGGCCTTGAGTGCGCTGCTTCAGGTGACGGTTGTGGGTCTGCTGGCCTCGTACGCGATGGTCCATGATGGGCGCACGTGGCTCAATGGGCCCACGCATACGCGTTTCGTCGACCTGCGCAAACATGCGGCCCTCGCTGCGGGTCCCGGACAGGCGGTGGATCATCCCCGCCCCGGCCAGGCACCCAGCGGCTTCGAAGGCGTGCAGGCAGGTGCGGGTCAGTGGGATGCGCCGAGTGCCCCGCTGACTCCCGTTCCTTCGTCCGTACCCGACTACTCGGCTCCCGGTCAGCGAGCGAACGATCCCTACAGTGCGCCAGTGGCGCCGAGCGCGCCCGCGGTTCCGGCTGCGCCCGCTGCCGCGCAGGTTCCGGCGGTGCCGCTCCCGTCCGCGCCGAGCGTGCCCGCGGTTCCGGCTGCGCCCGCTGCCGCGCAGGTTCCGGCGGCGCCGCTCCCGTCCGCGCCCGCCGCTCACGAGCCCACGCAGTTCGATGCGCTCCTCGCACCACCTCAGGGCGCGCCCGAGGCTCATCGTCCGGCACCCCAGCGGCCCACGCCCGCACAGGTGCCAGCCCAGCAGCCCCCGGCGGTGCCTGCGCCCTCCGCGTCGCCCGCGCCCCAGGACGGCTGGGGTGGGCCCACGCGCCAGGAACCCGCTCAGCCCCCGTTCTCTGCTCCGGTGCAGTACCAGGCCCCGGCCTCGGGCGTGCCTGGACCGCCGCCGAGTCGTCGCGACGTGCAGGCTGCCCAGCGCGCCGCCGCCCAGGGGCAGTGGGGAGGTGCCGGCCAGTCCCAGTGGGGTGCGCCTGCGACGCCGCCGCGTGCGCAGCTCCTGTGGCTCATTTTCGACTCGGGCCAGCGTGAGCTTATCGACATGCCGCTGACCCTGGGGCGGGCACCTGCAGCCGCCGAAGGGTCGCGCGCTGTCGTCGTTCCCGATACGACGGTGTCCCTGTCGCGCACGCACATGCGCGTGGGTCCCACAGCAAGTGGGGCGTGGATTGAGGACTCGTTCTCCGCGAACGGCACGCAGATCCGTACCCCCGACGGGCGTATCACCGCGTTGACCGGCGGTCAGGCCGTTGAGGTCCCTGCGGGCACCGAGATCCTCATGGGGGAACGTCGCGCCACGATCGTCCACGCTGACGCGGATTCTGTCCGCTGACTCGAATGACGCGTCCCGGTCTCAGTCCCGGCTCTGACCCCGTGCCCTGCACACGGCTCTGACCCCTGGTCCTGCACGCGGCTCTGACCCTGCGCCCTGCACGCGGCTCTGACCCCTGGTCCTGCACGCGGCTCTGGCCCCGTGCCCTGCACGCGGCTCTGATCGCGGTCGTGAGTGTCTGAGTTTGTTCAGTCGGATGCGTCCCGCCGCCGTCCCCTTCGAAGGAAGGGGCGGCTTTCTGCTGCCCGGCACATAGCCAATTCAACCGGACGGAAAATTACGCCGGGCATGTCCGAAGTTGATCCAGCGGTCGAGCATTCGCGCAGTGCACGCACCGAACACCGGATGTGAGTAAACGCGGGCCCGGCAAGACGGGCACACGAGAAACAGCGCACATGACACAGCGCGCACGAGAAATAGCGCACATGACACAGCGCGCACGAGAAATAGCGCACATGACACAGCGCGCATGGAAAAGGGGAGGGCCGCCCCACATGGAACGGCCCTCCCCAGAGCGCTAGGCGCTCATGCTCTCAGAAACGGGCAGCGTTGGACTGGTCCGTCGTCTGGTAGTTGGAGCGAGCGGCGTCGACAGCGCTGGAGGTGCGGTTCAGCACGTCCTTCAGGCCCGCGAGGCCCTGGTTCCAACGACGCTGAGCATCGTCGTAGGCTTCCTGGGTCTGGCCTTCCCACGAGGAACGCAGCTGGTTCAGCGTCTGCTCGAGGTCGTCGAGGCAGTTCTGCAGGTTATTGGCACCGGTTGTGATGTCAGCGGCGGCGGCGTCAAGCGCGGCGTAGTTTACCTGGAAATCCATGTCAGTCTCCTAATCTACCTAATCTCTCACAGTCCGCCGAGCAGGTTGGAGAACGAGTTCTCGGTCTCCGACTCGTTGGCTTCCATCGACGAATCAGTGGCGCGCAGGTTATCTGCGAGGTCCTGAAGGGCCTGGTTAACCTTTGCGGCGTTTTCCTGCCACTGAGCCATCAGCATCGTGAACTGCGCCGACGCGGAACCCTGCCAAGAGCTGCCGATGGTCGACAGGTCGCCCTCGAGGCGCTTGAGGTGGCTGTCGATGTCGGCCTTGGTGGACTCAACTGCCGAGAAGCCCTGCTTCAGGGCGCCTTCTGCGGCCCTCTGGTCTGCCATGTGAACCTCCATTTGTATGAGTGGACTCTCCCGCGGGGATGCGTGAGAGCATGGGGACATATGAATACTAACCATGTTTTCACGATTATTTTTGATGTTACGGAAAAATCATGACAAAAGCTGACCGAGAATCTAGACTTACAGGGTTGTGTCGTGTAGTTAGAATCCCCATCACGCGGCAAACGGGAGGACCATATGGCAACGAAAACATCTCGAGGAGTGGCGCTGATTCCGCTCACGATTACCTATGGCGTTGATCGCAGTGACGTGACGATTCCGCAGTCGATCCCTCTCGTGGAGCTGTTGCCTGGAATGGTTGAAACCGTTGGTGCTTTCACTGATCAGCCGACAAATGATGGCTTCTCGGTGAGGACCGCGTCAGGTCGTCTGCTGGACCAGTCGAAGTCGCTGTCCGCCCAGGGTGTGCGTGCTGGAGCCGCCCTCACGCTCGAGCCTCTTGGTGAAGGCGCTGCCGACATGGTCTACGACGACCTCACTGAAGCGGTGGGTCAAATCGTCGAACGAGTGTCCACTCCTTGGACACGTGATGATGCTCATATTCTTGCTGCGCTGTCTGCTGCTGCCCTCATTTTCGTTGCCGCCCTCCTCCTGGCGACCACGCCCCCGGATGCCCTCGCATCCTTGGACCCCCAGCGCATCACGCTGCTCAACCGTGTCTATGGCGTCATCGGCATCATTGCCGCCCTCCTCGTCACCGGCACGTCGGCTGTCGTCACGCGTCAGAGCCCCCGGCCCAGCGGCATCGCGCTGGCGCACACAGTGCCCCTTCTGACCTGCGCATCCGCGCTTCGTCTCACGCAGAGCCAGTGGGACACAGCCGGGTGGATCTGGATCGGTGTCGGCCTCCTTGTCGGCTCGCTCGCGATCCTCACACTGCCCAAGCGTTACCGCATCTCGATCGTGGCGCCCCTCGTCCTCGGTACCGTGATAGCGACGACGGGTCTCCTGGTCTCTCTCGGTTCCCTCTCACAGGTCGGCGTCTCCGCTGCCCTCTTCGCTTTCATTGTCGTCCTCCTCCAGATCGCGCCGTGGATTGCCCTGGCACACATTCCCGTGCGCATCCTCGACGCGAACACGACCGAGCAGATTCCCGCCCAAACGATCACCGACCAGGTCGGCATTTCCTTCGTCTTCGTCGTCGCCTTGCGCGCGGGCGGGGCGTTGGCAGCGATTTTCCTCGCGGTCTCGTTGATGAGCGCGCCCGGCACACGTTCAGTGCTCCTCCCGTTGATCCTCGTCTTCCTCGGATCGATCTCCCTGATCCTCCAAACCCGCTCGATTCGCGCGCGCGTGGAGGTCCTCCTCGGTGTTCTCACGGGTCTGGTGACGATCCTGATCACCGCGAGCCTCGCCACCCGCGCGGAACCAACGATGCTGGCGTGGGTAGCCCTCACAGCGATTGCGGCGGCCCTCGTGCTCGTCATCACGAATGTCGTCGGGCCTCGTGCGCGTCCGCACCTGACGCGACTCGCCGACACTATCTCGGTGCTGTCGCTGTTTGCCCTGATTCCCCTGGCTGTCTACATGTGGGGCTGAGCTATGCCGACCAGTAAAGATATCCTCGAAGCCCAACGCTTCAACCGAAACCGCCTGATCACCGCCTTTACGTCGGGTACCCCTGGCGGTCGCGAGGTCGACACTCCCTCCCCGGTGCGTCCTCTCATCGTCGGCGCCGTCGTCGCCATCATTGTGTGTGTCATCGGCATCGCCCTGCGGAGCTTCGCGGCCAAACCAGACCTGACGGACGCTAACTACAAGCTGGTCGACGTCAAGGACACGGGCGCGCGCTACCTGTCAGTGAACGGCGTGCTACACCCGATCAGCAACGTGACGACCGCGAAGCTCCTCGCGGGAGACTCCGGCCTGACGATCGTCAGCGCCAGTGCCTCCTCCCTCAAAGACACCCCGCGCGGTGCCCAGATCGGCCTGCCCGGCGTCCCAGACGACGTGCCTGCATCCGCAGACCTGGCCTCGACGTGGCTCTCCTGCGACCTGCCGACCAGTTACCACACGTGGATCGCCCAGGACCTGCCGGCGGATAACTTCCCGCTTCAGCCCGCCACCGCGGCCCTCGTGCAGGCGGTGGGCAGCGAGGACAAGTACTTCATCGATGCGAAGACCCACAAGAAGTACCTTATTGACGCCTCCGTGAGCCGCCTGGGCGACTGGGTCCTGTCCTTCCAGAACAGGACGGCGTACCCGATCATCGTCGAACCCGAGTGGCTCGACCTCTTCCCCTCCGGCACTCGTCTGAAGCCGTGGAGCTACAGCGACATCCCCAACGCTGGCGAGCCTGCGAGGAATCTGCCGGGCCCACTCAAGAATGAGAACCTGACGATCGGCACGGTCGTCGAGCAGATCAATTCCAATGGCGAGGTCCTCAACTCCTATCTGGTCATCAACGACTCCGATTTGGCTGTCTTCAATTCGACTGCGGCCAAGCTCTACCAGGACGCACCGAAGGTCGAGCAGTATCCGACGGAAATGTTCAAGGACGTCGCGCCCGTGCAGGCCGACTTCATCGGCGAGGACTGGCCCGCCGTCGATGACTTCGCGAACCCGGAGTGGAAGGATGACAAGCTTGACGCGGCCAGCCGCACCGTCCTGTGCACCAAGATGGACACGAAGGACAAGACTGTTCCGCAATTTGGCCTGTACACAATGAAGGAACAACGTGCTATCCAGGCCTCCTACGACGCCGAATCGGTCTCTGCGACGGGTGGTCCGACGACGTCGCGCACGGTCACGGTGGCCGGCGGTTCCGGGGTCGTCGCGGCGCTGACGGCGGGCGGTGGCGATGCTGGTGCCTACGTTTTCATTTCGGATATGGGGTACCGACATTCGCTTGGCGATGCTCCCGCCATCTCGCTCAAGGCCCTCGGGTGGACATCGGATGACGTTGCGATGATCCCGCAGGCGTGGGGCAATATCGTTCCCCCCGGATCGGAGTTGACGCCTCAGGCGGCTGCTACCTCAGCGGGGCTGTCGTGAGCCGCATACGTGCCAGATCCCGGGCGCTCGGCCGAGGCCTCGTCGGGGCATCCCTGATCGCCGGCCTGACGCTCGCCACCCTCGTCGCTCCCCTCACCCCGTCGGACGAGGCCGGGGCTGGGGGCGCGTTTGGCCCGGCCCCCGCGCACGCGGACCCGGTGCCGACGCCGAGTGTGCGTCCCACCCCGACTGCATCTCCCTCCCCGACGCCGACCGCCCCGGCCGACTCGGGGGACGGGAAATGTTCCGAGAACTCGCCGTCGTACATTAAGAACCAGCCCGAGATCTTCGATGCCGTGGGCGTGCGGCGCGCGTGGGAGATCTCCCGCGGCAAGGGCGTGACTGTCGCCATCGTCGACTCGGGTGTGGCCGCAGGCAATGAACACTTTCAGTCCTCCGACGGCCCCGTGGTCCTGCCCGGCGTGGATCTGAGTGGCGAAAATACCGACGGGCGCGTCGACGTGGGCGAGCATGGGACAGCAATCGCCGGCGCGATTGCTGCCCGCGAACTGCCCGAGTCAAAGAACTCTGGCCTCATCGGCGTCGCCCCCGAGGCGACGATTCTTCCCGTCCGCGTGGACACTGGCCTCGAGCAGGGTACGTCGACGAAGGAAGGCGAAGAGACCTTCATGTCCAAGGTCGGCCGAGGCATCCAGTGGGCTGCCGACCATGGCGCGCAAATCATCGTCGTCGCCCAGTCGGCGGCCGAGGGCGACGCGAACCTCGAAGCGGCGATCCAATCCGTGCGCGGCCGTGCCCTCGTCGTGGCCTCGACCGGCAACGTGTATCAGGGCCAGGACCAAAACAAGGTCGTGTATCCGGCCGCCTACGAGAGCGTCCTCGGCGTGACGGCCTCGAACGCCGACGGGTCAGCCTCCGACCAGCAGGTGCACGGTTCGCACGTCGGGATCGCTGTTCCAGCCGGCGTCATCCTCACGACATGGTTCAACCAGGCCGACTGCCTCGTCGGCGGATACGAGGGCGACCAGCCGCTGCCCTCCTCCTCCTATGCGACCGCCTACGCCGCAGGTTTCGCGGCGCTCGTCGCGTCGGCCTACCCGGACGAGGGACCCGAGATGTGGAAGTACCGCCTGGAGGTGACAGCCGTACGCGGCACCGCCGACCAACGCACCGATGGGCTCGGGTGGGGGATCGTCGCCCCCTTTGACGCGCTGACCTTCACCGACATCGGCACGAGATACGGGCCAGCGCACCCCAACGCGGCTCAGCACCCCGCCCCCGCTCGCCCCGCCGTCGCCTCGCCAAACCTGACGCAACGGGACAACAACCTGACGGTCCGCGCCTACATCGTCTCCGCGATCGCCGTGCTCGGTGTCGCCATGATCGCCGGCCTCGTGATCCTGTCGCACCTGCGCGGCAGGCCAGCGGTCGTCGAAGAGCCAGACGAAGACCTGTCGTGAGGCGAGGCGCCGCAGGGGCTGGCGTCGTAGCTCTGGTCACTGCACCGTCGCGTCTCGCGCGCCCTGCCGTCCGCTGACACGGCGCAGGTCGCCCCCACCCACCCGATTCACCGAGAGGAACGACAATAATGACGCCATTGGTTAATCGTTTCCAACGCCTGCGCGCCCTGTGCGTGACGGTGTCGGCCTGCCTTCTCGCGGTGGGCACGCTGGTGGCTCCTGCACCGGCCGCGCACGCAGATTCTCACAAGGTACAGGCATCCGACGAGGCCTACTATTCCCGCTATTCACTGGCTGACCTGCACGCACGCGGGTATCGCGGAGACGGCGTCATCATTGCGGTCATTGATAGTCATATCGATGCCTCAATCCCCGAACTTCAGGGTGCAGATATCGTGGACAAGACCCCCTGTGAGGTCACCAATGAAGCGGAGTCTGACGATCACGCGACCGAAGTCGCCCAGATCCTGGTTGCGCCCGACTTCGGGGTCGCTCCTGGCGCGACGATCTACAACTACGCTGTGGCTCACTCGCCCAACGACGCGGGCGCAGACTGTGGGCTGGGGATGAATCGATCGGCACTGGGGGATCAGGCGTCGCTGATCGAACAGGCATTGAATGACGGCGTTGACATCAT
>ERZ1674206.30-NODE-30-length-21184-cov-8.019499_pt1 | contig 21184 bp, 20 predicted proteins | sample MGYA00581307_ERZ1674206 | MGnify/ENA primary metagenome ERZ1674206 (study PRJEB41354, sample SAMEA4873348) | human saliva metagenome | biome: human-associated habitat [ENVO:00009003]; feature: mouth environment [ENVO:08000002]; material: saliva material... | reverse complement strand
AACAAACCGTCAACAACTTGCGCACAACCCCACAGGTTCTGGGCGAGATGGGTGGGGATCGTGAGAAGGGCAGCTACAAAAGTCAGAATCGTTCCAACGATGAGCTTGTTCCGGTGCTCGTAAAGCCAGCTTTTTAGGGTGTCAGGCATCGCAAGATCCTCCTTCGATGGGAGCCGGGTGGTTAGACGATAGACATCGAATGAACAACTGTCAACTGTGAGGCTGTAATGTGTAAGCCGTTGTTGTTGAGGTGCATGAGTTCCGTGTTGCTGAATGTGACATGTGGGATTGGCTCTGTATGAAATTGCGCTGATTGAAGGGGTGTTCGATGGATACCTGTATGGTTAGACAAGTAGGAAAAGTGAGTAAAGGTGGTTAGGCTTATCTAAAGTTTGTTTCAAAACTAGTGACCCACATAAGTGCCCTCATTAAATTCTGTTGCCTCGGTACATATCTGCGATTGTCTTGTGTGTCGGTGGAGCTCCTCCGGAGAGTTGGGTGGTTGGAGTCCTCGGGGCGCGGTGGGGGTCCTGGTGTGGGGCTCGTGGCGCGCTGCTATGTGCGCGTGGTGTGGAGGTGGCCGCCTGTGCCTGACAGGTGGCCTCCTGGGTCCCTTCCTGCGCACGTTAACCCGACTGGTGGCAGTGTGGGCGCGCCGCCCACACTGCCACCTGAAGGGCCCAGCTGTGAACAGAAGGGCTAGCACTGCTACCTATGGGGCTCAGCTGCGCCGAGGTGGGGGGAATTGCGACCATAGGAGGCTCTGGGCGGCGTGTCGTCGGCGTGTCGCGGGCCTATGGTAGCAATTCCCCCGTTTGGATCCGGGCTGCCGCCGCGGCTCGTTCGACAACGAGGCGCGGCAGTCGTAATTCTCCCCGTTTGGAGCCGTGCCGCCGCCAGCTATCGGGCTGCCGGCCTATGGTCGCAATTCCCCCGTTTGGAGCCGGGCCGCCACCACCTATCGGGCCGCCATGCCCCGACACCCCAACGCCCGACACCCCGACTCCCCAACCGTGTCCAGCACCCCCACAAGCAGCCCGTTCAATACGTACTGTTCGGCGTTTTTCGTGTCGTTTCAGACAAGAATGCACTGCGCGTTAATCCCTGTATAAGTGTGGTCACTGAGAGTTTTCCCAAAGTCCTACCGATTGATCACCAATCTTTGGCATACTGTGGAACGGAAAGTACCCGTCCTACAGGAGCCGCCGTGCCCGAAGAAACTGCCATCGACACCCAATCGCAAAACGACGCCCAGGCCTCGTCCGCGACACACAAACCCAGCCTGGGCCGCGTCATCGCCGCGTGGGGGGTCCACGCGTTCACCATCTCCGGTCTCGTGTGGGCGACGCTCGCCCTGTTCGCGATCCTCAACAACAACATCCCCATGATGTGGCTGTGGCTCGTCATCGCCCTGGTCGTGGACGGCGTCGACGGCACCCTCGCCCGCAAGGTCGGCGTGCGCGACGCCATCCCGTGGTTCGACGGCGGCGTCGTCGACAACCTCGTCGACTACCTGACGTGGACCTTCCTGCCCGCGCTGTTCATGGCGCTGCACCTGCCATTCGGCCCGCAGCCCGTGCCGGTCGTCATGATGATCGTCATCATCGTCTCCTCCCTGTTCTGCTACGCGAACGACGGCGAAAAATCCAACGACAACTACTTCGTGGGCTTCCCCGCCGCGTGGAACTGCGTCGCGATCGTCATGTACGTCCTGCAGACCCCCGCGTGGGTCAATATCGCCGCCACGATCATCCTCGCGATCATGACGCTCGTGCCGTTGCACTACACGCATCCCGCGCGCGTCAAGCGCTTCCAGATCCCCAACATCGTCGGCGCCGCCGCGTGGATCGTCGCCTGCGCGTACCTGGTCGTCGTCTACCCGTTCCAGCCCCTGTGGACGCTCATCCTCTTCTGGGTCGGCGGCGGCTGGTTCATGGTCGCGGGCTTCATCCGCACGGCCACCGGCGAGGACAAGTAGCTCCCGCCCCACGATCACCGACGAACACCCCCGGGCCTGACGCTCGGGGGATGTTTGTTATGCGAGGCTCGTTCGGGCGGCGACGAGGCCGGGGCCGGGTGGCGCGAGCGGCGACGAGGCCGGTGTGGGCTTCGAGGTGACGCGCCGTAGGCCTCCGGCGCGGAAGGTCGGCGGGCGACGGGCCGCTATTCTCGGGCGCTCAGAGTGGTTGGGGGAGGGACGCGGGAGCTATAGCTGCTCCGAGAGGCCTTTCTTGACGGCCCGGTCGCGCTGGTAGCGGAAGACCTCCAGGAAGATTCCGCCGAAGAAAATGCAGGCGATGGCGGTCCACACGCCCGGGGGAGCGTGGCGCCCGTACATGAGGAAGTACACGTAGGGCGCCAGGAAGGTCACGGAAGCGGTGGCGGCGCCAACGACCCGGTGCCAGAGTTTTTGCCCGGCGACCATTTCGATGAGGCCCCACGTGTAGGGGATGGCGGTGACCATGTCGATTGCCCACAGGATGCGCCAGTCGCCCCGGAAGTGTGGGACGTACATGACGGGCACGGCCCGCGCCATCGAGTACACGAGGACGACGACGTAGGCGATGAACTTGGGGTTGCGGCACAGCTTGAGGAAAGCGGAGCGTTCGATGATGGAGGCGCCGACGGCGCGTGAGGCGCGGGTGGCGTGTGAGGCCGTGGAGATCGTGTCGAGCCCTGACATGGCTACGCGCATGAACTCGCGCTGTTCGTCGGTGCCTTCCGCCCACGCTTCAAGCAGGGCGAGGGGGGACAGTGCGATGGGTGTGTAACCGCCGGAGGGGGTCCCGGCCTCGTGAACGACGTCAGCTCCCAGGGCGTCGCGTAGGCGCGGCAGCTGGGGGGTGGGGATGAGGGCGATCCACAGGCGCACCCGGCGTTGGATCGCGTCGTGGAGCTCGTGGGACAGGGCGTGTCCGGCGGCGGAGTGGGGCGAGAATCCTTCGGCGGCGATGTCAGCGAGGGCTCCGGGATACTCGACGATGCGCGTCGTCAGGTCGCCGGCACGGTCGACGCCGGAGACAGTGATGATGGTGGCGGCATCCCACTGGTAGGTGCGCGCGATCTCGATGTCGAGGATCGAACGCAGCGTGATAAGGGAGGTTGTCTCGCTCACGGGTACCTCTCAGTTGGGGTAGTTCACTCCATTGTGCCTGACTGGGCGGTAGGAATGCACGCTCACGCCGACGGTGGCGCGGCGTAGAATCGACGCATGGCGAAACGACGCATCGATCCGGTCCGGGGGATGGAAGCACTGCGCGCCTGGCGTCGTGCGGTCGAATGCGGTGAGGAGGCTCCGCGCCCGGTGGCCTTGACGGCCGTTCGCTTCACACTCGAGGAACTGGGGGTCCTCCACCCGGGCCGGTCGGTCGAGGTGCGTGTGCCGCCGGCGGGCGCGGTTCAGATCCTGCCCGGGACGACGCATCGGCGGGGGACGCCTCCCGCCGTTGTGGAGACGGACGCGCACACGTGGCTGTCTCTGGCGTGCGGGCGTCTCACCTGGGACGAGGCCGTGGCAGCCTCTCGGGTGAGCGCGTCGGGTGAGCGCACGGACCTTGGGCCCCTCCTGCCGCTCGTGTGAGGGCAGGGACGGGGAGTCCGGGTCTCAGGCCTCCAGCTGGGGCACGCCGAAGCGCGCTTCGAGCTTGGGGGCGAGCCACTTCTGGGAACCCTTGTAGGCGTAGCGCTGGGCGACGGCGGCGAGGGCGGCGGAGGTGGCGGCGAAGATGACCAGCGAGGTCAGGGTGACGTCGTCGGCGTCCTCGGCGGGAACGGGGCGCTTGGTGGTGATCTTCCAGCCCGTTTCAAAAATCTTGGTGGCCAAGAAAGCTGCTCCGGCGATGACGGCGGTCGTGGCAACCTTTTCGATGGTGGCGGGATCCATGAGTATCTCCTGGCGTGGGTTGACTGTCCCCGCGCGGGTGCGCGTGCCTCCATGATGCCCCACACGGCCCTCTTGCGCGAGGGCCACGGGCCAGCTGTCTTATGCTAGAGGGGTACTGTCCCCGTCCGAAGGATTCGTTATGGCTCGCGCCCGCTCTTTTTTTGCGCTGTCGGCCCTCGTGATCGTGGCGACGACCGTTGCAGCTTGTACCCCGTCTGTGTCGTCGAGCGCCCCTCAGGATCCTTTCGCCGCGCCGATCGTTCCCGGTCAAAGCGCGCGTGCTTCGACGTCGAACGGAGGGGTGCGCGGTACGATCAACGCCCCCACGCCCAGGACCGGTTCCGGCGTGGTGACTGTTGCCCTGGTGGGCGGCGCCCAGCTGCCCACGGAGACCGCACAGGAGTTCACGAAGGCGACGGGTTTTTCGATCGCTGTTGTTCCCGTTGACGGGGTGGATTCGATCGCTCAGGCTGATGCGGATGTCGTTCTGGGCTTGGACGGCGCTGACGCGCTACAGGCGGCGGCGGCCGGCACGATTGCGTCCGTGGCTCCTCAGGACACGACGACGTTGACGGGTACCGTCCTCGAGGGGGCACCTGCGGCGGTCGCATACGGTCGTGACGACGTGTGTGTGATCGCCGACAAGTCGTGGATGAGCGCGAACAGTCGTCCACTGCCGACGTCCTTTCATGATCTGACGGCGCCGCGTGTGCGCGCACTGCTCGCTCTCCCAGACCCGGCCTCGTCTTCGGTGGGGCGCGCTTTCGTGCAGGAGGCTGCCGCGCAGACCGGTGAAGGTCTGGGAACGTTCGTGCAATCACTGAACCCGCGCGTGGATGCTTCCCTGGGGGAGACTATCAGCGCGTGGAGCGCTGGTGCGCACGTCTCCGACGGCTATTTGTCCGAGGTCGTGGGGAGTGCGTCGGGCACGTCCGGCTCCTACCCGTTGGTTGTTGCGCCGCGCTCCCTGGCGGCGGCGGCAGCGACGAACACAGGCGCGGATTCATACGGCACAGCTGTGTCATCGACGTGTATCGCGCGCATCATGTATGCGGCTGCTGTGAGCGCCCCCGCAACCGACGGCGCTGAGTCGCTCATCGCGTGGCTCCAGGGTCAGGTTGCGCAGCGGTCCCTGGCGACCACGGGTGCCGCTTATCCGATCGACGGCGTGCTCGCGACCGACACCAAAGCGGCGTGGCTGATGGGAATCAGCGGCGAGACGGTTGTCGCTGACGAGACGGTCGGGTCCCTGGACGCGTTGGACGCGTGGCTGTCAACTTGGAAGTCTGCGTTGGCGTCGCCCGTCTCCATCGCTACGACTGACCCCGCCGAAGAGTCTGCGGCGAATCCAGATGTCACTACTGCCCGTGATGAGACGAGTGAACAGGACCCGGGGGTTGATCCCGACGACGATGGTGATGAGTGAGGGGCGTTCCTAGTCGCGCAGCATCGAGGGGCTGACCCGGCATTCGTCGCCGATACGCATGGGGGCGATGAGTCCTTTGTCGCGTAGTTCGCGCAGGCGTGGGACCGTGCGTTCAACGACCTTCCACGGGTCGATCGTGTTCAAGTAGATGCGAGTGCCGCCCTCGAAGCCCGCCAGGGTGGAGATACGCCACTTGAGCAGGATTCGCCAGCGCATGGGTGTGGAGACGGTGGGTGGGCGGTGGTACCACTCTTCGTTTGCGGGAACGTCTGCCCCTGTCGCGGCGTGCGCGGCGTGCAGGATGTCGGAGATCCCGGCCATGGCCTGGTCGCTGACCTCCCACGGGTTGCGTGGCGAGTGCAGGGGCCAGATCGCGATGCCTGGGAAACGATGCCCGAAGCCGGCCAGGGCGACGGCGTGCTCGTTTTGAGCGATGAGGAGTTTGCGGGTGGCTGCCACCGTGAAGATCTGGTCGTAGATGTCGGGCTGGGCACGCAGACGTTCGAGTTCCGCTTCCGTCTGCACGGCCAGATCGTCGATGGCGACTAGCTGCTTGTGCAGGTGATCGAAGGATGCGCCGGCGGGGCGTAGCCAGTTCTGGAAGGTAGCGACGTAGCGCACGGCGGGGTCGAGGTCGTACAGGTCGCGCATTGAGCGAGCTGTGTAGGAGGTGTACTGCGCGTGCTCTTCGGGCGTGAGGGTACCTGACCCGGCCAGTTCGTGAGCCTCGGTGGCACCATCGACGAAGTGGCGTTTGCCGATGATTAGGTCGTGGCCGCCGGAGAAGAATCCGTTGGCGGCCTGCAGGCGCGCGGTTTCGCTGGTGGCCGCGAACTCTCCTTCGCTCATGCCCGAGGCCAACATGCGTGCGCGCACGACGTTCATGACGTGCTCGTATCCAGCATCCGAGGCCAAGTAGTGCGCCATGCGGCGCCGGTCGTTTTCTGAGGGCACGTGTCCGTGGTTGAGATGCCAGTAGTTGTAGGAGACGATCTCGAAGAGGTTGGGGATGCGACGAAACTCTGCGACGGTGTCGGTGAGTTTGTCGGCTGCCAGGGCGTCGAGCTGCTCCCACGAGCCGTCCTCGCGGCGCACGAGGCGGGATTTCTCGGGGGGTGTTTCGAGGTATCGGCCCGAGCAGAACGCGCAGTGGTGTCCGTCGGCTTCGTGGTCGATGGGGTTGTGGTCGCTGCGCGGTGCGGCGAGGGGACGGTTTCCGCGCCCGGGGACTGTCCACACCTCCGTGCCGGTGAGCAGGTTCTGCTGTTTGACGGTTCCGTCGGCGAGTCGCACGATAGCGCGGTCGGCGCGGGTGAGCTTGGATGCCATGTGTCTTTCGTACCTGTCGTCAGAGTCGGTTCATGGTGGCGGGGTGCGATCCGGTGCGCCCGGATTCGCCTCTGTTGAGGGTGTCGATGCGTGCTGTCTGTTCGGGGGTGAGTGAGAAGGAGAACGCGTCGATGTTTGTTGCCATGCGCTCTCGGCGAAGGGTCTTGGGGAAGACGACGTGTCCGCGGTCGATAGCCCAGCGTAGGGCGACCTGGGCGGCGCTTACGCCGAGTTGGTCTGCGATGGCACGCAGGGTTGGGTCTGTGGTGGCGCGTCCGCGTGCGAGGGGTGACCAGGCTTCGAAGACCATGCCGAGTCCCTGCGCGTAGGCGCGCAGGTCCGCGTTGGGGAAGAAGGGGTGTGCTTCGACTTGGAGGACGTGCGGGGCGACGGTGGCGGCTGCGCGGACGGCCTCGATGTGTTTGCGTTCGTAGTTGGACAGGCCGATCGCTCGCGCGCTGCCGCCGGTGAAGGCATCTTCGAGGGCGGGCCAGGGGAGGGTAACGTCGCCGCCGTAGAGGGTGGGTAGTGGCCAGTGGACGAGGAGGAGATCGACGTAGTCGGTGCGCAGGTCGTTTAGTGAACGTTGGATGGATGCGGCCGCGCGCTCGGGTTCGTGGTTGGAGTTGTCCACTTTTGTTGTGAGGAAAATCTCGTCGCGGGGGATTTTGGATGTCTCGATCGCGGCTCCGACTTCGGCTTCGTTGCCGTACATTTGCGCGGTGTCGATGTGGCGATAGCCGATGTTGAGCGCGCGGCTGACGGCCTCATAGGTATCGTCTGGTGCAATCTTGTAGGTGCCGAAGCCGAGTGCGGGGATGGGGGCGCCGGTGGGGAGGGTGAGTGTGGGGATCGGGGCCGAGGCTGGGGGCGGGTCGGCGGGGGCAGGAACGTTCATCGGTGAATCCTCCTCATGTCTTCTAGTGTAGCGTCCCGTGAAGTGGGCGTTGGCTTCGTCTGGGTGTGCCAGGATGTTGCGAGGGTGTGAGGCGTGGCATCGGTGTGAAGGCGCCGGAGGGTGGAACGGTTCTTCGAAACTGAAGACGGAGTCTCATAGTTTGAGACTTTGTACTGTCAATTTATCGATCGATCTTTGGTCAAATATGTGTGATAGGTCGATTTTGGGTGTTTTGTGCCTGTCGGCACCTGCGTTGTGAAGACTCTGACCACTTGACTTATAAAACATTGAAATATGAGTGGAAAGCTGCCCTATGATGTCTGCAACATGGTCGGTGCGCGTATTAGCATTCCGGTTAATTAATGTCCTCTGGCTTGCAATGACGGGGCCTTAGTTCTAACCAAACGGTAGGGTTTTTGTTAGGTAATCCACCGTTATGTGTCCGCTAACGGAGGGGGATTGGCGTAGGATAGATACTGTTCAACCACGATCGCCAACACGTCACGACAACGAACGGAGAGTTATGTCGGTTCGCAATGCCCTGCTGGCACTCGTCGCGCAGCAGCCCGCGGGTGTCTACCGTCTGAAGCAGATGTTCGAGGAGCAGACGTGTGGAGCTTGGCCACTCAATATTGGCCAGGTCTACCAGACGATGCAGCGCCTTGAGCGCGATGGTCAGGTTGTGTCTCATGCCGAGACCAATGCGGGCCGTGATTCCGAGGTCTTCGAACTGACCGACGCCGGTCGCGAAGTCCTCGCTGCCTGGTGGTCCACCCCGGTTCCGCGCGAGCATCCCGAACGTGATGAGCTTGTTATGAAGCTAGCTGTGGCCGCCGCCGATCCTACGGTCGACGTTGAGGCCATGATTCAGACCCAGCGTCGCTCGACCCTGGGTTCCCTGCGCGATGTCACTCGCCTGAAGGCCTCAGCCGACGAAGGAGAGCTCGCTTGGAAGCTCATCCTTGAGCGTCATATTTTTGACCTCGAGGCCGAACTTAACTGGCTGGACCACATCGAGTCCGGCGCGGTCTCGGAGGCCGCTCGTCGCGCCGCCTTCGCCGCCGCGAAGGGCCGTTCGATGAACTGGGCTCAGTCCGACGCCGGTATGACGGAGCGCGCCGGAGTGCGATGAGTCAGCCTGCACCACTACCAATCCGGATAGTTGGCGTCGGACATGAGTTCGGCGCCAACGGTGTCCGAGTGAGAGCGCTCGACGGGATCGACCTTGAGGTCGCGCCCGGCGAGCTTCTCGCTGTTATGGGTCCTTCAGGTTCGGGTAAGTCGACGCTTCTGTCGATCGCGGGAGGGCTTGAACGTCCGACGCGCGGAAGCGTGTACGTCAACGGGGTTAACCTCGCGTCACTGGATAGCGTGCATCGTGCCGAAGTGCGTCGCCGATCAATCGGCTACGTCTTTCAGGACTACAACCTGATCCCCTCGCTGTCCGCGCTCGAAAACGTCGAGATGCCACTACAGCTCGATGGCGTCAGTCCTTCGAAGGTTCGTCGGGCAGCAATGGATGCGCTCGAAGAAGTCGGCGTCGCCGACCTCGCTGACCGCTTTCCAGAAAGGCTCTCTGGAGGCCAGCGTCAGCGGGTTGCCATCGCCCGCGGCCTCGTCGGTAACCGATCGGTCATTCTTGCCGACGAGCCGACCGGCGCGTTGGACTCTCACACTGGCGAACAGATCATGTTGGTGTTGCGTGACCACATAGATGCGGGCGCAGCCGGTATCCTCGTGACTCATGAGGCCAGAATGGCCGCGTGGGCAGACCGCACAGTCTTCCTGCGAGATGGTCGCATCGTTGATCGTTCGCGCGCAGACTCGTTGAGGGACCTGCTGGCAGACACAGCACCAAGGAACTAATGAGCCGACTCAGGATACGGATGAGGCGATGGGGAGTAGTACTCCGCATCGCCTCACGCGATGCGCGCCATAGCCTGGGGCGCACCCTCACGGCAGTCATTCTGATTTCCCTGCCGATCGTCGTTGCGATCGGTTCCCTCACGTTCTGGGATGTGACGACCTCCCAGCGCTACCAGGCGTCGTCCTGGCTGGGCCACACCTCCGATGTTCAGGCCGTCACCCTCCGTCGTTCCTCGACCGCCCTCGACCAGGACTTCACAGCAGACCGCCTCTCCAAGACAGCCTCGGACGAGGAAGTCGACGTCACGATGCAGACCCTCGCCGATTGGGTCCCTCCGGGCGACCAGCTCGTGGCGGTTGACACCCTCTATCAGCTTCACCTGACGGCACCCGGTGGAACAGGCTACACGGTCGATTCGGGCATAGAGACCGCCTCCCTGGACGCGCCTCGCGTCCAAGCGGGACACAGACACGGAGTCCTCGAAACCAATCACGCTGTTATTTCTGACGATGTCGCACGCGCCCTTGGCGTAACCACCGGCGATACGGTCGCCCTCTCGCTCACGGTCGCGAAAGATCGAACGACGCAAGCCCTCGAAGGAAACGCCGTTATCGACGCGGTTATCGCTGGCAGCGGGTGCGCCATCATCGGCGACGGAACGCTCGACATTGATCGCCTCGCGGTCGCGGGGCGAACGCAGACAGCCTGGTACGTGACGGGACCCGTTCCCGTCACGTGGGACGACGTTCGCACGCTCAATAAATCAGGGTTCTCAGTCGTCTCCCGCCAAGTGCTCGCTAGTCCACCGGACGCATCGGCTCTGCCCGCACTGATCGCCCAATACGAGGTCCCACAGTCATCGCGGAGCTCAAGTCCCTGGCAGTACCTGCTCGGAATCGCCGGCGTCCTGCTCATCGTCACCGAGATGATCCTGCTCATCTCCCCCCTTTACACGGTTGCTCAACGCTCCGTCATGCGCACGGCCGCCATGATCGTCGCCAACGGTGGCGACCGTTCAGATGGGCGCCGACTCACCGTCGCGCACGGCATCGTCATCGGTATCTATTCAGCCGCGTTCTCGGTGATGCTCTCCGCAGGGCTGATGGTCGGCATTGGGCTATGGTCAGGCCTCGGCATCGGTATCCTTCCCTTCTGGCCGCTCGCCTTGTCCGTTACCCTGCCGATCCTCCTGTCCCTCATGGCCTCGGTATCACCGGCACACACCTCCTCCCATATCGATACCTCCGCTGTGATCGGAGGACGCGTGTGGGAGCCCTCACGGCTCGTGCGTCGCCGCATGATCTACCCGGTCTTGCTCCTATCCGGCATCCCCCTGCTAGCCGTCGCCGCCTGGTTTGGTTCGGTGTTCACCCTCGTCCTCGGAGTTGCCCTCCTCGAAGTTGGCCTCATCGGGTCGATCCCGTACGTCTTCACACGCTGGCGTGTACCAAACCGTCGGGCGTCCATGAGTATGCGCCTAGCGCTGCGTGACGCAGTTCGAAACGGCCACCGAACGTTCCCGGCCATGGCTTCGATCCTCACGACCGTGTTTGTTGCATGTGCGCTGCTCATCACCCTGTCCTCGTCGAACGAGGCGGGATGGAACTCGCGCCCACACGTGGGCCAGCGCGGACAGATCTTCGTCTCAGCGATCGATAAGACCGATTCAGTGACCCGTTCCCGTGCCCTCATGAAGTCAGCGACTGACGCAGTCGGCAACGAGCGCACGGTCGTGTCCAAGGCCACCCTTTACGGCATCGCATGGAACAGCGGACCCGGCGGCCCCGAAACCATGGTTGAGGCCATCGTGCCCGCCGATCACTCAACGCTCACGCAGTTGGCCGCCGTGGGGCAAATGGCTGAGCTCGATGTTGCATACATTGTCGACGACGGCACCTATTTGCGCCAAGCAGGCTACTTCACCAACGAAGACGACATGGTCCGCGCAATTGCAACCTTGAATGCGGGCGGCGTGCTCGTTCCTGATCCGGCATGGATCAACGGCGCGGGGCAGGCCGAGCTGCGCAGTCTCGACATGAAAGACATTGCGGCGGCGAAGGCAGCCGGAGCATCGGACGATGCCTTGCCGAACGCGCAAGTGATGGCTTCCCAATCCTTCGCGGCGTCGCCGCTCACACGCGTCAATGTCATGGTTCTCTCACCCGCCGCAGCGACGACCCTCGGTCTTGACAGCGTTCCGCTGGGCGAACTCCTGACGGTGGACAATCCTGTTAACTCGGTGGATGCGCCCACCTTCCAAGCGACTATTGCCCGGCAGGTACCAGGGGCCAGCGCCCAAGTCATCACCCCGACCATGCGATCCATCGTCTTGCCCTACGTCGCGGCCCTGATCGCGATCGTCGCCGCGGCGGCCACGGTCGCGCTCGTCGTGGCTCTCTCGGCCTCCGACATGCGCCCAGACCTTGACACCCTCGACGCGATCGGCGCCGCCCCCGCCATGCGCCGCCACGTTACGACCTGGCAGGGCGTCGTCCTGGCCCTCAACGCGATCCCCACCGCGGTTCTTTCAGGCCTCATCGTCGGCGTTCTCGCGGTCGTCACCTTCGCCCGCTCGGGCATCTTCCGGACCCTGGTGACCCTCACGCCGGTCATCCCGTGGGGGGCCCTCGTCGGTATGCTCGTCGGCATGCCTCTCCTGTGTGCGCTCGTCGCAATTGTTCTGACGCCACGTCAGCAGCATCGAATCCGCCGCATCAACTAAGCCCGCTCATGAGTGACGTACCCGAGACGGTCGTGATTCCGCCAGGCGCCCTGGCCTCGTCCTGCGTGCGCGTTGACACGTGGCTGTGGGCGATCCGCCAGCTGAAGTCTCGCTCACAGGCAACCGCCGCAGTGCGTTCTGGTCACGTACGGGTCAACGGCGAACCGGTGAAGGCTGCCCACAAGGTACGCGTGGGTGACGAGGTGCGCCTGCGCGTTGAAGGTTTCGACCGGATCCTCGGCGTTGTCTTACCGTTGAACAAACGCGTGTCCTACCCACAGGCCCGCATGGCCTACGACGATCGCACGCCCGAGCGGCCACGCGTCCATATACCCATCGCGGTGCGCGAGAAGGGCAGTGGGAGACCCACCAAGAAGGAACGACGAGAGCTGGACCGTCTGCGCGGCTACGACTCCCACGAACACCACTGACCCGATCGGCAAGGCAATCGGTCGGGGCGCGGTGGCTTCGACGCGTCAGGCACAACGACTGGTCCCGCCGCCCATGGGACGACGGGACCAGTGGTGAAAGCTGCGGGCCTACTCGTTCGGGAAGAACGAGGTGACCGCGAAACTGTAGTAATCGCCCCACGACGAATCGTAGGGGGCCTGGAACACGGCTGTGCCCTTGCCGTCCGAATCGACCTTGACGATTGCGACGTTGTCTTCGGTGTGCTTCGGGGGCATGAACGACAGGCCGCTATCCGAGTAGGTCATCTTGAGTGTCACGTCGACGGAGGAGAAATCGGGGAGCTTGGCGACCAGATCAGAGTCAGTGACCGTGACTTCCGCGGCGCAGGAGACGGACTTGCCATCCGCGTTCATCGTGCACGACTTGTCGCTGATCTTAAAATCGTCACTCGCGCTAAAGGTGCTGACCACCTGCGCGACCTCAACGCGCTTGGGGCAACGACTGTCGATGGCGGCTGACTTCGTCTTATCGGCCGAACTGTAGTCGGCGTAGCGCGAAGAAATGTTCGAGGCGTTATCAGCGGTGATCTGGTTACACCAGTTGGTGGCGTACAGGTCCGCTGCCTGCTGGCGCGTCGATTCCGTCTCCTTGCGCGTGTTCTCGGTGGCGACGGAACGCATAACGCTGAGGGTAATCATGACCGCGGCTGCGACCCCGACGAGGATCGCGAGGACGAGCAGAATGCGGTTGACCATGGTCATGGTCGGGTTCTTCTTGGGGGCCGTAGGCGCAGGGGTGACGCTTGTACTCACTTGCTTGACTCCTGGATCGATTGGAGATCTTCCTTCGCCTGGTTCAGCTCCTGCTGAGCCTGCTTGTATTCCTTGTTGTGGGATACGTAGCTCTTCGTGCCGATGAGCGCGCCGACGCCAAAAGCGAGGGTCAGGCAGACCAGCACGATGGAGGTGATGATCTGACCGGTCGTCGTCTTGGGACCGGAGGGCTTGGCGGGAGCGTTGGGCCGAGTGCCTAAGGGGTATCTGTTGGTCGCGGTGCTTGCGTTGAAGGTGCCCCTGGGTCCAGCGTTGCCGGAGGCAGAGTTCGTTGCGGAAGCTCCGTAGCCCTGGGCTCCCACGTTGCCGGGATAGCCGGAGGGCGCGCCAGATGCCATGGGGGAGTAGCCCTGGGCGGTGCCAGCGTTGCCGTTCTTCTGGGAACCAGCGTCGCCAGGAAAGCCGCCGGGAGCAGAGCTGGGTGCTTGTGCGCCGGAATCAGGCTGGAATTGGTCGGTCCACTGGCCGCCGTCCCACCAGCGCAGCTTGGGGGAACCGGCTGGGTCTGGGTACCAGCCAGGAATAGGGTTGCTCACGAGGAAGCTCCTTTCACTGTGTCCCGTAAATTCTATGAAAAGTTAAAATTAAATGAAGGGTCAGTGGTGTCTTTCGTGGCACACGTGTGTGATCGTCAACTCACGCGATCGGTGCAGCAATGCCATATGGCATGGCAGTGATCGGCGTGAGGACAGGCCACGCGGTGCACTACATGCTTGAAGGCCACCACGAGGTCATGGTCGCGCCACACTCGGATGTGGCGGACATCTGCGGATCATAGGGTACCGACACAGTGAAGGTGAGAGGCGTCCCGGGTGTCAGTGTCGCGGTCGTGGACCCCTGGTAGGGGGAGGAAGGGTTAAAAGACGCGTCCTTATCAACCGTGTACCCGATAATCGTGACATCAAGGTCACCGAAGGATGCGACGGAACTCGACTGTGTCATCGTCAACGTGCCGCTCATCGTCGTCGTGACTTGGTCGGTCGTGCATGTCACGATCGCAATAGAAAAGTCAGAGTCCGACAGTGTGCGCTGCGCGTTGGCCAGGGACTCCTTGTCGGCGCATTGGGCGTGGATGGCCTCCTTAACGGCTTGTGTCGCCGAATCATAGGACTTGACGACATCGCGCATCGAACCCGCCTTGTCACGTGTGACCGACGCGCACCATGCGGCGGCGTCTCTGTGGGCGTTAGCGGCCTCGAGGTGGGTCTGGGCCTCAATAATCTGCTGGTCGATGGCGGCCTTCTCGGATACGGCCTGGCTGGCCTCGGCCTCGTAGGTTGCCGCGGAGCGTGTCCGCCACACGTTCACGCCACCAACGACAGCGGACAAGGTGATGAAGATGACGGCGAGGATCGTGCCGGCGACGGTCGCTGCTCGCACAGGAACGGGAACAGTACTCACTTCTCGGCCTCCTCGATCTGGCGGTTAATGTCATCGAGTGTGGACTGGGCGGAGTCGCGTTCCTGTTGCGCGCTTCGTGCATGCTCCTTCGCGTCGTCATAGATCGCACCGGACGCACCCAAATGTGACCATGCGAAGATGAGGACACCGACGAAGGTAGCAACGAGCATCCACGAGGCGACGCACGCGAGCGTCCAACGGAGCGTTCCTGATCGTGCGGGTCCGTGATCGCCGGGCTTAGGGGTCCTCGAGGTCGTTGACGAGGCCGGGGCATCCTCCCAGGGTGAGGGGTTGACGGGCGCGTGTCCCGGGAGCGGAATCTGACTATTCCCACGCCACGAGACCATGGCCTCGTCCGGCACGCAGACTTCAGGTGTGTTGGCATCGCTCGCTCGCGCCGCGTTGGGCGTCGTGACGTCGGTCCAGGAACTCCCGTCCCACCACCGAAGCTGTGTGGCGCCGGTGGGGTCGGGATACCAGCCTTGCACGGGCACACTCATCGTTACTCTCTCTCGGGTTACAACAAGTCGAATACCTGGTCAGGAAGTCTAGCTGCCCTGCGACTAGCGGGCAACGATGGAATCAGAGTCCCACCGGCCACACATTTGTCGCAACGGCGTTGCAGTGACCGCTCGAGATGCCGGGATCGGGCAGCGTTTGGCTGAATGTGCCCGACCCGCCCGAAATCGTGAGCGTAGTCGTCCCAAGAGGTTTGTCGGAACTCGTCGGTGTCGAAGCAGTAACAAAGAGATTGAGAGTGACCTGAAGGTCTCCCACGCTTGTCAAAGAGTCTCCATTCAGGGTCAGAGAACCCGACATTGTCAAACCGTTGCCTGTTGGCGTGCAATCAGTCACCTTGCCAAGGAAAAGATTCGAGGGCGCGTCGCGGAAGGCTTCGATGAAAGCCTTCTTTGCTGGGCACTGCGCTGCGATGGCATCAAGCTCACTCTGGGACTTGTTCTTCAGCTCCAGGCTCTTATTGTCGAGCATCGCGATGTCTGATTGGTCGGAGGTTAAGCCGTCGCACCATGTCGTGGCCGCCGAAGAGTTCTTCGCAGCAGTCACCTGCGTACGTACGGTTGCTGTCTCAGTCTCGGTGGTCTTCTTCTGGGCGTGTAAAGACTCCGTGTCGGCGCGCGTCTGCGTCGCCTTGTTCGACGCCGCGTAGGTTCCATACCCGAGCAAGCCTGACGTGATCATCAGGCAGATGGTCAAGGCCACCCCGACAATCGTGAGAATTTTAAAAACGCGCGACGTCGAATGCGCCTGCGACGTTGTGCTGCTCACTTCTGTGCCTCCTCGAGGTCCTTGTTCGCCTGCTGTAGATCAGAGTTCGCCTGGTCGAGCTCGCTCTGCGCGGTGCTGTGCTCGGATTCGGCCTGAGCGAGGTCGGCGCGGGCACTCTTGAACATCGTTCCCACGTAGATGGAGGTCACGGCGAGAGCGATGACCGCGATCCATGCTGCTGCCGTGCCGATGAGCCAGCCCTTACCGGAACTGGACTTCTGCTTCTTCTTGTCCGTCTTATCGGAGAAAGCGTCGTCGGAACTATCGAACGTCGGCTTGGTACCTGTGGCGTTATAGGGATCGGAGGACACCGTTGGTGCCGGCTTCGCGGAGGGCATGTGCCGCGTCTTCTTCGCAGGCGTGTCCCGGGTGGTGACCTGCTCCTGCTGGCGCTGCTGGGGTGCGCTCTGTGGGCCTGGCACGCCCTGCTGGCGCTGCTGGGGTTGGCCCTGTGGGCCTGGCACGCCCTGCTGGAAGCGGGGTCCGGGGATGCCCTGCTGGTTGTTCGGGGTGGGCATACTGCGCTGGGTGCGCATTCCCGGCTGGGACGCGCCCGGAATGGTTGCCTGGGTATGTTGGCGCTGCTGGGGTGCGCTCTGTGGGCCTGGCATGCCCTGCTGGCGCTGCTGGGGTTGGCCCTGTGGGCCTGGCACACCTTGCTGGAAGCGCGGTCCGGGGACGCCCTGCTGGCGCTGCTGGGGTGCGCCCTGCTGGGGTAGGCGCTGTTGGGGTTGGCCCTGTGGGCCTGGCATGCCCTGTTGGCGCTGCTGGGGTGCGTCCTGCTGGGGTTGGCCCTGTGGGCCTGGCATGCCCTGCTGGCGCTGCTGGGGTGCGTCCTGCTGGGGTAGGCCCTGGGGGCCTGGCACGCCCTGCTGGAAGCGCGGTCCGGGGACGCCCTGCTGGGGTGCGCCCTGGGGACCTGGCACGCCCTGCTGGAAGCGCGGTCCGGGGACGCCCTGCTGGTTGTTCGGGGTGGGCGTACCGTGCTGGGCGGGCGCACCCTGCACGGTGACGCCGGGCATGGGCTGGTACTGGTCGATCCACTGCCCACCGTTCCACCAGCGCAGGCGCTGGCTGCCAGCGGGATCTGGGTACCATCCGGGTACTGGTTGCGACATGACCGTCCTTTCAGTTTCTGAAAGCAGTCTATACCCATCGTCGTGAGCGTTATAACGAGGTATTCGTTCGGGACATCACGCCTGCCGTTCGGGGTGACAGGTACCCTGAAAGGTATGGCAGCTCTCTTTTCGTCGTCACCCCTGCTCGCGCTGTTTGTCGTCGTCGCGTTGGGCGCGGCGATTGGGGCGATCCGGATCGGTCCCCTTCGTTTCGGTGCGGCGGGTGCTCTCTTCGTTGGTCTGACGGTCTCCGCCATCCATCCCGAGGTTGTCAGCACGCACATGTCGATCGTCCAGTCAATGGGCCTCGCATTCTTCGTGTACTGCGTCGGCATTTCCGCTGGTGCGACGTTCTTTCAGGACCTGCGCAAGCAGACGAACCTCCTGGCCCTCACCACGCTCGTCTGCGTCGTTGGTGCAGTTATTTCTTTCGTCGGTGGTCGCCTTCTCGGCCTGTCCTCTGGCCTCGCCTCGGGCCTCTTCACGGGAGCATTGACGGCGGCGCCCGCCCTGGATACGGCGACGCGGCTCACGGGCGACGCGAACGCAGCCGTCGGTTATGCGTTCGGCTATCCGATCGGCGTCATCGGGGGCATCCTCATCGTGACGATCACCGTCACGAGGAAGTGGCTGGGTCCCAAGGACACGCCCTCCCTCGCGGGCGCGTCGCTCGAGGCTGTCAGCGTTCATATCTCCAAGCAGATCAACACGCGTGACATCACCGCGTGGCGCGAGCAGCGCGTGCGTCTGTCCTACCTGCGCCGCGGTGATCGTACGCGCGTCATCGCGCCCGGCGAAGACCTTCTGCCAGGCGACCATGTCGTCATGGTTGGCGACCCCGCGTCGATCAAAGACGCCGCTCCCCTGGTCGGCGAAATCCTCGACCATAACCTCGAGGATGATCGGTCCGACCTGGCTTTTGAACGTATCGTCGTCTCTAACCCTGACGTCGCAGGGCGAAGCGTGTCGGAACTCAACGTTACGAAGCGATTCGGAGCCGTCATCACCCGAGTGCGTAGAGGCGACCTGGACCTCCTGGCTCGTGACGACCTCGACCTGCAGCTCGGCGACCACGTCGCTGTTGTCGTCCCCACGGATGAACTCGACGACATCGCGCAGTGGCTGGGTGACTCTGAGCGGCGAGTCGCCGAGGTTGACGGCATGGCGTTCGGCATCGGCCTGGTCCTCGGTCTGCTCCTGGGTATCGTGTCCTTCCCGCTGCCCGGCGGACAGGGATTCCAGCTGGGAGCCGCGGCGGGCCCCCTGATCGTCGGCATGTTGCTGGGTGCTCTGCGCCGCACGGGTCCGCTCGTGTGGACCCTGCCCGCCGCGGCGAACCTGACGATCCGTCAGATTGGCCTCATGCTTTTCCTCGCGGCTCTCGGCCTCAACGCAGGCCCGCAGTTTGCGAGCCTGCTCGGCAGCCCTGACGGTTGGCGCGCCGCCGTCCTCGCCGCCGTCATGGTCGTCGTGTGCTGCGTCCTCCAGGCCCTGGGCGCGAAGTTTATCGGCCTGTCTGCGCCGCGCGCCGCCGGCGGTGTCGCCGGCTTCCTCGGACAGCCAGCCGTGCTGCAGGCCGCCGACGCCCGCGTCACCGACGAGCGCATCGAGGCGGCCTACGCGACCCTTTTCGCTTTCGCGATCATCGTCAAGATACTGCTCCTGCCGATGATCACTTCGTTCCTGTGAACGCTTTAGACTAGGGCCATGGCTACCCCAGACTTTGTCCTTGAGCTGCGCCGACACGTCGGCCACGCGCCCCTGTGGATGCCCGGCACGACCGTCGTTATCCTGCGCCCGGCCCCCGGCTGCCCGCCGATCGACTGGGAGCGCCCCATCGCGCCCGAAGCCGTCGAAATCTTGTGCGTGCGCCGCGCCGATAATGGCGCCTGGACGCCGGTGACGGGCATCGTCGATCCGGGCGAGGAACCCGCCGTCGCAGCCGCCCGCGAGGCGTTGGAGGAAGCCGACGTGCACATCGATGTGCGCCGCCTCCTTTCCGTCGAAGTCGTCGGCCCTGTCACCTACGACAATGGCGACGTCACCACCTACCTGGACGTCGCCTTCGTCGCCCAGTGGGTGAGCGGCGAACCCACCCCCGCCGACGGCGAAAACAGCGAGACCGCGTTCTTCCGCGGCGACCAGCTCCCGCCCATGAACGACCGTTTCCGCCGCGCCATCGTCAAGGCTCTGAGCGGTCGTCCCGACGCAGACTTCCTCACCACCTGACGCGGCGTTGCCCGCGCGCGTGCCCCGGCCTCGTCCCCGCGCGCGAAACGACTTGTGTTCCTGTCAAACCCCTTGCGGGACTGAAGTCCTAGTGGTGGAATGGGGGCATGGATACACCTAGCACGATCGCATACTCAGTCACCGCCGACTCCACGGGTGGCCGCGCCGGCACCTCCTCCGTCCCCGCGCTCGGCATCACCCACGTCATGCGGGCCCCCAAGGAGCTGGGCGGCCCCGGCGACGGCGCCAACCCCGAAGCCCTCTTCGCCATGGGCTACGGCGCCTGCTTCCAGGGCGCCATGGGCCTGGCCGCCAAAGAAATGGGCATCGACACCACCGACTCCCTCGTGCGTACCACGATCGGGCTCGGCCCCGAGGGCGACTCCTTCGCCCTGACCGCCGACATCAAGGTGTTCATCCCCGGCGTCGACCTCGACCGCGCCCAAGCCCTCGTCGAGCGCGCCCACCAGCTGTGCCCCTACTCCAAGGCCACGCGCGGCAACGTGCCCGTCACCGTCACCGCCGTTGCATCCTTGTGAGGACACCCGAGAAACGAAAGAACCCCAGCCTCGTCGAATGGACGAGGCTGGGGTTTCTTCATGCGCTCAGGCGTGCTCGCGCGTCAGGTGCCCGGGTGCCGCCGGGCTTGCCGCGCGCGCGGCTTCGCCCCTCGGGCTTGTCGGGCGCGGGCGCTCCGGGCGCTCAGGCTCATGCGCCGCGCTGCGGGTGCCGCGCGCACGGCTTCGCCCGTGGGGCTCGCCGGGCGCGGGCGATCCGGGCGCTCAGGCGCCGCGCCAGTACGCCTCCAGCGCCTTCGACAGCGTCAGCAGGTCATCGATATGGCTCATCTCGCGCGCCGAATGCATCGACAACAAGCCCACGCCCACATCCACCGTCAAAATCCCCAGGCGGGACGCCGTGATCGGGCCGATCGTCGTGCCGCACGGCATCGCGTTGTTGCCCACGAAACTCTGCGAAGGCACGCCCGCCGCCGCGCACGCCCGATCCCACAAGGCAATGCCCTCGCCGTCCGTCGCGTAACGCTGCTTCGAATTGATCTTGATGACCGGGCCTCGCCCCATCACCGGGCGGTTATCCGGATCATGATGGCCCGCGTAGTTCGGATGCACCGAATGCGCCGCGTCCGCGCTCACGCACGACGAAGCCGCCAGCATCCGCTCGAAGCCATCCTCATCGCGGCCCAGCGCGACCGCCGTGCGGCGCAACACCGTCTCCAAGATCGGGCCGGCCGCGCCCGTGCGCGAACCCGAACCCACCTCCTCGTGATCGAAGCACATGAACACCGTGACATCCCCGCCCGCGGGCGCACCCTCCGCAGCCAAGTGCTCCAAGGCCACCAGGCCCGGGTGCACACTCGACAGATTGTCCTGACGCGAGGCGGCCACGAACTGGCCCTTGTCGCCGAAAAAACCCGGCCCCTGGCTGGGGGTCAAAATCAGGTCAAAGGCCGCGATCTGAGAAGCATCCTCCAGGCCCGCCGTGCGAGCGACAATCTCCAACACGCTGCCGGTCGGGTTATCCACCGTCCACACCGGATGCAGATGCTTCTGCGGATCCAGCTTCAACCCCACCGGATTCACCTCACGATCCAGGTGGATCGCCAGCTGCGGGATACGCGCAATCGGACCAGTACGAGCCAGAATGACCTCGCCATTCGTCAAAATCAGGCGGCCCGCCAGCGTCAACTCGCGATCCAGCCACGAATTCCACATCATGCCGCCGTACACCTCGACGTCAATCTGGCCCCAGCCATCCGGCG
>ERZ1674206.27-NODE-27-length-21913-cov-7.163967_pt1 | contig 21913 bp, 18 predicted proteins | sample MGYA00581307_ERZ1674206 | MGnify/ENA primary metagenome ERZ1674206 (study PRJEB41354, sample SAMEA4873348) | human saliva metagenome | biome: human-associated habitat [ENVO:00009003]; feature: mouth environment [ENVO:08000002]; material: saliva material... | reverse complement strand
GGCTGTCAAGGCTGCGAAAATCTTCGTCGTGTGCATGGTTATGTTCCTCGGTATCTGTATTGCGGGTCCTTGTCGATAATGAATATGCAAACAGATGCATACTATGCATGTCGAGGGGGTCTCATATCCTGGATGCACAAGTGGGCGAGCACATCGTGCTCGCCCACTTGACTATGTGACTCAGTGTCCGCGCAATGCTCTCCTCGAGGCTCGCGCGCGAAGCGGATCGATTCCCTTTGGAATAGGTGGCTCGTTCGAACGCAGTGCGTTGATGCGCGCAGATACCTGGGGAACCTCCTCGGCAGTGAGAGCATTCTTCAACTTACGCAGTTCACTTCGCAGATCCTTCAGAGCAACCTGCCCCTCCTCGCGACCCACCTGAATCTGGTGGACGGGAACGTTACGCATGATTTTAGTGACGCGCTTAGCCTCAGTGGACAGGAGTGGACGCACGTGGGAAGCCGAACCCTCAGAGATAAGAACGATGCCGGGACGACCGACGATGCGCCACACGAGGTCTTGTTCGCGCGTAACTGCAACGGGCTGTTCGGGGATGATCCAACCACGCTGGATCTGTGAGAGTGCCACTTTGACGGCGCCCGCCGTCTCCTCGACCTGGGCAAAGAGTGCACGGCGAGCCAGGAAACTCAGGATGGCGAGTGCTGCGGTGATGGACCCCAGGATGCCGATGATGAGCCAGCCAATCCAGGAGGTGTTCGTCAGGAATGCCACCAGGACAAACAGGGCGATGACGAGCGCGGCTGTGCCTAGGAGGATCCAGGGCAGTGCCGGATACGTGCGTGCGGTCAGTCGATACGCGTCAAGGACGTTCTGATAGAAGCGTCTCTTGGCGGGGGGATTCTTTTCACTCATAGCGTCACTATTCTACGTGTATACACCCAGAGAACGTCCATGCATCCGACTGGGCACTATGTGAAATGAGTTGCATCACATTGTGTGAGTTTGGACAATATGACCATGAATATCGGCGGATACCAGCTCGGTCAGGTGTTCCACATCGGTGCGCGAGGTCCCCTGTGGAGGACTCAATCGAGCGCCGGGGAAGCACTTTTTGCACTGCGATCATCAAGCGATGGTGAGCGTTCCTTAGAGCGCTGGAAGGCGTGGGCATCGCTCACCTCACGCCACGTGGTTGCCTTACGTGATGTCGTGCGCTCCGACGACGGTCGTTGGGGAATCGTCCAGGACTTCGTCTACGGGCGTCCCCTCGATGTTGAAATAGGATCGGCCGACCTGCGCCCCAAAGCTACCCGCCGCCAGATCATCGAAGGCATATCAGCGGGCCTGAGCGCACTACACCGCGTCGGTATTGTTCACGGGGACCTGACACCCGCCAATATCATGATCACTCCGCAAGGCAGGGCGGTCATCATCGATCTCATTGATGAGATCGAAGAGGGGCAAGGAACTCCCGGGTGGAGCCTCGACACCACTGGAATGACGGGGGACCTGCAGTGCTTGCGTCGAATAGCCTCGCTTCTCCAGATGGACGAAGCCCTGGCTGAGCTGGGGCTCGACGAGGCCTCGGTGCCAACGGGTTCGCGCACACCAACGGTTGACGATCCTAATGAACATGTCATCTCTCGCGAACCTGCCGATCCGCAACAGGTCATCGCCGATCTGCGCGCGGCTGCTTTGCGTGAGGACACGATCATTGACGACGAATCGGGATCGGAGCGACCTATCCATGGGTGTGCGACTGACGGACCATGCGAGGAGTTACCCCGTCGCGCGTGGCGCTCCCGAGCACTCCTGGCGGGCGTCGCCGTTCTTGTCCTCCTCGCATCTACCCTCGGCTACTGGAGGTGGTCAAGCATGTGGGCACCGGCGGTGCCTCCCAGTGCGCAGAGTAGTCATATAATTCCCGAGCCGACGGTCGATCTATGCAATGCGACCCACGTGGAAGATCTGCTGAATCATGCCATCGCGACGCGTGACCAGGCCGTCATTACCGGGGATGCATCAGCACTCGAAGCCGTTCTGGGCGGCGAGCTCCTCGAACAAGACACGAAGCGTATCGAAGCGATGCAAGCCGAGGACGTGCAGGTTCTTGCCCTGTCTTCCGCTGTCGAAGACGTGCGGGTCGTGTCCTGCGAAGCTGACAGCGTGGACGTAAACGCTACACTCGTGGTCTCCACCTCCCAGACGTGCAAGGCGGACGTGTGCGACGACCACGGTGCGCCCACGTCGAGTGAGCTTGTCTTGAGGGTTGATCCCGTGTCCGGCAAGGTCGTTGCAGCCTCGCTCGCGACGCCTTCGGCGCAGGGAGAATCCGAATCGGGCCAGGAGAGCTAGACGCAGCGAGGCGCGCAAGCCGCCGAAGAGGTGGACTGTCGAGCACGCGACGATTGGTTACCCTTCTGCACCCACTGGATGCACTGATGGGGTGGGTCAACTGGACCCACCCCATCACGATGCGTGTGAGTCAATCAGAGAGCCAGATCGGCCTCGAACGCGCCAGCCTCGAGACGCTTCTTGACATCCATGAGGAAACGGGAGGCGTCCGCGCCGTCGACCAGGCGATGGTCATAGGACAGTGACAGGTAGACCATTGAACGAATCGCAATGACATCAGCGCCGTCGTCACCCTTCATGACAACGGGACGTTTGACGATCGTGCCGACGCCCATAATCGCGGTTTCCGGCATGTTCAGGACGGGCGTGTCGAAGAGTGCGCCGCCGGAACCGGTGTTCGTCACCGTAAAGGTCGAGCCGGACAGTTCGTCGGGACCGATCTTGGCGTCGCGCGTGCGTGCGGCCAGGTCATTGATGGACGTGGCGATACCCGGGATGTCCTTCTCGCCCGCATTCTTTATGACGGGCACGAGTAGGCCGCGCGGCGTGTCAACAGCGATGCCGACGTGCTCGTGATCGAAGTACGTAACTTCCTTGTCGTTGATGGTCGCGTTGATCTTTGGGTGGTAGGCCAGAGCTTCCGTTGCTGCCTTCACGAAGAAGGGCAGGAACGTCAGCTTCGTGCCGTGCGTGGTCAGGAACGCGTCTTTCGAGCGGGCTCGAAGTGCGACAACCTTAGTGACGTCAACCTCGATGATGGTGGTCAGTTGGGCGGCCGTCTGCAACGATTCCACCATGCGGCGGGCGATCGTCTGACGCAGACGCGACATCTTTTCGGTCGTGCCACGCAGCGGCGAGGGTTCACGGACTGCCTGAACTCTCGGGGCAGCAGTTGTAGGCGCGGTCGGGGCGGGTGTAGCAGCCGCGGCACGAGCAGCTGCGGCGGCTGCCTCGACGTCCTCGCGGCGTACGCGTCCGCCGACACCGGTTCCCGACACTGTCGCCAGGTCAACGCCGAGGTCACGGGCAAGCTTGCGCACGATCGGGGTCACGTAGGCGCTGCCAGTCGCGGCCGCGGGGGTTGCGACGACGGGCGCACTCGAAGCAGCCGCCGCAAGCGTGGAGGCGTTCGGGAAAGGATCGACGGGCGCAGCGGGAGCCACGGGCACAGCGGGAGCAGCAGGAGCGGCGGGAGCCACGGGCGCAGCGGGAGCCACGGGGGCAGCAGGAGCGGCGGGAGCCACGGGGGCAGCGGGGGCCGCCTGAGCAACCGCCGGGGCAGCCGACGGGGCGGACGCGGAGATGACCGCGACGACCGTGCCGACCTCAACGGTCTCATCCTCGGGCACACGAATCTCGGCGAGGAAGCCCGCGACGGGGGAGGGGACCTCGGAGTCCACCTTGTCGGTGGACACCTCGAGCAGCGGCTCGTCGGCCTCGACGGCGTCGCCCACGGCCTTCAGCCACGTGGTCACGGTGCCCTCGGTGACGGACTCGCCCAGCGCGGGCATGCGGACCTCGGTGCCCGTAGCCGGTGCGGCGGAAGCGGGGGCCGCGGGGGCGACCGGCGCAACGGCAGCCGGAGCGGCTGCGGGGGTCGAGGCCTCGGAGGCGTCGCCGATGCGTGCGATCGCGGTGCCGACCTCGACGGTTTCATCCTCGGGAACCAGAATTTCGAGGAGGACGCCCGCGACGGGGGAGGGGACCTCGGAGTCGACCTTGTCGGTGGACACCTCAACGATGGGCTCGTCAAGCTCGACAGTATCGCCGACCTGCTTGAGCCACGTCGTCACGGTGCCCTCGGTCACGGATTCACCCAGAGCGGGCATGGTCACTGACGTTGCCATGTGTGTTCTCCTAATAAAAGCTGTATCAGTTGTGGACGTGAAGGGGCTTGCCAGCCAGCGCCATAGCTGCCTCGCCGAGCGACTCGTTCTGACTCGGGTGCGCGTGGATCAGCGAGGCGACATCCGAGGGGTACGCCTCCCAGTTCACCATGAGCTCGCCTTCACCAATCTGCTCTCCGATGCGTGCCCCGATGCCATGGAAGCCCACGATCGGACCATCCTTGACCGAGACCAGTTTGATGAGACCCGACGTTGCCAGGATAGACGACTTTCCGTTGCCGGCGAGGTTGTACTCGACTGTGCGCACCCGATCGCCGTACTTTTCGCGAGCCTGTTTCTCTGTCATACCGACCGAGGCGATCTCGGGTTCGCAGAAGGTCACGCGCGGGATGTTGATGTCAGCCTGCATGCTCGGGTTCAGACCGGCGATCTCTTCGGCGACGAAGATGCCTTGCATGAAGCCGCGGTGGGCGAGTTGCAGGCCGGGAACAATGTCGCCGACCGCATAGATGTTGCCAACACCGGTGTGTAGGCGCTCGTTGGTGATGACGAAACCGCGCTCCAGTGTGATTCCGACCTGTTCGTAGCCCAGGCCTTCAGTGACGGGGCCACGGCCGACAGCGACCAGCAGGACGTCGGCGTCGAACGCTTTCCCATCTTCGGTTGTTATGTGCACGCCCTGCACGGACTGCGTGGCCGAAGCGAAGCGGGTGTTCGTGTGGAACTTGATGCCGCGCTTGCGGTAGGCGCGCTCAAGCTGCTTGGAGATGGCTTCGTCTTCGTTGTTGGCCAGGTGGGGCAGCGCCTCAATGATGGTGACCTCGGCGCCGAAGCTGCGCCAGACAGAGGCAAACTCGAGGCCGATGACACCGCCGCCGAGAATGACGACGGAGGAGGGAACCCAGTTCATCTGCAGTGCCTGGTCGGAGGAGATGATGCGTCCGCCGATGTCGAGGCCAGGAATCGAGCGCGAATAGGAACCGGTGGCTAACACGATGTTGCGACCGGTGATTCTCTGGCCGCCTACCTCGATGGTGTTGGCGTCGGCCAGGTGCCCCCAACCGGAGATCAGCTCAACCTTTCGCGATTTGAGCAGGCCCCGCAAGCCCTTGTAGAGGCCCGAGATGACGGAGTCGCGATATGCGCCAACCTGCGCCATGTCGATGCCATTGAAGGTGGAGTTGACGCCGAACTTCGTGGATTCGCGTACGGCCTCGGCAGTCTCGGCGGCGTGCAAGTACGCCTTCGTGGGGATGCAGCCGCGGTGTAGACATGTGCCGCCGACCTTATCGCCGTCGATGAGGGCGACCTTCATGCCCAGCTGCGCTGCACGCAGGGCGGTCGCGTAACCGCCGGAACCCGCACCCAGAATGACGATGTCGTAGATCGATTCGCTCAAGGTTGACAACTCCTCGTTGACGAGCTTAACGCTCAGAATTGTAGATTTCATGACGGGCCTCACGGTCCATATAGGCCTATTGTCCCACGTTTGTGCGGTGATGTCCCACAGGTCGCTGTCTCGACTTGGTGTATCGGGCCACACGCCTCGGTGGGTGTGGCTTGCTCCCTGGAATGCGGTGCGACGCGATGATGTGATCGGTAGGATCGAATCGTGTATGAACAAGACGCGACTAATGGCGGTGACAGTGCGCGCGATCAACGCCCGCCTTCCCTTGGTCTGGGACGTATCATCATTGCCCTGTTTTGGGTGCTTGGCGTCTGGATTTTCGTGACGGCAGTCATTGATCTTTTTCATGGGCAGGATAAGCCGTGGGGTCCCCAGCTTGTTGCGCTCCTCGCAGGCGTTGACTACCTTGTCGCCGCCACGGCTTTGACGCATAACGGCAGGCGTATGCGCATGGTTGGCTGGGTGAGTATCGCGTTGTCGATCGCCGTTCCGATCGTTCTGTGGGTCGCTTCCCTTGGCCTCGACGAGCTGAACTCTGCACGCTCTGCGTGGACCGGCATGGGGGTGGATTTCTACTACATTCCCCTCGTCGTCTCTCTTGTCGGCATTGTGTGGATGTGGCGCTCGAATCCGCGCAGAATCGTCTCGCTCGCCGAGCAGGTCGAACGCCCAAGTCCGCCGTGGAAGACTCATTGACCTGGGCATCGGCTCAGCGATGGTGAGACAGAGCGAGGCCCGGCGGAGCGATTCTACCCGGGCCTCGTTCCTTTCAAGTCTCCGAAAGCGTTGGGGAACTAGGTTAGACTCCGCCCGGGAATCCCAGCTGACGCCAGGCTTCGTACAGGACGATCGAAGCGGAATTGGCCAGGTTGAGAGAGCGTATGCCCTCGCGCATGTGAATACGGATGCGCTTGTTCACGCGCGGATGATTCATGGCTTCCTCGGACAGACCTACCGATTCGCGCCCGAACAGCAGGCCGTCGCCGTCCTGGTAGGCGACATCTGAATACATGGAGTGTGTGTGTCCCGTCAGTGCCCACACGCGTCCCGGAACCTGCGCGAGCGCGTCGTCGAGGTTCTTGTGGACCATGACGTGCGCGAGGTCGTGATAGTCGAGGCCCGCCCGGCGCAGCTTGGCGTCATCCATGTCGAAGCCCAGGGGTTCCACGAGGTGCAGCATGGACCCGGTGCAGGCCGACAGTCGGATCGCGGCCCCCGTGTTACCGGGGATTTCGGGCTCCCAGAAGATGATGTGCAGCATGTTCTCAAGCCTGGTGGGTGACGGTCAGGGTGGCGCGTGCGATCGTGTGCTCGAGCGCGGCGAACGAGGCCATGGCGGGGGTTGCGTCGTCATCCAGTCCCAGGGTGTCCACGTCGAGTGCATGCACCGTGAAGATGTAGCGGTGAGGGCGGTCGCCGACCGGCGGGGCGGCTCCGAAGTAGGAGGCCTCGCCTGCGTCGCCGCGCAGGTGGAACGCGGGGCCATCGAGGGTGAGATCGGATGCGCCCGCGCCTTCGTCCAGGTGTGTCATCGAGGCGGGGATGTCCAGGATCGTCCAGTGCCACCAGCCCGAGGGGATGGGGGCGTCTGGGTCGAAGCAGGTCAGCATGAAGCTGGCTGTCCGCTCGGGGAAGCCTTCCCATGTCAGGTCGGGGGAGAGTGAGCCTGCGCGCGCGGTCGCTGACTCCGGCATGGGTGCGTCGTCGGTGAGTGTGGACGAGGTCAGGGTGAAGCTGGGCAGATCGATGCCCTCGAAGGGAGTGGGGGCCAGGGGGCGGGTATCGATGGTCATGAGTGCTCCTTTTCTCTCCTCTCTATTGTTGCGTATTGTTGCGTATGAGGCGGGCAACGTGCGCTCGGAACGCAGATGTGCGACCGTGCTTCTAGACTTCCCCTATCGAACAGATGTTCTATCTATGTGGCAGGGGGAGAGATGTCCGATGCTCGCGTGCGTTTGCTGAAAGCACGAGAGGCCCTGAGTCGCGCCGAAGATTCTGTTGGTCTGCGTGGTCGGGTCGACATCGAGGTGCCTCGTGCATCGGGTGTGTCCGCACCGGTACTCCTGGGCCCACAGGAAAGGGGACGGCTGATACGGATCCTCATCGACGCGTGCCCGCCAGACGGGTGGATCGGATTGTGTGGTGTGCGTCATGTCGGGTGGGAATGGGCCGCGCGTCAGGGGATGGACTTGGAGCGGGTGCTCGTTCTAAATCCCGACCAGGGAGCGAACATGGGCGAGCTGTGTGCACTCCTGCTCGACGCGTGCGACGTCGTGTGTCTCGACGTCGCAGGATTGACCCGCTTCGAGCAACGTGGCCTGACGGCACGCGCCCGGTCCCTGGGGCGTACCCTCGTGACGCTGCGCGCATGGCCGGGTCTCTCGCGCAGCATGAGAGACGCAGAGCATATGCGCCTGGTGGTTTAGATGCGCTACATAGTGGTGTGGGTGCCCGATTGGCCCGTGAACTGTTTGGTGGTTGACCTGCCACCGGGCGGGAGTGGGGCTGTCGTTCACGCTGATCGTGTCGATGTTGCCAGCGCTGCCGCACGGCGCTGCGGGGTGCGTGCGGGAATGAGTGTGCGTGAGGCAACCTACCTGTGCCCGGAACTGGTGTGTCTGCCGCGTGACCCCGACCGGGAGGCTCGTGCCTTCAGTGCGGTTATTGATGCTTTCGACTCGGTCGCTGCGGGGGTCGAGTGCCTGCGCCCGGGATTGGCCCGGTGCCGGGCGCGTGGTCCAGCACGCTGGGCGGGGGGTGAGGAGCAGGCGGCCTCCCTACTCGTCGAGGCGATTGAAGAGAAAGTGGGCGTTGAGTGCTTCGTTGGGGTCGCTGACGGGCCCCTGGCGTCCGTCGAGGCTGCCAGAGCAGGGCGCATTGTGCTCAGCGACGACACGCGTTCCTTCCTGTCGAGCATCGGTGTGACGCGTGCGTTGGCCTGTGTGCCGCCGTCGATGCGGGAACGCGCATCCGGTGCTGTGGAACTCATGGCTGGGTTGGGCATCGTGAGTTGTGCGGATCTGATCGCGCTTGGCCGGGGTCCCGTGTGTGAGCGCTTCGGCGACATCGGCGAGCGCCTGTGGGTACTTGCTTCGGGAGAGGACGTGTCTGTCGCGTCCGCAAAGCGAGTCCTGTCTGACATATCGGTTGGCCGCGACATTGAGAGCGGGGGTGAAAGCATCGATATGATGATGGTCCCCGTGACTCAGGCAGCCGCGGAGCTTGCGCATCATCTCTTTCAGGAGGGACTCGTCTCGTACACGCTGCGTATCGACGTGCAGGACGAGGGAGGAGATGGACGCAGTCGGACATGGAGCGGGTGCGACCTATCGAATCCCGCCGACATCGCGTTGCGTGTCCGATGGACCCTGGCTGGGTGGCTGGCAGGCGGCCAGGAACCCTCCGGTCGGGTGTGCTCGTTCTGTCTGACGGCCTGCGACCCACGTTTTGGGGACTCTTCATCGTCCCTGTGGGGGCGTGGACATCGAGAGGGGGATGTATTACGTAGCGCCGTGCGTATTCAGGGGCTGGCGGGGCCGGACTCGCTTCTGGTTCCTCGAGTGCAGGGCGGCTACGATCCGCGCAGCCGCATCGTCATGGCGCGCTGGGGTGATCAGGAGTCGTGTCGCTCTCAAGAGGGGGAGTGGGAGGGGGCCGTGTCTGGTTCGCCGGCCACCCTTTTCGATGAGCCTGTGCCAGTTTCTCTTGCTCCAGAGCGCGGAGCGGGTGGCGACGTGCGCGTCGATCATCGAGGGACGCTGACGGCGTGTCCTGCGTATCTACTGGTGTCCTGTACTCAGGACCGCCTCTTCGATCATTCTCAACGTGATGGGCTACCGGGAATCGGCCAGCGCGCGAAGATTCGTACCGTTGCTGGTCCGTGGCCCGTGAGCGGACGCTGGTGGGCGGGGGAGCATGCCCGTGCCTACATGCGTGTCACACTCGAAGACGGTCAGGTTGTCTTGCTGGTGTGGAGCAAGGGGCAGTGGATGGTAGAGGGAATGGATAGCTGACGGCGACGCGCGCGAGAGTGTGCCGTAGACTGAAAGGATGGTAACTCTCTCCTTGAGCGAGACCCTTGCGTCGATGTCCGATGATGACATCATGGCTCTTGTCGGTCCTGCGACCTGGGCAAACGGGTTGCGCCTCGAGCACGCGGGCGCGGTGCGCGAGTTGTCCTGGAACCAGGACGGCAACCTCCTTGAGGCACGTGTGAAGGAGGCAGGGCTGACCTATCGTGCGTGGATTTCCCAGGGAGCTATCCGCCCCTCACTGAAGTGCGCGTGCGCTCTGCGCACGGATTGTCCGCATGCCGCGGCTGCGTTGATTGCCGGGCGCGCTGAGGCTCTCAAGCGCCAGGAGTCTGTGCCTGAGTGGAGTCGTGTCCTGAAACAGGTGTTGGGCGGTATCCGCGAGCGCAGCGGGGAACCACTTGCCCTTGTCATCGATGCACATGATCCGGCGGTGGAGGCCGCGTTGATTCCGTTGCGCCGGGGATCGTCGTTCGCGTGGACGACGAAGCGCGCATCGTGGCTTGATCTGACGGCGACGCAGTGGGCGTCAGTGACGGATGGGCTTGATCCGACTCATGTGTCGTTGTTGCGTGAGGGGTATCGGCTTTCGCGTGAGTCTCGGTCGTGGCATTCGCGGACGGAGGTGACGCTTAGTTCGTTGGAGGAGCATGCGTATGCGTGGCTGGAGCGCCTTGTGCGCGCAGGGGTGGAACTTTTTGTTTCGGAGGATGGGCGTGAGTCCTTCGTGCTGTCGCATGCGACGTGGGATGCCGATATTGATGTGGTGGCTTCGGAGGCGGGTTTGGAGGTTCGCGTCGTGGCGCGCAACGGGGATCAGGTATTGGCATCCCCGCGTATTGATCGTGAGGCTGGGTTGCTTCTCCTGGATGGGGGGACGCGTGCGGCGCGCATTGAGGGGGTGGATGCGCTGGAGGGTTTTCCACTGGATAGGCCTCTCGTTGTGCCTGCGTCGGATGTGGCGGAGTTTCGTGCGTCGTGGCTACCATCGTTGCGTAGGCGTTTCGTCATGAGTTCATCGGATGGGAGTTTCGATCCTGACGCGAGGCCACAGATGAGGGTCGTGGGCACGGTGCGGCGTGACGGCGGCGGCGTCGTCGTGCGGTGGTGGGTGGAGTACGACGAGGGGGAGTCTCGCTCGCGCGCTCCTCTTGCGCAGGCCTTGGGAGACGAGGCGGTGGCTGGTCTCGTGGGTCGTATCAACGGATGGGGCGCCGCGCTGGGAAGCGACCTGTGGCCGACGTTGCCGACTGTGGGGCGCCTTGATCCGTGGCGTGTGCCAGAGTTCCTCTCGGCCTGTGTGGAGGGTGAGACCGTGGATGGACTCGTTTGGGATGTTGCGCCGGACGTGCGGGCGATCGAAGTCTCGAAGGATGGGATGGGCGTGGAGCTGGCTGTGGACGGTGCCACGTCGGATTGGTTTGACTTGAATGTACGCCTGCGCGTTGGGGATCACTATCTGAGTGTGCGCGAAGCGTTGGAGGCCATTGGGCGTGGGAATGAGTATGTCGAGGTGGAGGGCGTGTGGGTGCGCCTGGATGGTCCTCGTATCCGCGCCTTGCATGCACTGTTGGACGAGGCTCGGGCGTTGACTGGCTGGGAGGGGGAGGGGCTACGCCTGTCGGTTGCGGCGGCTGGCATTGTTGACCTATTCGAGAATCAGGTGGATTCTGTTTCTCTGTCGAAGGCGTGGAGGGAGCGTGTTGCGTCGTTGCGGGGTGAGGGACGTCAAGGGAGTCTCGCACCCGTGTCGGCTTTGGCCAAGGTGTTGCGTCCCTATCAGCGCCAGGGGCACGCCTGGCTAACGTCCCGCTTGTCTGCGGGATTGGGTGGTGTTCTTGCCGATGATATGGGTCTGGGTAAGACCGTGCAGATCTTGTCGGCGATCGCTTCGCTGCGCGCTGCGGGTGGTCAGAAGGGTCCGGTGTTGGTGGTTGCCCCGACCTCGGTTGTAGGCGTGTGGGCGGAGCAGGCCACGAAGTTTACGCCCGGCCTGCGTGTGCGTTGTGTTGGTGAGACAGCCGCGCGCAGGGGGACGACGATCGTGCAGGAGGCTCAGGCCTCGGACATTGTCGTCACTTCCTATACGCTGGCGCGCCTGGAGGCCGATCAGTGGCGCGAGGTGCGTCTCTGTGGCGTCGTCATCGATGAAGCCCAGGCGGTCAAGAACCCGCGAACGGCCACCTATCGCGCGCTGCGCAGCATGGATACACCCTGGTGCCTGGCGGTCAGTGGCACGCCGATCGAAAATTCTCTGGGTGATCTGTGGTCGATTCTGTCTCTGACCTGTCCTGGACTCTTGCCTGCGTGGGATACCTTCACCCAGAAGGTGCGCCGCCCGATCGAGAGCGGCGATGTCGATATGCTCGAGCGCTTGACTTCCTACGTCGCTCCCTTTATTTTACGCCGAACGAAGGAGCAGGTAGCCACTGATTTACCTGACAAAATCGTCGATGTTGTGCGCGTTGAACTGGGGAAGGAACACCGCCGCATCTATGACCAGTACCTGGCTCGTGAGCGGGCTCGTATCCTTGACCTATTGGCTGAACCGGACGCGAATCGCATGAGCGTGTTGGCCTCGATCACGCGGCTGCGTCAGCTGGCACTCGACCCGGCTTTGGTTGAGGATTCCTACGCACACGTGGGATCAGCGAAGGTCGAGTACGTGGCCGATCGTCTTGATGAGATTGTGCCGCTGGGGCATCGAGCTCTGATCTTCAGCCAGTTCACGTCGTTCTTGGCGCGCATCCGACACGTCTTGGAGCGGCGCGGTGTGTCCGTCGTGCAGTTGGACGGATCGACGCGCAACCGTGAGGAGGTTGTTGAGCGTTTCCGCTCTGGTGTGTCCCAGGTCTTCCTCATTTCATTGAAGGCGGGGGGTTCCGGTCTGACACTGACGGAAGCTGACTACGTGTACATCATGGACCCGTGGTGGAATCCTGCGGCTGAAGAACAGGCAATTGACCGTGCCCACCGTATCGGACAGACGAAGAAGGTCAACGTCTATCGACTGGTTGCCGCTGATACGATCGAGGCGAAAGTGGTGGAGCTGCAGGATCGCAAACGCCGCCTCATTTCCTCTGTCATGAACGGAACGGGAAGCGCTCCTCTGAGCGTTGCTGATGTGCGTGGTCTCCTTGGCTAACGCCAGGAGGGCCGAATTGATGTCGCGTTCGGTGGGGTGATGCGCGGCAGGGCGTGTTCGGGTACTCGGATCATGTTGGTACCCTCCACCACCTTCGAACATACGTTCGATATAATGTGTGGGTGAGTGATGAACCTCGATACGCGGAGCTGCATGCACACAGCGCTTTCACTTTCCTGGAGGGCACCGACGAACCCGCCGACATGGTGGACGAAGCATCGCGCCTGGGTCTTGATGCCCTCGCCGTCCTCGATGTTGATGGCGTATATTCGAGTGTTCAGACGACGATGGCGGCGCGGCGTTGCGGGCTGCCGATCGTCTATGGGGCCGAGGTCACTCTCGATCCTTACGCGCTGCGATCTGTTGTCCCCGGCGCTCATGTCCCCGGATGGGGACTCGCGTCAGGCGCGGAAGAACCGGGGGTCAGAGTCCCGATCGTGGCTGCGAGTCCGCTTGGATATGAGAACCTCGTCGGCATGATGAGCGAGCGGGCCCTCGCGCAGGAGGGGGAGCGTGCGCCGCGCATCACCCTCGAGGATGTGAGTGAGGCAGGGGGTGACCTGATTATTTTGACTGGTGGAAGGCGAGGCCCCCTCATGCGAGCCCTGCGAGCAGGCGGGCCTGCGTGGGCGCGACGGGTTACAAGCGCTCTCGCGGAAGCTGCTGGTGGGATGGAGCACGTCCTCGTGGAGTGGCAGGCGGCCACGGGAGACGCGCCGGAAAAAGGGGACACGCTGGCTGAACTCGCACGATGTATCGGGGCTAGACTCCTCGCCACCACGGGGGCGCGCATGTCCTCGCCCTCCAAGCAAGCGCTTGGTGACATCCTGACAGCGACCCGTTTGCGTTCCTGCCTAGACGAGGTTGTGGCGCACCTGGGTGCGCATCGTTCTTTCCTGCGATCGCCGCGGGAGATGGCTCGCCTGCACGCCGACCACCCCGAGGCTCTTCTCCATTCGTGCGAGGTCGCCGCGCAGGTGTCCTTCGACCTGAGGATGGTTGCTCCCAGACTGCCGCGGACGAGCGTGCCGCAGGGGTACACGCCTCAGACGTGGCTGGCACACCTAGCCTGGCGAGGTGCCCGCGAGCGTTACGGCACGCGCGACCAATATCCGCGGGCGTGGGAGACGATTGAACGCGAGCTGGGAATCATTGAGCGTCTCGAATTTGCGGGTTATTTCCTGATCGTTAAAGAGATCGTCGACTTTTGCTCCCAGCGCGGCATCCTGTGTCAGGGACGAGGTAGCGCTGCGAATTCGGCCGTGTGCTTTTGCTTGGGGATCACGGCTGTAGACGCGGTGCGTCACAACTTGCTCTTCGACCGTTTTCTCTCGGAGGCGCGCTCAGGGCCACCCGATATTGATGTCGATATTGAGGCGGGCCGACGCGAGGAGGTTATCCAGCATGTCTACGACCGCTACGGGCGTGATCGTGCGGCCCAGGTGGCCAACGTCATCACGTATCGGCCGCGATCAGCCATGCGCGATGCGGCGCGGGCTCTGGGTTATCCGGCGGGCAGCGCGCAGGCCTGGGCGCGGGGTAAGGGTGAGGTTCCGCCTCTGGTTGTCGAAGCAGCACGGGCACTGTCGCGCCTTCCTCGACACATGGGCATCCATTCGGGTGGCATGGTGCTCACCGACCAGCCGGTCTCGCGTATCTGTCCGGTGGGTTGGGCAGCCATGCAGGGACGTACCGTGTTGCAGTGGGATAAGGAAGACTGCGCGGACGCGGGCCTGGTGAAGTTCGACCTGCTCTCTCTTGGGATGCTCACGGCATTGCGCATCGCTTTCGATGAGCTCAGGGGCGGGGAGCGCAGCGCGGAACTCCCGCCCTTGCGTGGATGGGCCTCGCGCATGTTGGTAGGGGACGCAGATCGACCGCTTGGCTTGCACACGCTTCCTCCAGACGATCCGCGCGTCTACGATTTGCTATGTGCGGCAGATACCGTGGGTGTATTTCAGGTGGAGTCGCGCGCACAGATGAACACTCTGCCGCGTTTGAAACCTCGCTGCTTCTACGACATCGTCATCGAGGTTGCTCTCGTGCGCCCGGGCCCCATCCAGGGCCGCGCGGTCAACCCGTATCTGCGTCGGCGTGCGAGCCGCGAGCCGGTCACTTACCTGCATCCACTGCTCGAACCTGCTCTGCGTCAGACTCTAGGTGTGCCTCTTTTTCAGGAACAACTCATGCGCATTGCCACGGATGCTGCGGGCTTGTCGGGCTCCCGTGCCGATCAGCTGCGGCGTGCGATGGGAGCCAAACGCAGCCCTGAACGTATGGAGGCCCTCAAGGGGGATCTGATGGCTGGGATGGAGGAACGCGGGATCGACGCTTCCACACGTGAACGTATTTTTGAGCAGCTCAAAGGATTCGCGGATTTTGGGTTCCCAGAGTCGCACTCCTTCTCCTTCGCGCACATCGTGTACGCGTCCGCGTGGCTGAAAGTCCACGCGCCCGAACACTTTTACGCCGCGATCCTGGCCGCACAGCCGATGGGCTTCTATACGCCGGCGACGCTGGTACAGGACGCGCGCAGACACGGGGTTGCGGTCTTGGGTCCCTCGGTCAACGAGTCGTTCGTGGACGCGGGCGTGCAACGCACGCCGGTCGGTACGGAGGAGTACCGGGAGGGGCATTCCGATCCGCTTCCATCCCGGCAGAACATACCCTTGGATGTTGACCGGGAGCTGGCGGTGCGCATCGGCCTGTCGTCGGTACGAGGCCTGGGCCGGGCTGCCGAGCGCGTCGTGGCAGCCAGGGGAGCGGGGCCTTTTACGAGTCAGGCAGACCTGGCCGAGCGCGCTCACTTGTCTGCCTCGGACATGGAGCGCCTGGCCATGGCAGGTGCTCTCGAGTGCCTGGGGGTGAGCAGGCGCGGGGGAGCCTGGTCTGCCGGCGCTCTGGCCGCGCCATCGACGCGAGAGGGGCAGTGGCAGCCTTTCTTGCCTGGCACCGAGGTCGGTACCCGCGTCCCCGCACTGGCACCCCTGACCCACGTCGAGCAGATGCGCGCCGACATTGCGGCCACGGGGCTGACCCCCGGGCATCACCCCTTCTCCTATCTGAGGGCGGGTCTGCCGCAGGGCGTCCTGCGTGCTACCGACCTGGGATCCCACCTCGACGGGAGAATCGTCGACGTTGCCGGTCTGCTCACGCACCGCCAGCGACCTCACACGGGAAGGGGTACCGTCTTCTTGTCCCTCGAAGACGATAGCGGGTATGTCAATGTTTCAGTGAGTAAAGGCACCTGGAATAAGTTTCGGCGCGTTGGCCTGGAGTCTGACGCCCTGCTCGTGCGGGGCACTCTTGAGTGGGGTGATGGCGCGATCAATGTGCGAGCGTTTCGCCTCACACCCATTCATCTGCCCATCAAGGTGCGATCGCGTGACTTCCGCTAGCACCTCAGCGAGCAGCTGGCACGAGCAGCGCACGCAGGTCATTGACAGAGTCACACACAGCGTCGGCATCGTCCAGTCCGTCTTCCGTCGCGTAACCCCACCCGACCCCGACCACCGGAATCCCTGCCTCATGACCGCCGCGCACATCCCATATCGAGTCGCCGACGATGACGGGATACGACACGTCGGCACCCTTGGCGCCCAGCCGAGCCACGGCCTCGTGAATGACCGTCGTCTTCGTGGACCCCGGGTCCGGCGTTGCCCCCGCAATGACGTCAAAGGCCTCCGATAGACCCAAGTGCTCCATCTGCGCGATCGCCATGGGCGCCTGTTTCGACGTGGCCGTCGCCATCGGGATTCCAGCGCGATGGAGGTCCCACAGCAGCTCGGGTACCCCGTCAAATGGCTCCGGATCTAAGTAGTGATCCATGTAGCGTTCACGGTACCGTGTCACCAGCTGCGCACGCAGCTTCCCCGAGTATCCCAGGTCGCCAAATGCGTACCACAGGGGAGGACCCACATACGTACGAAGCCGCTGATCCTCAGGGATCGGCAGTCCGAAATCTGCCAGCGTCCTTCGAAACGCGCACAGTACGACGGGAGCAGAATCGACAATTGTCCCGTCAACATCGAAAAGAACAGCTGAAATATGTAAAGACACTGAATCCCCCGCGTTGTTGGTGCTTTCTTAGTCACTATGCCCTATTATCCCGAGAGAAGCATCCGACACAACTATGAGAGAGACAGACGTGGAATCACGAGCACGGCTCACGCCGATCGTTCAAGCCAATAGTGCGCGTGCTGCCGCGTGGCGAGTTTTCTTCGAAGCGTCCGGTCGTCTTCAGGGGATCCTTGAAACGCGCTTAAAGCGCACCTACGGCGTTTCCATGCCCGACTACAATATTCTCCTTGCCCTATGGGAAGCACCCGCCCACCGCCTGCGCATGGGTGAACTGGCCGACCGCGTCGTCTATTCCCCGTCGCGCGTCACCTACCTGGTCTCCAACCTTTCTCGCGATGGCTGGGTCGAACGCATTGCGTCCAAGGTTGATCGACGTGGCTATGATGCATGCCTGACCACGCAAGGAATCCAAACTGTGCTTGCTGCCACAGAGTTGCATCAACAGACGGTCAGCGAGTACCTACTGGACGGGATGACGGACAGCGACATTGACGCAATTGCAAGGGTTTTCTCAACCTTGGACTCCCGTCTGAAGGGTGAAAAAGTCGAGTCCTAGTTTCGATTGGCGCACGCCGCCCGCGGTGTGTTAAGCTTCTACTCGCTTGCGGATCGCAGCGGTTCGCATCGCTCACCTGCGCGGGTGGCGGAATAGGCAGACGCGCTAGCTTGAGGTGCTAGTCCTCATTTAACGAGGGTGGGGGTTCAAGTCCCCCTCCGCGCACGACATACCCCGGGGCCGAAAGGCTCCGGGGTTTTCCATATCGCCGAACAGGAGAAACCGTGCGTATTGATATGTGGCTCGACACGTGCGACCCGTGGAGTTACCTGGGACTGCGACACCTGCGCGCGGCCATAGCCAGTTGTGATCACGGCGATAACATCGAGGTCTATCTGCACGCCTACCTGCTCGACCCTGACCTGGAGGTCGCCGCTGAAACGCCGCGCATCGTTGCCCTCGTCGAATCCGGCGCAGCAAGCCTGGACGAGATCCGCGAGGCTGACGAGCGCATGTGCGCGCTCGGTGCCCGCGAAGGCATTCGTTTCAACTTCGACTCCTTGATAATCGCGCCCACGTCGCGTGCGCACCGCGTGATCGCCGCCGCCCACGACGGCGATATTGACGCGTACACGGTCGCCGGGCCGAACTCGCTCCATCTCAAAGTTGCCGAGGCCATCATGCGCGCTCACTTCGAGATGGGTCTGGACGTGTCCAACCCCGAGGTGCTCATCGGCTGCGCTCAGGACATCGGCATGTCCGCTCACTTGGCGGCCCTGGCGCTGGGTGAAGAGGAATGGGCTTCGAAGGTCTATTCCGACTATCAGATGGCGCTGCACATGGGGGTAACAGCCGTCCCCACCTACGTGCTGAACTCTCAGTTCCTCGTTGATGGCCACCAGACCGTCACAGCATTTTCCAACATCCTGGCCACTGCCTGGGATAACGCGAGAAAGGACCGCTCATGAGCGATAAAGACACCCAAGCCTCGGCCCCTACGGCTGCACCCAGCCCAATGGAACTAGTCATGCAGTTCCACCACACCTACTCCGTGCCCATCCGTCCTGTTACAGACCCAACACTGGACTATGAACGCATGACGATGCGTATGAGCCTGATTGCAGAGGAGTTCGCCGAACTCATGGGGGCTGTTTACGGCCCGCGCGCCCGCAAAATTATCGAAACTGCGACGAGGCAGGCGCTGGCGGCTGATGACGGCGAACGTGATCTCATCGAGTCGGCGGACGCCCTTGCTGACTTGGTCTACGTTATCTACGGCATGGCCATCGAGTCTGGCATAGACCTGGACTCAGTCTTGGCTGAGGTGCAGGCATCGAACCTGTCCAAGCTCATGCCTGACGGATCTGTCAAGCTGCGCGAGGATGGCAAGGTTCTCAAGGGGCCCAACTTTTTCCAGCCCAACATTGCGCGCGGACTAGGCCTGACGACAGACAAGAAGCCACTCGAAGCGGACTAAAGTCCCTATCGCGCGCATTTGTAGGCGTGAGGTGACACAATAGACGCCGTCCGTTCAAAAGGAGGAATGTCATGGCACGCGTCGCAGTCATCGGCGGAGGATATGGGGGTGTCACGGTCGCCAAGGGACTCGACCCCCTCGCAGACGTTGTCCTCATTGAACAAAAGGACCAGTTCGTCCATCACGCGGCTGCCCTGCGCGCCGCTGTGGACACCGTGTGGGAACATGCGATCTTCATGCCCTACACGAACCTCCTGAACCGCGGCGAGGTCGTGCGCGGAACCGTTTCCGCCGTGAATGGAACCACGGTCCATGTCTTTGGTCACGATCCCATCGAAGCAGACTATGTTGTCTTCGCCACGGGGTCGACTTACCCCTTCCCGGCCAAGTACTCCTCTTACCGTTCCTCCGTGGCCAAGGCTCGTCTCGAGCAGCTACACGAGAATCTTTCGTGCGCCAGGTCCGTCATGATCGTCGGCGGCGGCACCGTCGGCATCGAGCTAACCGGCGAGTTAGCCAACGCCTTTCCGGGTCTGGACATCACGATCGTCGAGGCCACCAATCAGATCCTGGGTACGCCCGGCTACACCGACGCGCTGCGCAGTGAAATCAGCGAGCAGCTAGCCACCCTCGGCGTCCGCGTCGTGACCGGCTCGGAGCTGGCATACCTGCCGCCGCAGAACGTTGGCGATCTCGCACACTTCATGGTTGAGACCAAGAACGGCGATGTCATCGAGGCTGACCTCTGGTTCCAGTGCTACGGAGCGCGCGCCAACACCGGGTTCCTGATCGGCAGCGAGTACGAATCCCTCCTGCACCCCGATGGGACGATTCGCGTTGAACCCACCATGCAGGTAGCGGGGCACTCCACCGTTTACGCCGTCGGTGACCTGACCGACGTGCGCGAATCCAAGCGTGCGGATGCTGCCCGCCAGCAGGCCCGCGTCGTCATCGCGAACATCACCGCACAGATCGAGGGGGAGACCCCCGATGCACATTACGTGCCCACGAAAGAATGGGTCATCCTTCCCCTCGGACCGAATATGGGTGCCTCGCAGCTACTGGACAGCGATGGGCAGACACGCATCCTGGGTGCCGAGCAGACGGCGGAAATCAAGGGCACGGACCTCATGGTGTCCGTTATTCGTTCACAGCTCAACCTGCCCTGAAAGAGTGTGCGGTCTCACGGTAGACTGGTGGTCATGACTGGAGATGCCCGCCGCGCGCTGACGCGCCTGCTGAACGCATTCGAGAACCACTTCGACATCGCACGCGATGGAGACGAGGCCGATGACGCCGCGCTCGAAGCCGCCGAACTGGCGCTGCGCGACGCCTTCTTCACCTACGACGACATCCTCTTCACCCAGCTGGGCGTCGAGCTCCCCTTCGACATCCTCGAGGACATCGACGAGGACGACGATGAGGATGACTACGACGACGAGGACGACGACTTCATCGAAGTCGACGAATAAGAGGACATCTTCTCGCTCAGGAGATAAGTGTGGGTGACATCGACGTTGATACAGACCTCCTACGATGGCAAGCAATATCGTGGATAACGGAGAGCAGGCACTCAGCGAAGTCTGTCAGCTCATAGCGCCAGATGTTGGAAACGCATCATCGTCGTGCGCGAGCGTAGCTGCAATGTTCAATGATGCCGCAACGTGCCTCGAGCAGCGGACACGTGAACTTGCTGCTCGTATCCGAGCTGTCGCCGACGATTTTGACTCGAACGAGGGCCGCTCGACGGTGACTATCGCTGCGTCAGGTGAGGGGGGATCGTAATGGCGTCAGTGCAGGGACTTGAATGCGTGTGTCCTGTCGACGCTGCTCCGGTCTATCAGTTCGCGGAGTCTTTGAAAGACCAGAATAAGACCTTTGAAGATGCGCGTGGGGATCTGCACAATGCTCGCACAACCATCACCTCAAGTATGACAAGCCGGGCCACCGATAGCCTCATCGACGAGCTTGATCGGCAAATCGCTCGGATCGATGAGACTGTCACGCACCGTCAAACACTCATCGATGCCACAATGACATTTCACGATGAGATTGTCACGTGCAAAGCTCGTTTCTCAAATATAATATTCCAAGCTTTATGTAACGGGCGGCGGTGTCATAGGGTGTAAGCAATTTTCGTGTAGTGGTGATGTTGTTTGGAGGCTGATCATGGGGTGTCGTCGGATGCTTGGTGCCTGGGATCGTGCGGCGATCATGGCGGGGGTGAATGTGGGCTTGTCCAAGACGCGTATCGCTCACTTGATTGGGCGTAGCCCCTCGGTGGTGTGCCGTGAGATCGCCCGCCATACGGGCCCTGATGGGCAGTATCGGGCCGAGGAGGCCGACAAGGCGGCCCGCGCGGCCAGGCGTCGCCCGAAGAAGCGCCTGTTGGATTGCGACGAGGTCCTTCGCCGCCGTGTGATCGCTGATTTGTCCCAGGGGCACACTCCCCGCCAGATCAGCGGGCGCCTGCGAGAGGAAGCGTGTGGCACACTGCCCTCCATGGACACTTCCCCCGACGCTCAGGGCCACACGATCAGCCATGAGGCGATCTACACGTGGATCTACGCCCACCCCAAGAAGACGCTCATCGAGCACGGCATTTGCTTGCCCTCGCGCCGGTGGATGCGCAAGAAACCCCCAGCAAGCGGGCGCAAACCACCCATCGTTGGGATGCGGCTGATTGACGAGCGCCCTGACATTTCTGATCGGAAAATCCCGGGTAACTGGGAAGGCGACCTGATCATCGGCCAAGACGGAGCCAGCGCGTGCGCGACCCTGGTTGAGCGCACCACCCGCTACCTGATCATCGTCGCCCTGCCTCTGGGTCGGAAAGCCGACCAGGTCTGTGACGCGCTCACACGCCGCATCCAGGGCCTGCCCGACGGGGCGATGCGCACACTGACCTGGGACCAAGGCCGGGAAATGGCCCGCCACCAGCGCCTCACCCACGACACCGGCGTGGACGTGTTCTTCGCTCACCCCCACAGCCCCTGGGAGAGAGGAACCAACGAAAACACCAACCGGCTCATCCGCCGCTACCTGCCCAAAGGAACCCCCATCACCAGCCACCAACCCTACCTCGACGCCATCGCCTACGAACTGAACAACTG
>ERZ1674206.25-NODE-25-length-22820-cov-6.370657_pt1 | contig 22820 bp, 17 predicted proteins | sample MGYA00581307_ERZ1674206 | MGnify/ENA primary metagenome ERZ1674206 (study PRJEB41354, sample SAMEA4873348) | human saliva metagenome | biome: human-associated habitat [ENVO:00009003]; feature: mouth environment [ENVO:08000002]; material: saliva material... | reverse complement strand
ATCACCTATCTTTATAGCAAACAATGGTAATCATAATTATGAATTGTGAATTCTGAATTCTGAATTCTGAATTAAAACCAATCATAATTATGAATTGTGAATTATAAATTATGAATTTTAAAAGCACTACTATAATGAGAAAACTTAATTCACTCTTACTCCTTTTAATACTGACAATCATTTGTCCAGCATTAGCACAGGCACAGCTTCAGCGTTCTGAGGCGTTCAAAGGAAAATACAAACTAAAGGAAGTTGTTATTCTCTCTCGTCATAACATCCGCTCACCACTATCAACCAATGGTTCTGCACTGAGCAAGATGACTCCACACGAGTGGACAAATTGGTCATCTGCAGCCAGCGAACTGACACTCAGAGGTGGTGTACTTGAAACCGAGATGGGACAGTTCTTCCGCAAATGGACTATCGAAACGGGATTGTTTAAGGATAACTATGTTCCAACAATTGACGAAGTAAATGTCTATGCCAACTCTATGCAGCGTTGTATCGCTACTGCACAATACTTCTCTGGTGGCTTCATGCCAGTGGCTAACCTACGTGTGAACCACCGCTATGTGCCATCTAAGATGGACCCAATCTTCTTCCCTCGTCTCACAAAGAGCACTGAGGCTTTCCGCACTGAGGCTATGAAGCAAATCAATGCTATGGGTGGTAAGGAAGGACTTGTTGGTATCAACAAAAGTCTAAAGGAGAGCTACGACCTCATTGCTAAGGTCTTAGACATGAAGCAAAGTGAGTATTATAAGAAAGGAGAAATAAAAGACTTCGTTAATAACGATACACAAATTACGCTTGAACTCAACCAAGAGCCAGGAATGAAGGGTTCGTTGAAGAATGCTAACTCTGCTTCTGACGCCTTTATCCTCCAGTATTATGAGGAGCCAGATGGCATGAAAGCTGCCTTTGGTCATAAACTCACAACTGAGGATTGGACTAAGATTGCTAAGGTAAAAGACGTGTATGGCGACGTACTTTTCACTGCTCCGATCGTTGCTGTTAACGTGGCTCACCCACTTTTGCAGTATATGTACGATGAGTTGAACGACAAAGATCGTAAGTTTACTTTCCTCTGTGGTCACGACTCAAACATTGCAAGTGTTGATGCTGCCCTTGGCGTTGAGGAATATTCACTTCCTAACTCTATCGAGAAGAAGACTCCTATCGGTTCAAAACTTGTCTTAGAGAAGTGGGTCGACGCTGCTGGTAAAGCTTATATAGCCGTAAACCTTGTTTATCAGAGTACAGACCAACTCAAGCAGATGTCCCTACTCGACCTGCAGCATGCTCCACAAGTATTCTCCTTAAAGTTGAAGGGTCTCAATCAGAATACTGACGGTCTTTATACTTTCGAGGATGTCAATGCACGTTTCCTTCAGGCTATTCGCGCATACGATGATATTAAATAAGTGGACGAGTGGACAAGTGGACAAGTAGACGAGTTGCTTGTGAGAAAGATAGAAAAAAGGAAATGAAAATTTAACAAGCAACTTTCCTACTCTTAAACTCGTCTATCAATCAGCTTATACCCCATCTTCTACAGCGGTATTGTTGTGCCGCACGCCTTGTGCTGTTGGTTAGCACCACTCGTGCGAAGCCTTAGCACCACATGTGCGGAGCCTCAACACCTATCCTATTAAGGACAGAATAATGAAAAAGTGAACAAGTTTACTGTATAAAAAAGACAAAATAACAAAGTAAACAAGTAGATAGGTGAACCAGTTGCTTGTGTAAAAGATAAAAAAAGACATAATAACAAAGGACGTGAACAAGTTACTTATTAAATTATCACGTTACCTTTGTTACTATGTCTATTACCATGATACACCATCTTTTATTACAAGCAACTGGTTAACTTGTCTACTCCTTCACTTGTCTACTCGCCTACCATATCTATACATCGTATACCCATCAGTTCCTTTCCCATCCCCGACATACCTGAAAGAAGAGGGAAAGGCACCCTTGACAATAGGCTCTGTAGCATACTCATAACCATAGCTGTCAGCATCAACGCATATTGCATGCAAAGGATAATAAACATTCTTCTTATCCTTAGCATAATTCTCCATCCCATTGGTAGTTTCTTTATTCACATAGAAGGTCGCTATATCGACATCTTCCATAGGCTTAACATACTTGATAAGGACGGCAGAATCACCTAAGGCAGCATAGATTTTATCATTATGCCGCCAATAAAAACCTATACGTTCGTTTTCTTTCAGTTGCTTCCAATGTCCTCTTTCCTTATAATCATCATAAGGTTTGCAGGCTACAAGAAGCAATAGAATGATAAAGATATACCCTATTTTCATTCCCTTATAAACCTTTTGCGTCTTACAGTTCATCTTTTATTACAAGCAACTGATAAACTTGTCTACTTGTTCACTTGTTTACTAACCAAGATACTCATCGTCACGAACGAGTATTTTTTCAATCTTACCAACATACATCGTATGAAGGTCGCCATTAGGATAAGCCTGTTCAAAAATCTCCTTATCAATAAAACTACTTTCCTTTAGGTCTGCAGCATACTCTTTCTTACAAACAAGAACTAACTTAGCCTCCTTAAAATAAACACTATTATCAGCAAAAACCTTTGTCAATCCAGCCTTCTCTATCTTATTCTCATCACGTCCTGAAACAGAACCAAGATAAGCCATTTGCTTCTTAAAAGAGGTATCCATCACGCAAAGCGTAAAGTAATCTTCCTTATCCACGAAAGTCTTTGTATAGCGACTGGCACGTATATAGGCAACAACTGTTGGGTCGTTATGGCCCCACATACAGCCAATATGTCCCCAACTAATTGTCATCGTGTTACACCCATCCTGCTCATTACCAGCAGATAACAACATCCATTCCTTTCCTAAAAGGTTGAACGGATTGAACTTTAAATCCTTGTAACTAACTTCTTTCATCCTAAATCATCTTTAGATATACACATTAAACATTTATCAAATACAAAAGTAACATTTTTATCCGTTCTAACAAAGTACACAAGTGAAAAGATGACAAAGGAACGAGTTACATGTAAAGAAGACAAAGTAACATAAGAACACATTTAATGCATACAAATTAACAAGTGAATAAATTACTTGTAAAGACGACAAAATAACATAAGAACACTCTTTATTGCATACAAATTAAGAAGTGGATAAGTTACTTGTTATGTTATTACTCCTCCTCGTTCCTGTGTTACTGTGTCTTTCTCTGAGCAAACTGTTCTCTTATCAAACTACTATGTTACCCTGTCTTTCTCACAAGTAACTCGTCCACTCGTCTACTTGTTCACTCGTCTACTTCAACAATATCTGTAGTTTTTCCAACATAATATTTGTCAGTTTTTCACAAAATTCGTACCTTTGCAGTGATATTCTATCAATCATTCGCTTTAATTCGGGTGATTTGTTCTGATTAGTGGAAATATATTTAGTATAAATTGATAAAAAGGTAGACAACAGTGGATTCAGTATATAACAAATTAATAGCATTAGGTATTCGCCCATCTATACAGCGTGTAGCAATCATGAAGTATCTCGCTACTCACCACACCCACCCTACAGTGGAGGAGGTTTTCCTTGCATTGAAGAAACAACTTCCAACGGTGAGCCGTACAACTGTTTATAACACATTGAGAATGTTGTCAGAGCACGGAGCAGCATCAATGATTACCATTGATGATCATCGCGTATGCTACGACGGTATTACCGAGCCACATGCACACTTCTTCTGCAAGCGTTGTGAGAAGGTTTATGACTTTGAGGCAATGGAAATGCCACGCTATACTGGCGAAATTGGCAAGGGTTTTAGAATTGATGACACACAGCTTTACTATAAAGGTATCTGTCCTCACTGCCTTGAGACAATGAACGAAAAAGAGGAACTGAACTAAATTCCTCGTCTCAAAATACACTAAGCGTGGTGTAACCAATGGTAAAACCATGAATAAGGTTGGTAAGTGGAGCTGAGTTATAGAAGAAATGACAGGGCTATCCATACCCATTTATAATACAAAAACATTATAAAAAGACATTAATCATAAAGATTTATCAACGTTACTTGTGACTATAGCTACAAAGAAAAGATAGCCTAAAACAAGGCATTATCAGCAAAGTTTCACCACAAGCTCAACGGAGATAAATAAAGAAAAATAAACTGTGACTTCATTATAGTTCTCAGTAAAGTTAATGCGGATGCACTATTGTGCATCCGTTATTTGTTTCAAGAGGTCTCAACTGACAACGAAAGACGCTGAAAAAACTATACAAAATTCATCTCTAAAGCATACTTTTTTACTCAAAAAAGAGCCATTCGCTTGCAGTTGTAACTATCACTAAATCAAACAGTTCCAAAACAGCGTAATAAGAGGTGCTTAATAAGACTTCAAAATGGCGTTAGTAAGAGGCTTAAAGGGCATCTTTTAGAAGCCAAAAGGGCGTTAATTCAACTCCAATTAAGCATCAACAAAACCGAAGATGTGATTTTTCTTTACAATTCAAGAATTCTACAAACACAAAGCTACCCAACTTAACCATCTTACATTAAGCCAAACTTGCTATTAAATCACTAAAACTAATTATCCTTTATCAATTCGCATAGCACTCAAAGCACTATCAGTAAAAACAGACACAATATGATACACGAATTAGATTTCGAACTGATACTTTGCACGAAAGAAAGTGCATTGTCTTTCATATAATAAAAAGTTTGGTAGTTTCAGTTGTTATTTGTATCTTTGCAAGTATTTAGAAAATAAGCAAAACAATTAGATAGTATGGCAAAGAAATTCGCCGAGCACAAGGGACTTGACCTTGTTAGCACAAATCAGGAAGTATTGAAAGAGTGGGAGAAGAAAGATATCTTCCACAAGAGTATTGATGAACGTGAGGGCGATCCACAGTTCATCTTCTTCGAGGGACCTCCATCAGCTAATGGACATCCCGGTATTCACCACGTATTGGCACGCGCAATTAAGGATACTTTCAACCGCTACAAGACAATGCAAGGTTTCCAAGTGCATCGCAAGGCGGGTTGGGATACTCATGGATTGCCTGTAGAGTTGGGTGTAGAAAAAGAGTTGGGTATCACGAAGAAAGATATCGACAACCACGCATCTGACAAATATATCTCAACAGAGGAATACAACCATAAGTGCCGTGAGAATGTAATGAAGTTTACTGCTGAGTGGAAGCAGTTGACAGAGGAGATGGGCTATTTCGTTGATATGGAGCATCCATACATTACTTACGATAACAAATATATTGAGACATTGTGGTGGCTTCTCAAGCAACTCTATAACAAGGGTTTGCTGTATAAGGGCTATACCATTCAGCCTTATTCACCAGGCGCAGGTACAGGTTTGTCAAGCCATGAACTGAACCAGCCAGGTTGCTATCGTGATGTAAAGGATACTACCGTCACAGCACAGTTTGCTATCCCTACAGAGGATTGGAAAGCATTGGCTGAAAAGGCTAATTTACCAAAGGAGACATGGGGCAAGCCTTGCTTTGTTGCATGGACAACCACACCTTGGACATTGCCTTCAAACGTTGCACTTTGTGTTGGTCCAAAGATTGAATACGTTATTGTTGAGACCTATAACCCATACGATGCAGAGAAGTTGACACTCGTTATGGCTGCAAGTCGTGTAGCTGCCTACCTGAAGTCAGAAGGTGAGATTACCGATGGTGGCGAATTACCAGCCTATGATCGTGGAGACAAGTATGTTCCTTATCGTATCGTAGGTCGTGTGATGGGTACAGAACTTGAAGGATTACACTATCAGCAGTTGATGCCTTGGGTAAAGCCTGTTGAGCAGACAGGTGACTTTGCACCAAAGTTTGTGAACGACTATGCTGCAGCTCACCCAGAGAAGGTGTTTGCAAGCGAAGATGGTCGTGATAAGTTTGTGGAGATGGAGAGTGAGGCTTTCCGTATCATCCTTGGCGATTACGTCACTACAGATGATGGTACAGGTATTGTACACATTGCTCCTACCTTCGGTGCGGACGATGCTAAGGTGGCAAAGGATGCTAACATCCCTGCCCTCTATCTGATTTCAAAGAAGGGACAGACTCGTCCAATGGTTGACCTGCAGGGTAAATACTTTACTATTGATGAGTTAGACAAGAACTTCGTTAAGGCTTGTGTTGATGAGAAAGCATATGGTCACCATGCTGGCGACTATGTAAAGAACTCTTACGATCCACGCTTCAACCCTGATGGCGTATGGGATAAGAAGGCTTCAGAGAAAGAAGAAGACCTGAACATCATTATCTGTATGGAGATGAAGCAGGAAGGTACAGCTTTCAATATTCAGAAGCACGTACACAACTATCCTCACTGCTGGCGTACAGACAAGCCAATCCTCTACTACCCTCTTGATAGCTGGTTCATCAAGGACACTGCTAAGAAGGAGCGTATGGTAGAGTTGAACAAGACTATCCGTTGGCAACCAGAATCAACTGGTACTGGTCGATTTGGCAACTGGCTTGAGAACTTGAATGACTGGAACCTCAGCCGTTCACGTTTCTGGGGAACCCCATTGCCTATCTGGCGTGATGAAAACCGTGGCGAGAAGTGTATTGGTTCTGTAGAGGAACTTTACAACGAGATTGAAAAGTCTGTTGCTGCGGGTATCATGGAGAAGAATCCACTGAAAGAGGCGGGCTTCGTTGTTGGTGATTTCAGCCAAGAGAACTATGATAAGATTGATCTTCACCGTCCATACGTTGACGATATCGTCCTCGTAAATGATGAAGGAAAGCCAATGCATCGTGAATCAGACCTCATTGACGTTTGGTTCGATAGTGGTTCTATGCCATATGCGCAGCTCCATTATCCATTTGAGGGTGAGATTAATGCTGAAGGCTTGAAGGCTACAGGTAAGACTGAGGCTGAATATCGTGACCAGTTGGTACACTCATGCTATGAGGGTATAGCTGTTCCACCAGCATTCTTCCCTGCAGACTTCATTAACGAGGGTGTTGACCAGACGCGTGGTTGGTTCTTCACACTCCATGCAATAGCAACAATGGTGTTTGACTCTGTTGCCTTTAAGAACGTAATTTCAACAGGTCTTGTGCTCGATGCAAAGGGTAACAAGATGAGTAAGCACGTGGGTAACGTTACCAACCCATTTGAGATGATGAATAAGTATGGTGCTGACCCTGTACGTTTCTATATGATGACGAACAGCGAACCATGGGATAACTTGAAGTTCGACCCAGAAGGTGTTGACGAGTGTCGCCGTAAGTTCTTCGGTACCTTATATAATACGTATAGTTTCTTTGCTCTCTATGCAAATGTTGATGGCTATGATGCCACAACATGTGAGGCAGTGAAGGGTGATGCACCAGAGATTGACCGTTGGATTATCTCTAAACTTAACTCACTCATCAAGGGTGTGACTGCTGAGTTAGAGGATTTCGACCCAACACGTGCAGGTCGTCTTATCGACTCATTTGTGAACAACGACCTTAGTAACTGGTACGTTCGTCTGAACCGTAAACGTTTCTGGGGTAAAGAAATGAGTGCTGACAAGAAGAGTGCATACGACACATTGTACACTTGTTTGATGACCGTTGCACGCCTGTTAGCTCCATTTGCTCCATTCTATGCTGACCAACTCTATTCAGACTTAGGTGGTAACTCGGAAAGCATCCACTTGGATCGCTGGCCAGTAGCAGACGAGTCTGTTATTGATGCTGACCTTGAGGCACGTATGGATATGGCACAGCGCATCACATCAATGGTTCTCGCTTTGCGTCGTAAGGTGAACATCAAGGTTCGTCAGCCATTGGCACAGATCATGGTTCCAGCTATTGATGCAACTCAGAAGAAACACATCGAAGCTGTAGCAGACCTTATCAAGCACGAGGTGAACGTTAAAGACCTTACTTTCGTTGAGGGTCAAGGCATCCTTGTTAAGAAAGTGAAGTGTAACTTCCGTGTCATGGGTAAGAAGTTTGGTAAGCTGATGAAGCAAGTAGCAGCCCGTATGGATACTCTTTCACAGGAAGAGATTGCTGCATTGGAAGCTGCAGGCGAATTCAACTTCGAGTTAGAAGGTCAGCCAATCAAGGTAGAGGCTGCAGATGTTGAAATCATCTCAGAAGATATCCCAGGCTGGTTGGTAAGCAACGAGGGTAACTTGACCGTTGCACTTGAAGTTGAACTGACAGAAGAACTCCGTCGTGAGGGTATGGCACGTGAGTTAATCAATCGTATCCAGAACCTCCGTAAGGAGACTGGTCTTGAGATTACCGACCGCATCTCTGTCATTATTGAGCCACAAGCAGAGGCAGCAGCAGCTGTAGAGTCATTCGGCGAACTGATTAAAGCACAGGTTCTCGCTAATGACATTACACTTGCAGAGAACAATGGAGCAAATGTTGAGTTTGATGAATTCAACCTCCATATAGAAATCAAAAAGATCTAAATGACATCGTTGGGGTGTACAAATCGTGCACCTTTAAGCCATAAACAATAGTGGACGTGTCTTGTACACGTCCCTATTAAAAGGCTTTCAACAACCTCAAAATATTACAGATTACTTTCACAACCTAATTCAATTCTTTACTTTATGGAAACTAAGAAGCGTTATACCGATGAGGAACTCGAGGAGTTCCGCACGATAGTAAATGACAAGTTGGCGATAGCCAAGTCTGACTACGACGAGACGATGAAGATTCTGATGAACAAGAATACAAACGACGTTAATGACACATCACCAACCTATAAAGCGTTGGAAGAAGGCAGTTCAAACCAAACTAAGGAAGAACTGGTACAAATGGCACAACGTCAGCAGAAGTTTATCCAAGCCCTCCAGGCTGCACTTGTCAGAATCAATAATAAGACTTACGGCATTGATCGTATCACTGGAGAGCTTATTCCAAAGGAAAGACTGCGCATAGTACCACATGCAACACTGAGCGTAGCATCCAAGATGGCAAATAAAAATCACTAATGAGTAAACAGAAAAAACAAAGCTTGATAGCCACCTTGCTAATTATTCTATTGATTGTGATAGACCAAATTATCAAGGTTGTTGTCAAGCTTAATATGAATTTAGGCGAATCTATCCATATCTTCGATTGGTTCCAGATACAATTTATCGAGAACAATGGTATGGCATGGGGTATGGAATTAGGAAGCAAACTCTTCCTTAGCATCTTCCGTATCGTTGCCATTGGCTTCCTTATTTGGTACATTTCTAATCGTATCAAACACGGAGCAAGAATGGCTTATATCGTTGTCTTGTCTATGATAACTGCGGGTGCTGCGGGTAATATCTTCGATTCCCTCTTCTATGGTCAGCTCTTTACTGCCTCTACACCCTATTACATAGAAGGAGCCACACCAGCTACCCTCGTTTCATGGGGAGAAGGCTATGCGCCTGTACTGATGGGTAAGGTGGTAGATATGTTCTATTTCCCACTCTTCCACGGCACATTCCCAGACTGGTTCCCACTCTGGGGTGGTGAGTCATTCACCTTCTTCTCACCAATATTCAACTTTGCAGACTCCTGCATCTCTGTGGGTGTCATTACGATTATCCTTGCTTTTCGAAAGGATTTCAACGGTTGGGTACCAGCTAAGGACAAGAAGGTTGCTGATAAAGAAAACATTACTGATAATCAGTAGATAGATAATGAGAAGTAAATATCTGGTTCGTTCCTTCGCCACTCTTTGTTGGTTACTGCTTGCATTCTTCATTGTAAGCTGTAAACCTTCTATCCCTTCTGAGTATATCCAACCTTCAGAGATGGAGGATATGCTCTACGATTACCACCTCTCCATGGCAATAGCCAATCGTGAAGGCTATACAGATGTCAGACAACAAGCTTTTAAACTCGCTGTGATGAAGAAGTATGACGTATCAGAAGAGAAGTTCAATAAGTCTCTTCAATACTACATGCGACATACCGAGAAGCTACATGACATCTATGTTGAACTCAGCAAACGACTGGAAAACGAGGCGCGTGCGCAAGGTGCATCTGAGAGTGAGTTGTCCCAGTATGGTGATATTACTTCAAAGGGAGATACTACCGACATCTGGCGTGGTAACCGCACATTAATACTTTCTCCATATCCTCCAGTAGACCGTGAGTCCTTTGAAATCAAAGCAGACACAGCCTTCCACAAGGGCGACCGACTCCTCCTGAGTTTCGATTCACAGTTTATCATTCAAGATGGCATGCGTGATGCGATTATCATGATGGCTGTTACTTATTCAAATGATAGTATCGTCACGCAATACCAGCATATTACGTCAGACTCCCACAATACGATGACAATTGATGCTGGGGATTCTTTGCGCATCAAGAACATTCGTGGCTACTTCCTAATGTTGAAGGGACAACAGCCTACAACTACTTTCAAGATGCTTATCCTCAATAATATCCATCTTGTCCGTATGCATGTTCGAAAACAGGAGACAACACAACCAACTGATTCTTTGAAAGAGTCCGACCCAATCAGAACGATTGGTGGTGAACCTGTCAGTCCTCCAACAGACCCTAATCAGCCTGCAGGACCACCGACAAGAACACCTGCTGACGCAATGAAGGAACGAGGAATACCTACCAAGCCCGATAAGTTATGACCGACAGGAAAAAGTCGATAAGACGTATCGGTGCCAACATCATTGAAACAGCGATGGGCGTTATAGAACAAGGAATTGTCGTTATTGAAGACGGCATTGTTCTCAAGTCCTATCCATTCACAGAGGAAGAACCAATGACGGAATGGACAACAGGTACTATCACCATACGCCTCGACAATGATGGTAAGCCCAGAGCCTACAAAGACAAGCAATTACTGAAATGATTCTGTAGTCTTACCACGAGGAAGACAGCAGACACACCTATAAAAAGAAAGAATCTGATAGCCAATGAGCTTGTTATTAAATATTTTATTATCCATACTCCCTTTCGGTTCACCAGTTCACGTCCCAGTGCAATTGGCGGGCAACTTTGGAGAGCCTCGACCTAACCACTTCCACGGAGGTATTGATATCAAAACCGAGCGTGAAGTAAATCTTGGCGTCTATTCTATTGCTGATGGCTATATTTCAAGCGCTATCGTTGAGAAATATGGCTATGGCCGTGCTATCTTAGTCACTCATCCCAATGGATATACCAGTTGTTATGTCCACCTCAATCGCTTCACACCACAGATTGAAGCTGCTGTACGTAAATGGCAATACCAGCATCAACAGTTTGCTTGCGACGTTAAATTCCGACCAGGAGAGTTCCCTGTAAAGAAAGGACAGTTCATCGCTCTTAGCGGTAATACAGGTTCATCACAAGGTCCACACATCCACTTAGAGATGCATAAGACTACAAATGGCAACCTTTACGACCCACTCAATTTCTTAAAGGGTATCGTTAAAGACAAGACTGCTCCTGCTGTTTATTCATTTAAGTCCTATCCTCAACCGGGAGAAGGAGTATTCCAACACAGTTCAGACTCCCGTATCTTCACATTTGACAAAGGACATTTCCAAGCATGGGGAAAGGTGGGCTTTGGTGTAAGAGCCAGTGATCACATGGACTCTGTATATAATAATTTTGGAGTAAGATACACACAGTTGTATTGTGATGGTAAATTGGTTTTTTCCTCTGATGTGAACAATATTCCTACAAGTTGTCACAGAATGGTTAATTCGTGGGGCGATTACGACCACTTCCTTTCTACAAAGATTTGGTTTATGAAGTCTTACATCGAACCCGGTAACACACTCCCTATCTTACATGCAGGAGCTAACAGGGGTATTATCAACTTCAATCAGCAACGCGACTACCACCTTCGTTACGTCATAAAAGACGTCTTTGGCAATCAAACAATAAAGGATTTCACTGTGAGGGGTGAGCCAGAAGCTATTCCAATAGTTCATCTTCCAGATGGTGTAAGTCCACTCTATTATGCCAAAAACAATAACTTTGAGGCTGAGGGAGTACGACTGAACATCCAGAAAGGCTTACTTGCTAAGAACGGTTGGCTACAATTACGACATGGCAACACAAGCAGCACGCTGTCTATGGCTTATAGTTTCTCTAAAGCAGCATATCCACTCTTCAACTATGCACAGATAAGTATTAAGCCAACTGGCATGATACATAATCCAAAGAAATTATATGTTGCGATGCGTAACAGCTTGAACGCTGACGCCCCAGCATCCTATTGCGGCGGAACATATGCAAATGGTTGGGTTACAGGACGAATGCGCGAGTTGGCAAATGCCTACTTCCTTGCTTACGATGAGACCCCACCAACGATCACACAGCAGAATCTCAACCCACGCAACCTCTCCTTTAAGATAACTGACACAGGTAGCGGATTACAAGGTTACAAGGCTTACCTCGATGGGCAGTTTATTCTGTTGCAGTTCGGAAAGAACAAAGAATTATTCTTCTGTAACCTCGCAGACACCCCTGTTCGCCCTACTGGGAAGGAACGAATATTGAAGATTATCGCAACCGACAACCGCGACAATAAGAAAGAATATCTGACTAAAATAAAGTATTAACAATTAAATTGTAGAGTATGAAGAAATCATTTGCAACACTATTCTTCCTTACAATGATTACGTATGCTAATGCGTGTACAAACCTCATTGCTACAAAGGGAGCAACAACAGACGGTTCTGTCTTTGTTACTTACACCGCTGATGATTACGGCATGTTTACTAACCTATGTCATTACCCAGCAGGCACACACGCAAAAGGTGACCGCCGTGAGATTATTGACTATGACACTCACGAGAGCCATGGTTTTATTCCAGAGGCTCCTGTAACATACAATGTCATTGGAAACATCAATGAGTATCAGGTAAGTATTGGTGAAACAACCTACGGCGGCCGTGAAGAAATGGTTGACAAGAGCGGTATTATCGATTATGGTTCATTGATGTATCTTGGTTTGCAACGTAGTAAGACTGCACGCGAGGCTATCAAGGTAATGACCTCACTCGTTGAGACTTATGGTTATAACTCTGGTGGTGAGACATTCACTATCGCTGACCCTAACGAGGTATGGTTGCTCGAGATGCAGGGTTGTGGTGGCGACAAGAAGCAGAAGGTTGTTTGGGTTGCTGTCCGCATCCCTGATGGCATGGTTTCTGCTCATGCTAACCAGAGCCGCATCGGTCAGTTCTCTACTTACAATACAGAGGTTATCACCTCTAAGAACTGCATCAGTTTTGCACGTTCAAAGGGCTGGTTCACTGGCAAAGATAAGGACTTCAACTGGAAGATGACCTATGCGGCACCAGACTTCGGTGGCCGTCGTTGGTGCGATGCTCGTGTATGGAGCTATCTGAATCATTTCAAAGACATGTCACGTTGGTTGCCATGGGCGTTGGGTAAAGACCCTAACGCAGAGGATATGCCACTTTGGATTGCACCTGACAAGAAGGTCGATTTACCTAAGATGGAAGCTTGTATGCGCGACCACTATGAGGGTACTCCTTTGTCACTCGATAAGGATATAGCACAGGGTATCTGGGATTCTCCTTATCGCCCTACCCCACTAAAGTTCGAAGTAGATGGCAAGCAGTACTTCAACGAACGCCCTATCTCAACCCAGCAGACAGGTTTCTCTTACATTGCACAGCTCCGTTCATGGTTGCCACGCGAGATTGGTGGTATCCTTTGGTTCGGTAACGATGATGGTAACATGGTTGCTTATGTGCCAATCTATTGCAGCAATACAGAGCGTGCAGAGTGCTTCAACACACCAGGAGCTGATGCGGTAACCTTCTCTGATAAGAATGCTTTCTGGGTATGCAACTGGGTTAGCAACATGGTTTACCCTCGCTACTCTCAGCTCTTCCCTGCATTGAAAGAGGTACGCGACTCACTTGACAACGCTTTCCTCGCAGCACAAAAGGGTGTGGAGGCGAAGGCAGAAGCACTCTATGCTACCGACAAGGCTGCTGCAGTGAAGTATCTCAACGATTACTCTATTCAGAAGAGTAACGAAATGATTACACGTTGGCGTCAGTTGGCTATCCATCTGATTGTGAAGTTTAACGATATGGCTGTTAAGCCTGAGAAGGACGGCAAGTTCCTCCGCACTTCAACAGGTCTTGGCGAACGTGTAAAGCGTACGGGCTACAGCGACTACTTTAAGCGTGAACTGGTAAAACAGACTGGCGACAAGTTTGCTGTACCTAACAAGTAGAACGTCTAAAAGATTCAAGTTTAGCTGGTAAATAAAGTTTATCAGCTAAACTTCATCAATAATATCCACTAAACTGTATTAACAAATGACTAACACCCTGAACTATCAATAAATACAACTAAAAAATGACTCTATGAATAGAATTATGAAAACGTTTTCGATGATAACCTTAACATTGCTATGTATTTGTTTTTCATTTACATTACATGCGCAAGAAAAGCAAGGGCATGTAATGCGCCCTAACAGTAGAGGTATAGGAAAATGTTCAGTGATTGGGCAAGCCCCAATTAAAGTTATATATGCTCTAAATGCTAATGATATTAGCGATGAACATACTTATTTAGATTCTCAAGTGCTTCTAATAGGAAAAGGTTTGAGTAAGCTCTATAGTCGTTTCTTAGAACTAAACGATTCCTTACATGATGATTTTATTAAGCAAAATCCAAATGCGAATAGTATGCCGAGAATATGCTTTTCTGGTGGAAGGAACAGTCAGTATTGGAGCGAGTATCAATTTACTGACATTTACTCTGCTAATGGTATATACACTTGCTATGCTACGATGCCATGGGCCATGGAGCGTTATAATGCTTTCTATACTGAGCCGATGTACCAACAACATTGGACGCTTTCTAATGAGCAGCTATCAATACTGGGGTATGATTGTCAAAAAGCAACTTGCCAATGGAGAGGTAGAACTTTTGAAGCTTGGTTTACTACCAAAATTCCTACACGCCTCGGTCCATGGATATTTGGTGGATTACCTGGACTAATATTAAAGATATATGATAAAGATCATCTCTACACATGGGAAGCTGTTGAAATAAAATCTGGCAATTTCCCAATTGTTAAAAGTGAATATAAAGAATTTATTAAGGATACACGTGAACATATTTATAAATTACAAGTAGCCGCAAATCGAGATCACCTTAAAACAGCTGGAGCCCGCGACTATCAAACAGGACAACTAAAATCAAAGCCACACCCTTACGAGCCATTAGAGAAAGAATAGATGAAAACTACAACCATATTCAGTCTACTAATTATCTTTTGCTTAAAGTTACAAGCTCAAACTGTCATTGAAGGCAGTGTGTTAGACGCACAGGGCAAGTCTGGAGATGCCATTGTTACTGTAACGTCAAAAGGGAATAGTAGCGTACTGGCATTTGCAGAGACAGACAGTAAGGGTGACTATCGTTTGGAGGTAAATTCACAATCCGATAGCTTAACAATTACCGCAGCTGGTATGTCTATAGGGCAGCAAGTTAAAATTGTTGCTAACCGTTCACAACGATTAAACTTTCGAGTCAACGAAAAGGTACTACAACTTAAGGAAGTTGAAGTTCATGCTAAGAAGATACGACAAAACGGTGATACTCTTAACTATTCTGTTGGTGCATATCAACAGCAAGGCGATCGCACAATAGGCGATGTTTTAAAGCGTATGCCTGGTATAGAAGTATCAGATAATGGTAGTATAAAATTCAATGGGAAAAGTATCTCAAAGTTTTATGTTGAAGATATGGATTTGTTGCAAGGTCGCTATGGTCTTGCAACAGGAAATATCAATGCACAAGATGTTGGTTCGGTTCAAGTACTTGAGAACCATCAACCAGTGAAAGCCCTACAGGGGCGAACGCCAACCGATGATGTTGCTATAAATCTGAAATTAAAAAATGCTGCTAAAGGTACAGTAGCAGTAAACACAATGCTCGGTGGTGGTGGTCAACAATCTGGTGGATGGGGATTCGGAATGCGTTCCCTATCTGATGGACAAAATCCTATTGGCAGAAATCCATTATGGACGGCAGAGGTTGTAGGTATGTACTTTGCAAAACGTAGGCAGAATATAACACTCTATAAAGGAAACAATATAGGTGATGATGTTTCCCAAGAATTAACTTCACATTATTCTGGTATCAATGATGTAGGGCTTGTTGCTTTTGCCCCACTGGGAGTTGTTACGCCATCTGGCAGTGGATTACCACAGAAACGGACTTTTGACAATCAGTCACACATTATATCAATGAACCACTTGGAGAAAATAGGCAAACAATCTGAAATAACTTTGAATATGTCATATCTCCATGCATCTATACGTCAAGAAGGTGTCTCAGAAGCTAACCTATTTTATAGTTCTAATCAACGACTATTAAGCAGCGAGTCGCTTATACTTGTGACACACATGAATAATCTTAGTACAAACTTAAGATACAATTGCAATGGTAAAAATGGTTTTATAGCCAATGTACTGAAGTTAGATGGAGAATGGAATAATGATAACGTACAAAGCCAACTCACCTCTAATCTAACAGGAGCTGTCCCCATCAACTATGGAGACAATCGAGTTTATCAACATTTCCATCGTCCTTCGCTAACAGTAAGTAATACTATAAATATCATCCAGAATTATGGTAAACGTACACTTGATTTGCATTTCTCTGTTGGTTATGCTCAGCGCCCTAACACATTGATAGTTAATGTGGATTCTCTTTTACCACAAACATCAGTCCATTATAATCAAGAATTGAAGTCACGCAACATAGCGGGTGACTTCCACACTAACTTTACCTTTCACTTAGGATTGTTCTCTATAGACTATGGGGTTTTAGCTAATGCCAATTTGCATGGCATAAAGACAGATTTAAGTGGTTTTACTAATTTGATGGCAAATGGTAGTCAAAATCACACATCACAGTCGGTATTAAATGATTTATGGTACAACATTTATGAATTATCGCTAAATCAACAATACAAATTCGAGCAGGCAGGTTGGCGTCTCTCCCTTACCTGCCCTCTAAACTTATACACACAAACTCTTGATGACCGCATCACTAAAAACAAGAATAAATATACCCGCTTGCTTGTAACACCATCGTTTACTGCAAACTATGAGTGGCGTGATTGGAGTGGTAACATTAATGCAACATACTATAAGAATGTCGGAGATCCTGGAAGTATCTATAGTGGCTATATAATGAACAACTACCGAACATTTCAACGGTCGTATGTTGAACATTTGTCAGAAACAAGTTGCTTCACAACGAGTGCATCAGTTGGGTATCGCAGTGCTCTTACAGCAACCTTTTTCCGTATAAATGGTAACTATGGACACACTCGTGACAATCAAATTTATGGTTATGAATATCGAGGTGCAACCAGTGTTGTACATGCCATTGATAAAAAAACATATACAGATAATTATGCTTTCGGCTTTGATGGCAGCAAAGGTTTTGATTGGTTACAATCAACCATTCGTGCTTTTGGTGGCTATAGTTATAGTAAGAGTGAGCGCCTCATTGCTCAGAATCTTTATCCTTTCCATTCTCGAACAATCAGTATTGGAGGCGGTGGCACTATTACTCCTCTTACATGGCTTAATATTGTCATTACCAGCGGATATGCATGGAATGTGTCATCTATAGATGCTATTAATGATAATTCTTCACAGACTGTTCGAACAGCAACTCAGCGTATTAAGTTCAATATCTTTGTTACTAAGCAATTTACGTTTAGTACTACAATAGAAGGTAATTACAACAATTTGACCGAAAAGAACAGACACACATGGTTTGGAGATATGTTGTTTAAATACAAATTGAAGCATGTTGAATTAGACTTGCAAGCTAATAATCTTTTCAATCAGCATCAGTACACAAGGGTTAACTATAGTGGTCTTGATATATATTCATCTACTTCGCAATTGAGACCTCTTAACATAGTTGGGACTATACGATTTAAAATATTATAGGAAAGGTATGAATAACTTGAATTATTCCTAATATACATATATATTTGCAATAAAATAAACATCAGATTAATGGAACTAATACAAGGCTTATCTTTTATAATAGCACTCATTCTCATGCCGTTTCTATGCAGGAAACAGCCGTTTCCTATTAAACTGATCTATATCGCCTGCATGACCTTGCTAACTCCGATATTCGGAGATCCAGCCTATCGGTACATTATAACTCACTAAGAGAAGGTTCTTTCTTTTATAGCAGTCTGTTTCTATATAAGGGAAAGCATTGCTGTTTGGTAAAACTTAGCGACTTTGTTGTATCGTATTTAGTATGCGCACATGTGGTGCTAAGGCTTAGCACGCTATGTGCGGAGTATCAACACGAAATGTGCTAAGGCTTAACACAATGGCTAAAAGTGAGAGGAGAAGGTCGTCTTTGTAACAACTAAGAACCAATAAGCACACATTCATTATTCAATACTGACATACTAATAAACAGAAAAGAGGTTGATTCTAATGCTACATTATGTAGCCTTCGAATCAACCTCTTTAATTATATTAGTCTAAAATTGGAGAACTATTCTTCCTCATCCTTTATTTCTGCCTCATGCTCAGCAATCAACTTCTGCTGAATATCATTTGGAACAAGCTCGTAACTTGCGAACTTTGTTGTGAAACTTGCACGACCACCAGTGAGAGAACTCAGTGAGATACTATAGTTAGCAAGTTCTTTCAAAGGAATCTTTGCTTGTAACTTCTGATAACCTGCCTCAGAGTCCATACCCATAATCATGGCACGACGTCCCTGTAAGTCGCTCATTACGTCACCCATATAGTCACCTGGAACATACACCTCTAAGTCATAGATTGGCTCGAGAATCTTTGGTCCTGCAGCCTTGAAAGCGTCTGAGAACGCATGACGAGCTGCCAAAGTGAATGAAAGTTCATTAGAGTCAACTGGGTGCATCTTACCGTCGAAGACTATCACACGTACATCACGTGCATAGCTACCTGTCAGTGGACCACGCTCCATACAATCCATCACACCCTTTAAGATAGCTGGCATAAAGCGAGCATCAATAGCACCGCCGACAACAGAGTTGATGAACACAAGTTTACCACCCCAAGGGAGGTCCCGCTCTTCACGTCCCTTGATATTCATCTTAAACTCCTGTCCGTTGAACTTATAGGTTGTTGGATCAGGCATGCCCTCTGCGTATGGTTCAACAATCAAGTGCACCTCACCAAACTGACCAGCACCACCACTCTGTTTCTTATGACGGTACTCAGCCTTTGACTGCTTGGTAATTGTCTCACGATATGGAATCTTTGGCTCCTTGAAAGTCACCTGAAGTTTCTCATTGTTCTCCAAACGCCACTTCAAAGTACGTAGGTGGAACTCGCCCTGTCCATGGACGATAGTCTGCTTCAACTCCTTACTCTGCTCAACAACCCATGTTGGATCTTCCTGACGCATCTTCAATAAAGCAGCCATGAGCTTCTCAGTCTCCTGTGAACTCTTAGCTTCAACGGCACGAGAGTATTTAGAGTTTGGATATTTAATGAAGTCAAAACGTTGATCAGTACCCTTACCATTCAAGGTATTACCAGTCTTTACATCCTTCAACTTCACGGTACAACCTAAGTCACCAGCATTTAACTGGTCAACAGGAATACGGTTAGCACCCGCACAAGCATAAAGCTGTCCCATACGTTCCTTTGAGCCACGGTCAGAGTTAGTCAAGTCATCACCCGACTTCACACAACCACTCATCACCTTGAAATAGCTAACTTCACCGATATGTGGTTCCATACCCGTCTTGAAGAAGTAGAGTGACTCTGGACCATTACTATCTGGCGTAACTTCCTCACCACGTGTATTATGAATCTTAGGCATCTCATCAACGAAAGGAACAACATTGCCTAAGAACTCCATCAGACGACGAACACCCATGCTCTTACCTGCACATACGCAGAAAACAGGGAAGATAGAACGCGTTACAAGACCCTTACGAATACCTGTACGCAACTCATCTTCTGTCAATGTTTCCTCTTCAAAGAACTTCTCCATCAAGCCCTCATCATTCTCGGCAGCAGCCTCAACGAGTGCTTTATGTAGTTCCATCGCCTTTGGCATCTGGTCAGCAGGAATATCCTCAATGATAGGTTCGCCACCTTCAGGCTTCCAGCTGTATTTCTTCATCAACAGAACATCAATCAAACTATTAAAGCCAGGACCTGTTTCGATAGGATATTGTACAGGAACACACTTTGAACCATAAATCTCCTGCATGGTGGAAATAAGGTTATCAAAGTCGCACTTGTCAGAATCCAACTGGTTAATAAGGAAGATAACAGGCTTCTTGAGCTTCTCGGTATAGCGGAAATTGTTCTGTGTTCCGACCTCTGGTCCATACTGACCATTGATAAGAATAACAGCCTCATCGGTTACATTGAGGGCAGTAATAGCACCACCTACGAAGTCATCACTACCCGGACAGTCGATGATATTCAGCTTCTTATTATTCCACTCAACATGGAATACCGTTGGGAACACTGAATAGCCATACTCCTGTTCAACAGGGAAATAATCGCTAACAGTATTCTTAGCTTCTACTGAACCGCGTCGCTTAATGACACCAGCTTCGAACAACATACTTTCGGCAAGAGTAGTCTTGCCGCTACCGGCACTGCCAACCAAGGCAATGTTCTTAATCTCGTTTGTCTGATATACTCTCATATCTGATAGATTTAAGCTGTTAGTAATAATTTATTTCGTCTCAAGGGACAAGCCGTAGCTCATCAATTCTGCGGTCTAAGTTATACATTTTCATCGAAAGCACCAAAGTTTCTTACGAAAAAAACGAAATCTTTTAAAACTTATTAGTACATTTGCATTAATTCTTGTAAGGCATACATTAATATATACGTACATACACTTATCATGTTAGGATTATACATTCACATACCTTTCTGTGCCAGTCGCTGCATTTATTGTGGCTTCTATTCTACTGTGCCAGCCAAGAAGAAGGACGAAAGGCTTTCTGTAGAAGAACAATATGTGAATGCTATCTGCCATGAGATGGAACTGCGTGCGGAGAAGAATAGCAACAACTCTGGTGAAAGAATAGGCGGTTTGTCAACTATCTATTTGGGTGGTGGGACTCCTTCACAGCTTTCTTTTGAGAGCCTACAAAAGATATTCCAGACGATAGACAACGTGTATCACATTGGTTTAGAATGGGATACAGAGAACAATACTTGTTCCACAGCGACTCCTATCGAAATCACAATGGAGTGTAACCCCGATGATATAACGGAGGAATTTGCACTGAACTTGCGTTCCCTTCCTATCAATCGTATCTCTATGGGAGCACAGACTTTCTCCGATGAACGCCTACGTTTCCTACATCGTAGACATACAGCTGACGAGGTGGAAACAGCAGTCAAACGTCTAAGAAACGCAAACATTGAAAACATATCAGTAGACCTTATGTTTGGTTTTCCCAATGAGACACTTGAAGAATGGAAAGAAGATATTGAGCGACTGCTTGCTTTAGACATTGAACATATCTCTGCATATAGTCTTATGTATGAAGAAGGGACTCCCCTCTATCGACTTCTTCAAGCGGGAAAGGTCAAGGATATGGACGATGAACTTTATCGTCAGATGTACGATACTCTCATCGACCGCTTAGCCGAAGCTGGTTATGAGCAATACGAGATTAGTAACTTTGCCAAGCTTAAAGTTCAAACCTCAAACCTCAAAGTTCAATGTTCAAACCTCAAAGTTCAAAGTCCCTACCGTTCTCAACACAATAGTTCGTATTGGCACAATGTCCCTTATATAGGCATCGGAGCCTCAGCCCATTCCTACAGCAATGGTAAGAGGAGTTGGAATATAGCAGATACCAAGGCTTATATCGCTGCAATTGAGGAAGACAGACTCCCTTGCGAGGAGGAGATAATTGATGCAGACACACATTATAATGACATGATTATGACCACCCTCCGAACATGTGAAGGAATAGATCTCTCAACGCTCTCTGCTGAATACCAGACTTATCTCATGCACCTTGCCAAGCCTTTACAGCAACAAGGTTTGTTGAAAGAGGACAATGGTTGGCTCCATCTCACCCGTAACGGCATCTATGTTAGCGACTCCGTTATGAGCGATTTAATGAAAGTATAAGTCTATCACCACAATTCATCACCACCTATCACCCAACACCCAACACCCATCCTCACAATTCATCACCACCCATCACCCAACACCCAACACCCATCCTCACAATTCATCACCACCCATCACCCATCACCCAACACCCACAACCCCATGACCAACGAAGAATTTGAAAAGAAATGGGCAGAGAATCGCAAAGAGGTTCTTGCCAACAACGAAGAGTATCAGCGTGTTTCCCAGAGCTATAAAGGTTCGGGCTGGATTGACTATGTTATCTTAATAGCAGGTTTTGTCATTTGCGAGAACTATACAAAGACTATTGTCAACAGTATCGTACTCCAATATCTCCTTGCCCTTGTTGGCATGATCTTGATATGGTTGGGCTATCGCCTTATCAAGAGTCTCTTCAACAGCAAGCAAACCTTAGGAGAACTCGAAGAAAAGATAAAGCAACAATACAAAGATTCTATTAGTGATTAAACCACATACATGCTATGATTACCTCCAATAAGGTGGTTTTATAAAGGGGGAATAAACTACATGGCAAATGTAATTAGGTGCGATGTTTATCTGCCTTTTACAAACGAATCATTCCCATGTAATTGATTTATTTGTAAACTATTTTCGTGTAATCCAAAACCTATACATGCTCTTTTGGCTTCTAAAAGACGCCCAATTGACTTGCAAAAG
>ERZ1674206.15-NODE-15-length-25097-cov-7.853925_pt1 | contig 25097 bp, 34 predicted proteins | sample MGYA00581307_ERZ1674206 | MGnify/ENA primary metagenome ERZ1674206 (study PRJEB41354, sample SAMEA4873348) | human saliva metagenome | biome: human-associated habitat [ENVO:00009003]; feature: mouth environment [ENVO:08000002]; material: saliva material... | reverse complement strand
ATACCCCCCTGAGGTATCCCCCATCCCCTCAAAGCGCTAAACCACTCATGCGCTAAAACCGCCCAAACCTGCTATAATCGGCCCCATGAACGACTTCGACCTGCTCGATCTGCTCGACGAGACCCCCGACGGGGCACACACCGTCGTGATCTTCCCCAGCCGGGGCGAACTCCGACGCAAATTCCAGCCATTCGTCGGCCAGCGCGACCCGATCTACCGTACGCACACCCTGCACCGGGCGGAATATCTGGAGGACCGCAAGCGCTGCGCGCGTCTCTACCTGCGCACCCCCAAGCAGATCACCGCCGCCAACCGCAACCGCGCTATCGACGGCGCGGTCAGGGCCTACACCGCGCCCGGCGTGAACGTCTCCTACCTCATGGAAACCTGCCTGAAGAAGTCCGGCATCCCCCACGTCATCCCGGCGACCGAGGCAGGCCTGCTGTGACCAGCCACGACCGCAAGAAGGAGCTGAACGACCTCCTGGGGGTGGCCTGGGAGGCCATCAACCAGGCCAAGCCCAGCGACCTGTCCGCCCTCCTGAACACCGCCAACCGCCTGTCCCGTGACCTGCACGAGCTGGAGCACCCGGCGGAGGCTCAGGGAGGCCCGAAGCCGACCACGGACGGCGACGGCGCGTCGGCTGTCGCCATCTTCCAGCAGAGGATGCGCAAGCGTGACCGCCGCGCGTCCTAACCGGAAGGCCCTCGAGGCCTCCCAGGAGCCGGTCACCTCGATCACGTCCCCCGCGATTGACTCGCTGGGGGACCTCGCCGTCTCCCTATCCGCCTCCTACCAGCTCATACCGGACCCCTGGCAGGCCTGGGTGATCGAGAACTGGCTGAGCGTCGTCGGTGACAACTGGGCACACATGACTTGTGGGCTGGCTGTGCCCCGCCAGAACGGCAAAAACGCAGTCCTGGAGGTCCGCGAACTTTTCGGCGCGATTGGTCGCGGTGAGCGCATCCTGCACACCGCCCACGAGGTGAAGACGGCGCAGAAGCATTTCCGCCGTCTGAAGCACTTTTTTGGGCAGAAGACGAACGATCCGGCGGCGAAGTTCCCCGAGCTGAACGCCCTCGTTGAGTCGATCCGCAACGTCAACGGCCAGGAGGCCATCTTCTTGAAGAATGGCGGGTCCATCGAGATCGCGGCGAGGTCGAAGGGGTCCGGTCGTGGCTTCACGGTCGACGTTCTGGTGATGGACGAGGCGCAGCAGCTCACGGACGACGCGCTGGAGGCGCTGCTGCCCACCACGTCGGCGGCCCCACTGGGTGACCCCCAGTGGATTTACACCGGCACGCCTCCGGGGCCGCTGGCGGAGGGCGAGGTGTTTTCGCGTGTGCGCCGTGACGCGCTGAGTGGCGATTCTTCGCGCACGTGCTGGGATGAGTGGTCGCCTCCGGGGTCTCCGAAGTCGCTGGCGGGCATCGACGCGGACGACCGGGGCCTGTGGGTGCGCACCAACCCGGCGGTCGCGTTCGGCAGGCTCCAGATGAGCGTGATTGAGGGCGAGCGCGCCCGTTACGCGGATGATGGTTTCGCCCGCGAGCGCCTCGGTTGGTGGGCCTCGGACGACAACACGCGCCGCCTGATCTCGCTGGACGACTGGGAGGCGACCGGGGTCACGGAGCTGGCCCCGGGGCTGACCACGGATCACGTCGTGCGTGCCCTGGGCGTGGCTTTCTCGAAGGATGGGCGGCGCGTCGCGGTGGCTGGCGCGCTGCACGACCGCAAGACCGGCGCGTCTCACGTCGAGCTGATCGACCTCGAAGCCGGCGATTTCTCCAACATGAATAGCGCTGCGCTCGCGGAATGGCTGTATGAGCGCCGGGGCCGTTACTCGGCGGTGGGCGTGTCTGGCCGTTCGGGCGCGTTGGCGCTCCAGCAGGATCTGCGCGCCCTTCGCCCGCCGCGCCGCTACCTGCACGTCCTGGACAACGCGGAATACTTCACGGCCTGTTCGGGCTTCTTGAACGCGGTCAGGGGTCGCACGGTCTCGCATCCTGGCGGGTATAATGCGAGCAGCGACCCCCTGGATGCGTCTGTGGGGGTGTCAGATAAGAAGATCAGGACCACGGACGGCGCGTGGGGGTGGCACTCGACGGCCCAGGAGGGCGACGAGGTGCCCCTGGAGGCCGTGAGCGTGGCGCTGTGGATGGCGCGGACGACGCGCCGCCGCCCTAACCGGAGCCAGGAGGCCCTCGCATGAGTACGAACGTCGACCTGCGTCTGATCGCGGGCATGGGACCCCAGCTATTCACCGCGCCCACCGTGGCGGGCCTGCCTGGCGACCTCCAGGCGACCCTCGAGGAGCTGGTGAGCACCTGGCAGGCGCGCTATCCGGGCAACGCACGCCGCCAGGCGTACCTGGATTGCAAGGTGTACATCGACAGTCTGGACATTGCGCTGCCCCGTGAGATCGCGCGCGACCTGCGTCTGGTTTCCACGTGGCCGGAGAAGGCGGTTTTCTCGCTCACGTCGCGCTGCCACTGGGACGGGGTGGTGGCCCCGGATGGCACGGAGGATCCCTACGGGCTGGCCTCGATCCTGGAGGAGAACAGGTTTTCGACGGAGATCGGGCAGGCGGTCGCGTCGGCGGCGACGCATGGCGTGGCCTTTCTGACGACGCTCCCTGGCGACGTGGTGGCGGGTGACCCGCCGGTCCTCGTCCTGCCGTATTCCGCCATGACGGCGGCGGCGCTGTGGGACCGACGACGGCGGGGCATCCGCGCGGGCCTCCTCATCAACGACGTGGACTACCTGGGCAGGCCCACGGAGCTGATCCTGCTCACCCCGCACGTGATGGTGAGCATGGCCCCGCTGGGCGCGCAGGGCTGGTTTGTGACGGGCCATGTGGAGCACAACCTTGGTCGCACGCCTATGGAGGCGCTGGTCTATCGCGGCAACCTGGATCGTCCGCTGGGGCGCTCGCGGCTCACGGACGGCGTGCTGTCCATCGTGGACCGCGCCGTGCGCGCCTCGATGCGCATGGACGTGTCCTCCGAGCTTTTCACCGCGCCCGGCCTGCTCCTACGTGGCGTGGACAAGGCGACGTTCGACCAGATTAAGGGGTCTTGGTCGTGGCGGCTCGGGTCGGTCAAGGGCATTTCTCGTGACGAGGAAGGCGACCTGCCCGAGGTCGATATGATCCCTCAGCAGTCGATGCAGCCTTACGTGGACCAGCTTCGTGAGCTGGCGCAGGAGCTGGCGGGCGCGCTGTCCCTCCCGGTCGGTTCGCTGGGCATCGTGCAGGACAACCCTTCGTCGGCGGATGCGATTTACGCGGCGCGTGAGGAGCTAGTCACCGAGGCGAGTGACTTCAACGACGCGAACAGCTACGCGCTGAACCGCGTGTATCGAAACATCCTTATGCTGCGTGACGGTGTGCTGCCCGAGGACGCGGCGCGTATCTCGACTCACTGGCGCAACCCTGCCCGCCCGTCGATTGTCTCCCAGTCGGACGCGATGATCAAGCAGATTCAGGCCATCCCGGAGATCGGCAAAACGGATGTTGCCCTGGAGGAACTGGGTTACACGCGCCAGCAGATCACACGGATGCGCGCCCAGATCGAGCAGACGCGGGGTCGGGATAACCTGGACGCGATTCTGCGCGGCGCTCGCGGCCCCGCCGCCGGGGGTGGTGATTTTGACCTCATCTGAGCAGCTGAAGGTCTACGATCAGCTGGTCAGGGCGACGCTCACGGGCGCAGAAGACCAGCTGGTGAGCCTGTTCCGCGTCTTGAATTTCGAGGACGTGCCCCTGTCGCGCGAGGAGATGAAGCGTTTCCTGGCGCAGCTCGTGGACGCTTACGGCCCGGCGCTCACGCAGGGCGCGCTCGACTGGTATCAGGAGCTGCGCCCCTCCTACAAGACGGCGTACACGCCGAAGGCGCTGATCCCGGCGGACTCGGTGGAGCGGATCGACCGTCTGAGCCGCTACGCGGCGGGCCTTGGCCGGGATAACCCAGGCCGGGCTATCCGCGTCGTGGCGGGCGCGATTGGCCGCGAGATTCAGACCGGCGCGCGTCGGTCGATCCTTCGGGCGGCGGACCTGGACCCGAGCGCCCCGCGCTTCGCCCGCGTCCCGGTCGGCAAAACGTGCGCTTTCTGCACGCTCCTGGCCTCCAGGGGGTGGGTGTATCACTCGAAGGACCTCGCGGGAGGGGCCGGGCACGAGTACCACGACTCGTGCGATTGCCGCATTGTTCCGGATTGGGAGCATAAGGCGCTGCCTGGTTACCATCCGGACGATATGTACGCGGCGTACTTGTCGGCGCGCCGTGCTGCGGTGAAAGATGGTGTGAAGGCACCATCTGGGCGTATAATTACGGCGTATATGCGGGATGGGCACCCGGAATTGTTTTCAGATGGTCAGGGTGTGGATCGTCCCTCGCGGGCGCTCCGCTCGCGCAGGCTTGAGAAGCTGGCGGCTTCTCGGGAGAAGGAGAACAGGAATGAAGAAGGCTAAGGCCCCGGAGGCGGCTCAGGAGGCCGCTCCCGACGTCGATCAGACCCCCGAGGCACCGGAGGCCACTCCGGCGGCTCCCGAAGCGCCTGAAGCGCCCGAGGCACCGGCTGAGGACGCTCCCGAAGCGCCTGAAGCGCCCGAGGCACCGGCTGAGGAGGCCTCCGAGGAGTCCGCGGACTCCCCCGAAGCGCCCGAGGCCAAGGACGAGGCCGCCCCGGCGGCTCCCGAGGCACCCGCTGAGGGCACTCAGGCGACCGTGGCGGCGCTCCAGGAGACCGTCGAGGCCCTTCAGGCGCAGCTCCAGGAGATGCGCGACCGCGAGGAGGCCCGCGAGCGCGAGGCGAAGCGCGCGCAGCGCCTGGAGAAGGCGGGTATCCCGGCCTCGCTCGGGTCTTTCATCCGCGACGACGCGGACCTTGAGGCCCTGAACGAGACCCTGGCGGGCCTCGCTAAGTCTTCCCCGGCACCCGCCGGGGTCGCCTCCACGCCCACGCTCCCCACCGTGGGGACGAAAAACCCCGGCGGGGAGGTCCTCAGCGTGGACGAGATGCTCGTCCGTGCCGAGGCGAACAACGACACGAACGCGGTTTCTCGCCTGAAGCTGGCGAAGCTCGCGTCTGTCTCCAACCTGATCTAGGAGGAAACAATGGCCGGTATCACTGGTCAGGGTACGACCTACAACCTGCCCAATTACGTCGGCGAGCTTTTCGCCGTGTCCCCCGAGGACACCCCGTTCCTGTCCGCTATTGGCGGCCTGACCGGCGGCGTTTCCGCCGGTGCCACTCTCTACGAGTGGCAGACCTACGATCTGCGCGACGCTGACGAGAACCGCCAGCGCAAGGAAGGCCAGGAGGCCCCCACGGCGGAGGAGCGCGTGCGCTCCACCAACCGCAACGTCCTGGAGATTCACCAGGAGGCCATCGAGCTGTCCTACACCCGCCAGGCGGTCACTCGCCAGCGCTCCACGGGCGGCGAGAAGACGGTCACCATCGGCGAGGTGACACTGCCCGAGGACGAGATGCTGTGGCAGATCGACCAGGGTCTGAAGCAGATCGCGCGCGACGTGAACAAGTCCTTCCTGGTGGGCACCTACCAGGACCCCACCGACAACACGACCGCGCGTAAGACCCGGGGCCTCCTCGAGGCCATCACGACCAACGTCGTGGCGGGCACCGGCGCTCTGACCGAGGACCTGGTTCTGGACCTCATGCAGAAGGTCTGGGAGAAGGGCGGCATCCAGCAGGGCGAGACCCGAACGATCATCGTGGGCGGCAAGCTCAAGCGCGCGCTGTCCAAGGTCTTCATCAAGGACAACTCCTACCGCGAGTCGTCCCGCACGGTCGGCGGCGTGAACGTCCAGACCATCGAAACTGATTTCGGCGCGTGCAACATCATGCTCGACCGAAACATGCCCGCCGATACGCTGGTGGTCGCCTCCCTCGATGAGTGCGCCCCGGTCTTCCTGGAAATTCCGGGCAAGGGCCATTTCTTCGCGGAGCCTCTCGCCAAGACGGGCGCGTATGATCGCGTCCAGCTCTACGGCGAGATTGGCCTGTCCTACGGCTCCGAGATGCACCACGGCAAGCTGAAGCTGTCGTGACCGTCTCCGGCGGCGGGGCCTTGAGCATCGGCCCCGCCGCCGGTCCACCATCGAGGAGAACACCGTGAACATCTACTCAAGCATCTACCCTGAGCTGCTTCTGGTCCTGCCTTCGGGCAGTATTCAGTTCACCGAGGGGTCGGCCACGGTTACCGACGAGAAGCTGGCGGGCGAGGTCCGCGAGCTGGCGGCTCGCGCGGAGGACCTGGGTCTGATCGCTCCCGAGGCTGAGGCCGGGGACGAGAAGTCCAAGAAGCCGGGCAAGAAGGCCGACGAGGAGCTGGTCTGACGTGACCGCCCTCGCCTTCGCCACGCTTGACGATCTGCGCGACCGTCTCTCACCCGAGGACCTTCGGGTGGTGGACGCGGCTCCCGCGCGCGCTCAGGTCCTCCTGGAGGACGCGAGCGACCTCATCCGGCACCGCTGCGCGGGCTGGGAGGGCGCGCCGGAGTCGGTGCGGGCGGCGGTCGTGTGCCGCGTCGTCGCTCGCGCGCTGCGTCAGCGTCCGGCGGGCGTGGCCGGGGATGCCTCCCAGGTCACCCAGACCACCGGCCCGTTCACCATGTCCACGTCGTGGTCTACGCCGAGCGGGGACATGTTCCTCACCAGGCAGGACCGGGACGACATTAACGGCGCTACGGCCTCGTTTTTCGGGTCGGCTGACACCCTGTTTGGGGGTCGCCCGTGAGCGTCATGGCTGCCTGGAAGGAACCGGCGACGCTGCTGCGTCGTGCGGAGCCGAAGCGCGATCCCCTGGGGGTCACCTTCAGGGCGCACGACGTTCAGGAGATCGCGCTGGCCCCGGTCCTGGTCGCCACCACGGAGTCCGAGAACCGCGAGGGCACGGGCGAGGACTACGGGACGCGCGGGGACGTGACGATCTACTGGGACAACAGGGACGAGGCTCCGGCCTCTGTCCTGCCTGGCGACCGGGTGCGTCTGCGTGGTGGCGTGTGGGAGCCGGTCGGATCCCTGGTAGGGTACCCCCTGGGGGTATATCTGAGGCTGCGGAAGGAGGCCCCGCGTGAGCGTTAAGTTCAAGCCGAATAAGCGGACGGCGGAGGCCATTCTGAAGGGGCCGGAGGTGCAGGCCCTGCTTGCCCGGAAGGCGGCGGAGGTCGCCGCTCGCGCCGGGGAGGGCTTCACCTCGGGCGTGCGCGTCGGTAAGGACCGTGCCCGCGCCTACGTCCTCCCGGAAACGTACAAGGCCCGCAAGAATCAGGCGCGTAACCACGTGCTGGAGCGCGCCGTAGGAAGGGGCTAATGATGAGCCACCCACTCCCCGATCTCCAGAAGCTGGTGATCGACTACCTGAACCGCCCTGGTGTCGTCCAGGGTCTCGAGGGCGAGCTGGCGGGCACCACGGTGGGCGGTGTTCGCCCCTCCACCGAGGAGGACCCTCACCCCTACGTCCTCGTTCTGGCGACTGGAGGCCCCGGTCAGCATGACCGAGTGCTGTACACCGCTCAGATCACCATCGACTCCTACGCGCCTACCTCGTGGTGGGCGGGCGAGCTTGCCCGCCGCGTAGGGGATGCCGTTCACGCTCTCCCGAGTGCGGACGGCCCCGTGGCCGTCGTGCAGTCGCCCGCTCCGGCGGAGCTGCCCGACCCCGACACGGATCTGCGTCGCTACACTGCGACGTACCAAGTCACTGCGAAGTTAGGAGTTGCAGCATGAGCAAGACTAATGCTGATCTCGCGTTCATGGCGGGGTCCGAGAAGGACACGCTGTGGCTCGGTCCCGCCGGGATCGACCTGTCCACCATCACCAACCTGACCACTGCTATGCCTGCGGGCATGGTCGACGTGGGCTGGCTGTCCGAGGATGGTATGGGCCTTGGCATGTCCGATTCCGTGGACAAGGTGCGCGGCCACCAGGGCCACGGCGTTGTCCGCACGTACATGTCGGAGTCGTCCACGACGTTCAAGGCCTCGCTGCTTGAAAGCAAGCTCGAGCTGCTGAAGCGTTACCTGGGCGTGCTGAAGACCGAGAAGGTCACGGCGGGCACGTCCTCGATCACCCGCATGGAGGTCTCCACCTCCCGTAAGGTCGAGGGCCTCGTGGGCGTGGCGGACCTGTTCGACGTGTCCACCGGCAAGCAGAGGCGCTACGTCTTCAAGCGTCTGGAGCTTGGCGAGCGCTCCGACATCTCGTACAAGGTTGGCGAGCTGACCGTGTACGAGTACAACCTCGAGGTCCTGGACGGCTACGTCCTGCTGACCGACGAGGAGGGCCTGAAGGTCGTCTGACCCCTGGTCTCCCGCCCAGCGCCGTGTCTGTTCTCCCGGCGCTGGGCGGGCATCACACCCCCTGGAGAACAGACCAATTAACCGATAGCCTATTTAGGAGAACAGATCATCATGGCTACCAAGACCACCACCGCCCGCAAGCCCGCCGCCCGCAAGGCCAACAAGGCACCCTCCGCCGCCGAACTGGCGCGCCGCGAGGCCCAGGCCAAGCGCGACACCGGCGCACCCCAGCCCGTCCACGTCGAGGTCATGGGCATTGCCCTTGACGTTGACCCCATGAGCGTTGACGACTTCGACGCTATGGTGGCAATGGAGGAGGGCGACTACCGCCCCATGCTGGCCCTCCTCATCCCGGATGAGGGCGAGCGCGACGCAGCGCTGAACGCCCTCCGCGAGGAGTCCGGCAAGCTCCGTTATTCCAAGGTCGTGGAATTCACCCAGTCGGTTTTCCAGGCCCTCCGCCAGGGAAACTGATCGGCCTCGGGCACTTCCTGGAGGACAACTGGGAGGTGCTGGAGGCCGACTTCCAGATGACCTACAACCTTGACCTGACGGAGGTTTTCACAGGCGGCCTGTCCCTGCGTCGTGTCAAGGTTCTGATCGACAACCTGCCCTCCGGGTCGCTGCTCCGCAAACGCATGGGTGGGGCGGCGGCCTGGACGGACGAGGTGGCGGCGACCTTCGCCGCTAACCACCGTCTGGAGGGTATAATCATTACGTCCCTGGGTGGCAAGAAGGGTGACGTGCCCAAGCCTGTCGCCCCGCCTGAGCCTGGATGGTTCGAGCGGGCGGAGGCGGAGGCCCAGAGGCGTGAAGACAGGGCGCGACGGTGGGTCGCGGCGCACAGTTAGGAGCGGATTGTGGCGGAAAACGGCTTTAGCCTGGGCACGGCGTGGATTCAGATCGCGCCGTCCCTGAAGGGCCTGAACGATTCCGTCCGCAAGGAGCTGGGCGACGTCGATACCAAGCCCGCTGAGAAGAAGATCGAGTCCGGCCTTGGCGGTGCTTTCAAGAGCGCGGCCAAGGCCGGTGCGCTCGCCCTCGGGGCTATGGGCGCTATCGGTGCCGTGGTGGGCTTTGCCGACGTTGCGCGCGAGGCGCTGGCGGCCAGCGACGCGACCGACAAGTTCAAGAACACGCTGTCTTTCGCGGGTGTCGCGTCGGATGAGATCGAGAAGCTGACCGCTAGTACGAAGAAGTACGCGGACGATACGGTCTACGAGCTTTCCGACATCCAGAACATCACGGCGCAGCTCGCCGCGAACGGCGTGGAAGGCTACGACCAGCTTGCGGAGGCGGCGGGCAACCTGAACGCCGTCGCGGGCGGCAACGCGGACACCTTCAAGTCGGTTGGCATGGTGCTGACCCAGACGGCGGGTCAGGGAAAACTGACCACTGAGAACTGGAACCAGTTGGCCGACGCGATTCCGGGCGCGTCTGGCAAGCTCCAGGAGGCCCTGCTCAAAAACGGCGCGTACACGGGGAATTTCCGGGATGCGATGGCGAAGGGCGAGATCACCGCCCAGGAATTCAACCAGGCGATTCTGGATCTGGGCTTCACCGACGTGGCTCGGGAGGCTGCAACTTCTACCAGCACGATTGAGGGTGCGTGGGGCAACCTCCAGGCGGCGCTCGTCACGGGCGGTATGGAGATCGTGGACCACATCAAGCCCGCTCTGACCGACTTCATGGGCGTGGTCGCGGAGGGAGCGTCCGCCGCTTTCGGCTGGATTAACGGCTCGCTGTTCCCGGCACTGGAGTCGATCTGGACGCTGGTCACCACTGGCAGCTACGACGGTAATCTGTTCGGTCTCGCGTCGGACTCGGGGGTCATCACGGCGCTGACCACGATCAAGGACACCGGCCTGGACCTGTACAACTGGGTGACTGGGACGCTCGTCCCTGGAGTACAGTCCTTCTTTGACCTCGCGGTCAACGGCAACTTCGACGGGAACTTCTTCGGGGTCGAGGAGGACTCGGGCCTTATCGACTTTATCCTATCGGTCAGGGATAATGTCATGGACATTTGGGGCTTCCTGTCCACGACGGTGATCCCCGGCGTGGCGAACTTCCTGGGCAGCGTGGTCTCCTCGCCGTTCTGGGGTGTGCTGGGTAGCTTCTTCGGCGCGCTCGTGCAGAACAAGGTCGTGCTCGAGTCCGTGGTGGGTGGCTTTATCGCCTGGAAGACGGTCACCGGCACCATGAGCCTTGTCGCGCTGACCACCCAGGTGTGGGGTCAGGTGACCGCGTGGACGGCGGCGAAGGTTGCCAAGGCCGGAGACCTCGCGGAGACCGTGGCCCTGAAGGCCATGTACGCGGGGGACTTCCTGCGTAGCATCGTGCAGCAGGGTGTGCAGGTTGGCCGCACGACGGCGGCCTGGGTGGCACAAAAGGGCGCTATGGTGGCGGGTAAGGTCGCTACGGGTGCGTACACCGCCGCGCAGTGGCTCCTGAACGCCGCCATGGACGCGAACCCGATCGGCCTGATCGTCGTCGCTATTGGCGCGCTGGTGGCGGCCTTCGTCGTCGCCTACAACAAGAGCGAGACGTTCAGGAACTTCATTGACGGCATGTGGGCGGGCATCAAGAGCGCGGTCGGCTCGGTCATCGACTGGTTCAAGACTTACCTCCTACCCGTTTTTGAGTCGGTATGGGAGGGTATCAAGGTCGCCGTGTGGGCCGTGGTGACTGCTATCGCGCTCTATATCGAGGCGTGGAAGGCGGTCCTCCAGGGTATCGCGGACTTCATCGTGACCTACGTCTGGCCGTACATTCAGACCGCGTGGGAAGGCATCAAGACCGGCGTTGCCACGCTGTGGGAGTACATGCAGGCGGCCTGGGCGGGCATCCAGTCGGCGGTGCAGACCGTGGCGGACTTCTTCACGGCCTACGTCCTCCCGGTGATCGTCGCTGTGTGGGACGGCATCAAGGCAGGCGCGGGCCTCCTGTGGGACGGAATCCAGGCCTACTGGAATTACATCCAGACGTGCGTGCAGGTCGCAGCGGACCTGTTCCAGTCTTACGTCCTCCCGGTGATTACCGCCGTGTGGGACGGCATCAAGGCCGGGGCGGGCCTCCTGTGGCAGGGCATTCAGACCGTGTGGACGGGTATCCAGACGACGGTGCAGACCGTGGCGGGCTGGTTCCAGTCCTACGTCCTTCCGGTGATCTCGACCGTGTGGGAGAACATCAAGGCCGGGGCGCAGGCGCTCTGGACGGCCATCACGTCGATCTGGGACGGCATCAAGACCTCGATCAACAACGTTGCCACCTGGATGAGCGGCACGCTCACGTCGATCATCTCGACGGTGACGGGCGGCATCCAGTCGGCCTTCCAGTCGATGAAGGACAGCGTGGCGAACATCTGGTCCTCGGTCAAGAGTGTGGTTGCGAAGCCCATCAACTTCATCATCAACACCGTGTACACGAGCGGTATCAAGAAGACGGCGGACAGCATGGCTGACAAGCTCGGCCTGTCCTTCCGCCTCCCGTCGGTCTCCCCCATTGCCGAGTACGCCTCGGGTGGCGTGCTCCCCGGTTACACGCCGGGCCGGGACATCTATCACTTCTTCTCTCCGGATGGTGGCGGCGCGCTCGCCCTGTCCGGCGGTGAGGCCATCATGCGCCCCGAGTGGGTGCGCGCGGTGGGTGGTCCCGAGGCCGTGGCGCGCATGAACGCAGCAGCCCGAGCGCACTCCTCCTACATCCCCGGCGGGGACACCGGCGTCAAGTTCGCAGCGTATGCGGACGGCGGCGTGTGGGGTGCTGTCAAGGGTGGATGGGACTGGCTCAAAGACGCGGCCGACACGATGGGGAAGATCATCGCCGACCCAATTGGCGCGGTGGCAAAGTTCATCAAGGCCCCGGTCGACGCCATGATGTCAGGCCTGCCTGGAACGGGCATGGTTGCCGATTCTATGCGCGCCGTCCCCGGCATCTGGATTGACGGTTTTGCCAACTGGTTGAAGGGCAAGACGGAGACCATGGGCGCGGTCGGCATCGTCAACGCCGCCAGGAAGGCTATCGGCGTGCCTTACGTGTGGGGCGGTAGCTCTATCCCGCCGGGCCTCGACTGCTCCGGCCTCGTCTACTGGGCCGCGCACCAGATGGGTAGCTCGATTCCCCGCTTGACGGCGGCGGGCTACCAGTCTGGCTCCAGCGCGGGCAACGCCAGCGTCCCCGGCACGCTCCTGTACTGGGGCAACCCGGCCTGGCACGTCGCTATCTCGTCCGGTAATGGCATGATGGTGGAGGCCCCGAAGCCCGGCGCTTTCGTGCGCGAGACCGGCATCTGGGGGTCGCCCACCGCTGGAACGTACAAGTTTGACAATGGGGGCTATCTCCAGCCCGGCCTGACCACCGTCCTGAACAAAACGGGTAAGCCTGAGCCGGTCTTTACGTCCGGTCAGTGGGACGCGCTCCAGAACCGCGTCGCGTCGACCAGCGGGCCGGATACGCTGGTGGTCGTGGACGAGGACGGCCAGCTCATGGCGCGGATGCGCGTCGCGGCCAGGGGCGCGGTGAATGATGCGCTGGCTCCGGCTTCTCGCACGCGCGCCCGTGATCTCCTCGGCGCAGGCTTCTAACGAAGGGAGGTAGCCAATGGCTACCGTATGGTCCGCTTCTAGCGGCTACATGTTCATTGGCATTGCCTTGGACTGGTCCGGCGACCCCGCCAGCGGGTCGGTCACGGTCACGGCGACCGTGATCGCCTGCTCCGACGGGTACGGCCATAACTGGACCAACAGGTGGCGCTGGTGGGGCTACTCGGGCGAAGGCTCCGAGCAGTTCAGCTTCTCGTCCGGCTACGGCCAGACGGTCTACAAGCAACTGTCGCAGTGGAGCTTCAACGTCCCGCTGAAGTACGGGCAAGAGACCACGATTGGCATCGGCGCGAGCCTCGGGCCGATCTGGAACGGCGGCAACCCGGCGGTAGAAAACTACCTGACGCTGCCTGCCCGTCCGGTCAATGTTCCGAACGCTCCGACGGTCGCCCGCGCCACCCGCGTGAACGACTCCCAGATCACGGTTGACTGGATTGCGCCACCCCAGGGCGAGTCCAACCCCGTCGACAACTACGTGGTGGAACGTCGCGTTGACGAGTCCGCGGACTGGGAAGTTGTCGCTCCGGTCAAAAATGCGGTCTCGCTCGCCACCTTTAATGTGACCGCCGGGCACAAATACACCTACCGCGTGAAGTCGGAGAACAGCGCGGGCGGATCTGCCTACGCTGAGGCGGAGCCGGTCTACACCACGCCGCCCGCGCCGATCAACGTCCATGCGGAGAAGAACGCAGACGGCGACATTCTGATCACGTGGGAGAACAAAGCTCCCTATACTCCGACCAGGTGGGATGTTTACGACGGTAACACGCTGATTGCGAAGGCCTCGATCAAGACCCATGAGGCTTTCCTGCTGCACCGCAACCCGCGCCTCGACGTGACGCACCAGTACCGCGTCGTCTGCGTCGGTGGGACCGTGGAGTCTGTGAAGTCGGCTCCGTCCAACGTCGTGCAGCTCCTGGCGCGCCCGAACGCCCCGGAGCCGACCTCGGACGGCGTGTACTTCCCGTCGGACGACCCGGTGATTCTGACCTGGCGGCATAATCCGACGGACTCCAGCCCGCAGACCCGCTACAGCCTTCAGTATCAGAAGAAGGCGACGGGCGCGCCGGGGCCGACGTTCGACCGCCGCGACACCGAACAGCAGGCGACGGTGGGAGTCCTCCAGGTCGGCACATACGAGTATTGGGTCAAGACGTGGGGCCTGCACGCGGATGCGTCCCCGGTCTCGCGCCGGGCGACGTTCTACGTCGAGCCGCGCCCCGTCGTGTCGATCCAGTCGCCCTCCCAGACGGTCAAAACGTCGTTCGTGGAGGTCGCCTGGGCGTACTCGCCTAACGGCGGTGTGGCGCAGTCGAGCGCCCGCATCGAGCTGTACCTGGGCGGCAACAACCTGATCAAGACGCAGGAGGTGCGCGGGCCGCTGACCCGCGTCCGCCTGAACACCTACCTGGAGAACGGGCGCACTTACCGTGTGGTTGTTGTTGCGACGAACGCGCACGGAGTGCAGTCCCGCGTCGTTAACCAGACGTTTGCCGTGGCTTATGAGAAGCCTCCAGCTCCTCGCGTGTACCCGGAGTGGGACGACCTGGCGGGGTGCGTGCGCGTCCGCGTGGTGAACCCGGCTCCGGCGGCTGGCAAGCCCGCCGCTGTGCGCAACCGCGTGGAGCGCAGCGACGACGGGGGCCGGTCTTGGACGACGATCACCGAGGAGCTGCCCGTGTCCGGCCAGCTCCTTGACTACCAGTCGGTCAGTCACGGCGCGGCGGCCTACCGCGTGACTGCCACGTCGGACCTTCCCTCGTCGGCGGTCACGACGGCGGAGTTGGTCCTGGAGTCGTGGGCTATGTGGATTGGCGGCGGTCAGAATTTCGGCTTTACCGTGCCCCTGCGGTGGGACCCGCTGCACTCGTGCAAGACTGGCCTCGCCAACCGCAAGCTGTACCGTTTCGCGGGCCGCGAGCGCGCCGTGGAGATGGCCGGACGACACTGCCAGAAGACCCTGAGCCTGTCCGCGACCCTGTTTGACGAGGACTTCTGGATGATCCAGCGCCTGGAGGAGCTGTCCTACATGGCGGGGCCGTTCCTGTACCGCGACCCGATGGGCCGCCGCGTTTACTGTTCGGTCAAAGACTTCACCGCTGACCGGGCGCTGTCCGGCAAGTGGAGTGTTAAGCTGGAGGTCGAGGAGGTGGACCATGAGTAACCGGCTTGACCACGTGGAAAACGCGCTCGCGGAGCTGATCAGGGAGAAGTACCCGGAAGGCGCGCTGGTCGGCGCGTGGACCATCTCTTGCGAGGTGCTCACCACGGAGGCGGACGAGGACTCTCGCGCCTTGTGGTTCCTGGAGGGCCGGGGGTCCCTGATCACCCGGCGCGGGCTGATCGAGCTGTCTCGTGACGTGCTCGCGCGGACGGTGAAGGAGACCGACGAGTGAGCGGCCTTGACACGCATAGGCAGGCGGATTACACGGTCACTCTCCTGGACTCCAAGGACCGCGTAATCCGTCGTCTGGACGGTGTGACCGGCGGGAATATCACGCTGAGTAACTCCACGCGCCTGCGCGCGTCCGGGAGCCTGCATCTGACGGAGGCGTGTGGACCTATCGACTGGATGACGCAGCGAGTCCGCGTCGATTACGCCACGTCCGGCCAGTCGTGGGGCTTGGGTGTGTTTCTCCTGTCGGCTCCCACCCGCTCCTATGGTGAGGCCGGGTCCACGTGGGACGTTGATCTGTCCTCCCCGCTCGCCCTCCCGGATGCCGACTGCGTGGATCGCACGTATGTGGTGAAGGCCGGGTCCAACCTGGTTGACGTGGCGGCGGGGCTGCTGCGCGACACCGGCCTGGAGCGCCTGTCCATCACCCCCTCGACGGCCACCGCGTCGTCCGACATCGTGTACGACCCCGGCAAATCCAAGCTCACCATAGCCAATGAGATGCTTTCGGCGGCGGGCTATTGGTCAGCGCACCCGGACGGTGAGGGCCAGGTCCACCTGGACCCCTACGTGCGTCCGGCGGCGCGAGGCGTGGCCTACGACTTCCGGGAGGGCGCTCGCGCGATCCACCTCCCCGAGTGGGAGCGCGAACTGGACGCGGCCAGCGTCCCCAACAAGGTCGTCTTGGTCTCCGAGGGGAGCCAGGATAAGGCGGCGCTGGTGGGCGTGGCGACCAACGAAGACCCCGCGTCCGCCTACTCGTTCCAGGCGCGTGGCCGGTGGATTGTCGAGACCCAGACGGGCGTGGAGGCGGCCAACCAGGAGTCCATCGACTCGCAGGCGCGCCGCCGCCTGATCGACGTGTCCACGCCGTCCGCGTCGATCACGATCCAGCACATGCCGGTGCCCCTCCAGCCTAACCAGGTGGCCGGCTTCTCCAGCCAGGGGCACACGGCGCAGGGTGTCGTGAAAGAGATCGAGTACACGCTGGACCCCACCGCCCTCGTGAAGACCAAGCTCCTGGAGGTGACCGACCTATGACGACTCTCGACTACCTGATGAACGTGGTGGCGGGCCTGCGCTCGCGCCTCGACCTCGCGCCGGTCTTCCGGTGGGCCGTCGTGGTCGGCACTGATCCGCTGCGCGTCCAGCTCGACGGCGACGCGACCCCGCTCGCAGCCGACCCGATCAACTTCGCAGGCGACCTGAAGACGGGCCGCCGCGTCTGGACGGTGAGCGTCAACCGCCGCCTGTACCTGCTGGGCACGGTGCGGGAGACGCAGACCGGCGACGGTGGATCGTCCGCCCCGGTGGGGACGGTCGTCGCCTACGCGGGCGCGACGGCCCCGGCGGGCTGGCTCCTGTGCGACGGGACGGCCTACAAGAAGGCGCAGTATCCGGCGCTCGCGGCGGTCCTCGGCGCGACAGGGACCGGCGCGGACTTCACAGTGCCGGACCTGCGCGGGCGGTTCCTCATGGGCACGTCGGCCACCCACCCGCGAGCGCAGACCGGCGGCGAGGAGACCCACACCCTGACCACCGCTGAGATGCCCTTCCACAACCACAAAGTCATCGGCCAGGGCTACGACAGCTCGTGGTTTGGCGGCGTGGGCATCTGGCAGTCGGACGCTGGCTCGGGCGGTAAGTGGACTGTCGCGGCGGGGTCCGGGTCAGGCCAGCTCGGCTACCTGGACGCGGCGGCTACGGGCGGAAACAAGCCGCACAACAACCTCCCGCCGTTCTACGCGGTGGGTTACATTATCAAGGCCTAGAAGGGGGGCAGAAATGGCTGCAACAAGCCGAGCACTCATTGCGGTGACGAAGGATGCCGCACTGAAGGAGCGTGCCGTTGCTCTGGCGGCGACGCTGGGCATGACGGAGAACGAGGTGGAGGCCTCCTGGCGTAGCATCGTCGTCTCCAATGCCGACAACACGGGCAAGCAGTCGATTGCTGACGTGTACGAAGACGCTTTCGAGAAGCGGTACCTGGCGCTGGCTAAGGTCCCGCCCGAGGTGGGAGAAGACCTGTCTGCTGTGACCGACGAGCACCTGCTTTTCGGCCTCCGGCAGGCACTCAAGGATAAGAAGGAGAACTGACAAAATGCCAGATATTGACGCATTTGCGTATGACATGCATTGGTGGTGCCAATATGGCGACCTGGGCTATAACCAGTGGAACCGCTGGGACCTTCGCGTGGGCGGTGAGACGGATTGCTCCGCGCTCGTGATCGGCGTGCTGAAGGCGCGCGGTTTCGACGTTGGTAACGCCACCTATACGGGCAATATGGCTCGTGAGCTGACGGCCAGGGGCTGGGACATGCTCGACCCGGACACCGACCTGGAGCGCGGCGACATCCTGCTCAACCACGCCAACCACGTGGCCGTCTACCTGGGTGGCGGCCTGCTCGCTCAGGCCTCGATTGACGAGCGCGGCGAGATCGCGGGCGGCCAGGCGGGCGACCAGGCCAACGAAACCAACGTCAAGGCCTACTACGATTACCCGTGGGACTGCATCCTGCGTTACACGGGTTCCGACACGGGCGGCGTGAGCACCTACGGCCACGGCTCCGGCTACAACCCGAACGCCTACGGCGAGGACTACGTGCGCGAAGTCCAGACCCAGCTCCTCGCGCGCGGCTACGACCTCGGGGAGGACGGCGCGGACGGCATCCTGGGCGAGAACACCTACAACGCGATTAAGGCCTTCCAGGAGGCTAACGGCGGTCTGGAGATCGACGGTATTCCGGGTCCCCAGACCCTCGCGGCGCTGCGTGGTGCGAGCATCGTCCCCTCCGCCGCCCACCAGCCCGCCGTGGACGGCTACTGGGGTGACGCGACGACCCGCCTCCTCCAGGGTGTCCTGGGCACCACGGTGGACGGCATTGTGTCGTCCCAGGCGGCGGTGAACCGCGACAGCCTGCCCGGCTGCACGACCGGCTGGGAGTTTGTGCCCACCGAGGTCGCGGAAGGCTCCCTCCTCATCGAGGCCATGCAGACGGCCCTCGGTGTCGAGGCGGACGGCCTCATGGGGCCGGACACGGCGAACGCACTCGCCGCACGGTACGGACTGGAAGGAGACGGGTGCCTGGATGCCCCGTCTCCGACGGTCGAAGCAATGCAGCGCGAGCTGCTGAATGGAGGTTGGTAAACCATGAGCGCACCGAAGCACGCTCTCACGACTGATCGCACCCGCTGGGCGGCTCTCACGCCGCCGCGCCGCAAGGCCCTGTATGGCATCGTCGCGGCGATCCTCGCCCTGGGCATGGCCTACGGCTACGTCACACCCGAGCAGTCGACGCACTGGCTCGACGTGGCGGACAAGGCCCTGGGTCTGATCGCTCTCGTGATCGCCGCGTCTCACACGGGTGGGGTCTACGAGGCCCCGATCTATGGTGAGCGCGACGGGGAGGACTCGCCCCAGTGAGTCCCGGCGAGGTCGTAGCGGTCATCAGTGCCTCCGGAGTCGCCTTCGGGGGCCTGGTGACGGCTGTGTCCGTCCTCGCGGGTATGAAGTGGGGGCGGGAGAAGGCTAAGGCGGAGGCGCTCCTGGTCCGGGAGCAGGTCGGCAAGGCTCGTGCGGAGCGTGAGCAGGCCGAAACGTCGTCCGCCCTTGAAGCTATCGCGGGGAAGATCGACCAGCGGTTGGACGCGCTGGAGGCCTCGCTGTCCGAAGTACACCACGAGGTGACACCTAATCATGGCGGGAGCATTAAGGACGCTGTGCGCCGCATCGAGCAGAATCAAGAGGGTTTCCGTTCGACGTTGGACGCGCACGGCCAGGTGCTCGCCTCCCACGGTCAGGTGCTCACCAACATCACTGAGCGCCAGGACTGCGATATGCGCGACTTGGGCGCTCGGATTGACAATATTCAGGAGACGGCGTGGGCGGAGCACGAGGCGCTCCGGGATACGCTCTCGACCATAGGAGCGTCGTCATGACTGCTTTCATCGAGGGGTCCGTGCAGACCCCCACCGGGCGTATCGTCCCCATGACGGTCCATGCGAAGCCCATCCCGGACCCCGGCAAGCTGGCGGACGGGAACGTGATCGTTGCGGGTAACCTGGCGGCGGGTGTTCGCGCGCCGATCTCCGCCGCCCTGCACCCTGGGCGGTATAGGCTCCGGGTGTACACACCATCGGGCCTGCTCGCTGAGCGTGAGATGGACCTGGCGGAGGGCCAGCACGTGACTATCGCGAAGCTGCTGGAGCCGACCGCCGCCGCGCCTGGAGTAACGCCGCCTTCCCCTCCTGCCCCGGCTGGGCCGTCCAGCCCGCCCCCGGAAGGCTGGGACGAACTGTAGGGCGTACACGAGAAGGCCCCTCCAACCGATCGGTTGGAGGGGCCTCGTCGCGTCTGGCGGCTAGAAGGGGCGGGGTCCGGTTATGCGTCGCGGTCGTGGCGACCCACCACCATGCCCCACTCGCGGCGATACAGCTCCCAGGCGTTCTTGAGGAGGCGGCTCAGGATCGCCAGGCTGTGGTCAATGCTGCGCTCGCGGCTCAGCACTTCGTCGCATAGCTCCTTGAGGTTGAGCTGAACCAGCTTAATGAGCTGTTCGTCTGGGCTGGTGACACTGGGGATCCTAGCGAGGCTGGCGCAGCGTTCGATCACCTGGGCGGCGGCTGCCATGTCGTAGTTCGCGCCCGTCTCGTAATCGAGGTCGCCCATACGGGCGGGGCGGGCGACGAGGGCGGGCGCTTGGGCGGTGTAGGAGCCGACGATGTTACGCCAGGTCCAACCGACGTACAGGGCGAGGTAGTTCACGAGGTCCATCCTCGTGTCTAGCTCGGTGTCTCCCGCGCCGGGCGCTCCCAGGCGGTCAACCTTGCGGGCGACGTTGGGGACGATGGAGAGGGCCTCGCCGCGCTTTCGCCAGGAGATGCCGTAAACGGAGGCCTTCTCGGAGGCGACGCGCAGGAGCAGGTCTTGGGGTGATGTGCCGTAGTCAGTCATGATGGTTGGTCCTTTCGGGTGGTCAGTTTTCGGAGTCCGCGGCTTCAAAGTCGCGCTGGTGGATGGCAAGCGTGAATTCCACATGCGTGTGGCCGTCGTGGCGCTTCAGCCCGTAGGTGATGAGCTTTCCGCTGTGACCGTTACTCAGCGGGATACGGACGACGGCGGTAGTCTCGCGGCGGGCGGTGAACAGCTCGTCCAGGCGAACGGCGGTGCGCTCGCGCTCGTAGAGGTCGAGGCCGACCGGGAGGCTGGCGAGGTACTCGCCGGTCACTTCGGCGGTGGGGAGGACGATGTGGCCCTTCTGGATGACGCGGGAGTTAAGGGCAAAGGCGAAGGCATCGAGGGCCTCGCGGAGCTGGCTCAGGTCGGCCTGGAGCTGGTCGGTGGTGATCATGGTGGTTGGTCCTATCAGTTGTTGAGCTGCTGGGTGATGCGGGCGATGTCGCGCGCGCCGCTGATCTGACGACCGATCTCCTTGAGGTCGTCCAGGCTGGACTTGGGGAGGGCGTAGGCGTACAGCACGCCTTCGGCCAGCACGTAGATAATCTGTTGGCCGGGCGCGCCCGCGACTTCGGGGTGGTCGATGTTGATCACGTCGACGTCGGTCGCGGGGATGAGGCCGAACTTGCCGGGCAGGCCGAGCTTGTGCTGGCGAAGCCAGTAGATGAGCTTGCCGGTCCCGCCGTTGACGGGAATCTCGATCTTGTTTGCCATGATGGTGTCCTTTCGGGGGTGGTGGGCGGGAGGCCCCGCCGGGTGGTGGTGGTGGTGGGGCCTCCCTGGGGGTGGGTTAGTGGTTCGCCCTGGGGAGGCGGTCGCGGTTGGCCGGGTGGTTCATCCACTCGGAGACAATGGTCAGGGCGCGGTCGTAACCGATCGTGTCCTTCTCGGTGGCCTCGAGGAGGCGGTTCCCGTCCTCTGCCTTGAGGATGAGACGGTAGCCGGTGCCCTTGGTGTAGGTGACGGAGATGTTGCCGACGAAGAAGCGGCCCCGGCTGATGGCCTTGAAGCGCTCCGCGAAGATCGAGCCGGTGAAGTGCTTGGCGGGGCTTCCGGTGACGTGCTCGAGGTGGAGGTTGGTGTGGTCCCAGGTGGTGCGGAAGGTGGTCATTGGTCTTGGTCCTTTCTTGGCTGGTCACCGTTTCTCGGTGATGGTTTAAGTATAGCGCACCCGCGCGGGGTGTGCAAGTGAAAGCGCTAATTAGCGTAATCGTCGTGGAATATGATGTAGAGACCCAGGGTATCGAGCGCGGATATTGCATCGTTCATGAGCTGATCGAGCCGGAGGTCCCTACCACGTATATATCCGCCGGTACCCTCCGCCCGGTCCAAAGCCTCGGCTGTTTTGAGGGCTATAGACTTGGAGGCGCGGACGCAAGCACGGTGTCGTTCTTCCAGATCTCTGAGCATCTTCGGGTCGCCGCGTCGCTTAACAACGCGACGGACGGCCTCCTCGCGGTTCTCGCCCCCGAACCAGTCTTGACCTTCAGCGCAGACTCGGGCCTCCTCGTCGGCCAGTTCCTTCATAGTGTCCCAATCGACAGCGATAATAGTTCGCATGGGTATCAGTCCTTCCTATAGCGATTACACGCGTAGCCAGCCGCAGCCAAGGGCAGGCCCTCCGACCACTCCGTGGGAGTCACCATCACCCGGCGGACGGCCTCCAGCGACGACTCCGGAGCGGACTCCACGATCACCTCGTCATGCACATGGCCGACCACGCGGTGGCCCTCCTCCACGAGGCGAACCAGCGCCGCGCCCAGCACGTCGCGGGCCACCGCCTGAGTCACGTTCTCGACCAGTCGCCCGCCGTAGGTCTCTGTCCTCCAGCGCAGCTTCGGGTCCTGGAAGGACAGCCGACCGTCGCGCCCCGCGCGCACCTGGTGATACACCACCGCGCGACCGGACGGGAGGCGCACCAGACGGTCGGAGCCGTCCGCCTCCACGGTCAGACGATCTCCCGCCTGCCCACCGTAATAGAAGGCCCGCTCCAGGCGACCCCACAAGCGGACAATGTTCCGGTTGGCTCCTCGCCACTGGTCGACAATGCGCTGAAGGACGGCCTCACCGCCCAGCGCGTCGCCACCCATAGCGCGCAACGACCCCACGCCGCCGTTGTATCCCAGCGCGAGCACGGCCACCTTGCCCTCCTTGCGCCCCATGCCGCCACCCATACGGTTGGCCGTCTCGACGTAGATATCACGGCCATTGGCGAAGGCCTCCAACGCCCACTCCTCACCCGCCAGCCAGGCGACCACGCGCGCCTCAATCGCGCTGTAATCGCACACCGTGAATGGCCCCTGGAGGAGCGGACGGACGAGAGCCTTCAGGGTCTGGGGGTCGGCCCCAAGCCCCAGGCGCAGGTCGAGGATAGCCGCGTTCTGCGCCGCCTCGCTCTCGAAGCCCGCGCGAGGCAGGTTCTGGAGCTGAAGGCCCCGGCCAGCCCACCGCCCGGTGTGCGCGCCGAAGAAGCGCACGCCGCCGCGCAGTCGCCCGTCGGTGTTCGCCGCGTCAAGCGCCGTCTGGAACTTCTTGTGGGCGGTCAGCGCCATGCTCTGGCGCAGCTCTAGGACGCGGCGCTGATCGGCGGTCAGATCGTCGCGCATGAGCGCCTGGCGCACTGTCTCGGCCTTCAGGTCAGGCAGGAGACCACCGAACCAGCCAAGAAGCTGAGCGGTGCTCCCCGGGTTCTCCACGCCCGTGATCTCCCGGGCCTCGGCCTTATCGGCTGCGAGGTTCTCGCTCGCAGCCTCGACGGCGCTCGCGGCCAGGTCGAGATCGACGCGCACGCCCAGGTCGTTGACCTTCTGGTCGGCCACCCAGACACGGCGCTCGTGGTCGGTGGGCCAGTCGCTCCCGTGACGCTTCAGAAGTCGGCGGCGCATGTCCCGCATGGTCGCCACATCCTGACGGCAATACTCGACAAACTGCGCCCACTTCTCGGGGTGGTCCTCGGGCAGGCGGCGCTTGCCGCTCCTGTCCGGCTGGCAGAACCAGCGAATGAGGGCCGCGCCCGCCCCGTCCTTGGGGTCGGCCCCGAGCGCCTTCGCGCCCGCCTCCAGCGACTGGGGATAGCCCCACTCCGCCATGTGGGCCATCGTGTCCTCCCAGGCTTCAGGCGGGAGATATTGACCAGTCGGTAGTCCGCGGAATCGAGAGAGGCAAACGCGCTCAAACTGGGCGTTGTGGGCGAAGCGCACGACGACGCTAGAGCCGTCCAGAAGACGGGGAATCTTCATGATCTCGTCGCGTCCGACGGCAACCTGCACGGGGCCGTCGTCCAGCGCCCACGCGCACATGAGGACGAGGAACTCCGGGTCTTCGCTGTACTTGTAGACCCCTCGCTTCACGTCGGTGGTCGAGTACGTCTCAATATCCACGTACAGGTCACGGGTCTTGCCGGTGGCTCCCAGCTCGACGTTGGTGGGGACGATCATTTCCGGCCCTCCTGATCGTGACGGCCAAGGCGGCACTCCACGAAGAACGAGGCGACGGCGGCGACGCACAGCAGCGGGAAGGTGACCGGCCACGGCTGGCGCGGCATGAGGAACATTGCGACGATGGCTCCGACCAGGCAACCGATCGTGATCAGGGCGGCGGCGGCGAACTGCACCCAGTCGATCTGGTACTTCTTCACAGTTGCTCGCCTCCCTCGAGGACGCGGGCGGCGTACCAGCGGGCGCGCAGCTTCTTCACTGCGCGGCGGTTGCGCACCGAGGAGACGGTGCGCCCGAGCTGGCGGGCGATCTCCAGGACCGGCTGGGAGTAGTCGGCGGCCAGGTCGTCCTCCCAGGTCTCCCAGGGGCGGTGTGTGCGTTCGGCGCTCTCCTGGCTGGCCTTCTGCGCGGCCTGGAGCTTCTCCTTGTGGATGGGCTTCAGGTCGGTGATGCGGGAGGCGCGGGCGGCGTTGTAGGCGCGCGAGGCTTCGCGGCATTGGTCGCATCGGCATCCGGCGACGTAGGTCGCGCGTAGGCCGTGGGTGCGGGGCATGATGGGTTCCTTTCGCTAAGGGTCACCGGGGCGGTGACTTAAACCAGCATAGCACACCCAAGCGCTAGGGGGCAAACCAGGCGCGCAAAAAGACCCCGCAACCACCAGGACCAAGGCGGTGGTTGCGGGGTCGGGACCCATCAGGGCCTATGTTACAGCAGATCGTCCTCGTCGTCCTCCAGAACGTCGAAGTCGTCTTCAGCGCGGGACGCTCCACCGCCCAGCATCTCGCCGTCGCGCACCTTCTGAACGTTCTCCAGGCCGAAGGTCACGCCCTTGTTGCCGTTCGTGTTGTAGCAGTACGCGGACATCGAGACACGGGCGTAGATGCCCGAGTAGACCTCGGTGCTGTCGAGGATCGGGTTCAGGTCGCGGTCGACAACGCCGGGGCGACGCTTAGCCGAGACGTTCATGTAGTAGCAACCCTCAAGCTCCGGGTTGCGTTCGAGGTCGGCGTCCTCGTCGCCGTCGTGGAGGGTGGTGCTCAGGTTCTTCGGCACCTTGCCGCCAAACTTGGCCTTCTGCTCCTCAATTGCGGCCTGCTGCGCGGCCTTGATCGCCGCCAGCGTGCGCTTCGCCGTCTTGGGGATGATGAGCATACACGAGAACTTCGGGTCCTGCTCCTGGGAGGCCGCGTAAGGCTCCAACAGATGAACGTATCCGAGACGGATGTTCTCATTGGCGCGGGTGACAACCTTGCGGGGATTAGCCATTGTAATCAACTCTTTCGTGGATCGTGAATCGGTGAAGTGTGCCGGGGCCGAGGCTCAAGGCCCCGGCACTCCTTCAGCATAGCGCTTTATTGGACTCGTGTCTACCCGAAGTCC
>ERZ1674206.13-NODE-13-length-25473-cov-6.297781_pt1 | contig 25473 bp, 22 predicted proteins | sample MGYA00581307_ERZ1674206 | MGnify/ENA primary metagenome ERZ1674206 (study PRJEB41354, sample SAMEA4873348) | human saliva metagenome | biome: human-associated habitat [ENVO:00009003]; feature: mouth environment [ENVO:08000002]; material: saliva material... | reverse complement strand
AAGAAACAAGAAACTTTATTATTAGAACAACAGGAAGTTCAAGTTATACCAGTAGGCTTAACAAGTGGAATGGATTTAGAAGCATTAAGTAATCTTTCCCAAAAAAATGCTGCTGTTGTATTGAAAGAGGATAAGTTTGAAATGTTTTTCAACTGGATGTTTGAAAGTCTGAAGATGATTTGTACAAAGAAGAATAAAAAATGATTTGGAAGGTTATTAAAGCTGAAATGACTGGAACTTCTCATAAGAAGAATGGGATACCATGCCAAGATTTGACGAGTAAGTTAGTTACAGATAATAGCTGTACCATTGTGTTGGCAGATGGTGCAGGCACTGCTTCTTTAGCTAAATTAGGTGCAGAATTGACGTGCAAATCTGTATTAAGAATGTTTGATAGATATTTTGATGAATTATTTGGTACGGATTCTTTGCTTGCGAAAACAAAAATAATTCATAGCATAAGAACAAGGTTGGGAATAAAAGCAAAAAAATATAATCAAAAAAAAGATGAACTGGCAAGCACATTATTATTTGTTTCTATAAAGAATAATAAATTTATAGCTGGTCATTTAGGCGACGGTATTATAGGAATTATAGATGAAAAAGGTGATACAAGTGTTTTATCAGAGGCAGAAAATGGAGAATTTGCTAACACTACTTATTTTACTACATCGGAAAACTATAGTTATCATCTAAGACTTTACAGGGGGGAAATAAATAACTATAATTCATTTTTTTTGATGAGTGATGGTGCAGCAGACTGTTTATACCATAAAAAACAAAAAACGTTTGCACCTGCTATACGTTCTTTTAGCAATTGGATTGAAAAATATGATGTAGAGTCTGTGAATCAGGCTTTACTTGAAAATATGATCAAAATGTTCCCGAAGTATACTACAGATGATTGTAGCTTTATTATGTGTAAAAAATATATCATTTTATAATAATACTTATAGCTGCCCAGTAAACATTTTCCATCTTTATAATAATTAAGCCTATATTGAAATGGATGTTTTGGGATTCTTAATGCTTCTTTCATATTTCCGTGTCTTAATTTTCAAGAATAAACAGAGCTTTTAAACTCTTGGCTCTCTACAATCCTTGGTTCGTTATATTTTGATTTAAGTGTTGTTATAAGCGTTTGAGGGAGACGGAATATAGCCCCTTTATTTAGTCATATAGCAGAAATATATTGACTTTGTGTTGGGATTAAAGTATTAAACTGTGCGACCAACAAGGCAAAAGTACAAAGAAAATCTGACAATCTCACTTCTTTTTGGAGGAATATTTCCAGTAATGGAGAAGTTTGAATCGACAGATAGTTTCTTTCTGATTATATATTAAGGGGGTAAATTGTATTATTAATGTGATAGATGTTTATGGACATTACTCGTTTTGAAAGGATTTCTTTCTGTTTTTTTCTTCAATCAGTCTATAATCGGGATATTTTATCTATATTTGCATAGTTTTAAAAAGCAAAGCAAAGATGAAGAAGTATGTCCTCGACTTGAAGGTATCTTCTGTGGAGCGTGTCAATGCAAGGAATGTCCTTATTAAGTTGACAGATGAGAAACCGCTTCCAGAGATGCTGCCTGGTCAGTTTGTAGAGGTGAGAGTGGACGGCTCGCCTTCTACCTTTCTTCGCCGTCCTATTTCTATTAATTTTGTTGATAAAGAGCGTAATGAGTTGTGGCTGCTTGTTGCAACTGTAGGAGAAGGTACGCGTACGCTTGCACGTCTACGTGAAGGCGATATGTTAAACTGCGTGCTTCCTTTGGGCAATACGTTTGCACCTTTAGCAAGTCCGTCAGAACGAGTATTACTTGTAGGCGGTGGTGTAGGCGTTGCTCCGTTACTTTATTTCGGCAAGCAGATAAAGGAGGCTGGTGGTACACCTATCTTTTTGTTGGGAGCTCGTACAGCAGCCGACTTAGCAGAGGTATCGCTTTTCGAGAAGTATGGAAAGGTATGTATTACAACAGAGGATGGTTCTGCAGGTGAGAAAGGTTTTGTCACAAATCACTCTATCCTGTCCACAGAGCGTTTTGATCGTATTTCTACGTGTGGTCCTAAGCCAATGATGATGGCAGTGGCACGTTATGCTCATAAGGCATCAATTCCTTGCGAGGCATCGTTAGAGAATATGATGGCGTGCGGTGTTGGTGCTTGCCTGTGCTGTGTAGAGAAAATGACAGGGGGAAATCTCTGTGTTTGTACAGAGGGTCCAGTCTTCGATACACGTAGATTGATGTGGGGAGAATAAATCAGAAAAGAGTGGTTGAGGCTTAGTTTCCTTTTATGATACCTATTATATTAATAGTACTAAATAGGAAAAGGAAGCATACAATCACATAGTTTTGTAAAAATAGATGATTATAATATGGCTGATTTAAGTGTAAAGATAAATGACTTACAGCTCAAGAATCCAGTAATGACAGCCAGTGGCACCTTTGGCTATGGTTTGGAGTTTGCTGATTTCGTACCATTGGAGGAAATAGGAGGTATTATCGTCAAGGGTACGACACTGGAACCACGTGAGGGAAATGACTATCCACGTATGGTAGAGACACCTCAGGGAATGCTTAACTGCGTAGGTTTGCAAAATAAGGGAGTAGATTACTTCATCAAGCATATCTATCCTCAGATAAAAGATATCGACACGAATATGATTGTCAATGTCAGTGGAAATTCGCCCGAGATGTATGCAGAGACCGCAGAGAAGCTTGATGCATTGGAAGGTATTCCTGCTATCGAGGTGAATATCTCTTGTCCTAATGTGAAAGAAGGCGGTATGTCGTTCGGTGTCACTTGCTCTGGAGCAGCTTCCATAGTGAAGGCTGTGCGCCAGCATTATCACAAGACGATGATTGTTAAGCTTTCACCTAATGTCACAGACGTTGCCAGCATTGCACGTGCCTGCGAAGATGAAGGTGCTGATTCTGTATCACTGATTAACACGTTGATGGGAATGGCGATTGATATAGAGCGTCGTCGTCCGAAGTTGAGCATCCGCACGGGAGGCTTGAGTGGTCCTGCTGTAAAACCTGTTGCTGTGAGAATGGTTAATGATGTGGCAAAGGCAGTGAAGATACCAGTCATCGGTTTAGGTGGTATTTCTACTGCTGAGGATGCTATAGAGTTCCTTATGGCAGGTGCCACAGCAATCCAGATAGGAACTGCGAATTTCCTTGATCCACAGGTTACAATAAAGGTGCGCGATGGCATTAATGAATGGCTCGACCGTCATGGCTGTAAATCTGTAACGGAAATCATCAACTGTCTTGCATAGCTTTATAGAACGTAAATAAATAGGAGCTACTCTTTACTTGGAAGATTACTCCTAATAAACTAAGTACCGACATCGTTTTTACTTTTGGGTAGAGCGTTGTCGGTACTTCGTTTTGTGTTCATCCGCATAGTTTTCTTTGTGGGCAGCAATCATTTCTTGGTTATTTCTATATTTTTGTAAGTGGTAGACGAATAAATTATAGTAATGTGATAAACTCAATCGCGTTTATTTTAAAAGAACCTTATTATGTTGTTTGTGGTTGAAAAAATATTTACATCTATTCTTTTTCTTATGCTTCAGAAAAGCAAGAAATGGTTAATTTTAAAGTGATTGTAACTATCCTATTATCAGTTAGTTATAATGTAATGTACAAAAAGGTGCTTAATAAGGGTTCAAAAGGGCGTTAGTAACCTTCCAAAAGGGCACCTTTTGCAAGCTTATTGGGCGTCTTTTAGAAGCGAATTGAGCATCAATTAAAAATGAGTTTGTGAAAAATTAGGACAAAGTAGAGTGGGGCTTAATCTGTCCTTGCACGACGAGTAAATAGTTCTACCTTATTTATAAGGTCTTTTGAGTATCTTGACCATTACTTTTAAGTTTAAATTGTGGACGCTGAATTGTAATCTAATAAATCAATCTTTTTTGTTATGTCTTAAGTTCTCTCCTCACTCTAAGTGCAAAAGTAGGTGTTAAGCATGATTTGTTTTACATTTTTTTGCACAAAGTCTATTTATATGCGCATTATTATAAGGTGTGTGTTTTAAAATACATTAAAATAGGGGTCGTTCGCTTGCGGTATTATTTTCCTTTTTATTATCTTTGTAAGATAGAATAAGAAAATAGTAAGTTTACTTTTAAAAGCAATGTTTGAAAATTTAAGTGATCGTCTTGAACGCTCCTTTAAGATTCTCAAGGGAGAGGGAAAGATAACAGAGATAAATGTAGCAGAAACCCTGAAGGACGTGCGCAGAGCGCTTCTTGATGCCGATGTTAACTATAAAGTTGCAAAAACCTTTACTGATACCGTAAAGCAAAAGGCATTAGGTATGAACGTACTCACAGCCGTTAAGCCTGGACAACTCATGGTTAAGATTGTACATGATGAGTTGGCTGAGTTGATGGGTGGTGAGGCTGTCGGTCTGAATTTATCAGGTCGTCCTTCTATCATTCTTATGAGTGGTTTACAAGGTTCTGGTAAGACAACATTCTCTGGTAAACTGGCAAACATGCTCAAGACAAAGGAGCATAAGAATCCTTTGTTGGTTGCTTGTGACGTCTATCGTCCTGCAGCTATCGACCAGTTGAAGGTTGTTGGTGAACAGGTAGGTGTAGCTGTCTATAGCGAGCCTGAGAACAAGAATGTGAATGAGATTGCTGATCACGCACTTGCTGAGGCAAAGGCAAAGGGTCACGATGTTGTCATCATCGATACAGCTGGTCGTCTGGCGGTTGATGAAGAGATGATGAACGAGATTGAGAGTCTCAAGAATCATGTTCATCCTGATGAGACACTGTTTGTTGTTGACTCAATGACAGGTCAGGACGCAGTGAATACAGCCAAGGAGTTCAATGATCGTTTGGATTTCAATGGTGTTGTTCTCACAAAGCTTGATGGTGATACCCGTGGTGGTGCGGCATTGTCTATCCGTACAGTCGTTACAAAGCCTATTAAGTTCATTGGTACGGGCGAGAAGATGGAGGCTATTGATGTGTTCCATCCAGGTCGTATGGCAGACCGTATCTTGGGTATGGGTGACGTTGTTTCACTTGTTGAGCGTGCACAAGAGCAGTTTGATGAGGAAGAAGCAAAGCGTCTGCAGAAGAAGATTCAGAAGAACCAATTTGATTTCAACGATTTTTATAATCAGATACAGCAAATCAAGAAGATGGGTAACTTAAAGGACCTCGCTTCTATGATTCCTGGAGTAGGCAAGGCTATCCGTGATGTCGATATTGATGATAATGCTTTCAAGGGTATTGAGGCAATTATCCAGAGTATGACACCGAAGGAACGCACGAATCCAGAACTGCTCAACAACTCTCGTCGTCAGCGTATTGCTAAGGGCTCTGGTACCAATATACAAGAGGTGAACCGACTCATTAAGCAGTTTGACCAGACTCGTAAGATGATGAAGATGGTTACTGGCTCGAAGATGGCTGGTATGATGAGCAAGATGAAGGGTATGCCGGGAATGCCAAATATGCCGAAGATGTAAAAGACACATATTCATCAAATAATATCATTACTATGGAATATCAGTTAATAGACGGAAAGGCAACAGCAACTGCGATAAAGCAGGAGATTGCCAAAGAAGTGAAGGCGATTGTTGCCGCAGGTGGTAAACAACCTCATCTGGCTGCCGTTTTGGTGGGACATGATGGCGGAAGTGAAACCTATGTTAAGAATAAGGTAATTGCTTGTGAGCAATGTGGATTCAAGTCTACGCTCATTCGTTTTGAGGCTGATGTGACAGAAGAAGAGCTTTTGGCTTGTGTGGATAAGTTGAATAAGGATGAAGACGTTGATGGCTTCATTGTTCAGCTTCCTTTGCCAAAGCATATCGACGAGCAGAAGATTATTATGGCTGTTGACTATCGCAAGGACGTGGATGGTTTCCATCCTATCAATGTGGGGCGTATGGCTATTGGTCTACCTTGCTTTATATCTGCAACACCATTGGGTATTCTCACCTTGTTGCAGCATTATCATATTGAGACTTCTGGTAAGAAGTGTGTTATCTTAGGTCGTAGCAATATTGTTGGTAAGCCTATGGCACAGTTGATGATGCAAAAACAGTATGGTGATTCAACTGTAACCGTGTGCCACTCTCGTTCAAAGGATTTGAAGAAAGAGTGTCAGGAGGCAGATATCATAATCGCAGCTATTGGCAGACCTGAATTTGTAACAGCTGATATGGTGAAGCCAGGTGCAGTGGTTATTGACGTCGGTACAACACGTGTTGAAGACAAGGCACGCAAGAGTGGCTTCAGACTATGTGGTGACGTGAAATTTGATGAGGTTGCTCCTCTCTGCTCTTTCATTACGCCTGTCCCGGGTGGTGTTGGTCCTATGACCATCTGTTCACTAATGAAAAATACACTTGCTGCAGGCAAGAAAGAATACTATAAGTAGATGACAGCAGAAGAATATTTCCAACGAGGTAATGAATGCCGACAGAGAGGCGACTGGCAAGAAGCCTTAGCCAATTATATGGAGGCTATCGAGTTGGACCCTAATTCTCCAGCAGTAATCGCAAAAGAGATGGTGGAGAATATTCTCAACTTCTATAACAAGGATGCGTATAATCCTTAAAATACAAAAACTATGAGCAAGATGAAAGGTGCCATTGTAGTAAACACAGATCGATGCAAAGGATGCCAGTTGTGTATCGTTGCATGTCCGAAAGATGTTATTGCATTGGCTCAGAAAAAGGTAAATGTCCACGGCTATCCGTATACAGAGTCTGCACGACCAGATGATTGCATCGGTTGCGCTGCTTGTGCTACGGTTTGTCCTGATGGCTGTATCACAGTCTATCGTAAAAAAGTGGAGGAATAATTATGGCAGAACAAGATGTAAAACTAATGAAGGGCAACGAGGCTATCGCCCATGCAACTATTCGCTGCGGTGCTGATGGCTATTTTGGTTACCCTATCACTCCTCAGAGTGAGATAATTGAGACACTTTCAGCCTTAAAGCCTTGGGAGACAACTGGTATGGTTGTTCTTCAGGCTGAGAGCGAGGTGGCTTCTATCAATATGATTTATGGTGGTGCTGGCGCTGGTAAGCGTGTGCTGACAAGTTCTTCATCACCTGGTGTAGCTTTGATGCAGGAGGGTATCAGCTATATGGCTGGTGCAGAACTTCCAGGCGTCTTTGTTAACGTTCAGCGTGGTGGTCCAGGTCTTGGAACTATCCAGCCAAGTCAGAGTGACTACTTCCAAGCAACGCGTGGAGGTGGTAATGGCGATTACAATGTGATTGTATTGGCGCCAAATTCTGTACAAGAGATGGCTGATTTTGTTGACTTGGCTTTCGAGTTAGCATTCAAGTATCGTAACCCTGCAATGATTCTTTCTGACGGTGTGATTGGTCAGATGATGGAGAAGGTTGTCCTTCCTCCACAGAAACCACGTCGTACAGAGGAGGAAATCCGTAAGGAGTGTCCTTGGGCTTCAATGGGTCGTACAGCTGATCGCAATCCTAATATCATTACTTCTTTGGAATTGAAGCCAGAGATAATGGAAGAAAGAAACCTCCACTTACAGGAGAAGTATCGTCAGATTCGTGAGAATGAGGTACGCTTTGAGACCCAGCAGTGCGAAGATGCAGATTATATTATCGTTAGTTTCGGTAGTGCTGCACGTATCGGCGAGAAGGCTGTTGAGTTAGCTCGTGAGGCAGGATTAAAGGTCGGTTTGTTCCGTCCAATCACTTTATGGCCTTTCCCAAGCAAGCAACTTGCAGAGTTGTGCATGGGTAAGAAGGGTGTATTGGTAAGCGAAATCAATGCTGGTCAGATGGTACAAGACGTACGCTTGGCTATCAACGGAGCTTTACCAGTAGAACACTTTGGTCGCTTAGGTGGTATCGTTCCTGACCCTGAAGAGATTGTTAAGGCACTCAAGGAAAAGTTAGTAAAGTAAGAAGGGAGGACGTATATTATGACAAATGATATCATTTCACCTGAGAATCTGGTGTATAAGAAGCCTACTTTGATGAACGATACGACAATGCACTATTGTCCGGGTTGTTCACATGGTGTGGTTCATAAATTAGTTGCAGAAGTAATCGAAGATATGGGAATGAGTGATAAGGCGATTGGTGTATGCCCTGTAGGCTGTGCCGTATTTGCTTATCGCTATCTTGATATCGACTGGCAGGAGGCTCCTCATGGTCGTGCTCCGGCTGTAGCAACGGGTATTAAGCGCCTTTGGGAAGACCGTTTGGTATTCACTTATCAAGGTGATGGTGACCTTGCCTGTATTGGTACAGCAGAGACAATCCATGCTTTGAACCGTGGTGAGAATATTCCTATCATCTTTATTAATAATGCCATTTATGGTATGACAGGTGGACAGATGGCGCCTACAACGCTTATGGGTCAGAAGACAGCAACATGTCCATATGGCCGTGAGCCAGAACTGCATGGCTATAATCTGAACATTACGGAGTTAGCAAGTCACTTGAAAGGAACCTGCTATGTAACTCGTCAGAGTGTTGACACCGTTGCTTCAATCAATAAAGCAAAGCGTGCTATTCGCAAAGCGTTTGAAGCAAGTATGCAAGGAAAGGGAAGCTCGTTAGTAGAGATTGTTGCAACCTGTAATAGTGGTTGGAAACTTACTCCTGTAAAAGCCAACGAGTGGATGCGAGAGAATATGTTCCCTGAATATGAAAAGGGAGATTTGAAAGACACTACAGGTCTTTAAGTCGTTTCCTATATAAATTAAGGTGTAATATGAAAAAAGAGATAATAATTAGTGGCTTCGGTGGTCAGGGCGTACTCTCTATGGGTAAGATTCTGGCTTATTCGGGACTAATGGAAGATAAGGAGATAACATGGATGCCAGCTTATGGTCCAGAACAGCGTGGTGGTACAGCCAACGTTACTGTCATTGTAAGTGATGAACGTATCTCTTCTCCTATTCTCAGCAAGTATGATGTAGCGATTGTGTTGAACCAGCCTTCACTGGATAAGTTTGAGCCAAAGGTTAAACCAGGTGGTATGCTTATCTATGATGGTTATGGAGTCTTCAATCCTCCAACGCGTAAGGACATCACAGTCTATCGCATAAATGCTATGGATAAGGCTGCTGAGATGAAGAATGCAAAGGTGTTTAATATGATAGTTCTGGGTGGTCTGCTTAAGGTTTGTCCTGTAGTCAGCACCGATGGACTCAAGAAGGCGCTCTTCAAGAGTCTGCCAGAACGCCATCATAAACTCATTCCGCTGAATATGGAAGCAGTGGAGGAGGGTATGAAGATTATTGCTCAGCAGTAATCGAACTCGCATTACAGTAGAAACTTCTACGGTAATGATGAAAGTGAACCTGATTTTTTATAACTCTCTAATTTGTTAAAGGGACCTAAGCAGTGATGCTACGGGTCCCTTTTTTCTTTGCTTATAGGTAATAGCATTTCGACGTATTATTGCTTCGCACGTGTGGTGCTATTGCTTCGCACATGTCGTGCTGATGGTAAGCACGAATGGTGCTGAGTCCCTACAAGGCGCAGTTTAGCTTTATTTCCTTATATATTATTGTATTATTAAGTCGAAAAAAATATGAACATTGTTCTTTATTTCCTTCTTTGTGGTTGCTTTTGCTCATAATATAGGGTGCTGTGCAAATTTTTCCTCTAAAAAATTTGGTTGTTTCATTATTTTTTTATTACTTTGCACCGAGTTTAAAACATTGACATTATAGATTTTACAAATATTAATTAATTCAGAGAAAACAATGAAAAAGTTAGTTTTAATGTTGGCTGCTGCTTCTATGGCAGCATCTGTTTCTGCTCAGACAGTAGCAGAGAGCAAGACATTTGATAACATCTACGTTGGTATTAACGGTGGTGTTGCAACAAAGACAACTGGTCACAAGTGGTTGAGCGACCTCGATCCAAACGCTGGTATCCGTATCGGTCGTTACTTCACTCCAGTATTCGGTCTTGCTATTGAGGGTAACGCATACTTCTCAAACAAGCCTTGGCCTTCTACAGGTACAGTAGTTCGCGCTACTAACGCAAGCTTGCTCGGTACTGTAAACCTTAGCAACTGGTTCGGTGGTTACAAGGGTGAGCCACGTACATTCGAGGTTAGCGCACTCTATGGTCTTGGTTGGATGCACGTATTTACAAACAACAAGTTCTTAGAGGCTGCTACATCAGAGAATCGTAACCGTATGACTTCTAAGGCTGCTCTTGACTTCGCTTTCAACTTCGGTTCAGCAAAGCAGTTCCAGTTCTATGTAGAGCCTTCTATCAACTTCGCTTTCTTGGGCCAGTCTAACTCACACAACGTATCTGCTAGTGCAGCAGGTCCTGTCTTCACAGAGGTTCACGCAGACTATGGTTACAAGGCAACAGGTCAGGCAGGTCAGCCAGCTTACAACATCAACAACTCATTCGTTCAGTTGAATGCTGGTTTCATCTACAAGTTTGCTAACTCTAACGGTACACACAACTTCACTATCGTAACTCCACGTGATCAGGCTGAGATCGATGCTTTGAACGCTCAGATCAACGAGCTCCGCAACCATAAGCCAGAGGTTATCACTAAGGAGGTCGTTAAGGAAGTCGTTAAGGAAGTTCCTTCTGTTAAGGAGTTCACAGTATCTGACCTCGTATTCGTAACATTCGCTCAGGGTAAGTCTGCTCTTACAAAGGACGCTAAGGCTGCTCTTAACAACGTTAAGCAGGGTGTTCACGTTCAGGTTGTTGGTACAGCTTCTCCAGAGGGTTCTAAGGAACTTAACGATCGTCTCTCACAGGCTCGTGCTGACGTAGTTGCTAACTACCTCAAGGGTCGTGGTGTTATCGTTGACGAGGCAACTGGTAAGGGTGTACAGGGTGTAACTTCTAACCGTCTTGCAGTTGTTTACGTAAAGTAATCTAACCGAATAGGTTAAGAAGGATTATCCTTCGAACGATAAATATTGGGGATGCATCTTTTAGGTGCATCCTCTTTTGTTTTGTTTATATGTGTAGTTTTTCTTAATAAGGTTTATTAATAAGGATGACATTTTAGTTTTCCTTGCAAATAATAGAATAATCTTACTGATTCTCCGTTATATAAAATAAGCAAAGTGGTATAACTGCTTGTAATAACTTGTTAGTGTAAAAAGGGTTATATGGAAAAGTTATCAAAGATAGGTAGATATGAGTTTTTGGCGGAGCCGTTCCATTGCGACTTCTCCAATCATTTGTTTATGGGGCATTTAGGCAATCATATGTTGAATGCAGCCGATTTTCATAGTAACGACCGCGGTTATGGTATGAACTATCTCAATACAGTTAATAAGACATGGGTGTTGAGCCGCTTGGCTATTGAGATGGAAGAAATGCCGAAGGCATATGATAAGTTCTTTGTAGAGACTTGGGTCGATAGTGCTTTGAAATCCTTTACAAGCCGTAACTTTAAGGTTATTGGTGAGACAGGGCATGTTTATGGCTATGGTAAGAGTGTCTGGGCAATGATAGACCTTGACACACGTCAGCCTGCAGACATTCTTTCTGTTCGCGGTGGTTTGATAACCGAGTACATAGAAACAGAATATTCTTGTCCAATAGAGAAGTCATCACGTGTGAAGATGTCTGCTGATGCCACTCCTGTTCGTTCAATAGACACTTATTATAATGATGTTGATATCAATGGACATATTAACTCAGTCAAATATATCGAGCATATGTTAGACTTGTGGGACGTGGCTTGGTATAAGCAACATCGTATCAAACGTTTTGAGATAGCTTATGTTGCAGAATCACATCAAGGTGATAAACTTCACTTCTATCGGGAGCAGCGAGAAACGGAGACCGACTTCAATGTAAGGATAACAAAGAGTAATGTGGAAGGAGAAGAGACGGAAGTGTGTCGTTGTAGGGTACAGTTTGTTTAACTCGTACTGGTCGTTAGGAAACAATACCTACAGTACAGAATTATACGTGTTGTAATCTAATAAAATTTGGCTTTAAGAGTTGCTGTCACTCGTGTCACTTATTATAGATGTATAATTACTTGTTTTATAATAAGTTATCTATATATGTTAAAATGACAGCAAACGTAATTTAAAATAAACTTGTTAGAAGTGTAGTGTTTCTGTTCTTGTTATAAGTTTGATCAGTTCAAACTTTAATGAGTTGATGAATGTTTTAATAATCATGATATCTGTCTTTGAAAGAATAAAATTAGTTTAGGGTAGAAGTAAGAAACTTCCATCCATAAGGATTTCCTCTTCCAAAACCATTTCTCGCATTACTTGTTGTACAAGATCCCAGTCGTCATTTAACTGTCGAATCTCTGTTATAGGGTGCTTTTGGCCATCTGCTAAGAAAGTTAGTAGCTGTTCTCTGATAAGTTCTTTCTCGTCCGTATCATCCTCTTGGGTATGTGAAAGGCAGACATCACATTGCTCACAATCCTTTGACTTTGTTTCTCCGAAGTAAGACAGTAGCTGCCTGCTACGGCATACTCGTTCATTCTGTGCATAATTAATAACAGAATTGATACGCTTTATAAATTGCTCCTTTCTGTCCTCATACACACTCTTGTTAAGGATAACGTCAACACCATCAACACGGTCTTGTGTGTAGCTGATTAGTGGTGTGTTCTTACGTGGAATGAAGTTGATAATACGCTTCTTGCTTAGATTAACCAATACCATATAGGTTTGGTTTCTGTCGAGTCCAGCTTCTTGTGCAATATAGCTTTCATCAATATATCCACTGTCAGAAAATAAACCGCCATAGTTACGGAGTAGGGCAGTGACGACATCATTCTCCTTGTCAGTAAGTGAGTCCAGACGGTAGAGATCATCTCTATTCAACAGGAAACGAACACGTGCCTTGGTGTCTGGGTTCTGCTCATAATCAATATAGCCAGCTCGTTGAAGAATTGTTAGCGCAGCATTTACACGTATTGGAAAATGTTTGAAGGTGTTGCAGAACTTGTCAATAGGAAACTCAAAGATACATCCATAGCCACTTCCAACACCTATCTGATAGAAGTAGGCTAAGTGTTCGTATACTGTCTGGATATAGTCTTTAGGAGGGAAGGTATCTTCAATGCGTTTTTGCAACGTACGGTTGTCGTGCCCATTATAAAGGAGTACAGCATATGCTTTATTGCCATCACGTCCCGCACGTCCCGCCTCTTGGAAGTAAGCCTCCAAGGAACTTGGACTATCGATATGAATAACCACACGTACGTTAGGTTTGTCGATACCCATACCAAAAGCATTTGTAGCAACCATAACGCGTATCTTATCATTCTGCCAGTCGTTCTGCCGTTGGTCTTTAACGCCGGGTTCTAAGCCTGCATGATACCATGTAGCCGAGATTCCATGTTCTGTGAGCATTTGTGCAATCTCCTTCGTGCGTTTTCTACTACGGCAGTAGACGATAGCCGTCTTAGGTATAGATTGCAGGATATGTACCATCTCTGCCTCTTTGTCTTCAGTCTGGCGTACGACATAAGCTAAGTTCTTACGTTCAAAGCTCATTCGGAAGACATTCTTCTCTTTAAAACCTAAACGGTCTTGGATATCATCAACAACTTCTGGTGTGGCAGTTGCTGTTAAAGCGAGGATAGGTGCATTGGGAACTAACTTTCGAATGTCTGCAATCTGCAGGTAAGAAGGTCGAAAGTCGTATCCCCATTGGCTGATACAGTGGGCTTCATCAACAGTGATGAAACTCACTTTTATATGTCTTAATTTAGCCTGAAAGATGTCAGAACCTATACGCTCAGGAGAAATATAAAGTAGTTTTATCCCTCCAAAGGTACAGTTCTCTAAAGTAGTAATGATGTCATCATGGCGCATACCTGAATAAATCGCAGCAGCCGTGATCCCTTGATGACGAAGATGGTCAACCTGATCCTTCATTAATGCAATAAGAGGAGTAATGACTAAGCATACTCCCTCTTGGGCTAATGCTGGCACTTGGAAGGTGAGAGACTTTCCTCCTCCTGTTGGCATTAGTCCTAAGGTATCCTTTCCTGAACCGATACTTTCGATAATATCTTTCTGTATACCGCGAAAGTCAGGATAGCCCCAATATTGATGAAGAATGTCAAGGTAGGACATTTGACTTTGAACTTTGATGTTTGAACTTTGAACTTTAGGGGCTTGAAGGAAGCCTATTCGTTCGAATACTACTAATAAAATTCAATCAACCATCAAGACTCTTCAGTTGGTCTAATATCCTCTATCTGTAATTGTACTGCTCCACGCTTAAAGACATTATCCTCAATGGTGTATGCTATGTCAAATGAGCGTTTCGACTTGATATAGCGGGCAGAGGCACTCTGTCCAAAGGCTATACCATTCATTACGTTATTGGATTTAGAATCGACCAGTTCTAACTTGATATGCTCTTGCTCACGTCCAACAACCTTGCTGGTTCCGAAATCGTAGACATCTAACGTACAGAAGAGAGGCTTTGGGTTTCCAGGACCAAATGGTGCGAAGCGTTTCAAATCAGTATGCAGTTTCTTTGTGATATCCTTAAAGTCAATAACCGCATCAATATCCAAGATCGCTTCGCGTTGTTCTGGTTCAATATGCTCTTCCACATATGCTTGGAATCGTTTACGAAACTCCTTTACATCTGCCCACTTCATGGTTAGTCCAGCAGCATAAGTGTGTCCACCGAAATTTAATAAGAGGTCACGACAGCTCTTAATAGCTGCATATACGTCAAATCCCGCTACACTACGTGCAGAGCCTGTTGCAAGGTTCTCGTCACGTGTCAAGACTACTGTCGGACGGAAATAGATTTCTGTCAGACGAGAGGCAACGATTCCTATGACACCTTTTTTCCAATGCTCATCATAGAGAACAATGCTCGACTGATGCTTCTGACTTTCCAAGCGAGCCACAATCTGGTTAGCTTCTTCTGTCATCTGACGGTCTACATCCTTTCGCTGTTCGTTGTATTCGTCAATATGCTTTGCTTGATCGAGAGCTAAACTGTATTCTCTTTCAACAAGTAAGTCAACACTCTTCTTACCATTCTCCATACGTCCGCTGGCGTTGATACGTGGTCCAATCTTGAAGATAATATCGCTCATTGACAACTCACGACCATTCAGACCGCAAATATCTACAATAGCTTTCAGTCCAAGACTTGGATTTTGATTCAACTGCTTTAGTCCGTGGAAGGCAAGAATACGGTTCTCATCCACCACAGGAACCAAATCTGCTGCAATGCTGACAGCACAGAAGTCGAGTAGGGGAACGAGACGAGAGAACGGAATATTATTGTTCTTTGCAAATGCCTGCATGAACTTAAAGCCTACACCGCATCCGCAAAGGTTTTTAAAAGGATAAGAGTCGTCTGGTCGTTTAGGGTTAAGGATTGCCACAGCGGGCGGCATTACCTCGTCAGGAACATGATGGTCACAGATGATGAAGTCTATTCCTTGCTCTTTAGCATAGGTTATCTCTTCAATTGCTTTGATTCCACAATCGAGGATGATGATAAGTTTTACTCCTGTCTCTTTAGCAAAGTCTATTCCTTTCTTACTAACTCCATATCCTTCGTCATAACGATCGGGAATGTAGTAGTCGATATTTGAATAGAACTGGCGTAAGAATTTATACACCAACGCTACAGCCGTACAGCCGTCTACGTCATAATCTCCGTAGACAAGAATGCGCTCCTTATGACCCATAGCATCATTGAGTCGATCAACAGCAGCATCCATATCCTTCATTAAGAAAGGATTGATGAGGTCTGCTAATTGTGGGCGGAAGAACCGTTTAGCCGCACTCTCCGTCGTTATACCACGACGAATGAGCAGCGAAGCGAGAATGGGACTAATCCCCAATTTCTCCCCTAAGTCTTTAGCCGCATTGACCTGAGTATCTGCAGGTGGAGTGTAGTTCCATTTAAATTGCATTTTAAATTGTTTTTATTTCTGTCCGTAAAGGTACAAAAAAAATGGCAAATGAGAATGTTATGTGGCGTATTATTTGGTTCTGTTTTTATGATATTAGCCCCGTTAGCCTAATTAGCCCAATTGATAATAAAACAACAATCCCGCTCCAAATCATTAGAGCGGGATTGTTTATGATTTATAGATTGTTGAAATGATGATATCAGAAAGGCTTGTTCTTTATTATCAATTCAACTTGTCTTATTCTTTTAGAGACCCATCTTCTTGCGGATGTCCTTAGGAATAGCGTTCTTGTTTACCATGTAGTCCATGGTGTTAGCTGCAATAAAGTTCTTGGTCATGTACCAGATACCCTTGTAGTCACCAGTCTCACCCCATGAATTCTTTACCATATAATACTCCTTACCATTCTGGTCTTTAGCAATACCGAAGATAAGCATACCATGATCATCAGTAAGCTCCCAGTTGTCAAAGCGCTCCTGACGCTGCTGCTGTGTAGGAACAACCTCTGGTACGTTTACACCGAGTGAATCGATGATATCCTTCTTCTTTGCAGCAGAAAGACCAAGCCAGTGAGCCATATCACTACCCTTCATGCTTTCAACCTTCTTACCGTCAACCATGTAAGCCAAACCTTTACGAGTGAAACCTGGCTCGCTAACATCGCCACCCCATGCTACTGTGTAGCCATTCATGACAGCGTTATCAATGATACGCATCATCTCATCCATTGGGAGGTTATAAGACAATGGGAAACGCCAGTTGTCCTGTACCTCAACAGCAAACTGTGAATAGAATGGGTGATGTGTGTAAGAAGTAATAGTTACATAGTCACTCCAGTTCAAACCAAGGCTTGCAGCGAAGCTCTTTGGAGTGTACTGCTTGCCTTCGTAAGTGAATGTCTCTGGACACTTGCCAAGATAAGCATCGAGGATACCCTGCAAGCCCTGCTTCCATTGACCAGAAATCTTGTTTGCCTTGTTGCGTGCAATACCATTTACATATGGCTCTAACAAAGAGAAGAACTCATTGAAGTTGTTCAATGAATCGCCATAGAGTGAGCCTGGGAATGGCATAGCGCTTTCTGGACAAATACCATAAGTCTCAAGGGTGTGCAATACATCGTATGCAGAACCACCTTGAGCAAACTGGCAATCACCATGGAAGCGAACAACCTGAATAGCGCGATCCATGTATGTCTTGTTAGCAACGAAACTCTCACAGAGGTCGTATGTCTTACCAGTCTTCTTCAAAATCTCAGCCTCGAAGTAGCTAAGAGTTGAATAGTCCCAGCATGTGCCTGAACGGTTCTGGTCCTTAATACTTGTAATTGGAATCTGCTTTACTACGGTAAAAACAGGCTTGTTAGAGGTTGCACCCTCTTTCTTGTCTGCGGCATTAGCACCTATCGCAAGCAAAGCGAGCAATGCTACAACAAAAATTTTTCTCATAAGTTTTTTCTTATAAATGGGGTTGCCGTTGTGAGTGATACTCTTGCGGCAACCTTGATGTAAATATTAATTATTAAATGTTTTATTACTTTCGGTTTGCTGCAATGAAGTCTTCGACATCTTGTGGATGATAAGGAATAATATCCTTGCCTATGAATCGGCAACCATCCTTGGTGATGAGAAGATCGTCTTCAAGACGGATACCTCCGAAGTCCTTGTACTCATCTAACTTATCGAAGTTGAGGAAGTCGGCACAATGTTTCTTTGCACGCCACTCGTCAATCAATGCTGGGATAAAATAGATACCCGGTTCATCAGTAACGACAAAGCCCTCTTCCAAGCGACGACCCATACGTAAGCAGTTAGTACCAAACTGCTCAAGGTTAGGACGTGTCTCTTCGTCGAAGCCAACATTAATTTGATCGAAAGACTCCATATCGTGAACATCCATACCCATCATATGGCCAAGTCCATGAGGCAGGAACATAGCATGTGCACCTGCAGCTACAGCTGCATCAGTGTCGCCCTTAGCCAATCCAAGTTCTTTCATACGATCAAAGATGATACGGCAAATGGCAAAGTGAACGTCCATATACTTAACACCTGGCTTAGAAAGCTTTAATGCTGCATCGTGGCACTCTTCTACGACCTTGTAAATCTCCAATTGTTTCTGAGTGAATTTACCGCTTACAGGGAATGTACGGGTGTTATCAGAACAGTAGTGGTTGATAGTCTCAGCACCACAGTCACAGAGAGCAAGGCGACCAGCCTCCAATACTGCCATCGAAGGATTGCCATGCATAATCTCACCATGCTGAGAGAAGATGGTTGGGAATGATACCATTGAACCATATGAGTTAGCGATACCGCTAACCTGACCACCAACGAACTGCTCAGTTACACCTGGCTTACCCAATATCATAGCAGTTGTGTGCATCTTGTAGCCAATAACAGCAGCACGCTCCAACTCCTCAATTTCTTCCTGTGTCTTTACAGAACGCATCTTAACAACCGCACGGATAAGTTCCATACTTGCTGACTCTTTCTGTTGATTAGGATGAATACCAAAGAGATCGAATATTTGAATCTTAATATCAGCACGATAAGGAGGTAGGAAATGAACCTTACGATGCTCTCGCAACGCATTGTTACAAATGGTCTTTAGACCCTTCATGTTGACAGTGTTGGCTACACCAACGGCATCAGCCATATCTTTTACAGAGTCAACGCTACCGTACCATACAATGTCGTCGATATCAATGTCATCACCAACAAGTGTTTCTGTGTCATTGTCAATATCAATAACACCAACTAATCCGTCACGTTTCTGACCAAAATAATAGAGGAATGATGAATCCTGACGGAAAGGATAATATCCATTCGCAGGGAAGTTTGCAGGCGACTCATTGTTGCCAAAGAGAATAATAATACCCTCTCCAACAAGCTTCTTAAGCTCTGCACGGCGCTTTACATAGGTTTCTTTGTTAAACATATTTCAATTATTAGTTGGTTTGAATGCAAAGATAGTTATTTTTGTTTGAAAGTTATTAACTTTGCAGTTGTTTTTTAACGAGATTTTATGCAAATAGATAGGAATACGGGTTTAGTGTTAGAAGGAGGAGGGATGCGTGGTGTATTTACCTCTGGTGTTTTGGATGCTTTCATGAAATATAAGCTCTATTTTCATTACATCGTTGCAGTATCTGCAGGAGCATGTAATGGTTTGTCGTATGCCAGTCGTCAACCGCGTCGTGCTCGTATTTCTAATATTGATATGCTTGCCAAGTATGATTACATAGGCTTGCGCCATCTCGTTACGCAGGGATGTATTTTTGACCCAGATTTACTTTATCATCGTTTCCCTTATGAGCTTATTCCTTTTGATTATGAAGAGTATTTCCATAATTGTAGGAATGGGGATATCTTTGAGATGGTGGTAACAAACTGTCAGACTGGTTTTGCAGAATATCTCTCAGAATCGTCAGGTGATACGCATCGTCTTAATGCATTGGCACGTGCTTCTTCAAGTCTTCCTTACGTTAGTAAGATTGTTGAGGTGGATGGTAAGGAGTTATTGGATGGTGGTATTGTTGACTCTATTCCTATACTGCGTTCTATAGAAACTGGACACGAGGCAAATGTGGTCATCAGTACGCGTAACAAAGGTTGGAGAGAGTCTGGACGTGACCATAAACAACCCAAGTTTATCTATCGCAACTATCCACGTTTACGTGTTGCATTGAGTCGTAGAATAGAAGCATATAATCGGCAACTCGACTTGGTGGATGAGTTGGAGGAACAAGGTAAGATACTTGTTATTCGTCCAGAAGAACCTATTGTTGTAGGACGAATGGAGAAAGATGTTGATAAGCTTGAGCATCTCTATGAGGAAGGTTTCCGATTAGGTGAACAATTTGTGAAGGAGCATCTTCCTCATCTTCTCTAAAAATGATGTAAATATCTATTGTACAAAGGAATATGTAGAAGAATAGGGGCTGTCTATAGTTTTGGTAGATAGCTCTCATTACTTATTGTAATTTAGCTGATTCCTTTCTTTGTAACCATAAGCGCATCTTCCATTATATCCTTTTTAATACTCGAAAAGTCACCGACAATACCTTGAAAATTCATTACATAATTTCAAATAAAACATTCATAAATAACGCCAAAAACACAAACAAGTGATGGTTTTGTAACAAACAGAATATCAATTAGTTATAAATCGGTAACGTAAAAGGTGCTTAATTGGACTTCAAAAGGGCGTTAGTAAGAGTCTTAAAGGGCACCTTTTGCAAGTCAATTAGGCATCTTTTAGAAGCCAAATGAGCATGTATTGGTTTTGAGTTACGTGAAAATAGTTTACAAATAGATAATGATATGAGCATAAGTTATTTGTAGATTAAGGATAGCGATAATATCTATTTGTCTTTTATTGTGCAGTTATCCTCCTTTGTGAGCCCAACTAATAAGAATTATACATATTGTGGTCTAATGACCGATTTGGGCTTAACAGAAGAATCTGAAAAATAGGGATTCTAAGTGATAAAACTACTATAAAGTTTCTTTTTACAACCTACCTTAATATATTTTCTTACTTCTTATTTTCCCTTTCTAAATACTTTTTCTTATCTTTGCACAACATATTAAAATAAGAAAACGAATGAAGAAGATAAATTTTCTCCTTGTTGTATTAGCTGCAGTGTTGGCGTTTAGTTCATGTAATAAGACTGAGACTTATGCTGACCAGTTGGAGCGAGAGACTGAAGCGATAAACTCTTTTATAGTCAAGAAAGGTATAAAAGTAATTAGTGAAGAGCAGTTTGCTAAACAAGGAAATACTACAGATACAACGAAGAATCAGTATGTTCTTTTCCCTAATACTGGTGTTTACATGCAGATTGTTGAGAAAGGAACTGGCGAAGTAATTAAAAAAGGCGAGACAGCCACTGTCCTCTGCCGTTTTAGCGAGCGCAACCTTATTACAGATACGCTGCAGTTATCTAATCAGTTCCTCGTCTTTGGTCCTAAGGTTGACAAGATGTCTGTAACAAACACAAGTGGAACATACACCGCTTCATTTGACCCTACTTCCAGTGTGATGGCTGACGTCTATCAGAGTACTTCTGTTCCTGCAGGTTGGTTGGTTCCAATGCCTTATATTGCTCTTGGTAGATTGGTTAATGCTTCATCTAAGTTGTCACACGTGAGACTTATCGTTCCTTCACAGCAGGGACAGCTTAATGCTTCAAAGGCAGTCTATCCTTGCTATTATGACCTTACTTTCCAGAGAGGTCTTTAATAGGCGGTGAAGAAAGAAGAAGTAAAAGAATAGAGCGAGAAAAAATTAATAAAGCAAGAGAACAATAAGGGGAATACCCTTCAAACATATTTTAAGTATGACGCTTATTAAATCTATTTCCGGCATCCGTGGAACTATCGGAGGTCGTGCGGGGGATACACTGAACCCGCTGGATATCGTTAAATTCGTTTCAGCATACGCTACTTTCATTGCACGTAAGCACCCTGGAAAGAAGCTAAAAATTGTTGTTGGACGTGATGCACGTATCTCTGGTCCAATGGTTAAGAATGTTGTATGCGGTACGCTGATGGGTATTGGTGCAGATGTTGTGAACATCGGTTTGGCTACAACACCTACAACAGAGTTAGCTGTACGTATGAGTGGTGCAGATGGTGGTATCATTATCACTGCTTCTCACAACCCACGCCATTGGAATGCTTTAAAACTTCTGAATGAGGAGGGTGAATTCCTTACTGCAGCTGATGGTGCTGAGGTCTTGGATATTGCTGAGCGTGAGGACTTCGTCTATGCAGATGTAGATGGTTTGGGTAGTTATACTGATGACGATTCATTTGATGAGCGCCATATAGAAGAGGTGATGAACCTTGAATTGCTCGACCTTGAGGCTGTTAAGAATCGTAAGTTCCGTGTTGTAGTTGATTCTATCAATTCTGTTGGTGGTATTATCCTGCCTAAGTTACTTGACCGTTTAGGGGTTGAATATAAGTTCTTGAATGGAGAAGCAACAGGCGACTTTGCTCACAATCCAGAGCCAATCGCAGCAAACCTCACAGGTATCATGGACGAGGTAGCCAAGGGTGGTTATGATTTGGGTATCGTTGTTGACCCTGATGTAGATCGTTTGGCATTCATTCAGGAGGATGGTAAGATGTATGGTGAGGAGTACACACTCGTCACAGTGGCAGACTATATCCTCGAGCATGTGAAGGGTAACACTGTTAGTAACCTCTCTTCAACTCGTGCTTTGCGTGACGTGACAGAGAAGCATGGCGGTAAGTATTATGCTTCTGCTGTTGGTGAGGTGAATGTTACCACAAAGATGAAGGAAGTCGGTGCTGTTATTGGTGGTGAAGGAAATGGTGGTGTTATCTATCCAGAAAGCCATTATGGTCGTGATGCCCTTGTTGGTATTGCGCTCTTCCTTAGTTCTTTGGCACAGAAGGGACTGAAGGTAAGCGAACTTCGTAAGACCTTCCCAGAGTATTTCATAGCAAAGAATCGTATCGACCTTACTCCTGATACAGATGTTGATGCAATCCTCGTTCGCGTGAAAGAACTTTATGGACAGGAGAAGGATGTACAGGTAACTGATATTGATGGCGTAAAGCTCGACTTCCCTGATGCTTGGGTTCATCTCCGTAAGTCAAATACAGAACCTATTATTCGTGTTTACAGCGAGGCTAACACTATGGAGGCTGCTGATGCGTTAGGTAAGAAACTGATGCAGGTAGTTTACGATATGCAGTAAAATAATCTTATCATATAAAAGAAAAGGATGCTTTAGAGAAACCTCAAAAGCATCCTTTTTTCATTGATATCCGTTTTATGTAATATTTCATCACCACCTTATATCTGTCTTTTTGTTGACTTATAAGGTGTAGGAGAATTTTGTTTTAGCCTCTGTATATGCCCTTTTAATTTTATGTTAAGGTGCGGCATGAAATACAATTACTATCAGCAGATCCCATGCGAAGCTATAGCATGTAGGGGAAATATACAGCTTTGCAATGATGATATGATATTTGTATTTCGTAAATACTATTCATTCTCAGTCTATTGTAGAATATAATTAAAGCAAAAAATATTACTTCTCAATAACATTTGTCAACTTTTTACTTGCTTTTTTCTTATTTATTTTCTTACTTTGTGACGATAGTAATAAAGTCTAAATATAATGTCATATATGCTTGTATACGGCTGAAAATAGCAGTAAGATGGATAGAAGGAAAATAATTTGTGTGATCTTTGGTGTGATGACACTTCCTGCTGTTGCACAGACTGATTCTGTATCAAAGAATGTTCAGCTGAAGGAGGTGGTTGTTGCAGGTGATATGGCGAAACGAGAGGTGGATCATATCGACTGTATTCCTACTCCGAAACAGCGGAAACATGCTCATTCCGGATTTGAGCTTATAAGGAATATGATGTTGTCTGGCGTCAATGTGGATACAGAGAATGGTGTTATAACAACGCCAGTAGGTACGGCAACGCTGTATATCAACGGTAGGAAGGCTTCTGTGAGAGAGATAACTTCGTTACGTCCAAAGGATATCCTGCGTGTAGAATTCTATGATATGCCTACGGGAAAGTATGCTAACGACAAGGCTGTGATGAACTATATTGTTAAGACTTATACTTCAGGTGGTTATACACAAGTGGATGCTTTGCAGGGAGTAGGCTATCTGAAGGGTGATTACAACCTTACTTCAAAGTATAGTCTTGGGCATTATAATGTTAATCTATGGGCAGGTAGCAGTGTACAGAACCCTAAGGTTTACGGTGAGACTACGACAGATTATCTGCTGGATAACCCTATTCACAAACAAGAGGCGGCGTATGATACTGAGATGAAGAGTATCGGTCGTTACGTTAATGCCAGTCTTAGTCGGAGGACGGAGCGTACAACGTGGATGATTAGAAGCGGTGTTGAAGTCAGCACAAGGCGTGATGATGTCTTGAATGGTAGTTTGATATATACGGGCTATAACGTTCCTTTGTCGTTTACGAATAATGTTCTTGAGCATGATAAGACTGTAAAACCCACCCTTTCTCTTTACTTTAATCGTAATTTCAAGGGTGGAAAGAGCCTTGAATGTTCATTGGATGGTTATTATGCACGTAATACTTATAAGCGTAATAGCCTTGAAGACAGAGTTTTCTTGAGTGACGTGAAAGAAGATTATACGTATCTAAACTTTAATTCAAGCTATGTGATGCCCCTTCCCAAAGGACATAATCTAACGTTTAGTCTGATTGAATTCTTGAAGATAAGTCAAGATGAGTATAGAGGTAGTTCTCCAAGTCTGCAGCATCTGCGGTCTTCTGAATCCTTGTTTTTTATTGATTATACGAAGCGGTGGGGGAGAAAGGTAATGTTGGTGGCTCGTCCTGGTGTGTCTTACCTTGCTTATAAGTTGCGTGGAGAGCAGGAGGTGACACATCTGGCACCACGTTTTTACTCAATGTTTTCGTGGAGTCCAAATCAGCATCAGGCTTTACAACTATTCTTTGCCTTAGGGAATACGTTCCCGACACTGAATACTGTGAATGCAGCAGAGCAACAGGTAGATCGTGTCTTGGTGCGTCGTGGTAACCCTACGATGGATAATTCCACGCTGCTTGGTCCTGCTTTGACTTATTCTGTCAACTTTAAGAAATGGTCGGCTTTACTTTCTGCCAACTATGAATATATGAGTAATGCTATTGCCAATGTTTTTCTAAAAGATAATAACAGACTGATAAATACTTATTCGAGCGATACACGTTATCATCAATACCAACTGTTGCTCTCTGCAACGTGGAAGCCTATGAGTGATTTCAATGTGAAATGGGAGGGCGGATATGATTATTACCGTGTAAGCGGAGCTGCCGACGAACGTTTAGGATGCTGCTATGCACGTATGGAAACTCATTATTACTTGGGCGATTTCTCACTCTCAGCTTCTGCACAGACGGCTCGCAAGGATTTGATGGGTTGTCAGGAACGCGTACACCAACCATTCCACTATGATTTATCAGCAGAGTGGAGTCATGGAAATCTGTCAGTAGTCGTTACTGCACGAAATCTCTTTATACAAGGAAATGAGCGTACACGAAGTTTATTAGCCTCTAACTACCAGTGTTATGAGCATAATGTTAGCGAGCGGGATAATTCTTTTGCTTCTGTAAAAGTAGCCTATTCTCTTGACTATGGTAAGAAGGTTAACCATTCTCCTAAGTATGAATCGAAGGCTGCAGAGAGCTCAATCTTGAAGTGATGAGTGTACACAGCGTAGATTACTTGTCTGCTTAATCTTCTTTTGGGAGTTTAGTAGACCACAATTTGTAGTGCTTTTCTGAAAAATATTGTGGTTCTTCTGAAATATGGAGTGCTCAACTAAAAGTCTTATATAATAGGCACACGGAGTCACGGAGGGTACGGAGGTTATGCAATGTTACGGAGGTGCCGACGGCACAAAGAGCGACGGAGGCGTAGCGTACAGATTCTTGATAACTATTTTGGGATAAACGCTTTGTGTATAAATTACTAATAGAAATGGCAAACAAACTCCGTCGCTCTATGCACCGACGGTGCCT
>ERZ1674206.8-NODE-8-length-29967-cov-8.358786_pt1 | contig 29967 bp, 23 predicted proteins | sample MGYA00581307_ERZ1674206 | MGnify/ENA primary metagenome ERZ1674206 (study PRJEB41354, sample SAMEA4873348) | human saliva metagenome | biome: human-associated habitat [ENVO:00009003]; feature: mouth environment [ENVO:08000002]; material: saliva material... | reverse complement strand
CATGAAAATAAATATTTATGTTCATGAAGAAAAATATTTATTTTCATGAAAATAATTTGAGAAAGGATAATTCTGATGGTGAAAAAGGAGGATAGTCTTTTGAATATTGATAGTTCTGAGAAGTTGAAAATAGGCTTAGGATTCTTTGAAAAGAGGGTGATGTGTTTTGCTTAGTTCGGCTTGTGAGGGAATGTGAAAAGGTGCAAATTGTCACTTGTGGATAGCATTTAGATGTAAATTATGTGTATTTTCTTGGCAAATCAACCTTTTTTGCTTACCTTTACACCAAATTTGAATAACGAAGATTATGAGTTACAACTTATTAAAAGGTAAAAGAGGTATTATTTTTGGAGCCCTCAACGAGATGTCTATCGCATGGAAAGTTGCTGAAAGAGCAGTTGAGGAAGGTGCAATGATTACTTTGTCAAATACTCCAATCGCAGTAAGAATGGGTACAGTAAATGCACTGTCTGAGAAGTTAAACTGCGAGGTTATTCCTGCTGACGCAACAAACGTTGAGGACTTGGAGAACGTATTCAAGCGCTCAATGGAGGTTTTGGGTGGTAAGATCGACTTCGTTCTGCACTCTATCGGTATGTCACCAAACGTGCGTAAGCACCGTACATACGATGACTTGGACTATAAGATGCTTGACACTACACTGGATATCTCAGCTGTTTCATTCCACAAGATGATTCAGAGTGCTAAGAAACTTGATGCTATCAACGACTATGGTTCAATCCTTGCACTCTCTTACGTAGCTGCTCAGCGTACCTTCTATGGTTACAATGATATGGCTGATGCTAAGGCATTGTTGGAGAGTATCGGTCGTAGCTTCGGTTATATTTATGGTCGTGAGAAGCACGTACGTATCAATACTATTTCTCAGTCGCCAACAATGACAACTGCTGGTTCAGGTGTGAAGGGTATGGATAAACTCTTTGACTTTGCTGATCGTATGTCTCCATTGGGCAACGCAAGTGCTGATGAGTGTGCTGATTATTGTATCGTAATGTTCTCTGACCTCACCCGTAAGGTGACAATGCAGAACCTTTACCACGATGGTGGTTTCTCAAATGTAGGTATGAGTCTTCGCGCTATGGCTACATACGAGAAGGGTCTCGATGAGTATAAGGACGAGAATGGTAATATTATCTACGGATAAAAAAGCCTCCGACAGAAGCCTCCCCCAACCCCTCCGAAAGGAGGGGAGTGCAAATAAAAGGTGGGTAGGATAAAGGGATTATCTTTATTATGATAGTTTTCCACTACTATTGAATATAAATCCTCTTTATGATTACGATGAGGAAGGTTTTAAGGCAAATAATAAAAAACTCCAGTAAGTGAGAACTTACTGGAGTTTTTTTATTTTCTGTTGTTTTTTCAAATCATTTTTTCATACCAAACCATAGGCAATTTTGTCTCCCTCCCCCTTCGGGGAGGGGCGGGGTGGGGCTTTACTTCCTTCCAAAGTCGGCAGGAATCTCACCCCACTGCTTTGTTTCCCACTTTATAATAGGTGTTGTAACCTTATGCGTTTGGAGCCAATGTTCCGCGCGAGCAATGACTTGATGGAGTTGTTCAGTTTCTGCATTGCGGACAAGTGTGGTCTTACAACGTTTTTTATTCACCCATAAGATAGCATTATAAGAGTCGCTATAAATAACCTTATCCTTGATACCTTGCTTCTCCATCAGTGCCAAAGCATGAACAATAGCGAGGAACTCACCAATGTTGTTCGTTCCCATAACTGGACCAAAATGGAAGACTCTCGCTCCTGTTTGTAGGTCGACACATTGATACTCCATAGGTCCTGGGTTGCCAGAGCAAGCAGCGTCAACAGCCCAAGAGGGGCATCGCACCTCAAGTGGCAACGGTAATACGGTATCGTTACGGTTGGTAGGAGGGTTTACAAGTTCCTTCATTGGATTTGCTATTTGATGCTGTGTCTTGTATTGTTCTTTGACTCCAAAGCCATCATAGTCTGCTTAATCTTATTTATTGCTTCCTACAAATGGCTATTTTCTCTTTGTTATAGGTAAACCAAAAAAGAGATATAGACTAATATACTTTTGTATATTAAGTTTTCAGCAAGGTGTATTAATCTATACCCCATTAGGTCTCCCCTCCTTTGGAGGGGTTGGGGGAGGTGGCCCTACATCCTCTCTGGCACCTCAATACCGAGCAATGCCATACCATTCTTGATGACCTTAGCCACATTCTTGGCAATCATCAGACGGGTAATCTTCTTAGCTTCGGTGTCAGCGTTGAGGATGCTGTAGTCATGATAGAACTGGTTGAACTCCTTAGTCAGCTCATAGCAGTAGTTTGCAATACCACTTGGGCTATAGTCGATGCCAGCCTGTGCAACTGCAGCACCGAAGTCATTGAGTTTCTGGATGAGTGCAATCTCCTTCTCGTTAAGCGGAGCATCGTCGTTGAGTGATGCTGGCAAGGTGATGTTCTGTGCTTCAGCCTTACGAAGGATACTGCGGATACGTGCGTAAGTGTACTGGATGAATGGTCCAGTGTTACCATTGAAGTCGATAGACTCCTCTGGGTTGAAGAGCATATTCTTGCGCGCATCAACTTTAAGGATGAAGTACTTCAGCGCACCCATACCCACGATACGTGCAATCTCGTTTTTCTCTTCTTCAGTGATACCTTCCAACTTGTTCACCTTATCCTCGCTAAGACTCTTTGCGTTCTCAATCATTGATGCAACAAGGTCGTCTGCATCGACAACTGTTCCCTCACGACTCTTCATCTTACCATTTGGCAATTCAACCATACCGTATGAGAAGTGTACAAGGTCTTTACCCCACTTGAAGCCCAAACGGTCCAAGAGGATAGAGAGAACTTGGAAGTGGTAGTTCTGCTCGTTACCAACAACATAAATCATCTTGTCGATAGGGTAGTCGTTGAAACGCATCTCTGCCGTACCAATATCTTGTGTCATATAAACCGATGTGCCGTCTTTGCGCAACAAGAGTTTCTGATCTAAGCCCTCATCGGTGAGGTCAGCCCATACAGAGTTGTCTTCCTTGCGGATGAAAAGACCCTTTGCAAGACCTTCTTCCACCTTCTTCTTACCAACAAGATAAGTGTTTGATTCGTAGTAAATCTTATCGAAACCAACGCCCAATGCATTGTAAGTCTCGTCGAAACCAGCATATACCCAGTTGTTCATCTTCTCCCACAAAGCACGAATCTCTGGGTCGTTAGCTTCCCACTTCACGAGCATGTCGTGTGCCTCCTTAATCAACGGAGCCTCATGTTCAGCCTTTTCCTTTGCCTCATCGGCTGTCATACCCTCTTTCTCATACTGCTCCTGCAGTTGCTTGCACTCCTCTTTGTAGTGCTTGTCGAAGAGTACGTAGAAATCACCAATCAAGTGGTCGCCCTTCTTGCCAGCCTGCTCTGGTGTGATACCATTGCCCCACTTCAGCCAAGCCAACATAGACTTACAGATGTGGATACCACGGTCATTAACGATATTTGTCTTTACTACCTTGTTACCGTTAGCCTCCATAATCTGTGCCAACGACCAACCAAGGAGGTTGTTACGTACGTGACCAAGGTGAAGTGGCTTATTTGTGTTAGGTGAAGAGTATTCAATCATCACCAATGGACTCTCGTCTGTCACACGCTTCTCGCCAAACTTCTCGTCAGCGTTGATATCATTCAACAGACCTGTCCATGCTGCCTGTGCAATAACGAGGTTGAGGAAGCCCTTTACAACGTTGAAGTCGGCTACAGCCTTACAGTTCTTCTTTAGGTATTCACCTAAATCCTGTGCCGTATCTTCAGGCTTCTTGTGTGAAGTCTTCAGCAATGGGAAGGTGACGAGTGTGAGGTTACCCTCAAAGTCGCTGCGTGTCTTCTGCAGCTGAATCATCTTTTCAGGAACTTCTGTTCCATACAATTCCTTTACAGCTGCAAGTGCAGCAACGGTAATTTGCTCTTCTATCTTCATCTTTTGTTTCTTTTTATCTGTCTGCAAAGTTACGGAAAATCAGCCAAATAACGGCAGGAGGAGGGTGGTTAATTCATAATTCATAATTCATAATTCATAATTATGATTAGTTTTGATTCAAAACTTATATCTCATACTTTATAATTTTATTGTTTGTCAATTGTACTTGTGTTTGCCCTTTTATGCAGTCTAATAAATAACTCGTGTATGCTTGTTAGTAGTGTTTTGTGGTGGTGTTGATGCTCAGCACGAGTGGTGTTGTTGGTAAGCACCAATGGTGTTGAGCGCTAATCGCCATGCAATATATGATGGGGGAGATATCAACTTGTTGTTAAAAAAGAGTCATACTGTTAAAAAGTAATTAATGGTTATTCGATGTAGGCGCTTACTTTTTTAAGTTTAAAACGATGATAATAGAGGATATATGATTTAAGTTTTATCGGCTATAATGCTCACTTTTAGTTGTAAAGTTTTGTATTTATGTATGTTGAGTTCTGTTGAAAAGTAGTTTTATTTCTTGTTTATTTGCAATGTTTACGCTATCTTTGCGATTAGATTAACTATAAAAAATAGATCATATGCGTAAAAGTATTCAGAAGTGGACTTATGCCCTTGTAGCCAGTGTTTTTGCATTGGTAATGTGTTTTAGCCTTAGTGCTTGCGGTAGTGATGATGACAATGATGTAAACAATGGGATAAGTCCTGTTCTTTACAGTGATTTTGGAGGTGAAATCGGTGTCAACTATCCATTGGGTATCTCAGGTAAATTTGTTGGTTTCTCTATTCCTAAGAGCCAGGCAGGAAAGATTGTTGACTTAACAAAGGGCGGCGATTGGGTAGCTGGTGGTTCTGTCGTTGGTGGTTTGTATAGGTATGATGACCATTTCTTCCAGAAGGGAAGTTATGTTTATCTTCTCAGGACGGGTGCAAATGAGATAGAACTCCGTTATAAATATATTTGGAAAGAAGGTACAGCAACTCGTACAATAGAGGGAAACTATAAGAACGTAAAGATGACAACGCATCAAGATGCGATTGATTGGGCACATAGGCAGGGCTTGTATTAAAGTCTAATTAGCTTTTTCAGAAGAAATCATAAAAGGAGATTGTACCAGAGTATCATGTTCTACCATTGATATTTCTGGCATAATCTCCTTTTATTTTTTGCTTTCTCTTACTGCGCATTAAGGAGGTGATAAGGGAGAAAAGATGAAAACGTGTGTCTTGTTTGTAAATCCCCTCTTGTTCAGACTATGCCTTTTCTGCATAATATCCACCCTTTTCTTTGATATAATCAATGAGTTCTGCAAAGATTTGGTTTTGTCTTAATGTCGGCTCATTACCTGTAAGAATCAGCTGTTTGCGGGCTCTTGTGATGGCAACATTCAGTTTACGGTCGATGGGTTGACCATCTTCGTAGAATGTGTTGGCGGTGAGGAAGTCGAGTTGATAGCGGCTTTGAATGGTGAAAGAATAAAGAATGATGTCACGTTGGCTACCTTGATAGCGTTCCACAGTATCAATACTGATTTCTTCCAATTCGGGAATACCGAGCTTCTCTATCTCCTTTCTGATCATTGCAATCTGATTGCGGTAAGGTACGATGACACCAACAGACTTCTGTGGGTCGAAGTTATTGCCGAGTTGTCGGTATAAACGTCTAAGTAGGTCGGTAATGATACGTGCCTCCTCCGTGTTTACTTTCTCTGAAATATTCAGTTGTCGACATGGCTTTGAAGGGATGAAAATCATACGATGCGCCTTCAAAACATCATCCGTCTCGTCCTCACTGGCTTCGTTATAATTCAATGTCTGCTCCAACTGATGCGCTAATGGCACACACTCGAGTTGTTCGCGTGCGTAAAACTTACGATTAGCAAAGTCAGCAATGTCTGGATGCATTCGCCCTTGTTTATGCAATGTGCCAATGAAATCAGTTCTCCCTGCTGCTCGCTCTGTAAGAATAAGGCGTTCGAAGAGAGAGTTAGCGCAAGAGAATAAATTGATGCGAAGAAGCTCCCCGTCGTCGATTTCTGTTTCAGCATCACTTTGTTGCACCACAGCTGGCAATTGTTTATGGTCGCCTATTAATATAAACCGGTCTATCGCACGCCTTTCTGCATGTCGGACCGTAAGTAAACCAATAATATTTGGCTCTAATATTTGACTTGCTTCATCAATGATGGCGAGGTCGAAATGCTTGATATTAAAGAGTGCTGCATTGCTGTTCATTGTTGAGGTGGTGGCTACAACGATGCGTGCATCTGCTAAGGTAGACTTTATGCTGTTGAGGGTTGCGTTGTCATCTAACACTTCCTTCAACAGATGGTCACTATATTTCGGATCGCAACTGAACTCATTACCAATGCGGATATAGTCAAGTTCGTTCTCTGTCAGCATATTACAAATCTCGTCTACAGCACGATTTGTATAGGCAAGGAGGAGGATTGAACTTTGAACTTTGAACTTTGAACTTTGAACTTTAGGCTTTTCTGCCAACTGCTCACGTACAAGGAATTGCAGAGCCTGCGAGGTTTTGCCAGTGCCGGGAGGACCGATAAGAAGGAAATAATCCTGTGCCTGCTTTGCTTTCAAGATGATTTCGTCATAATCGGGATGGTAGCTGCGAGATAAGGTCAGCGACTTATCGACGCATGGCACACGCTGTCCCAAAAGTAGCTGACGGCGTTCTTCGTTTGAAGTGATGAAAGTGTAAAGACTTCTGATAGCCGATGTGCCACCAATGTCACTACCAGCATGCTCAATAGCGAAGTAATCTCCGCTGATAAGGTCAGGGTTTTGCTGTCCGTCATTGAGGTGTACAACAAGTCTGTCACCATGTATCTCCTGTAGTGAACCTTTGAAAAGAATACTCATTCTCACGTCAGGAGCCTCGTTCTTCTTGTACGCATAGAGGTAAATCATATCTCCTCTGCGAAAGTTAGGGAGGAAATCTTCGCCCTGTTGGGGTACAGCGAGTGTAATCGTATCATAGCCGTTGAACGAGCTGCTACGCTCTTTCTCTGTGATAGTCAGTCCTGTATAGATGTTTCCTGTCTCTTTCTTCTCTGCAAGAGGCATATTCCAAAGGTCGGCATTACTATTTCCTACACCTTCCTGTACACCTACCTTCGACACTAATTGTTCTTTGATAACAAAGGTCATCATACGTGTGAAATAAGCACGTTCGAGGTCGTTGAGCTGGTGAAGTGGTGCCAGTGTCTCGGTGAGTTGTGGCAAGAGGTATCTGTTGTAGAAGTTATCGTTTTGCTTCTCAAGGTTTAATGTCTGCGGTGTGAGCAATGGCAACATCCTATCAAAGCCATTATCAGCCATCCAGAACTCCGTTGCTACGGCTTGATTACGGAAGCGGATAGCTTCACGGATCAGCTTTTGCAGTGGCTCCACTTCGAGGAGTCCGTCGGGTAGGGGATATTTTGAATACAAGAGTTGGATGTGTGCATTCTTCGGGCTGAGTTGGAAATTATATTGCAAGATACCATAGTAGAGCAACACCTGCACGTAGTGTTTCTCAACATGGAGTGAGCCATGCGGATTTTTGTATTTGCGTTCAATAAAAGTATTCTTGCCCGACTTCTGCTCAACAAGTAGTTTTAAGTCGGTTGTCATCAAGTCAACACGACCCTGTATGCCCAATCGTTCGCATACAAAGGAAGGTTCAAGAATGGCTTTCTCACGGTCGAAAGTTTGGAAGATTTCGTCAACAATTCCCTTGATGTTCTCCACCTGTCGTTCTGCATCTTGTTTGAAAGATGCTGCATCAAAGTCGGGACAGGTCGCATAGTCCAAAGCCTTCTCTTTGAAGTTAGAACGGAAGGTTTCTTTAATGTCGTATCCTGCAGGATGATTGATGATATCATCGAGTGCAGAACCAGCGAAGTTACCTAATACAATGTGTTTATTGCTGAGGCGGGGAGTAAGTCTGTTGACAGTGAAAAGCAACGGATGGTGTCCGTATGTTTCAAAACAATTTGCTATGGTAGAGATATCTATCAGATAGTCTGGCTCAACGACGATAAGGCGTGGTACGACCTTTTTTCGTGTAACAGTACAGTCAAGAAGATTCAGCTGCATTCCTTCGCGTAGCATCGGGCGTAAGTAGCTGAAATCAATGTAGTCTGGTGTGTTCATATAGTCCACTAACAAGAGTTCTTCGCTACTGTCTTGATTGGTCACAGCTACCTGAATAGTACTGTCGTCCCACTCTCTTACGATACAACGAATGTAACGATAATTCGTAATCTGTATATTCTCCGTTGTGCGTCCACGTGCAGGAATTTTCCCAACAAGGAACGAAGGGATAGCCTCCTGCACAACAGCAGAAACGAAAATAGCTAAGGCACGACAGTCGTAAGCCACGTCTTCAGGGAGAATCGGGGCATTAGAGTTACTATGTCGGCGCATTTTCTGGATTGCCACAATATCCTGTGGGGCGATGTTATGCTGCCTGCAGAGCGACTCTACCTGTGAAGAAAGGTTGCCGAAACCATGTCGGGTATTCTTTAATCCTTCATGACAAGCAATGACGAGCGTCTCGTGCATGATGAGTGCCTGTGCTTCAGATGGTGCCGAAAGGATGTCAGCGATACGTGAGAATAGTTCGTGTGCCATAGGATAAAGTCTCCTCAGTCCTCTTGGTAAAGAGGTATTACATTTTTACAATGTGCGAGGGCTAATTCGTTGGGTTATGTTTTGAGTGCGTGTTATTGCTTTGTTATCAGTTGGTTGTGAGCGTTCTTTATTGTAGAAAGCCTGTTGTTGTGAATTATTTTCATGAAGAGAAGAATTTATTTACATGAAAAAAAATATTTCTTTTCATGAAGAAAAATATTTCTTTTCATGAAAATAATTCATCGAAGCGAGCCTTTTCGCCTGCTTACTGTCCTCCCAAGCGTTCAAAGAAAGTGATAATTTCCTCCCAAGTCTTGAACTCTTCGCTACCGAAAAGTAGGCTTGTGCCGAGGAAATCGTCATGTTCAGTACTACTGATGAAGTAGTCGCCATAGAGAAGTTGAGGCTGGTTGGTGAAGATAGTATGGTTCCATGCTGGTGCGCTGAAGGCATCTTCAATCCATGCCTGATGTTCAGTGATGGCTGATGGATTGTTGGTTGGCGCAGGACACACGAAGAATACGTTGTAGTTATCAAGTAAGAACTCGTAAGTTTTGTTTAAACTTGATTTCGGTTTGCCGTATCCATCAGCGAGGGTGTTCTGGTCAATGAGTACCGTACGACGCTCGCGCTCTTCCTGTCGGTCGTCGATCCATCGGATAACAGGCATGAGGTAATGGAAAACAGCTTTCTCGATGAGTCTATGTTCACCATGAAAACGAATCGCCTGAGGGTAATGTTCGTTGAAAAGGTCGAAGGTGTGGACAACAGGGTCTGCATCACCAAAGAGTCCGAAGACGCGTTGCTGCTCTTCCTCTGTCACTTGTGAGAAACACTTTTCAGTTATTTCTTTGTATTCCTTCACCAATGCTTTGGTTACGATAACCTCTTGTACGCCATCTTGTCGTGGATTTTGGAACACCTGTTTACCCATCATATTCGTCTCGCTGATGGTTGTTCCCATTTGAAAAGCGGGATTCACGCAGATACGGTCGACACCATAAAGCATCTCGGTGTACATACCTCCCATTGAAGTACCAATGATAAGGTCGGGCTTTTCGGTGTCAACAAGGTTGCGCAATAGTTCCATCGCCTCCTCAGGATGTATGGGGAGGTCGGGCGCAATGACTGTTGCTTCGGGCATATAGTCCCTCAGTATCTGTACCGTATGACTTGAACCGGCTGACATAAAGCCGTGAACGTAGATAATCTTCTTTCCTACCATGAGGTCGGGAAAGGTTTTTTTATATTGATTTTCCATTGTTGCTATTTAGGAGTTAAAGGAGTTAAAGGAGTTAAATGGAGTTAAGACAAATGTGTTGTGGGTGTCTTTATATTGATTTTCCATATTAAAAACAACTCCAAGTCTTCCCATGTGGCATTCAACTATACCCCCCTCTTTTTCCCTCTTTGCCTCCCCTCCCTTCGGAGGGGTCGGGGGAGGCTTCCTATATCAGTGGCAAACTGATACCATTTATCTTCTGATAGATATCGAGTGCATAGATATCTGTCATTCCACTGATGAAGTCGAGGACTGCCATGATACGTGTTTCAAGACAAGGACTTTGGATGTCATACTGGCTTGAGAAGCTTCGAATAAGCTGCTGACTGTGGAAGTGTTCAGGCTCAACGGCAGCACCAATGAGAGCTTTCATCAGTGTTTCCATAATCTTATAGCCTGATAACTCAACGTCGAGGACTGCTTTACTGCGGTAAATCCTATCCACTGAGACTTCTGTGCAGTGTTTGTAAGCCTGTCGGGGAAGCTCGGAAATATGTTTGATGAGCGACCCTTCGAAGGTTCCATTGAGTATCTCTTCTTCGTGTTCTACAAAGACATTGACACATTCTGCCTCCAATAATCCTACGGCACAGGCACGGAAGTAAACGACTTGTTCGTTTTGGTCGGTCACACCCTCTTCTTCTATGCGCTTTCTAATGCTCTTTCTGGTTTCTTCATCGAAGAAGCCAAGGAGCAAATCGGCAGTCTCCTCAAACGAAAGAAGTTTGAGTTTGTGGGAGTCTTCGATATCCATAATCTCGTAACAGATATCGTCTGCTGCCTCCATAAGGTAGGTTAGCGGATGACGAACATAACAGATACCATCCTCAGAGCTATCCTTTTGAATGATACCTAATTCATCAGCAATCTTCTTATAGGTTTCTTCTTCCGTCGCAAAGAAACCGAACTTGCCGTGTTTGCTGGCATAAGTGGAACTGAAAGGATACTTTACGATACTCGCTAAAGTGCTATAAGTCATTACAAAACCACCTTCTCTTCGGCCTAAGAAACGATGGGTCAGCAAGCGGAAGGCATTGGCATTGCCCTCAAAATGAGTAATATCTTCCCAGAAGTGTGGGCTAACTTTGTCCTTCAAACTAATCCCTGGACCCTCTGTGAAGAATGCCTGCATAGCCTTTTCGCCACTATGCCCGAAGGGAGGATTACCCATGTCGTGTGCATAACAAGCTGTCTGTACGATGGTTCCAATCTCTTCAAAGAGCGTACCACGCAACTCTGGGTGTATTTCGATGAGTCTTCTTGCAACGTCATCACCTAAAGATTTACCCAAGGAAGCCACTTCTAAAGAATGAGTTAGGCGGTTGTGCACAAAGACACTACCCGGAAGAGGGAAGACTTGAGTCTTGTTCTGCAGTCGTCGGAACGGTGCAGAGTAAATCAATCGGTCGCTGTCACGCTTAAATTCAGAGCGATCATCGTGTCGAAGGGCGTGACGCTCTTCCTGTCCGAGACGCTTGTTGGATATGAGTTGTTGCCAGTTCATTGCGGGAGTTGTTGGGTGATGGGTGTTGAATATTTGGTGTTGATGATTTCTGTTTATTACTTGCTGGGTGCTGAATATTGGGTGTTGGGTGTTGAATATTGGGTGTTGATGATTTCTGTTTATGATTTATTGGGGGCTTGAAAGCTACACACAAAAGTAATTAAAATTGGCTAAAAACAAGTTTTTTACTTCATAAAATGTATGAATGTGGCTTTAAATGCTTAATTTTGTACCTTATTATATGGCAATGATACAGATAAAAGTAATTAATAAAGGGCATCAGCAGCTTCCTGCTTATGCTACTTCACAGAGTGCGGGGATGGACCTCCGCGCTAATATCGATGCACCTATCGTACTGCAACCCATGGAGAGAAGACTTATTCCAACTGGTCTTCATATTGCACTTCCTGTAGGTTTTGAAGCACAGGTGCGCCCTCGTAGCGGTCTTGCTTTGAAGCATGGACTGACTGTTCTCAACTCTCCTGGTACGATTGATGCCGACTATCGTGGTGAAATCATGGTACTACTCATTAACTTCTCAGATGAACCTTTTACCATCAATGATGGTGAACGCATTGCGCAGATGGTCATTGCACGTCATGAACAAGCAGAGTTTGTTGAGGTAGAAGAACTCGATGAGACCGAACGTGGTGAAGGCGGATATGGCCATACGGGCGTGAAGTAAAGACAAAGAAAGAAACGATAAATGTTCAATAACGTTATATTGAAAGTAACAAAGATGCGCCGTACCCTCCTTGCTCTTGCTTTGTTGGGCGGCTCTTTGGCGATGCATGCTGATCGAGAGGATAGCCTTCAAAGTTATAACTACTTCTTCCTTGAGGCGATACGGCAGCAAGAAATGGGCAACCTTACGGCTGCTTTCGACCTTCTGTGCCATGCACGCGACCTCAATCCACAAGCTCCAGAGGTTTATTATCAGTTAGCTGCTTTTTATGTGGATATGAAGAAGGATGCGGTGGCACGTGAATACTTCGAGAAGGCTGCAAGTCTTGACCCCGAAAACTCAGCTTATCAAGAGAAATTAGGAAAGCTTTATGTGTCACAGAAAGACTATCCTAATGCGATAAAAGCCTTCGAACGCCTTTATGAATCCAATAAAACGCGTTCTGACGTACTGCAAATTCTCTATCAACTCTATGGTTCCCAGAATGATTACAAGATGATGATTAAATGCTTGGAACGTCTGGAAACACTGGAAGGAACCAATGAGCAGATTTCACTTAGTAAGATGCAACTCTACGAACAGATGGGGGAAAAGCGCAAAGAGTACGACGAGTTGAAGGCACTCGTTGACAGTCATCCGCTCGACCTCAACTATCGTGTGATGTTCGGAAACTGGCTTTTGCAGAATGGGAAGAAGAAGGAAGCCCTTCAAAAGTACCGTGATGTACTGAAAGAAGACCCTGATAACTCGCTTGCCAAGCTTTCCATGATGGATTATTATAATAATATTGGAGACAAGGCTACTGTAAAAACAATTCTACAGGAACTCTTGCAATCGCCAAAAACAGAAAAGGAAGCGAAGTTAGAGTTACTCCGTCAGGTCATTACAAGCAGTCAGAAAGATAATACTCCAGATAGTACTGAGGTGATGAGGCTCTTCTCTGTAGCCTTAGCTGTTCCTCAAGAAGATGCTGATATCTATATGCTTAAAGCCGCATATATGACACTTCGCAAGCAACCAAAGGCTGCAATCAATCGCGTTTATGAGCAAGCTCTTGAGGTAGAACCCGATAATTCGCGTGCAAGAATAGCATTGATACAGAATATTTGGGACACACAAGACTACGATAAGGTTATCGCTATCTGCCGCCCAGCCATAGAATACAATCCAGATGAGATGGCTTTCTATTACTTCCAAGGTATGGCACAGTTCCACAAGCACGACAGTGACGCAGCACTGGAGACCTTCCGAAAGGGAGTTGGGCAGATAAAGCAAGACAGTGACCCAGCTATTGTGTCAGACTTTTACGGTATCATGGGTGATATTCTGCATGAGAAAGGACTCAATAAAGAAGCTTTTCAAGCCTATGACAGCTGTTTGCAGTGGAAAGCAGACAATGTGGCTGCATTGAATAACTATGCCTATTACCTCAGTGAGGCGAATGAAAACCTCACAAAGGCAGAGCAGATGAGCTATAAGACTATTAAGGCTGAGCCAAATAATAGTACTTATCTTGACACCTACGCATGGATTCTTTTCCAACAAAAGCGCTACGAAGAGGCAAAGATATATATCGAACAAGCGATTCGTAATGACTCTACACTGAGCAACGTAGTCAAGGAACACGCTGGTGATATCTATGCACAGACAGGCGATATAGAGAAAGCTCTTGAGTTCTGGAGGAAGGCTCTCGAAGGAAATAAGGAGAATGCGACATTGAGAAAGAAGATAGAACTAAAGAAATACATAGCAGAATGAAAAAAACTAAGATATTACTTGTAAGCATGACTGCCCTGCTGTTGGCATCATGTGGTACAAAGAAAGCTGTGATTCAACAGAAACCTGTGCAGGATAACAAGGTTGCACAGCAGACAGCACCTGCTACAAAGGATAGCAAGATGCAGAGTGTTGTTGTCATGCAGCGTGTTGCAGACAATGCACTTTACCAAAAGAACCTTGTTTCAAATCTTACTTTTACGCTCAACGATGGGCATAAAGATATTACCGTACCAGGTATTCTGCGTATGCGTAAAGATGAGGTTATCCGTCTACAGTTGCTGATTCCAATTCTTCGTAGTGAGGTGGGACGTATCGAGTTTGCAAAGGATTATGTCCTCTTCATCGATCGCATCCATAAGCAGTATGTAAAAGCAAGCTACGATGAGGTAGGATTCTTGCGTGATAATGGAATCAACTTCTATTCACTCCAGTCGCTTTTCTGGAATCAAGTATTTATCCCTCGTCAACAAAAGGTGAGCGAAGCAGACCTCTCACAGTTTGCTGTTGATGAGAGTAAAGCACAGACAGAGGGTTCTACTCTGATAAGTCTTAAAGACGGAAAGATGGATTATAAGTGGTCAGTTAATCCTAAGAGCAATCAGATTGTCCTAACAACTGTTACTTATAATAGCAATACGCATGGTGCTTCTAAGCTCTCATGGAGTTATGATGACTTTAAAGCGTTTGGCTCAAAGCTCTTCCCTGCAAGTCAGATGTTGACAATCAATACACCAAAGTTCGGACAGAAGCCTGCAAAGACACTTAAGGCAAGCTTCGATCTTGAGAGCTTCAGCGATATCAGCGATTGGGAAGTTTTTACCACACCATCTGATAAGTATACAAAAGTAAGCGTAGAGGATATCCTCGGCAAACTAATGAACTTTTAAATGAAACGTCTTTCTTTATTATTCATATTGTCAATCATGTGTATGCTGAGTGTTTCTGCACAGCATTCACGTAAGCATAGGAAACAGCAAAAAACAGCTGTGGCTCAATCCGTAGAACCCCAAACTACCGTAAAAGGTAAGGGTAAGAAAGCTGTAAATGCGATTAATAACAACCACGCTGTAGCACCTGCTACTCCTGTAAAAGGTCAGAAGCCAATAGTTGAGAAACTGCAAACGCAACCTCAACCGAAGGGCAAACAGCAGCAGGATAAGTTGCAACACCAGCAACAACTCAAAGGACAGCAACCTCAAGTGAAGGGTCAGCAAGTTGTCCGTGGTAAGGGTGCTGTACGCAACGCTCATGTTGGTAAGAAGGGTGCAAAGGGTCCTGCATACGTGACGACAGAGGAAATCAAAGGTTTACAACAGCAAAACTTGAAGTTGCAAAAAGAGATTTCAGAGCACGAAGAGGAAATGAAAGTAAAGCAGAAGGACGTTGACGACCGTCTGCAAAAGATTGTACGCCTTGATACTGAAATCGGTCAGCACCAAAGAACGATTGATACAATCGCCACAGATATCAAAGGATTGGATTCGAATATCGGTATTCTGAAAGGTCAGTTAGCTTCTCTTGAGTCACAGTTGGGTGAACGTCGTGCTCGTTTCATCCGTTCTATGCGTTACATGGCACGTCATCGTAGTATTCAAGACAAGTTGATGTTCGTCTTCTCGGCAAAGAACTTGACCCAGATGTATCGTCGTCTTCGTTTCGTACGTGAGTATGCTGCCTATCAGCGTGCGCAGGGTGAACAGCTTAAGGCAAAGCAGATGCAGGTAGATGAGAAGCATACACAGCTGAAACAGGTACGTGTCAATAAGAGTAATCTTCTCTATAAAGACCGTCAGGTACATGCTCAGATGGAGCGTAAGCGTGTTGAACAGCAGACGGTTGTAAGTTCTTTGCAAAACGATCAAAAGGTGTTGCAGGGTGTTATTGCACAGCGTCGTCAACAGCAGCAGGCTCTGAATGCACAGATTGACCGACTTATTCAGATTGAAATACAGAAGGCGCGCGAACGTGCTATTGCAGAAGCAAAGGCGCAGGCTGCCGCTCGTGCTGCTGCCGCTAAGAAGCGTGCAGAAGAATTGGCACGTAAGAAAGCCGCTGCAGAGGCTGCCGCTCGAGAGAATGCGCGCCGTATTGCAGAGGCGAAAGAGCGTGAAGCAAAGGCAAAGGCTGCCGCTCGTGCTGCTGCTGAGGCTGCCGAGAAGGCTCGTCAGGAAGCCGCTGCTCGTGCTGCTGCAGCCAGAGCTGCTGCAGAAAAGGCACGTCAAGAGGCTTTGCAGAAGGAGCGTGCTGCTGCTCGTGAGCGTGCTATTCGTAAGGTAGAAGAGCAGGAAGCTGCTGCTAAGGCTGCACAAGAAAAGGCTGAGGCTCGTGCTGCTGCTGAGAAGGCTCGTGCCGACCAGATGGCGCGTGAGGCTGAAGCAAATCGTGTGGCTGCCGAACGCAAGGCTGATGCCGACCGTGAGCGTGCTGCTCGCGAGGCTGAAGCTGCAAGAGCTTCTGCTGCTGAAAACAATGATATGCTCAGTTCTGCCGATCGTGCGATAACAGGTAACTTTGCCAATAACCGTGGTAGATTGCCAATGCCATTGTCGGGTCAGATAGTTAGCCACTTTGGTCAGTACAATGTGGCTGGTATGTCAAATATTCGCTTGAACAATGATGGTATCAATATCAAGGGTGCTCCTGGCAGTGCTGTTCGCAGTGTCTTTATGGGCGAGGTGAGCGGTGTCTTCATGGCAGGCGGTATGAGTGTCGTGATGATTCGTCATGGTATTTATATCTCTGTTTATGCTAATTTGGGTTCTGTCGGTGTCAGCAAGGGACAGAAGGTTGGTACGGGACAGACCATCGGAACCGTTGGTAAGACGGGTATTCTTCAGTTCCAGTTGCGTAAGGAGACAGCTAAGTTGAATCCAGAGCAGTGGTTGCGTTAATAAGCATCCTATCTTATATATTAATAATGTGGGCTTATTGAGTTGAAAGTGACGATAATTCGCTTCGAGTTTTAGCGTCTTTCCAAGTTTAATAAGTACGTTATAACTAAATTATCTTCATGAGAAGGAATATTTCTTTTCATGAAGATAATTCTTTTTTATCATGAAGAAGATTGTTTTTTATCATGAAGAAAAACCTTCTTCGGCAGCTGTCAGGTAAATCTTTTCCTCCTAATGGTTAGCTTTCAATATCTTACAGTCTTCTTTGTTATATCCACAATGCCCCTTTCTTCTCATCTTTAGCTGATGTGTTGATGCTTCGCACATGTCGTGCTAAGGCTTCGCACATATCGTGCGGATGGTAAGCACCAATGGTGCTAAGCGCTAAACACATTGAAATATGTTATGTAAATGGACTCAACTAATTGATGAAAATTGCATAGAAGATATTATTGTGGATTCTTATCGTAGACTTTTAGCTTTCTAATAGGTACTCATGTGGAATTCGTTTTGTTCTATAAAAGAAAATAATTGTCCTGTTCTTCTCTGTTTGGTAGAGGAAAAGCAAAAGGGTAAAATTGCAATTTAATATCTAATTTATTTTTTGCTTTGCGGATAAATGTTTATATTTGCAGAAAATAAAGTACGATCAGCTATTTGAATAAAAGACTTTCAGGCTTTTTTTATATGTGCTGATTGGTCGAAGATAAATTAGGAAACAATGCAGACAATCGGACATCTCTCTGTTCTTATTCACGAACAAGCAAAAAAATACGGAGCAAAACCAGCAATCACTTTCCGTAACTTTGGCAGTCTGGACTGGAAGACAGTGTCATGGAACCAGTTCTCAATGCGTGTAAAGGAAGTGTCAAATGCGCTCTTGAACCTCGGAATGAAGCCACAAGAGACTATTGCTGTGTTTTCACAAAACTGTATTCATCATCTGTATACAGATTATGGTGCATACGGAGTACGCGTGATTAGCATTCCGTTCTATGCAACAAGTTCTGAACAACAGATACAGTATATGATTCAAGATGCCAATGTAAAGTTTCTTTTCGTTGGCGAACAGGAGCAATATGACAAGGCGCGTCGTATTCAATCCCTTTGTCCTACATTGGAACGTATAATTGTCTTCGACTCAAGTGTACGCCTTAGTCAGCATGATCCAAACTCTATTTATTTCGCAGACTTCTTAAAGTTAGGTGAAGGCTTTCCACGTGAAGCAGAGGTAGAAGAACTTTTGGCGCAGGCGAATTATGATGATATTTGTAATATTCTTTACACAAGTGGTACTACAGGTGAGAGCAAGGGAGTTATCTTGACTTATAAGATGTATCAGGCTGCTATGGATGCCAATAGAAAGAGTGTGCCTGTAAATGAAAAAGACCGTGTTATCAACTTCCTGCCGTTCAGTCATGTCTTCGAGCGTGGTTGGGCTTGTTTGTCTCTCGCTGCGGGTGCTGAATTGATTGTTAATACTTATCCAAAGGAGATTCAGCAGAGTATGCGTGAGACGCATCCAACAAGTATGGCTTCCGTACCTCGTTTCTGGGAGAAGGTTTATGTGGCTGTAAAGGAACGCATGGATAAGTCAAGCATCGTTCAGCGTAAGCTTTTCTATCATGCTTTGAATGTTGGAAGAAAGCGCAATATACAGTATCTTGCACGAGGAAAGCGTGTTCCTTTGACGTTGGAGATGGAGTATAAGTTTGTTAATAAGACGGTTTTGAGTCTTGTTCGCAAACAGTTAGGCTTGGAAAATCCACATCTCTTCCCGACAGCTGGAGCCTATGTATCTCCAGAGGTAGAGGAGTTTGTACATAGCATCGGTATTACCATGATTGTTGGTTATGGCTTGACTGAGAGTTTGGCAACCGTTACCTGCGACCATGTAGGACAGCCTTATACCGTTGGTTCTGTGGGTAGACCGCTTGAAGGTATTGATATAAAGATTAGCGATGAGGGTGAAGTAATGCTGAAAGGTCCAACGATTATGCCAGGTTACTTCCGTCGTGATACTGCTAATGCAGAGGTATTTGATAAGGATGGTTACTTCCATACTGGTGATGCCGGTTATATGAAGGATGGTGAGTTATTCTTAAAAGAGCGTATCAAGGACCTCTTCAAGACTTCTAATGGTAAGTATATTGCACCACAGATGGTGGAGGCGATGCTGTTAGTAGATAAGTTTATCGAACAGGTTTCAGTGATTGCTGACCAGCGTAAGTTTGTTTCTGCGCTGATTGTTCCAGAGTATTCTGTATTGGAAGAGTGGGCAAGAGAGAATCACATAGAGTTCAAAGATCGTGAGGAGTTATGCCAAGATAAGCGTGTAAACGAAATGATGCGTGAGCGTATCGAAACCTTACAGCAGCGTTTGGCATCATACGAGAAGATTAAACGTTTCACCCTTCTCGCTCACCATTTCTCAATGGAAAACGGAGAGCTAACGAATACGTTGAAGCTAAAGCGTTCGGTTGTAAACCGCCGCTATCATGATGTGATAGAAAAGATGTACGAGGAGTAGGGAAGTAAATGAGTTGATGGGTAGACGAGTAGACGAGTTGACAGGTTAGTTGTTAAGATGAATTAGGCTGTGTTTTATCAGCTTTAATAGTTTCACTCGGCTTGCTATTTTTGATAGTCTTACTCGTTCTACCAGTTCTCCTAACCCCATTCCAACGATAAAAGAATAAAGATGATAACAGCAGATCAGCTAAAAGATATCCAAGAACGCACTGAAGCGTTGCACCGTTATCTTGATATTGACAAGAAACGAATAGAGTTTGAGGAGGAACAACTCCGTACACAAGCCCCAGATTTTTGGGATGACCCAGCTCGTGCACAGGAGCAGATGAAGAAAGTTAAGGATATCGAGAAATGGGTTAAAGACTATGATAAGGCACGTGCGTTGGCTGATGAAGTACAGTTGGCGTTCGATTTCTATAAAGATGAACTTGTCACTGAGGAGGAAGTTGATACCGCATACGCTAAGGTTCTTAAGGTAATCGAAGGATTAGAGCTTAAGAATATGCTACGTCAGGAGGAGGATCCGATGGAGTGTGTGATGAAGATTAACTCTGGAGCGGGCGGTACGGAGAGTCAAGACTGGGCTTCTATGCTGATGCGTATGTATATGCGTTGGGGTGAAGCACAGGGATATAGAGTTACCATCTCTGATATACAGGAAGGCGATGAGGCTGGTATTAAGAGTGTAACAATGAAGTTTGAGGGTGGAGAATATGCTTATGGCTACTTGAAGAGTGAGAATGGTGTGCACCGTTTGGTACGTGTTAGTCCGTTCAATGCCCAAGGTAAGCGTATGACAAGCTTTGCCAGCGTCTTCGTTACGCCATTGGTTGATGATACGATAGAGGTATATGTTGACCCTGCTCGTGTCAGTTGGGACACCTTCCGTTCGAGTGGTGCGGGTGGACAGAACGTCAACAAGGTGGAGTCAGGTGTACGTTTGCGCTATCAATATGAAGATCCTGACACTGGAGAACAGGAGGAAATCCTCATTGAAAATACGGAAACTCGCGACCAACCAAAGAACCGTGCTAAGGCTATGCAGCTCTTGAAGTCGCAGTTGTATGACCGTGCAATGAAGAAACGCATGGAAGAACAAGCTAAGATTGAGGCTGGTAAGAAGAAGATTGAGTGGGGAAGTCAGATTCGAAGTTACGTCTTTGATGACCGTCGTGTGAAGGATCACCGCACTAATTATCAGACTTCTGATGTGGATGGTGTGATGGATGGTAAGATTGATGACTTCATCAAAGCTTATCTGATGGAGTTTCCAACGGAGGAATAGAAAGCTTCTTCTGTCTTCTCTGAAGGGAGGAAAGCGCCTAAGGAAAAGTGGATTGGGTAAAGATTATCGAAAGAAAAACCTGCGATTATCCCACTGTAATCCAATATTTCTCCTCCTTTTGCGGAACTTAGGGAGGTTTCTTCCCTTATTAATAATGATATACAACCTTTTAAAATAATATAACTATGAGTGAAAGAAGTAAAGTAAATCGTAAGGAAAGAGAACTTAAACAAGAAAAGCAGGCTAATCGTGTCGTTGCTTGGTTGGCTGTGATTTTAGTCGCTTTGGGCGTTCTTACAATCATTATAGCATCAAATAGCTAATAGTAAACAGGACATAAATGATACGCGACTGTTATCTCTTAGATCGTGACAGTCGCTTATTATATTAACAATAGGGCTCTCATGAGTGGATTAGAGATTGAAAGAAAGTTCTTAGTTCATAAGAATATGGACTGGAAAAAGCATGCAAGTAGTTGTAGTCACATACAACAAGGATATTTTGCAGCTGTTAATACCGTTCGTGTTCGTGTCAGGGACGATAAAGGATATCTGACAATCAAAGGTCCATCACGTACAGGTGGGCTATCACGTTATGAGTTTGAAAAAGAGATTACACTTGAGGAAGCACAGCAATTAATGCTTTTATGCGAGCCAGGTGTGATTGATAAGCATCGCTATCTTGTACCTTTTGAAGGTCATACCTTTGAGATAGATGAGTTTCATGGTGATAATGATGGACTCGTCTTGGCTGAAGTGGAGTTAGGAAGTGAGGATGAATCGTTTGATAAGCCAGACTTTATTGGCTTAGAAGTTACGGGTAATCGCCACTTCTATAATTCCCAGATGCGTCGCAATCCTTTTAAGCTTTGGCGCGATATCGTACCAGAAGAATACCGATGAGCACGGCTATTGTCGAGCCAATAGCATCTGCGAAGAAGTCGAGCCATTCACCACTTCGATTCCCATTCGTACAGTAGGATTGAAGAACTTCAATGAGTCCTCCCATGATAATAGGCATCAACCAGACCCATACAATGATGAATTTGGGGCTGGGCTGCTTTGTATTGCGTAAGTATTCGAGGCTTATACTTATGCCTAAAACTAAGTAAATAAGACTATGTGTCCACTTATCTATAAACCGGACAGAGCTCAGTGGCGTTTCTGGAATAGTCATAAAACACAATATCCAAGTTCCGATTACAATAATACAACTAAATGGGTATTTAGTTAAGATGTGTTGTGTTATACTCATATTTTACTTCTAATTTGACACAAAAGTAGATATTTTTTTGTAAATTTGCGCATATATTCAAATCAAATTTATATGAGTGAACAAAAAAGAGCGAAGTTTGGAAGCAAGTTAGGTATGATTCTTGCCACTGCAGGCGGTGCTGTTGGTTTGGGTAATGTATGGCGTTTCCCTTATATGGCAGGTCAGAATGGTGGTGCTGCTTTCATTCTTATTTATATTGGTTGTATCTTGTTATTGGGCTTGCCTTGTATGATTAGCGAGTTCATTATCGGTCGTCATGCAGCCTCAAATACGGCACGAGCCTATACAAAGTTATCTAATGGGAGTGCTTGGAAGTGGGTTGGTTACTTAGGAGTGCTCACTGGTTTCCTCATTACGGGCTATTACGCTGTCGTTTCGGGTTGGTGTTTGCAATATGGAGTAGCCTCCGTAATGAATCATCTGCATGGTACACCAGATTATTTCAAGTCTTATTTTGCAGACTTCTCTACCAACCCATGGAAGCCAGTTCTATGGACAGTAATGATTCTACTCTTCACGCATTATGTTATCATTCATGGTGTTAGGAATGGTATTGAGCGTGCGTCAAAGATTTTGATGCCAGCACTTTTCGTGCTTTTAGTAGCTATTGTCGTTGCATCTTGCCTTCTCCCAGGAGCAAGTAAGGGAGTTGAATTCCTACTGAAGCCCGACTTTAGTAAGGTGACAGGTGATGTGTTCCTTGGTGCTTTGGGACAATCATTCTATTCGATGAGTATTGCAATGGGCTGTATTTGTACCTACGCCTCTTATTATAGCCGTCACACAAAGTTGTTGAACTCAGCTGTACAGATTGGTATCATTGATACCTGCGTGGCTATTCTTGCTGGTTTGATGATTTTCCCAGCAGCATTCTCAGTGGGAGTAAGTCCTGATAGCGGACCATCTCTTATCTTTATCACACTTCCAAATGTCTTTGAGCAAGCCTTTGCGAGTATGCCTATAGTTGGCTATATCATTTCAATGGCATTCTATCTGTTGCTTTCAATGGCAGCGTTGACCTCATTAATATCCCTACACGAGGTGAGTACAGCCTTCTTCCAAGAGGAGTTGCACATCAGTCGTCCACGTGCTGCATTAATCGTTACGGCTGGTTGTTCGCTTATCGGTGCTGTCTGTTCGTTGTCGTTGGGCGAATGGAGTTTCCTCAAGGTGGCAGGTGTCGACCTTTTCGACGTCTTCGACTTCGTGACAGGACAAATCTTCCTCCCTATTGGTGGACTTCTTACCTGCCTATTCATTGGCTGGTATGTGCCTAAAAAGCTGGTGAAAGATGAGTTTACTAACTGGGGAACCATACGTGGTATCTTCTTTGGTACTTATTACTTCCTCATCCGCTTTGTATGTCCATTGGCTATTCTGGTCATCTTCCTACATCAGTTGGGAGTATTCTAAGCCATTAGATAAGTAAGTTCTCTCTATCTTCTCTATCCTTAAAAAGTCAGAGAAGAAACTCTATACCAACCCTTCTCCAATAGGAGAGGGGATTGGTAAATATTAAGAGAGGTCTTAATCTCCACTCTTAATCTACTACCTTTCATCACTTATTCATACTTAATAACTACCTGACCATTCTTTACTTCTATAAAAGAATCTCTTTTGAAGAAAAGAATATGACTTAAATTCTACACACTATGAACCTAAAATCAATTTTCTATCTCCATCGTTCCGATCGAAAAGTGCTGTTGCTACTCTTGCTGTTTATCGTTGGTAGTATTGGTTTGATTATCTTTGTTGGCAATCAAACAACGGAAACTTCTGCTGTGAAAAGCGATAGTATAAGTAAGAATAAACCCACTTATTTCTCCCGTAAAGAGCAACTTCCTACAGTTGAAACGGCAGAAGGAAAACACCTATTTCCTTTCGATCCAAATACAGCTACAGCCGAAGAGTTGCAGCAGTTAGGCTTAGCTCCTTTCCAAGTACGTAATATCATCAAGTATCGTTCTAAAGGAGGAGTCTATCATTCACCGATGGACTTTGCCCGCCTCTATGGTCTTACGCGTAAACAGTATCGAGCGTTAGAACCCTATATAACGATTGGAGATGATTACGAACCTGCCTCCACCCTTGCCTCTGTACAAGCTTATATTGCTCAAAAAGAAGCTGATAAGCAGGCTGCTCATGCAGCTTATGAGGCCTATAAGGCGCAAAACACGTATAAACCTAACAGAGGGAATGATCGTGACACCCTTCGCTACCCATTGAAGCTAAAAGTTGGTGAACATATCAATCTCGTTACTGCTGACACAACCCAGCTAAAGAAGATTCCTGGTATTGGCTCTGGGTGGGCACGTGCCATCCTTAACTACGGTAAACGATTAGGCGGATATGTTGCTGTGGGACAACTGCAAGAGATTGAAGGATTCCCAGAAGAAAGCCTACCTTACTTCTCTATTGCTAACCCACAGACGGAGAAGATAAACCTAAATACTGCAACTCTCGCACAACTTCGTAAGCATCCTTATGTGAATTTCTATCAGGCTAAGGCTATTTGCGACTATAGACGGCTGAAAGGAAAACTAACCAGTCTCTCACAACTCCACTTATTAAAAGACTTTACGCCCGAAGCAATCGAACGTCTGCGTCCGTATGTCGCGTTTTAGGTAGTCATGTTTTATATGCGATTGTAAGGTTCTGATAGAAACTCTTTACTATCTTTTTTCGTTGTGTTGATGCTCCGCACCATTGGTGCTCACCATCCGCACCAATGGTGCGGGGCGTTAATTCCCTTGCTATCTATCGTTGTGTGGAATCTAATAGCAATCACTCCAACTGCTTGAAGATGATTTCTGATAATAAAAAAAGACATTCATTGCTTTGCATTGTCTTTCATTTAGCTTACCTTTGCACAAAGAATAAAGTAAACGCAATGGATATACAGGAGATTTACAAGATTTACCAAGCGCACCCTGTTGTGACCACAGACAGCCGTAACTGTCCTGAAGGAAGTATTTTCGTGGCATTGAAGGGAGCATCATTCGATGGTAATAAGTTTGCAGAAGCTGCTTTAGAAAAGGGCTGTAGCTATGCGATCATTGACGAAAAAGAATATGCAAAGGCAGGCGACGAGCGTTATATCCTCGTTGATGACGCCCTTGTAACTTATAAAGAATTGGCACGCGAGCATCGTCGTCAGTTCTCAATCCCTGTGATTGGTATTACAGGAACAAACGGAAAGACGACAAGTAAAGAACTTATCTCTGCCGTATTGGCTGAGAAGTTTAATGTACATCATACGGAGGCGAACTATAACAACGATGTAGGTGTGCCTCGTACGTTGTTAGGTATTCGTCCAGAACATGAGATTGCAGTTATCGAAATGGGTGCTTCTCACCCTGGTGACATTGAGAAATTGGTTACATATGTAGAGCCAACTTGCGGTTTGATTACTAATGTTGGTCGTGCACATCTTCAGGGTTTTGGTAGTTTTGAGGGTGTAAAGAAAACAAAGGGTGAACTTTATGATTTCCTAAAAGCTCATGGTTGTTTACTGTTCCTCAACGAGAGCAATCCCGATTTGACGGAAATGGCAGAGCAGCGAGCGTTTGATCGTATCATAACTTACGGACAAGATGAAACCGCTGATGTGCAAGGTTATGTTGTTAGCTGCTCTCCATGTTTGAAGTTTGAGTGGCAGTCATCAAGCCTTAACACCCATCACCCAGCACCTACTATCTACGAAGTGCAAACCCATCTCATTGGTTCTTACAACTTAGATAATATGTTGGCAGCCATAGCTATAGGTCTTCACTTTGGTGTTACGCCACAGCAAATCAACTATGCTCTGGAGAATTATGTGCCTCATAACAATCGTTCGCAGTTGACTGAGACAGCACATAACAAGCTTATTGTGGATGCTTACAATGCTAATCCATCCAGTATGGCTGCTGCGATAGAGAACTTCCAACTGATGGAGGTTGAGAATAAGATGGCTATCCTCGGTGATATGCGTGAACTTGGAGATGCGTCTGCAGAAGAACATCAGAAGGTTGTGGAATTGCTTAAGGCTACAGACATTCGTAATGTATGGCTTGTTGGAGAGGAGTTTGGAAAGACACAAACCGATTTCCGCAAGTTCCGCGACATTGATGAGGTGAAAAAGGAGATAGCTCTTCATCGTCCAGAGGATCATTATATCTTGATAAAAGGTAGTAATGGCATCAAGCTTTTTGAGCTTCCAGCCTTGCTATAACAAGAAAGAAAAACGGCGAGAAAGTTTGTGTTAGTTCCGAGAAAATAGTTAACTTTGCACTTGCTTTTAAGCTATCGGGATGTAGCGCAGTTGGTAGCGCACTACGTTCGGGACGTAGGGGTCGCCAGTTCGACTCTGGTCATCCCGACAGAAAAAGGGAAGAAGCCGTTTGGTTTCTTCCCTTTTTGGTTTTATTGGGCTAATTAGTCTTATTAGCTTAATTAGGCCTATAAGCCTTATTAATTATCATTCCCTTAGTTTTTCTCTGCAATCTTCAAGGATTGCCATCAACTCATCCATCTTTGTTGTGCGCAACATAGCGATGCGTGTCTTCTTAAAATCGGGGATTCCTTTGAAGATTGGCGATGCAGCTAAGTGTCGGCGGGTATGTAGAATACCACGATGTTCGTCGATACGCTCCACATTAATGCGTAGCATTTCTTCAAGTATATCAATCTTATCATCGATAGTCAACTGCTTCTCACCTTGATTAAAGAGCCACGGACAACCGAAGGTTGCACGGCCAATCATCACCGCATCAACACCATAACGGTCGAACTTCTCGTGCGCTTCTTCAATACTTGTAACATCACCATTGCCAATGATGGGGATATGAATGCGTGGATTGTTCTTCACCTCACCAATCAATGTCCAGTCAGCTTCGCCTGTATACATCTGTGCGCGAGTGCGTCCATGAATGGTTAATGCCTGTATACCGCAGTCTTGCAGTTGCTCAGCAAGATCGGTGATAATGAGGTTGTCGTTGTCCCAACCTAATCGAGTCTTTACTGTGACTGGTGTGTTGACAGCCTTTACTACCTCTCTTGTGATGTCAAGTAGCAGTGGGATGTTCTTCAACATACCAGAGCCAGCACCCTTGTTTGCCACCTTCTTCACTGGACAACCAAAGTTAATGTCAATCACATCGGGCTTTACCTGTTCTACAATCTTAGCTGCTTCAACCATTGAAGCTACATCCCTGCCATATATCTGTATTCCTACAGGACGCTCACTATCGTCAATGACTAATTTTGAAAGTGTCGACTTGATACTACGGATGACGGCATCAGCCGACACAAACTCCGTATATACCATGGCTGCACCGAAGCGTTTACACATCTTGCGGAAGCCAATATCTGTCACATCTTCCATTGGAGCCAAGAATAGTGGGCGTTCCCCCAAATCTATTGTTCCTATTTTCATAGGTGCAAAGGTAACGAAAAGGCTTTGAATAGTAAAGGAGTAAGAAGGCAAAAAAGCAAAAAGAGGGAATGTTTTAATATCCTTCCGTTAAATGTATGGACGCTTTTCGTATTGCTTTAACGTAAGAGCCGAGGTTGCTCATTAAACAAAAATATGGTTAAGACAGTCAGCATTCTATCCTATTATCATCCTCTGATATTGAAAATCATTTCTTTTTGGACTTCGAAAAAAGGCAGACAGTGGTTTGAAAAATCATTACATAATTCCAAAGAAAATATCTATAAATAACGGCAAAACCACATACAAAAAGCAGGTTTGCAATTAACAGAGAATCAGGTAGTTATTAAGTAATAAAATAAAAGGTGCTTAATTGGACTTCAAAAGGGCGTTAGTAAGGGGCTTAAAGGGCACCTTTTGCAAGCCAATTAGGCATCTTTTAGAAGCCAAAAGAGCATGTATTGGTTTTGAACTATACGAAAATAGTTTACAATTTTCAACTAATGAGGGAATAAGTTGTTTGTATAAGACAGATAGACATTGCACCTAATTACGTTTATCGTGTAGTTTATCCCCCGTTCTAAAACCCTCTAATTGGGAGTAAACATACTGGTGTTGGGTGATAGTTGTTGGGTGTTGAGCCTTTATAAAACTATCTTATTGGAGGAAATCATACCATGTATGTGGATTTAACTCATTCTATTAACAATCTACGCATTTAACGGAAGAACAAAAAATCCCACCAACTTCGCAGTTGGTGGGACCCATTCAAGTATATATGAAGCTATAGAAAAGCGATTAGCTTTTGTTATCTTTCACGCAGACCATTCACTGCTCCAGCACTATTCTTTGCATAGTCGTTCGCCTTAGCAGAACCAAAGGAAGCCTTGCTTGAAGCTCTTGTCAACGCATTTTGAGCCTTTGCACTTGCTGGTCTCTGACGAGCAAGGTCGAAACGCATAACATCTGTTGTGTTTGTACTGCGTGCTACACCATAGAAGGTGTCATAACCCTTTGTCTTATCATATCCTAAGTGGAACCCATCATTAGTAGCATTGATGTCAAGATTGAAGATAGTACCAGTCTTTGTGTACTTTATTTCAATGTTTCCATTATCCAAAACTTTCCAAGAGAATGCCAATGTCTGTGTGTTACCTTGTGCATCAGTATCTACCTCAACACCATTACCTTGAAGTGAATTAGCAGAAGAATTATACTGGAAGAACTTCATATTAGCTCTAAAACTATTGCGCTTACGCTGATGTGTTGTATCATCCGTGTACTCAAGAGTCATATTACCATCCCACTCGCCAGTAAGTGTCTGTGCCTCAACCAGTGTATTTACTTGTCCATTCTCCTCCTGACGATAGTTATTATTCCAATTATAACTACTGTTATAACCTACCGCATCCATAAAGGCGTAGAACTCTGAGGTTGTTGCTTCTGGGTAATAATAATAGAACCAGTTGTAAGCTGTATAATAACTTGAACCATTTGGGTATTCACGCAGGTAGTTTCGTACCGCATCAGTTACCAAATCATTATAGTAATAGCTACCATCTCCCCATGGATCATCATCACAGCTTGTCAATGCCAATGGACTCGCAACTATTGCAAGTGCCAAGAAAAACTTTGAAATTCGTCTCATACTCATATCCTATTTAATTCTTATTCTTTGTTTATTTACTGATGCAAAAATAGTGAAATTATAAGATGTTTATCGAGTAAATACACTATTTGAAGATAGGGAAATCCCTATTAAAGAAGATTCCACTCCATATCATCAACCCGAATAAAGAATCTCCAATAATCTATTATGAATTAAATCGATTACTAAAAAACTCCTAAACAATGAAGGAGGAAACAAATAAAATTCGTACATTTGCAACACACAAATAAGTAAACTATATAAAGAGAAGATAAGAAACAGAAATGAGAACAGTTTATGAATTCTCTGTCAAAGACAGAAAAGGTAAGGCTTTTTCACTGAAAGAGTTTTCTAATGAGGTGCTACTGATTGTAAATACAGCTACAAAATGTGGCTTCACACCAACTTACGAGGAGTTGGAGGCACTCTATGAGAAGTACCATGCACAAGGATTTGAAGTACTTGATTTCCCTTGCAACCAGTTTGGACAGCAGGCACCAGGTACAGACGAAAGTATCCATGAGTTCTGCAAACTTACATACGGCACAAAATTCCCACGCTTCAAGAAGGTAAAGGTGAACGGTGAAGACGCTGATCCACTCTTCAAGTTCCTCAAGGAGCAGAAGGGCTTTGCTGGTTGGGATGAGTCACACAAGCTCTACCCTATCCTCGACAAGATGCTTTCTGAGGCTGATCCAAACTATAAGGAGAATCCAGATATTAAGTGGAACTTCACCAAGTTCCTTATTAATAAGAAGGGACAGGTCGTTGCTCGCTTTGAACCAACAGAGAGCATTGAGAATATCGCAAAGCAGATTGAAGAATTACTGTAGGAAAAATGACTTGCAAATAACTCTCTCTTAAAGAGATAAAAGCTATTGGCAAGATAACATACAAACAAAAGATAAAAGGCAGAGAGACTTATACTCTTTGCCTTTTATCTTTTTATTATGGTCATTGACAGTATCTTTATAATCTATATAACATGATTCATACTGACGAACTTATAGGAGACTTGTTTATCCGTCAGCATAGTTTACAAAAGAGTTTACTGTCGTTTCTGTT